>TARA_Y200000002_G_scaffold102971_1_pt1 | contig 30012 bp, 44 predicted proteins | sample TARA_Y200000002 | Tara Oceans TARA_Y200000002 (sample SAMEA2619388) | marine metagenome | biome: marine biome (ENVO:00000447); feature: surface water layer (ENVO:00002042); material: "saline water (ENVO:00002010), including plankton (ENVO:xxxxxxxx)" | depth 5 m | reverse complement strand
CGTTTGGTTTATTTGGTACGTTTGGTTTATTTGGTACGTTTGGTTGTGGTTGGTTTTTAATGTTATTTTTTATAGGAGTTGGATTCTCATTGACTGAATTGTTATTGCTATTTATCGGTGATATAATTTCACCGTGTACTCGAACTTTTGCTAATTCTTCTAATTTTTTCTTCTTGTTCTCGTTGTTTATATTTGAAGAATTAAGTATATTTTTAACATTTTTACGATTTAAATTTAAATTTAAAGTATTTTTTGCATAAAACGCTAATTTTTGTTTATTTGGTACAACGTTTGGTTTATTTGGTACAACGTTTGGTTTATTCGATACCGCATTAAATTTTTTATTGAGTCTTTGTACCACGTTATTTTTTTTATTATTAGCCGCCGTTATCTTTGATCCTATGGATACGGGTGAATTATTAGTTTTTTGAGTAGTTGTTTTGACTGTTGGTGAATTACCCCCGGTTGTTGATGAATTACCCCCAGTTGTTGGTGAATTTCCCCCAATTGTTTTAGTAGTAGAAACTGGAGTTTTTGGTTCTCTCAACTGTTTTTGGAATTCGCTAAGAGTTGGTTTTTTGGATGTAAAAACTGGTTTTCTGGCCTCTTTTACCATTTGTGGGTATGCCTCCCTTTGAAAATTTTCCCACCAATCATCTTGTTGTTGCTTTGACATGTTCATCGCACCTCTCTTAAATAACATGTTTAAGGCTGGTCCTTTTCCTTTTTGTACTAACAACCGCATATTTGCATTTCTTTTTATTTGCTTGTTCTTATTGGTTAAGTTTGGTTCTCCAAACAACAATCGCGTATATGGATGAATTTTTTTAGCCTTATTCACTTTGTTTAAAGATTCCATGGCGGAATATGGGGATATTTTGTTTGGTTTTAAAAACCCTCCCCTTGACTTTCTGAATTTGTTATTACTGTTAGTAGTTGTATTCTTGTTAGTTTTGTTATTTCTATTATTAGAAACATTTCTAACATTATTAACTGGTTTAGAAAGTTGGGCTTCTTTATTTGTATTTAAATTAATGTTATTTCTAGTACCATTATTACCGTTGTTTCTACCATTGTTATTATTTGTTCGTATAGCGTTATTTGGTGTATTGCCTATGTTATTTATATTTGTCATTGAAATAGCATTATTCATAGCATTATTGTTATACGCTTTTACGTCGTTATTAACGGTAGGTGACGATAAAACTCTTTTCTGAACAGTTCTAAGTTTTATCGGTTCGTGTATATTCATAGAATGAAGACGACGACCTATTATAGCAATTAATTGTGCTTTTGTGAGTTGTTTATCCGCATGACGCGCAACACCTACTTTCTTTGCTATGCGTCTTATACTCGTGACCTTTGTTCCGGGATTAAAGAGTTTTTCAAAATCTGACCGAGTTAATGGTGATTTTCTATCAGTTAAGTACGAACTATCTTTACTTAAAACGAGAGGTGGTAATGGTAATTTACCATCCTGAATACTCGAATATACGTCGCATATTTGACTTCGTGTCAAACTAAAATCTCCACCTGTATTTTTTTTAATAAGTGTCTTGAGATCTTTGATATCTATTCCTGGATCGCACGCGTCCATATTGTTATAAACCAACAAAAAAGTTTATAACAATAATTAATTATGCCCGTGTTCCATACCTTTTAAGTATAATTTCATTTTTTCTTCGTAAGACATGTTAAAGTTGAAAACTTCGGCCTGGCCTATATCTATATCAACAACTTTACTGTTTTTGAGTACATTTTCTTGTCTATTATTTAATGTCGATGAAATTAAAGCTTCTGCAAATTGTTTTGGATTTCTGATATCTTCTATAAATTCTTCTTCCATTTTCATACGTATACAAAGTACTTTGTTTCCTTTTTTATCTATAAATGGTAAAGAAGGTAATGTTTCTCGTGTACCTCCATCTATGTATATTAAACCTTCGTGTCTATATGATGAGAATATGAATGGTATAGCTATACTCATACACAACGCATCTATAACTTTCATGTCTGGGTGTGTATCCCTCGAAAAATATACTGTTTTCGATGTGTTTACACAAAACGATGAAATGTATATTTTTTTATCTATATCTGAGAAAGTTGGGTCTGATTCAAAAAGATCTACAAATTTTTCGCGTATGGGTTTAAGGTCAACTAAACCATATTTACTCATAAAACACTTTAAATTTAGTTTAACTAATTTGTTTCCTTCGAGTTCTGCTAATTTGTATAATATTTCGTCTATACTAAACCCTAAAGCTAAAAAAAGAACTAATATAGCACCTGCTGATGCACCCGAATACTCTTTAATGTTAGATAATGATGATTCTATGGTTTTAAGGTATCCTAACATAGAAAAACCTCCCATTGCACCTGGTCCAATTATTAGATATTCCATATCTTCATTGTTACTTAATAGTATTGAGGAAATTGCTTTCTCAAAAGAGCGAAGGCGAGTGCGAAGACCACGGCGTGGACTACTGCGGATTGAACACTCGTTTGACCAGACATGAAAAGACCTTTTGAGCCTGGTGGGATGCTCAAAAGTATACCTGGGCTGAGTATAACGAAGAGTGTTGTCGTTACGATCAAATCTGCTTGTGTAAGAACAAGTCCCAATGCTTTTGCAATGAGAGAAAATGCGAGAAAGAATACGAGTGCGTGAAAAAGAACGGTAGTTCTTCCGGTAAGACCGTCTCTGAAAGCGATCTTCGAACCATTTGTTCTGAGAAGAATACCTGGACTGAGAGCTAAAAAAAGCGAAGCTGGTAACGCAACTTTTTGGGATGTAATATCTGGTATCATTATTGTATATATATTGATTACATAATTTATCTAAATTGAATTATTAAAGCAAAACTCAACGAAATCATCGTAATTTGCAAATTTTAAAATAAGATGTGACATGGCCGCATCATATAGATACTGTTGTAGTATCCCCCACATATAACGGAGTTCTTCCTGGTGTTGTAATTCCCAGTCGCATATATGAAGAGGTTCGTTTTGGTGAATTTCATCTTCTACGTCGCTATTTTCGGCTTCATTACCGTTCATAGCTTCGTAAACATATTGATTCCAAACCATTATTGTTTAATCTTTTTTCTTATCTTTTATTCCCGTGAGAGAGAGTGAAGTCGATTCCTTTGTTGGTAAGTTATCGAGTATAATCTTTAATACACTTTCGGCCTGTTCTTCGTTTCCATTGAAATAAGTTGTAAGACCTTCTCTGACTGAGGCTTTCGTTAAGCCCTGTTTTCTAGAACTTCTTCTTACTGAAATTTTTCCTTTTTTAAGATTAATAGCATCTAGGCCATTATCAGTCATAAGTTTTTTAACTTGTAATTTAAGTGCCTTTTCGGCCTGGACTAAGACCTTTATATCTTCCCTGGCTTCTGTAATTTGCTTGCTGAGTTCAACCAATTTAGAGACGCTGTTAGAAAGTTCTTCTGATGGTGCTTGAGACATGTTTTTATATATAATTACCTGTATTCTTTAAATATTAATTTAACACAATGGGCGACGCATGGTATCTGGAGCTATGGTGGAGTTGTTCCACACGAATGGTTCTTTCGCGTTTGGTGGATCGGCTCTAACTTGTCTATTACCGTTTCTCAAAGCACCACCAACGGTTTCTGGGAAACCAATTTGGGCACGTGGTTCGAGGAAGTTTTGTCCCTCGAGTATGTCCTCTGGTGCAAATTCACCAAAATCTTCCTGAGACGCGACTTCACGTGGAAGCAAAGACGAAGCGAGACCTGTACCCGCCTTCATTTCGCAGCTAGTGGCTTCACCTTCCGCGGATGGACCGGCGGCGGCTGGGCCGAACGATGGCGCGTACATGCGCTCTTCAATAGAGTATGTGGATTTGTTGATGAACATAAGGTAGATGACTGTCGCGATCGCGAGTGCAATGAGGACTTGTCTTGGTGTAACTTTTCCCATCTTCATAATGTCTTTTATATATAATAAATACTTTTTTTTATTTTGACTCTTCGTCCTCAAACATACATTCTTCTGGATATGCATCGACTGAGGGTACCTCAACTTCGGGTGTTTTTTCTTCGTGTATCTTCACCTGAACAATATTCCATGTTGGGCCGAAATGGGATCTTGCAAACCAAAGTCCTGCGAATTCAATAAAAACGGAACACTTCGTACCCGATGTAAGTGTTTCAAAATCAGATAATTCTTTATTAGCTGTAAAAATTTTTGTTGCTTCAATTTTTTCTGCTGTAATCGAATCATCAATAATATACGCTTTATCGATAGCCTTTTCTGAAACTTTTTTACCGAACCATTCTTCTGAGTTTTCTAACGCAGAATTAATATTCGTAGAGTGTACGTTTTCGATCTTCGCCTGATTATCTTCGCCTGTAATTTCTATAGAAACTTCCCCTGTTGAATAATCAACGTCTAAAACGCTAACGTCGTTCAATTGGATGAAACATCTTTTTTTATCGTCTGTAAGTGCTTTTACATGACGCATACCGTCGTCTGCTTTTGTTGGTGTATCGTAAATCATAGTGTATATTAGATTGGTTTCATTTCTTTAAACCAATAAATGGTATCATAGCTGATTTTTCAAGTAGTGGTTTAGGAACCCATGCATCTCTTTTTGGTTTGAAACCGTATAGGGTTTCTTCCATACTCATATTACGTATGTTAGAAGGTAAAGGTTTTGGTTTAATTGGTCTGAAATTCATTTCGTTTCGTATATAACTTTGGTTTGGATTTGGTTTCCATGCCATTTTTTCCATGTTAAATATATGATTAGATTGAGTTCTTATATAGTTTGGTGGTGTTTTCATTGTTGGTTGTGATGATTTTAAACCGTAAACTATGTCCTTGCTTAGTTTTGGTTTAGATGGTGTTGTTGTTGATAACGTATATTTTCTAGGATTGACTTTTGTTGCTTTTTTTATTAAATGAGGACCGACTTTTTTATATGAACGGAACGTGTGTACGGGTTTGCCTATTCTTAAACCGACCTTTTTGGCAATAGTATCCATTGTATCTGTACCTAAAATCTTCTTTTTGGTTATTTCTCTGGCTAATGCAATCATGCGTTTACGGTCCTTATCTCTTTTTGTTGGTCTTAGACCCATCTTCTGCATCATGTATATATCCTCTATGAGGTAGTCTTTTGATGGTACAGTTAAGTATTTATATTTTCTTTTATACGCGGTACTTTTATTGTTATTTGCATATATTATATTGGCTCCGTTAAAATTTTTTTTAGCGACATTATACCCGATTTGTTTTGGGCGCATAAATGCAATGTCTAGTATACCACCAAAATTGATGTCTTCCAATTTACCTGATTTTATATCAAACATTCTAAATTTCATATCTAAAGTGAATAACTCAACATCTATGAGTACATTTGATCCGTTTTTAACGTTTTTGCGTTTTGGTATTAATGAATATCTTCGAGTGACGTGATACCCTTTAGATTTCGAACCAGAAGCGGATGTTAACCCTATATATTTTGATATTGTCCATGCCCAATTGGTTCTATACGCGTTTGTACTATTATTGTAATTGTATTTATTTACGTCAAAGTATTGATCTGTTTCCAATAAAACTTTATTGATAAGTTTGTAATTATCACGACCAGCTATTTGACCGAGTTTATTCCAGAGTAAAAGTTTTATGGCTTGTAATTTACCAAAGTATTTACCATCTGGTTTCATTTTTGGTACAAATTTGGTATCGATATCAGTTGTAATGATTCTATCTTCTGGTTTTAAGTAAAAGTTTACGGCTTCGCCTCCACTAATGATTAAATCACCCATAGGTTTTAAGAATTTTGAAAGTTCGTCTATTATGTCGTGCATCATGGGCCGAATTGATTCGGTAATGAGTACTTTAGAAGCTTCTTCAAATGTTTCTTTTGGGTAGAGTCTCTGTACACGGTTTCTAAACCTTTTTATATTTTCGCGACTATATTCGGATATATATTTGAATAAAAGTTTATCTCCAAAACATACTTTCTTTTTCACCCAATTCTCTAAAGTAACATCTGTGAAATCACTAAATAAAAAGTGGTAATTTTTAGGTAATTTCTTCACAGTCTTAGCTGGTAAAGGCTGACCAGTTTTGATTTTTAATCTAGACTTTGGATTTGTTACCATTATTATATTGTGTATATAATAATATGGATTGTGGAAGTCCAGAACATAAATGTGATCAAATCTTTGGTGAGTGTCGATGTTATGCTGATCAAGGTACTTATTATTATCTAGAGGATCAAGTGTGTGGTATTCGTAAAAATGGGTACATTATTCCCTGTAAAGCTGGGTGTTGTTCGGGTGGATGCCCTGGACAGTGTAAAGGTGTAAAACAAAGACAACCATATGCCTTTGGGTATTTATATCCTTATAAAATTGATAAAATTTTTATTTTTTCAATATCTTTAGCTATACTATTGGTAATACTTAGTACATACGTATTACATGGGAAACGAACTTAAAGATATAGGTATCGTATACTATATAAAACATGACCTGCAACGACGAACACTGTGAACAAATTTTGAGTGAACTTTCTTCTCTTAAATCTGATATTAAATCTCTTTCTAAGATTGTTAGAAAGATCAAAGCGAAAGTTGATGATCCGACTGGTGAAAAGGCGGCATCCCGTGCAAAAAATAATGGTTTTAACAGAAAGCAAGCTATCTCTGATAAACTGAGAGCATTTCTTGAATTACCAGATGGTGAACTCGTGTCTAGAAGTACTGTGACTCGTGCTATTAATAAATATGTCACTGATAACGGTCTTAAACATCCAGATAATGGTCGTATTCTTGTCTTAGACGATAAGTTGAAAAAGCTTCTTCAACCACCGGATGATGTTGAAGTCACTTTTTTGAATTTACAAAAATTTTTGAGTCCACATTATACTCGTGTTGAACAAGAAAAATAAATACCTAAGTTATATAAACTTACTTAAAAAAATATATCTTATTAATATAAATCAACGATGATAATCGATAGAGTATCTATCGAGAACCTTGTTGGTACAAAAATATCCAAGATAGATTTGTACCAAAAAGCATTTACACATAAATCTGCGTTAAAAGAAAATGAAAAATTAGATGGTTCCTTTGAAACTTTAGAGTTTATAGGTGATTCTGTTTTGGGTTTTGTTATTACAAAATTTTTATTTGACAGGTACGAAAATCGACAGGAAGGGTTTCTTACAAAGGCTCGAACTAAACTTGTTAGAGGTGAAACTCTTGCAAATATAGCAACTAAGCTTGGTTTATATAAATGGGTTCAGATGGATGAGAAAGGTATGCGTAATGAATGGAATAAAAATCCAAAAATTTTGGAAGACGTATTTGAATCACTTGTAGGTGCTATATATATGGACCTTGGATTACTTCACGCTAAACAGTTTATTCTTAACATTTACAATAACCCTGTGTACGTTGATATGAATTGTATTATGATTGATGATAATTACAAGGATCACCTCATGCGTTATTGTCAAACAAATAATCTCAATTTACCCGAATATAAAGTTGTAAATCACGAAAACGGTGTATTTATAATTGATGTATTTGTCGATAACGTATTTTTGGGTCGTGGGTGTGCAAAAAATAAAAAACAAGCTGAACAGTTTGCAGCTAAGTATTTCTTTTATCCACCTCAACTCATGTATAACACTACTTAAACAATAGGGACACTTAATTACTTATAATGTGTAAATTTTTGAAACCTTGTTTATATATCGCAGGTAGTATAGTTGGTATTATTACTAGTATAAAATTAATTATATGGTGGGATAGAAGTGGTGATTCACCGCCAGTGAGTCCTACTCATGATAAAGTCAAAGATGATGAATCTGTAGTATCGGATTCTTCTTCTTCAACGGAAGAGATTGTAATTGTTGAAAGTGATTTATCGTCTCGAAGTGGTCATACAATAAAATCAACGTTCGAACGTAAAGTTGTGAAATTGTCGCATATGAAAAAACAGGATCTTATTGATGAATGTACGCGTAGAAATATTACGTGTGTTGGAACAGTACGTGTTTTGAGAGAAAGATTACGTATTGCTCGTGAAGAGGAAAAGGCTTAAAAGTTATAAGAGTAAATAAATTAATATGCATCCAAATGTACAAAAATGGTTAGATTTTGAATATGCGCCACAGAAGTCTCAGGAATGGTTAGATCTTAGAATGGGTATGCTTACAGCAAGTGATGCAGCATCTGCTATAGGTGTGAATAAATATGAAACACCCAATCAACTTTTATTAAAAAAGTGTGGAAAGGGTCCAGTTTTTACAGGTAATGAAGCAACTCGACATGGTGAAAAATATGAAGACGAGGCTCGTATAATTTATGAACAAAGACACAATGAAGTTGTTCATGAATTAGGTTTATGTCCTCATCCTAAATATTCTTTTTTAGGTGGGAGTCCGGATGGTGTGAGTGAATCTGGTAAGTTAGTCGAAATTAAGTGTCCCATGATGCGGGAAATAAAACCAGAAGTTCCGGAACATTATATGCCTCAACTTCAGTTATGTATGGACATTTTAGATTTAGAAGAGGCTGATTTTATTCAATATAAACCTGCGGATTTTAATTGGCCAAAACCGGAAGAGTTTGTTGTTGTTAACGTAAAGCGTGATAGAGGTTGGTTTGAAAAGTATTTACCCGTTATGGATGCTTTTTGGCAAAGGGTTGTGTATCACAGGGAACACGGTATAGAAGAACCTCCGCCTAAAAAAACGCGAGTTAAAAAGGAAATTGTCAGACCAGAATGTCCTATCCAAACTGATTCGGATGAAGATTATTTTGATGAGTAATAATAAATGATAAATAGATCTGCTTTCGTTAGTACAGTTTCAGTGACAATAGCAATAACTTTAATGTATGGATACATATACAGTCAAACGACAAGCGATGATTTCGATTTCAAGGACCCACTCGATCCATATTACTTTTCACTTATGACTATGAGTACGGTTGGTTATGGTGATTTTTCCCCAAAATCCAGACGTGCTAAACTTCTCGTCATGTCGCAGCAAACTATCATATTAGCTGAAATAACCGCCATGGTAAGTAAAATCCTTTCCGCTAAAATTTAATACTACTATCTTAAGTACTTAGTTTTTATCATTTATGTTCAAATTTAATAGAATTTGAAGATGAAAAAAATATCAGGGTAATATAAATGCAAACATTTGGATCAAGAGCTGAAGTATGGCACGGTGTTGCCCTTAAAACAACTGGTGGACTCGAAAAGAAAGATCTTACACAAGATAAATACGGTCGAATCTTGAGTAAGGCTGCGCGTAAAGCTGCGCTCGCTAGATTAAAGGATGAAGGTAAAAAACATTTGGTTAAGGTTTTCAAACCAAAAAAGAGTGGATTTAAACTCCAGCCCAAGGAAGGGTCGAAGGCATACGAAAAGAAGATTAAGAAAATGTTGTAATAGAGTAAGTAATAATGACACTCTCTAAGTGGGATGAATCTGTTCGAATCGCTAAAATTAAAATGGGTCTAGACCCTAAATCTTATATGGTTATAAAAGGTAAGCTTCTCAAGGAGGCGCAAGCTATTTATCAACTTCTCATATTAAACGATAAATCTATACGCCAATAAATTGGAATCCCTTAAGTCTCTGTGGTTCGTATACGACTAGTGAGTTAAGTTTCCAACTTACACCAAATTTCCTGTTTAAGAAATACACACTGTTCATTTCAACGATGGCAGTACCTGAATTCCTTGAATATAAACCATTTTTAATATCGTCAACCATTGGTTTCTTTTCTTCGTTATAAACGTGTGGTTTAATTTTACCATCTATCGTAGAATCAACTTTAACTCTAAATTTTGGTTCTCTATCTGGAGATTCCTTTATGTTTGAGTTAAACATTGGTTTGAGTTCTTCAAACGTCATGTATTTATTGAATATTTTTGCACTTTGTTCGGAAACGGCGTGTATGACTTTATCTTCAATTTCACGCATACATTCGTAGAACTTTTTAACAAAGTTATCGGGTTCATCCCATCCTTTCATGGCAAAATCGATGTTATACTTTGTAGCCCCTATTTCTGGTGTAAAACCGGAAATACCAAAAGGCATGTACATTCGAGGGAAGATGATTTTCATGAGTTTATCTTCGTTGGTACAAAGTGAAATTTTTCTTCCGTCGTAATTAGTAAGTTTTAACGTTTCTTTTGCATTTATAAACTTTGTTGCCATTTTGTGAACGAACTTTATAAATGTATATATACCGTAAGCTTTAACCTTCTATTTATTTTTTTTATTTTTTAACTTTTTAATTTCTTTTCCTAATTTATTAATTTCCTTGTCAATAACATCAACATTTTTACACGCGTTTGCATAATTTAGACTTGCGCGTCCATATCCTTTCTCCTTTTCAATTTTCTTAAAATTTTTACTTATTTGAAGAATTTTGTTTAAACATTCAAATTTTTTACGTTGAAGACTATCTCTTTTACGTATTAAATTATTTAATCCCATTTAATATACATTTATTTTTTATTTCTTAAAGCTTTATTTACAGCTTTTCTTTTATTTTTTTTCTTTGGTGAAGGCGATAATGAAAAGTTTTTGAGACTTTCATAAAGATTTTTTGGTACCCTTTGTAATACTTTAGTGGCAAATCCTGGAGAAGGGAAATTGTTGATTGCACTGGTTTTTTTTGGTGACTTTTTTGGCGACTTTTTTGGTGTTGTTGTCATTTATATTAATTGCGATTATTATTATTTGGACTAGAAAAGAATCCACGTGATGCCCATCCCCACATAGTTGCTAAAAAACTCTGGCTTAATTGATGTTGTGGTGATACTGGTGATGGTGGTGGTGGTGGTACTGTACGACGACGTTGACGTCTTTGTGTACGTGGTTTTGATTTACGATTTAAAACTGATCTTGGACTAACTTGTTGATTATTACTACTACTTCCTGAATTTGTGTTATTATTTCTAACACGTCTCGGCATTTATATAGATTTATAATTTTATCTCTCAGGAAAGTAATGAATTGGCTACGTCTCAAAATCATAGAGATACACGTTTCGTATATGATGATGAGGTACAAAGTTATAAAAAATTTATTTAGGCCGAACACATAGCACACTCCGCTTCTAGACTAAACTGGATCGGTCGCGCCTTTGCCTTACTTCTAAGGTAATACATACCCGTTTTCAAACCTGATTTCCACGCATACATGTGCATAGACGAAAGTTTTGAAATCGTCGGACTTTCGACGAATAAGTTCATACTTTGACTTTGGTCTATATATACACCTCTATCGGCAGCCATGTCAATGATAGTTTTTTGACTCATTTCCCATACCGTTTTATACAATTCTTTAAGGTTGTCGGGTATATCTATAATATTTTGGACGGATCCGTTTGCCTTAACCATAAGATCTTTCATTTCTTTTGACCAGAGTCCGATTTTTTTCAAATCTTCGACCAAGTGTTTGTTTACGACCACGAATTCACCCGCGAGGGTTCGTCTCAGATAAATGTTTGTCGTATACGGTTCAAAACACTCGTTATTACCTAGAATTTGGGATGTGGATGCTGTAGGCATAGGTGCAAGCAAGAGACTGTTTCTCGTACCTTCCTTTACGCGTGTACGCATGGTATCCCAATCGTACCGACCACTAAATTGTGGATCACGATCCCACATATCAAATTGGAGAATACCTTTACTGAAAGGTGAACCCTTAAACGTTTCATAAGGACCATACATTTCCGCGAGTTCACACGAAGATTCGAGTGATGCGTGATATATGGTTTCGAAAATATCACGGTTTAATTTTTTCGATTCCTCCGAACCAAATACCATTCTGCACATTATAAATACATCGGCGAGACCTTGAACACCTATACCTATTGGTCTATGTCGCATATTTGATTTTTGTCCCGTTTCTGTTGGGTAAAAGTTTTTATCTATAACCCTATTTAAATTTCGAGTAACCATTTTCGTAACGCGGTGTAATTCTTCGTGGTTAAACTCTCTGGTTTCGGTGTTAACATATTTAGGTAATGCTATCGAGGCAAGATTACATACGGCTGTTTCATCCTTATCCGTATATTCCAAAATTTCTGTACATAGATTTGATGATTTAATTGTACCGACATGTTTATGGTTTGATTTTTTGTTACATGCGTCTTTATAAAGCATATACGGTGTTCCCGTTTCACTTTGTGATTTTATAATAGCTTTCCATATTTCCACCGCTGGTAAAGTTTTTGATGCAAGACCTTCGTCTTCGTATTGTTTGTAAAGGTCTTCGAATTCTTTACCATAAACTTGGGATAACCCCTGTGCCTTATCTGGACAAAATAACGACCAATTTTCGTTATTCTCTACACGTTTCATGAATAGGTCAGGTATCCACATGGCTGTAAATAAATCGCGACACCTCGCTTCTTCATCGCCTTGATTTAAACGAATTTCAAGAAAATCGAGGATATCGGCATGCCATGGTTCTAAATAGACTGCGATAGACCCCTTCCGTCTACCTGCTTGATTTACATATCTCGCTGTTGAATTATATACCCTGAGCATTGGTATGATACCATCTGATGTACCATTTGTACCTCTAATATGTGATTTGTTTGCACGAACGTCGTGTACATGTAAACCAATACCACCTGCCCACTTACTAATACGTGCACACTCCTTTACGGTATCGTATATTCCGTCAATACTGTCTTCTTTATTTGCAATTAGGAAACACGACGACATTTGTGGCCTGTGTGTACCTGCATTAAATAAAGTTGGTGTAGCGTGAATAAATAGACCTTTTGACATGGCGTCGTATGTTTCTAAAACACGATCAACATCGTGTCCATGTATACCGATGGATACACGCATGTATAGATATTGCGGTGTTTCGATGATATCCCCGTCTATTTTTTGAAGGTACCCTTTTTCCAAAGTTTTCAGGCCAAAATACCCAAAATTGAAATCGCGTTCTGGTACTATATTTTCCTTAACTTTAGCAGATACTTCCAAAACTTCGTGTGTAATGATACCAGCCTTGTGTAGTTTGCGCATGGCAATGTGAAAATTATTTGCTGCACGTTTTTGGATATTACTTGCAACAATTCGAGTTGCTAAAATTTCATAATCGGGATCTTTCGTTATCATTCCAATGCATACTTCAGAAGAAAGGGTATCTATTTCATATGTTTTGATTTCATCGTACATAGAAGAGAATACTTGTTGTGCTACAGTGGAAACGTCTACATTTTCTGAAAGTCCGTATGTGAGTTTAGAAATCCTGTTGGTGACCTTGTTAAACTTTACGTCTTCAACACGACCGGAACGTTTTATAACTCTCATTTATAATTTTAATACTAGTCTATCTTTTAAATTAAATAATTTACTTGCACTGAAAATCTTCACTTCGAACAGTTGTTGGACCCTTTGTTTCAGCTAATCTGTTGGGCTGGAGAAGAGACGAGTTCACGTAAAATTTACCTTCTGGGTCGCCAACTTTGGCAACAGGTGGGTACGAAGCGACGAAGCACTCTGGTGCTTTACATATTGGTTTTTCGTAATTGCATGGTTTGGTTGAATATGCTTTATCAAAATCAGCGAGTACTAACATTTATATTTACTGATACTTTTTTTCCAGGCCTATATTAAATGTGCGACGCTCTTCACATAAATTCTCTCAAGCAGTGCCCAACTCCTTTGAATGCTTTATTCTTTTCGGAATTTAATAGAAATGTTCTTCACCGTGGTATACGCCAAGATTTCAAAAACAAAACTGGTGTTGCTATAGATTACCAAAACAACGACGATTTACACAGTATCATGCGCGTTGTGTTTATTAACAATTCGGGTGATCCAAATTCGAATGTTCAAGAACAGGTTAGATACATGAACGGTATTGTTATTAAAACTGCTTCTGGACAAATCCAGACAGGTGTTTCTCAGTATATGGGATACATTCACGATATAGCGGAACCTACAAAACCAATTGATAGACCTGTAAATACGAGTACGTACGGTAATAAATTTGGATCGGCTAACGATAAAATTGGTATTAATTAAATTATAAAAAAAACGATAAGCCAACTATAATAACAGTTTATACTTTCTAGTATTATAGTTAGTAATTTATTAGTTTGTAATTATTTATTGGATACGGTATCCTTCTGGTTCATCTTGTGCATCTTCTTGCTGGGCAGCTTCTTCTTCCGCTTCGTCAGTAGCTGGTGCTGTATCGAGTTCGGTCGTTTCTTCTTCTGGGACTGTTTCTCCTTCCCCCATAATAGCATCGTCGATAGGATCGGCTGGTGTGGGACCAGTGATTGGTGTGGGTTCATCGACACTTATTTCTGGTGCACCCCCTGATGTTTTGAATACAAATTTCCAGAGAAGAGCGCCAAAGATAATGAGTGCAACTACAACACCGGCTATAATTTTAGGATCCATGGTTTGGTTATATAGTATGATGATATATTAATTTGTTTGGACTATTTCGATACGGGTATCTATCAATCCTTCTCCATGATCACTGTCTTCGGCTGGACCTTTAATTTCCACTTCCTCTCGTGTATCTCGTTTTAGACCAAATAAAATAACATTTTCACTGATTTTAAACGATTTAAGTGGATTGGAATGACTATGTTTAAGTTTATAATCTGTACCTTCTGGAAATTTGGCTTCAATTACCATTTCATTTCCTTTATAATCGGCTTCTTCGTATAACTCTATACTAATATCAAAAAATTTTTGTGCTTTTATTTCTTCTTCCATATTTCTATTTTTCATATGGTGTGGTAAATAATTTTTTTCATCATCTGTTAATTCTATTGTATTAACAGATTCACCAAGTTCCAATCTTAAATCGTGGCCTAGATACTTGTAGTGTCCTAATGCAGCGTCTGTAAACTCATTTTGATCGGGGAAACCTTCATGCATTCTTTCAATATCTCTATCACTCCAATTATTTGCTATAGCATATTGAGTCGCGTTATCGAGTGCTACATTTTTGGTTATGCGGTATATTTTATCTTGTTCTTCTACCTTTGTAACGATATCGAGTACTTTATTGTATAAGTTTGCAGCTGCGTTTCTCGAACCTTCGCGAATTGCCATACGGTTTACTTCGTAAGCGGTGCAGTTTTCAGTTGGGACTTCACCTTCAGCTTCTACCCAACCACATTCTTTTTCTTCCCCTTGTCCAGTACATTCAAACGTTCTCGCTTTTCTACACTTCAAAATTGGTGTTTCTTCGACTTCTTTAACAATTCCCTGACCTAAAACTTCTATGTATTCTGCCATCTCGTCTGCATCTTGTTTATTAACAATACGTTTAGAAACAGCTTCAGCAACGAGTGGTTGTTTCAAAACAGCGACCATAACGTCGATCATTTGTTCCATCACCGTACCAATAACTGTAAGACCGTTATTCGTTTCGGACCTGTAGTATTCGCGATAATTTTCGACATTTTTGAGTCTATCCTTGATGGTTTCGAGTTCTTCAACGGCCTTAACTATTTCTTCTTTACTTTTTACATCCACTACTTCTTCTTTTTCTTTCTTTTCAGAAGAAACAACCGTATTAGAACTTGGTTTCATAAAACTATACAAAATTGTACACATTATACATAATGTTATAGCTATGGCCGCAATTGTTTGTGGTTTTATTTTAGACATATCTATATTATGATATTATATTATTTTTAGTATGGTCTGAGTTTCAATAAAAAAATATATTATTGAATAGTAATAAAGATGAGTCAGTTGATGCTCGACGATAAAAATACGATCAACGATATAAATCCTTTCGTCGATCCAGAAAATTTTTTCCCACCTGGTTCGAGTAAACATGTGGTTGATTTTCAAAAATATAAACCAGAAGAACAAGACCCAGAAGAAGAGTACAAGAGTCCTGCGTGTGATGTATTATCCAAGGGTGTTGGTAGACCAGGGTATAGAGAAGAAGAGTGTTCCTTATCTAGACCTCTCCTTCCAGGGAGAAATATAGATAGGGGTTTTACGGTTAGAGAAAAAATGGAAATTGGTGAAGGTGAACAACTTTTAAAAGAAAAACAGGAGGAAGAACGTAGAGAATTTAAAAAATCACTTAACGTGATTATAATTGCAATTCTGATTCTATTAATTGCAATACTCTAAAACTTAAATCAAGTCTATGATCGCTTGTACACGAATGTATAACCTTAGGAAACGTTGTTAAACAGAATTCGCGAACCATTCTTTTTTGCCAAGAACACGTAACGTTTATATAAGGAGGTATAAATGTTGGATCTAAAATCTTAACAGTATTCATAATCCTAATGAGCGAATGAGTATTCTTATTCTCAAATAGAACATTTTCCAATTGGACAGATACCATTCTACGCCTTGTATCTGTCGTTTTGTTTACCATAGTATCTAAAAATTGTTCGTATCGTATAGGTTTTTGATCGTTATTATCTGATACTGAAAAATGGTTTGATTTTCCCGATAAAGTTGTTTTAAAATAATCCGTGAACATTTCAAATCCGAAACCTTCGAGGTACTTATCGTATTCAATTTCAACTATAGTTTCGTTTTCGTCGACTTGTATGATTTGTTTTGCGTTTTTTAAAAATGTAGTCATGTAATATTATTTTATGTATTAAAGTCTTTAATATTAAATAATTTCAACTTTAGGAGGTTTTTTAAACTCAAGTTGTGTTTTTAAATTTTTTAAAGTATCTTGTTTCTTTAGTTCTGCTCCCGAACAATCGTGCATTTCTAATAATATACACCTTGAACAAAACCCTAAATTACAGTATTTGCAGATCATAGGAATACCTTTCTTTTTGCACTTTAAACACGGCATATGTATATAACCTAAGTTAACTTTAATTAATATTTTTTTAAGACAATATGAACGAAATTTCGTGTTCTATATTAAATAAGAATGGCAAATATAGACCTATTGCTAATAATACCTTTTCGTATTTACTTACGTTAGATGAGTTTCGAAAGGATATAAAGGAAGAGTATCGCCCTTCGTGGGTAAAACTTACAACTATAACTATGATATCGAAGTTTCAAACGAAAATAGATATCGAAAAGATGAGAAGACGGTTTCAACACGAAATTATAGATGGTAAGGCTAGAATTGGTAAAAATTCGTCGAACGGATGGTTATGGAATATAAAATTGTCTCCAAAGGCATTTTATAATCAGATTACACTTGTATATACGGATAGTTTAAGTACAAAATCTATAAAAATATTTCCAAATGGAAGTATTCAAGTTGCAGGGTGTTCTGATTTATTTGATTGTAGAAGAATAATCAGTCAACTTTCGTATATATTTAATACGTTTATGGATGAAAAATGTATTGCACCTATTGAAACGTTTAAGGTCGTTATGATTAATTCTAATTTTAGTTTGAATTATAACATAAACCTTTTGAAAGTGTCGAGATATTTCAGTAATTTCCCAGGTGTATTTCGAGTTTCGTTTGAACCGGATAAGTATTCGGCGGTAAAGATTAAGTTTAAACCGGCGGATGATATGAAAGAGATAACGACAAGTATTTTTGGTACAGGTAAGATTATAATCACAGGCGCAGAAACTTTGAAAGAAGTTGCGTATGCATACAATATTATCAACAATACGATCAATGAAATACCGAACGTCAGGGTATCACCATGTGATATAAATAAGCGAGAATTGTTCGAAGATTTTTCAGGGTACAAAGTCGATAAATTGGTAAATTATCTTAAGGATAAAGGGTTCAAGTCATGGAAGTTGACAACAAAAAATAGACAAATTAATTTCTAATGTAATACTAATATATAAAAATGTCTCAAAGACTTGGTATGGCCGATGGTCGATGCTACACTATTAATAGCTCGAGTCAACTTTACAATAACTATGTCATGAAACAAAATGGTATTTCTTTCGAGGATAACTATTCGTTTCGAAAACTTCTCCAGCAAAAAGGTCCAGAAATCTTGAGACCAAGTCAAGATCAACAAAAAACTCAGTGTGGTTCTTGCGATAAGGCTCTTCTTAAAATGCCAAATATTTACTAAAATAAAAATTACGGTAAATTTCGTTTAATAAATTCTTTAAGTGTTCTAGATAATGACTCAATGTGCTATATGTCTGAACGATGTTCGTCAGACTAGACATAGTAAAACTATAAGGTGTGGGCATATTTTTCATTCACATTGTCTAGAAAACTGGAAAAAAAAGGGTAAAGTTACATGTCCCATATGTCGAAAAGTGTTCGATGGAAGTAATTTTAGGGTTCAGATAACTGTATTTAATGATTATGAAGTAACGTCGAATACCGTATGTTTACATAACGAATTGGTATTAGATGCTCTCGATTTAATATTTAATGTTGAACACGAAGATGATTTAACGAGTGTTCTTGACGACTTTGGGATGAGTATGTCCGACTTTGATCCCGCTATTCTTAACGCAGAATGAACTACAATATTTGCCATACGATAAACCAGGGTAGTTCCTAGATGCTTTTCTTGGATCTGTTATAGCTTTACCTTTAGCGTCTATGAGTAAAGGTCCAGTTGCCCATCCTCTTTTATGACTAAAAACATTTGCTTTAAATTTGAAAAGTTTACCAGGAACACATTTACCGCATTTCTTAATACGGTCTAAAGGAACTTTAAAAAATTTAGCAATGCCTTCGTGTGTATTTCCTTTTTTTACTTTATACTCGACGTATCCATGTTGTTTATAAAAGTGAAAATCACCCTGTCTAAAGTAATTCCTTTTATTACCAGGTGCTACAAACATCATAACTTTGAAATGTTTACTTTTGCATTTTTCACCCGCTTTTGCTAAGTACACTTTTTTAGGGTTATCTGCTACAACACGTCTTGGTAAGTCCTTGCAGTGAGTGTATGTATGACCGTTTCGTATACCAGCACGTTCACCTGGAATACTTTTTGAACGTCTAAATCCTTCGTAGTCTCCAACTGCATAAGCGTAACAATTATTGTTTCCTATTCCTACAGCACGACCCCATAATCTTTGGGTATATGTAGGTTCGGAACCACTCAGGGGAAGTTTTTTATTCGTGGCATTCCTCATTAATAGTATATCAGAAAATAAAATATTATTAATTAGTAAAATGCTCAGAGATCTCGCTAACGCCAAAAAAATGAACGATGCCTTGACGGAAATTCTTCTTTTCGTTCTCGCTATACTTATTAGTACATTTGTACTTAGATTTGCCTGGAACAGATCGCTTGTGAAACACATCACTGTTCTCAAACCAATTAATACTTTCATGGACGCGTTCATCCTTTCGCTTTCCATGGCTGTTGTTCGTGGTGTGTAAGTTTAAATTTCTTTATAACCAACTATCTCTTCACCTTTTGAATTTTTCATAACTGGAAATCCAGATATATTTTTGCATAGTCCTTTGTTTTTTTCACAATCGACGTATTTATGCGATATACCCTTCTTTTCCAGATATGCTAACTGTTTCTTAGTCCAACCACACCAATTTGTACCGTAAACTGTCCATTCGACATTACTTTCTTTATTATCTTTCTTTTCTGTTTTACTACCTGTGTTCATTAGTATATAAATATCTATGGCGATAAGTGCTAATACCACAAGCATGATTATATACTTATTTTATATATTTTAATTTAATCTCTTGACATATTTTTGCTACAGTTTTACCTTCTGTATTAATATTCATACGTTTAGATAAATTGATAAGTTCTTCTTTTTTATAAGAACTACATTTTCGAGTTCCGACTCTCACGTATCCTTTATTTGACATTGAAACTTTTGGTAATGGTTTTGGTGTTGGTTTTGGTTGAATTCTTACTTTTAAAGCGGGGCGTTTTAATACTTTTTTATTGTTTTTAGATGCAAGTTCCTTTTTAATTTGGTTGAGTGTTTTCTTAACTTTACCACCACCGTGTTTGACTATAATATTTTTTGGTTTAGAAGGTGTACGTTTAATGAGTGTGCTTATATCGAGTGGTATAGGGGTCTTTTTATACGGTGAAAAGTATCTATCGTTAAATATTTTTTTAAACGATGGCAAATCTGGGTGTCCCAGGGGTGATGCTCGTAACCTCCAATCGTGTACCTTGCTAGATTCTTTGTGTAAATATTCTAACGGTAAAATCCGTTCAATGAATTGTACTGCCTCTGAACCATTCCTGATACCATTAATTTTAATATCTGTTCGTATTCCGGATAAAAAGTATTGAACGTCATACATGTTATGTGAACCTCTGTATATACCCACTTCTTTCTTGTACCAAGAGGGATCTTCGTCAATAGGTGGACACTTATAATTTTTTAAAGTGGATAAACCAAAATCACCTATCATAGTTTGTAAACCGATATCGTGAACTTTAAATTGCATGTTAGACGCCTTTATAATTCTGACTCGAGATGGACTTGAAGTGTTTATTAATATATTTTCCGTGTGTAAATCGTGATGTCTAAACGTTGGATATTTCAATTGTGCTCTGTATAAACTGTGTAGAATTTGTATTATAATGGTTCTGAAATGTATAGGTAATAATTTATGTTTGTTTGTTTTTATAAAATCTCGTAAAGTTCCGTTATTTGCATATTGTGTATACATGAACGACATGTTATTACATTTTTCTAATGTAAACGGTTTAACGCCTCCAAAATGTGCCATGCGTTTACCCATTTTATATTCGTGTTCTATGCTTTCATTTTTAACGATTTTTATAGCTATTGGTTTTTTACATTCCTTATCTATACATCCCATGTATACCTGACCCCATTGGCCTTTACCTATTTTTTTCATACCCCGTGTTATATCCGAAGACTTTTCGACGGCGAAAAATGGAGATTTATCTTTTGATACAACAACCTCATTACCGGATGCGTAAAAAACTTTTTCTGGTTTACATCCCATACCCTGTATACTTTTCATGAGATTTTTACCTAAATTAATTTTTTTAGCTTGTGTATTTTTTTTATTTTTTGTTTGTGATGCTATAATCTTTAAATTTCTTTCGTGTATTTCACGTTCCATGTCTATTGTATATTAATATTTTATTCATCAATAAGATCATCCATAATTTCTTCAATTTGTTCTTCAATATAGGCTTCATTTGATTTTTGTAAATCTGGCAACCCTTGGAATGCGAACTTTGGTAAACGTGTTGATTCACCACAAAGAACTTGCGATAACCGAACGCTTACACCAAATTTATTGTCGATAAACCAAATTTGGTTAATTTCGGCGATACACATACATCTTTGACCCTTCTCAATTTGATCAATCTGAATCTGTTCTCTATTTGAATTATATGCTTCTGATATAAATTCACCTTCTTGGTTTGTTTGAACTTTTAACTTGAGTGTATCTGGGTAGGACTCTCTTCCCTGTCTAACAAGAGGTTTATACAGGGCTTCTCGAATTACATTAATATCGTATTTTTTACCAAGCCATTCTGTCGAATTTTCGGCAACTTTATTAAGAATAATTTCGTCTAGTTCTTTTAATTTAATAGCAAGACCCTGAGCCTCTTGATTATCGGTATCGAAAGATAGATCGAGTGAGTATGAAGTTTTGTTCGTATTTTCGTCAGTAAACGCACTTAAACCAAATGGTGAACGCATAAAAGGGAGTTGTAAATAGAGTTTCTTTTTGTTTTCGTGCATAAGAATCACGGATTTACCACCGTTTTTGCCTTTCTTCAATTGACTGAAGATAACAGACGATGGTTCGAATTGGCTGGAAACTTGAATAGTATTGGACATTTTTTGTATATTATATATGATTCCAAACTTTAAGTTATTTTTTTTCTAAGTATACATTAATATAAAATGGGTCAATGCTCATCAGGTGAAAAAAGTTGGCTATTTCCAGATTGTGGATGTGGCTGCAAAGGTAAAAAACAAGAAAAAAAATTTCTTATTTCGTTAATGTCTGCGATGGTTTTCTTTGTGATTGCAAATCCAGATACGTTTCGTCTTACACGTGCTATATTTGGTAAGTGGATATCCAGTCCAACTGGTTGTCCATCGGGTAGAGGTTTGATGTTTCACACTGTTGTTTTCTTACTCGTTGTTTGGGGTATGATGAACGTTAAAAAAGAAGCTTTTGAAATTGAAGGTCCAGCACCCCAACCAGAAGAGGTTGAGGGTCCAGCGCCCCAACCAGAAGAAGTTGAAGAAGAAGTCGAAGAAGTCGAAGAAGTTGCGGCAGGTCCATCTGTACCACCAGCAATGGTTGATATGCCAGATGCTTTACCAGGTATGGTTGAAGAACAGTATGCAACTTTTGATTCTGGTTTGAAATTGGGTTCTATGGATTTAACTGAAGAAACAGATATACCAGCGTCTGCGGAATACGCGAGTGAAGGTGATTCCGGAGATGCCGTGACGTGTGAATGTACTGACGGTAAGAAAATGGTTATGACGGCTTAAAAATCTTCATTAAATTCAATTGAAGTTGAATCTTCATCTATTTTTCCGTAATCTCCCACTCTCTTTTCAAAAAAATTAGTTTTTCCATCCAGTGATATATTCTCCATAAAATCAAAGGGATTTTTCGTGTCCCAGATTTTATCGTGACCACTTTGTTTTAATAATCTATCGGCGACGTATTCGATGTATTCTGACATCTTTTCCGAATTCATACCTATTAAACTGCATGGTAATGCGTCAGTAATAAAGTTTTTTTCGATAGAGACTGCTTCTCTAACAATCTCTTCAATAATTTTTGTATTTGGTTTATGTTTTAACATTTTAAATAATTCAATTGCGAATTCTAAATGTAAACCTTCATCTCTACTTATGAGTTCGTTACTAAAACATAAACCTGGGAGTAATCCTCTCTTTTTTAACCAGAAGATAGCACAAAAGCTTCCGGAAAAGAATATACCCTCGACACATGCAAATGCAATTAATCGTTCGCCAAATGTTCGTTTCCGATCAAACCATTTCATGGCCCAGTTCGCTTTGTTTTCTATACACGGAATTGACTGTATAGCTTCAAAAAGTTGTTTCTTTTCCGATGAACTTCTTATATATTTATCAATAAGTTTACTGTATGTTTCTCCGTGGACCATTTCGTTATGTTCTTGATATGCATAAAACGACCTTGCTTCAGTATATTGAACTTCACTGGCAAAGTTATCGTTTAAGTTTTCAAAAACTATACCGTCCGAACCTGCAAAAAAAGCAAGAATATATTTAATAAAATGCTGTTCGTTTTCACTTAATTGTACCCAGTCATCCATATCTTTCGAAAAGTCAATTTCCTCTGCAGTCCAATTGGACATTTGGGCTTTTTTATACATTGCCCATAGGTTTTCGTGTTCGATTGGAAAAACTGTAAACCTATCTAAAGTTGGTAATAACATTGGTTCGGCATCTTCGAGGTAATCTTGAAAATCAAAATAATTTCCTATAAGTTCTGTATTCATTATAATTTGTGGATATGTGGAAACTGACATTCCGCATCTTTTCTTTAATTCATCTTTATCAATAATTAATTTTTTGTATTCTAATTTGTATTCTTTACATAAATCTACTGCGAGATCGCAGTACTGACATCCTTCTTTTGATAATATCTCTACTCCCATGTGTGCTAATAACTGTAAATATTTTTGTCGTAAAACTTTAGATATGATTAATTTTTCAGATATACAGCCTGGGGAATTAATAAAAGTTTTAGTGAACTTAGAAGAAGATATTGAAGACGAAATGTATGCTAAAGTGAAAGAGAACCACGAAGATTACCTAGTGGTAGCCTATTATTCCGAAACGTCCATGACGTTTAAGGGTGCAAGATTATACGAACTTGAAGATAAGGATGAACTTGTTCAGGCCGTTAATTTATCAGAGCATCACCAAGCGACTGATTATTTTAAAAACGTAAAGGATAATTTGTATTGTATGATAGATGAAATAGACTCTGAAGAAGACAGTGAAATCATAGACGAATCTGATGACGATGGAAGTGATTTAGAAGGGTTTATAGTTTCAGATACTGAAATTGACGGTGTTGTTATACCACCGTCTAATCATGTAATGATAGATAAAGAATGGAATGAATGGAATCCGCGTAGTCCTGGTTCTTTGCGTTATAAACAAATGGTAGATAACATCGAATCGTTAGCAAAAAGTCAAGCAGATGAGTTAAATTTTTAAAACCTAAGTTGGCGAAAACGATGTAAAAATTATTCTTTTTAATATAAATATGGAAGAACTGGCTGCTAATATATGGTCCCAGGTGGATCAAATACTAAAAAAACCAAATGTATCAAGGCCGGTAAATACAAATTTATGTAAACAATGTAAATGTGCTAAAATTATTACAAAAGAAGGATTACCAACGTGTCCAAATTGTGGCTTAATAGATAATATTTATATAGACGATAATCCAGAATGGACGAGTGGTATTTCAGAAGATGGTAGAGTTAATGACCCTTCACGTTGTGGAAACCCTAACGCTAACCCGGAATTATTTTCGGATTCGTGGGGTAAAGGAACTATAATTACTACACAGAGATCTTCAAATTACGAAACTAAACGTATGGCTAAAATAAATTTTCATCAGTCGATGAATCATAAAGATAGATCGTTATTTCATGTTTATAAAGATATAGACGAGTCATGTCATACACTACCCGAATCAGTTTTAAAAGATGCAAAAATGATGTATAAAAAATTTAGTGAGAAAAAACTAACAAGGGGTGCTGTTAGAACTGGTATAAAAGCCAATTGTGTTTTATTTGCGTGTAGAATGTCTAAAATACCTAGAACTACAAAGGAAATTTCAGAAATGTTTTCTGTACATTCAAAAGACGTGAGTAGAACAACACAACTTTTTAAAGAAACTTTACTTGGTAAAACTATAGATAGTTATACGACTTTACCTCACGATGTAATGAACAGATTACTTAATACATTTGAAGTTTCTCGAGAAGAACGTTTATCATGTAATAAGATGTGTTCGAAATTAGAAGATTGTTCGCAACTCATGAGTAAAACACCAAATAGTGTAGCATCTGTTATTATTTACAGTGTTTTGAAAAAAAGGGTGACCAAAAATGAAATTTGTGAAAAATGTTCAATTTCTATTCCAACTATTAATAAAATTGAAAGTATTATAAAAAAACACTTAGAGGAATTAGACGTTTAATTTAATATAATGAGTACAGAAAATCCTATTCGATTATTTTTATCTACACCGTGTTATGGTGGGTTATGTTTAGAAAAATACATGATTGGTATAATTAAACTTCAGCTAGAACTTATACGTTCGGGTATACAAATGGTTTTGGATACGACTGAAAACGAAAGTTTAGTACATCGTGCTAGAAATGTTGCAGTTGGTAGGTTTATGCAAAAATCCGATTGTGATTATTTTATGTTTATTGACGCTGATGTCGATTTTGATCCAAAATCTGTTGTTCGTCTTGTTAAGTCTGGACATGAAGTTTCAGTGGCTATATATCCAAAAAAGGTTGTCATGTGGGAACAGGCCTATAACGCCGTTAAAAATAATGATAATCGTGATATGGCAATGCTTTCTTCTTCTTTAGTTGCAAATATTGGTGCAGAACATAGAGATGTAAAAAATGGGTTCATCGAAGTTTTAGATGGACCAACTGGGTTTATGGTTATTACTCGAAAAGCATTTGATAAATTACACGAAAAGTATAAGGATTTGGATTGTAAAAACGATCATCAAAATAGAGATTTCGATGATTATTGTGCGATATTTGATTGCATGATAGATCCAGATAATCGTAGATACTTATCAGAAGATTATGCTTTTTGTAGAAGATGGCAACAAATTGGCGGGAAGATATATGCAGATGTTCATACAACTTTAGGACACGTTGGTAATTTACCATTTATTGGGTGTTTAGAAGATAGGCTTAAGGCTTAGATTTGTATTAATATAAATGAAATTTGCAACTATTATAGTCACTCGAAGTAAATCGTGTTCTGTTAAAACGCTTCATACAATTCTTAGGTTTAATTTATTGTGTATGAAAAATCGTGGTACAGAAAATGAAGTTGTTTTTGTAAACGATGATCCGTATGAAAAGTGTGAAATTATTCAAAAATATATTAAAACTCACGACCGTATATTTTTTATTGATTTTGGTATAGCTGTAGATGATTTATCTCTATCAAAGTGTTTTGATAAATATGAAGGAATTGGGGGTGTAGTTTTTCCTGCCGTTGTTGAAGGAATTGATTGGGATATGTTTAAGTACAAGGTTAATAAAAATTCAAAGGAGCCAATAGAACAAATGGGTCTTAATTTTGATACAGAAGTAGGTAATAAAGTATCGGATGGTATGTACAATGTTTTAAAAACATCTTCGAAATGTTGGGTACTTATGTGTAAAAATGTATCAAAGCATATAAAAGATAAAAAGTATGGTGTGTGTAAAGTATATCCTAGAATGGACGTTATGTTTTCTAAATTTAAGGAGTCAGGTGTCAAAATTCATGCGTATACAAAAGCTAAGTTAACTATGACATATTCTCACGAATGTATAAGTAATATTTTAAACGCAGCAGGTGTTAAAAGTAATTAAAGATTAAAATAAAAATATAAAACAAAATGAACCGCGTGTTTGTAAAGAAGGATGATCCTCTTTACAAATACACGATTAACTTCATGGAAGAATCGTGGGGTACGAAAGGTAAAGGTATATTTCCAGGTTGTCAACCAATATCTATAGAACGAGAACATTTTGGTATTTTGGAAAAGAACAATTACGTTGTTTGTGAAAAGACAGATGGTACACGATATATGATGATAGCCATACAATATGGAACACGAAAAGTATGTGTCTTTATAAACCGAGCTTTGGAAATGTTTGTGGAACCGTTAAATTTTAGAATGGCTGTATTTAAGGGTACTATACTTGAAGGTGAATTGTATAATAACGAATTCATGATATATGATTGTTTAATGACGTGTGGTGAAGTTGTTGGTAATCAAGGTTTTTTGGAACGTTTGGATCATTGTGAGAAAACGGTTAAAAAAGCGATGGTTTTAAGAACGGATTCTATTACACTGAAAGTAAAAACATTTCATTTACACAGAGATTTTAGAGAATTTATGGATAAGTACCTTCCTACGGTAAAACAGGAAGTTGATGGTCTTATTTTCACACCCATAAATGAACCTATTCGTATAGGTACACATAATACAATGTTTAAATGGAAACCAAGAAATAAAAATACTATAGACTTTCTTGTTAAAAAGGGTCCAACTGCAGAAACACCTGGATGTGTACCTGGTGAATACGTATGGAGATTATATATACAAGAGAAGGGAAAACATTTTTTTGAATCGTCTATACCCGTGGAAAAGATGAGTGATTATAAATGGTTGAAAAGTGGTGATATTGTTGAATGTATGTATGTGAATTGGGAAAATGGCCCGGTTTGGTGGAAACCTATTAAGAAAAGAAAAGATAAAACGTTTCCTAATAGTCGGAGAACGTTTTATAGAACACTCGTGAACATAAAAGAGGATATTCTCATGAAGGAGTTTTTAGACTGTATACCAGTATGAAGTGATTATCTTCACTAGGAAATTGTTTTAATTTACCTAACGTATCGTCGTCTTGTATTATCCAATCGTCACCTAGTTTTGTTGTAGACATGTAATGACCACCATATTGTACACCTTTATGAATTATAGTAGATCTTAACTCGTAAACATTATTTCCGATATTTAAATTTTCGTCTATTTTTACATAACTTTTTTTATCGAATGAAACTAAAAATATTTTTGGATAACTTGAAAATATATTTCGAGTAGTTGCAACGTTATGTTTTTTACCGTCATAATCAACGTAATCTTCTAAAGTGTTCCATTTTTGACTTTCTGATATCATTATATTTAAATCTTTTATGTTTTGTTTTACATTTAATATATGGATACAGAAAGGTATTTTTACTGTATTTTTACCAACTGGTGATATAGTTATTTGTGTAATTTCTCCGTATACAAGTTTTTTAATGTAAGGGTAACTTTTTTCGAGAATATCTATTATACAAAAAAGTGCATCTTGGGAATCGTGTGGGTATCCAATTTTAAATCTTGGAAAATTTGTAATAAATTCTTGTAGTATTGGTTTTATTGTAAAAGCTTTCGTTTCTCGGGTTTTAAAATATATGTGAACGAGTTGTTCGTATGCACTTGTAAATTTACATTCGCCGGTGTATTTATTATCCAATATATGAGATGATATTTCGTGAATATGTAGCATCATTTGTATAGCAGAATTAAAATAACACGTGTTTCCTATATTTATAAAACCGTGCATATAAAAAAAGGTAATAAAAAAGGCTTAAGAAGAAGACGCGATAATTAAAATGTAAATAAAAAATGAATGTTCATACTATTTGTGATTCTATAAAACCCTTGGTCGATAAGTACAAAGATGAAGAATACATTGAGATGGAATTGAGACTTGGTAAATTCAATGGTACATTTTTCGATACAAACGTGGGTAAACAAACGTACGATAAATATTTGGCTGGTTTATACAAGTATACTGGCTGGGAAAGTATATCTAACGTTACTTCTGAAGTTTATCACCGCGAAGAAGATAAAACACGATTGACCATAGAAGAAAAAACCGGTGATGAAACTCTTGTTAAAAAGGAACGTGTTCATGTAGAGGATTTTAAACAAGTTGAAAATGCTCCTTTTGATATAAGATTTGGTATATCAAGAGAAACACCTATTGAAGATAATGGAAATTCTACATTTGATAGTAAAAAAATAAAGAATAGAACATCTTTTGTTAGAAAGAATTTATCTATAGATATGACAGTGTCTACAGGTACGGTCGATGATATGGATGCAGAAGAATCTACCGTTTTTCAAGTAGAATTTGAAATTATCGATCCAAGAAAAGTAAAAGACATGGATACATTATTTAATATGGTTCACAAAGTAAAGGATTTTTTTAATATGTTGGATAATTATATATGTTAGCTTGGTTATTAATAGCGTGTATTGTCTTCATGTTCATATATACTGATATTGATATTACCGGTGATCGTGTTATTATTTCAGGATATAAAACGAAATATTTTTACGTTTCACAAGGTCAATCTAAAAAAATGTTTGAGAAAATGAAAAAAGATAAAATGACAGAAGAATCGTTGAAAGAATTTGTTATGATGGAGGATAGATTATTATCTCTAGAAGTAAAGTCTGTATGTTCTCAAGTTTCCAGAAAACTGGAAGCTTTTGCACTTTCGGGTCAGATAAAGAATCAATTTTTGGGTTATGATTTTTCATATCACGCGAAACATTTAAAACAGATATCTGAACCAGAAAAACTTATAAATCGAAGTATAAAATGTTCATAAAATAAAACATTAATCTTCTATGTTTATTAGAATTCATCTTACTAAAATTATCATATACATGCATCATTAGTCCGATATCATCGTACTCACGATGTTCTTCTAAATATTTTATAGGATCTTCACTAATATGGAAATTTTCCGTGTACGCGTATTCTAGTTCTAATTTACCTATAATATGTTTTCTTCTTTCCAATTGTATATAATCGATTAAAGTATAGTATATACCATCTATAACACTTGACAAAATATAATTGTTATTATTATGTTCTAACTCGTCTATTATAATATTGTTTGTATTTTGTCGTATGCGATTTAGTATTAAAACCCGTGGGTTTTCCATTATTTAATTATTTTCTTTTATTCTTTAACGTATTTTTATACTTTTTTTCGAAATTGGCGTATATTTCATTAAGTAATTTGTTATTTGTTTTTGATCGGGACGCCGATTTAGAGTTAGAATTCGAATTCGAGTTCGAGTTCGAGTTAAATTTTAAACGACGCGCGACGTTATTTTTTGGTTTTATGGGTGATTTTTTCTTTATAGGTGCTCTTTTGATAACTCTCGGTTTTCTAGGTACCTTTGGTTTTGGTGGTACTACTCGTTTTTTATTTAATGCGAGTGGTGGTTGTCCCCGAAGTTCTCT
>TARA_Y200000002_G_scaffold73404_1_pt1 | contig 31081 bp, 27 predicted proteins | sample TARA_Y200000002 | Tara Oceans TARA_Y200000002 (sample SAMEA2619388) | marine metagenome | biome: marine biome (ENVO:00000447); feature: surface water layer (ENVO:00002042); material: "saline water (ENVO:00002010), including plankton (ENVO:xxxxxxxx)" | depth 5 m | reverse complement strand
TCATTAGGCGCTGATGTAATTTTATTAATCGCTTCAGTTTTAAGTAAGCAGGAAATTTTCAAGCTATCCAAGCTAGCTAATGAGTTGCATCTAGAAGTTTTGGCAGAAATTCATAATGATAATGAACTAGAAAAGGTAATGAATCCATATATAGATTTGATTGGAGTGAATAATAGGGATTTAAAAATATTTAAAACAGATATAAACATCTCAAAAAAAATCTCAAAAAAAATTCCAAGTGATTTTTTAAAGATTTCAGAGAGTGGAATTGACAATTATAATACTGTCAAAGATTTAAGGAAATATGGATTTAGTGGTTTTTTAATAGGAGAATATTTTATGAAAACAATAAATCCCGGACTGGCTGCAAGCGAGTTTATAAAAAAAATTGAATTATGAAATTAAAAATTTGTGGTATGAAATATAATGATAATATCAGTTTAATTTCAAAATTAAACCCTGATTATATGGGTTTTATATTTTATAATAAATCAAAAAGATTTTTCGATAATGAACCAATACCAAGGGTTAATAAAAATATTAAAAAGGTAGGTGTTTTTGTTGATCCTGAAATCGAATACCTAAACTTTATCATTAAAAAATATAGTTTAGATTTAGTGCAATTACATGGAAATGAGCAACCTGAATTTATACCACAAATTCGAGATGTTAAAATAATAAAAGCATTTTCAATTGATAAAAATTTCAATTTTAATTCAACCGAAAATTATATGAAATGCGATTATTTTCTTTTTGATACAAAAGGGAAATTACCTGGTGGTAATGGAGTATCTTTTGACTGGAAAATTTTAAAAAGCTATAAATTTAATAAACCATATTTCTTAAGTGGCGGTATTGGTTTACACAATATAGAGGAACTAAAAGACTTTTTTAGTTCAACAATTTCAAAATACTGTTTTGCAGTAGATATTAATAGTCACTTTGAAATTGAGTATGCAAAAAAAGATTATGAATTAATTAAAAATTTTAAAAATGAGTTATAATGTAAATTCTAAAGGTTACTATGGAGATTTTGGAGGCGCATATATTCCGGAAATGCTCTTACATAATATTGATGAGCTTAAAGAAAATTATATTAAAATAATGAGTGATGATAGTTTTCAGCAAGAATTTAATCAATTGCTTAAAGACTATGTTGGCAGACCATCTCCACTATATTTTTCAAAAAATTTATCAGAAAAATATTCGGCTAAAATATATTTAAAAAGAGAAGATCTAAATCACACAGGAGCACATAAAATTAACAACACAATAGGACAAATAATCCTTGCAAAAAGATTAAAAAAATCGCGGATTATCGCTGAAACTGGAGCAGGACAACATGGAGTGGCTACAGCAACAGTTTGTGCTTTAATGGGTTTAAAATGTATCGTATATATGGGTGCTACTGACGTTAAAAGACAGGCTCCAAATGTTGCAAGAATGAAAATGTTAGGAGCTGATGTCATTCCCGTAACATCTGGAAGTTCAACTTTAAAAGATGCGACAAATGAAGCAATGAGAGACTGGATTAACAATCCAATTGATACTCATTACATTGTTGGGAGCGTTGTTGGACCACATCCTTTTCCTGATATGGTTGCTAGATTTCAGTCTGTTATTTCAAAAGAGATTAAAGAGCAACTTCTTTTGGTTGAAGGAAGAAATTATCCAGATTATTTAATCGCTTGTGTAGGTGGAGGAAGTAATGCGGCTGGAACGTTTTATGATTATTTGGATGATGAAAGAGTAAAAATTATTTGTGTTGAGGCATCTGGAAAAGGAGTAAATTCTGGAAAATCAGCTGCGACTACAAAATTGGGTAAAATGGGAATTATACATGGGAGTAAGACCTTACTTATGCAAACCGATGATGGTCAAATAACTGAACCCTATTCAATTTCAGCAGGATTAGATTATCCAGGTATAGGGCCTATGCATGCTAATTTATTTAGCTCAGGAAGAGGAGAGTTTATTTCAATAGATGATGACGAGGCAATGTCAGCTGGTTTACAATTGTCACAACTTGAAGGAATTATTCCTGCTATTGAAACCTCACATGCTTTAGCAGTATTTGATCATAAAAAATTTAATTCGACTGATATAATTGTTCTAAACCTTTCAGGTAGAGGTGATAAAGATCTAGAGAATTATATAAATTATTTTAATATATAATGAACAGAATTAGTAAAACTCTTAAAGAAAAAGACAATATTTTGTCAATATATTTTACCGCAGGATTTCCTGAATTAAATAGTACAATTGAAATAATTAAAAATTTAGTTTCTGCTGGTGTGGATATGATTGAAATTGGTTTACCATTTAGTGATCCTTTAGCTGATGGTGAGACTATTCAGATGAGCTCAAAAATTGCATTAGATAATGGAATATCAACAAATATTCTGTTTGAACAACTCAAAGAAATTAGAAATCATGTCAATATTCCTTTAATAATCATGGGGTATTTCAATCCTATTTTCCAATTTGGAGTTGAGGAGTTTTGTAAAAAGTGTAATGAAATTAGAATTGATGGCTTGATAATTCCTGACTTACCAATTGATATTTACCTTTCAAATTATAAAATAATTTTTGAAAAAAATCAACTTCAAAATATATTTTTAATTACTCCGCAAACCAGTAAAAAAAGAATAGAATATATAGATAAAAATAGCGATGGATTTCTTTATGTTGTAAGTTCATCAAGTATAACTGGCTCTACAAATAAATTCGATGAAAGCAGTATAAATTATTTCAAAAAATTAGAAAAAATGAATTTATCTACACCTAAAATTATTGGTTTTGGAATTTCAGATAATGTAAATTTCTCTATTGCTAGTAAATACTCAAAGGGTTGTATTGTGGGCAGTGCTTTTATAAAATACATTCAAAAAAATGGTTTAAAAAACATCCACAATTTCATCAATCAAATTAAAATAGAAAATTAATTTTTAATCAATTTTTTGACTAGATAGCCGCCAACTTTTATAATATAAGTTCCTTTATTAAGGAAGCCTAAATCTAAAATTTCCTGATTATAATTTTTAAATTCCCTTAATTTCCTTCCTGATAAATCGTATAATTCGATATTAATTGGTCTAACTGAATTTATTTGAATATAATCTTGAAATGGATTGGGAAAATAATTAAGTGTATTACTATCAATTTCATTATTTGATAAGGCAGCATTAATAATTTTATAAACACCTCCATTAATTGATGCTATATAAAGCTCACCATTTATATCTTCACCAAATGAAACCCAACTACCATTTATATTTGGAAACGCAAGGGACATGTCCCATTCATCATTCTCATTTTTTGAAAGTAATCCAATTTCACCACTACAATAGTCAGCGAAAAAATAAACCCCATTCAACCCCGATATTTGATTACCTCGATACACATATCCACCAGTTATTGAACACTTAAAGTCTCCACTATTGTAATGTGAATATGTTGAAACAGGAAAAGTTAGACCTTCATCAGGGCAACCCGACAGATTATAAGGTTCGTTACCCTCATAACATCTCCATCCATAATTTATATTAGCAGTATTATTTTGAACCATATTAATCTCTTCAAATTCATTTTGACCAACATCCGCAATCCATAAATCTCCGTTTAAACTGTCAAAGGAAAATTTCCAAGGATTTCTTAGTCCAACACTCCAAATCTCATCTCCATATGGGTTAGTTTCTGGGATTGAATACGCCCCGCTGTTTACATTTATTCTTAGCATTTTTCCCAATAATGATTCAGTATTTTGAGAATAATTTTGTGGATCTCCACCACTTCCACCATCACCCATTCCTATGTATAGATTTCCATCAGGACCAAAATTTATACAACCCCCATTATGATTTGCATATGGTTGATTAATTTCAAGTAAAATAGTTTCACTGTCATTGGCAATGTCCTGGTCGGTACTTACAGAAAATTTTGATATTGTTGTAGCGCCACTATTATTTGTGTAATTTACAAAGAAAAATGGATTTTCAGGGTAATTTGGGTGAAATGCTAGACCTAGTAATCCTCTCTCATTAGCATTGGTGGATACTTTATCTTCAATATCCAAAAATGGAGTTGAATTTACACTTCCGTTCAGATTTAAAATTTTAATTTTTCCTGATTTTTCAACTACAAATAATCTTTCATCACCGGCATTTTTAATTTCAACAGGACTATTGAAAGATGGTCCGAATGATTCCAAAAGTACACTTTGTGAGAAGCTTGAATTATAACATAAAAATATCAGAGTTAAGTAGTTTATCAGTTTTTTCATTTTAAATCATTTAGTATTATTTTCACAGCACCCTTTTTTTTATCAAAATACTCTGTGCATTTTTTTGACATTTTTATCAATAAATTTTCGTTATCGATAAGTAATTCAATTGCATTATAAAATTCATTATAATTTGAAATACTGATAATATTCCCATTTTTAATCATTTCGTTTGCTTCTTCAAATTTTTGATAGTTTTTACCGATAATTATTGGCTTAGAAAAGTATGCAGGTTCTAATGTATTATGTAATCCTTTTTTCCCCATGCCACCTCCGACATATGAAATCGAACTGTAATTATAAAGAGCTGATAACATACCTATATTATCTATTATTAGGCAGGAGAATTCTTGAAGATTAGTTTTTAATTTAATATCCGAGTAAAGAATTGATTCATCACCTAAATTTTTTTCTATTCTTTTAGGGTTATTAGAAATTTCATGAGGCGCAATAATGTATTTTATTTTTCTGTCAGAATTTTTAATATAACGAAGAATAATGTCTTCATCTTCCCTCCATGTGCTACCAAATACAATACATGTCTTGTTATCTATAAATTTGCTGATATTATCAGAGGCTTTTTTGGTTAATTTTGGAATGTTAGCATCAAATCTTAAATCACCACAAATGATTGTATTTTTATTTCCTATAGATTCAATTACTTTTTTAGACTTTTCGTTTAAAGTATATATTGAATCAAACTGTTTAATTCCAGAATTAATTTTTAAAAGTTTTTTTAAGAAATTTGTTCTAAAATTACCACCCACAGAATAAACCTTTGACCCATTCAGTTTGGCATGTTTAATATAATTTGGCCAAACTTCATTTTTAATAAAAAATGTAGCTGTTGGTTTAATTATATTATAAAATTTAACACAATTTTTATTTGATGCTAGAGGAAGATATATAATACAATCAAATAAATCATTTTCTACATTTTCGTAACCTGACGGAGAAATGAACGAAAGTAAAAACTTGTGATTTTCAAATCTCTTTTTAAGATTTTCGATTAACTTTTTTGACAGCAAATACTCTCCGTGAGATGCACAGTGAATATGTATAATCCTGTCACCTTTCTTAAAACATAGATTCAGTTTTTTAAAACTATTTTTTCTCCCGATTATTCCTTTTTCAATTTTATTTGAAAAAGGGGCGCAGATGTATAATAGAGCTTCAAATATTTTAATAAATAGATAGTTAATATTATAAATTTTAAACAAAAGTAACCAAAAATAAATATTATATTAGTTAGTCCTTAATCAATGTAATTATGAAAAAATTGTTATTCATATTTTTATTTATTCCCTTAATAATTAATGCTCAGGACTATTACTTACATGCAGGCAAGTTATTTGATTCAAAAGACGGAAAGATTTTAAAAAATATGACCATAATTGTCACAGGGAAAAAAATTAAAGCCGTAAAAAAAGGTTTTGAATATCCAAAAAATGATAATGTTATAGTAATTGATCTAAAGGATTCTACTGTAATGCCAGGATTTATCGATTTACATGTTCATATAGAAAGCGAATATAATCCTGAAAAATATCTTAATGAATTTACCGCCGAAGAATCAGAAATAGCTTTTAGTTCTTTAAAATTTGCAAAGCGGACTTTAATGGCTGGATTCACAACAGTCAGAGATTTAGGGGGGAGTGGAGTAAATATTTCATTAAGAAATGCTATAAATAAAGGTGAAGTTGATGGCCCACGAATTTTTACAGCTGGTAAGGCCATTGGAACAACAGGTGGTCATGCTGATCCTACTAATGGTTGGAAAAAAAATATTGCCGGAAATCCAGGTCCAAGTGAAGGAGTTATAAACGGAACAGATGATGCGAGAAAAGCGGTACGCCAACGCTACAAGAATGGGGCAGATGTTATTAAAATTACTGCTACTGGAGGTGTGATGAGCATTGCAAAAAACGGTCAGAATCCACAGTTTACAATCGAGGAGATAAAGGCAATATGTGAAACTGCTAAAGATTATGATATGATAGTTGCAGCTCATGCTCATGGTGATGAAGGAATTCAAAGAGCAGTTATGGGTGGAGTAAATACAATCGAACATGGAACCTTATTGAGCGAAAATTCAATGGAATTAATGAAGCAATATGGCACTTATTATGTACCAACAATTACAGCTGGTAAAGAAGTAGCAGCTAAAGCAAAAATTCCAGGATACTATGATGAGTTGGTTGTTCCAAAAGCATTAGCAATAGGACCAAAAATTCAAAGTACTACATCCAAAGCTTATAACGCTGGTGTAAATATTGCATTTGGTTCTGATGCTGGTGTTTTCCCACACGGGGAAAATGCAAAAGAATTTAGATATATGAATGAAGCTGGTATTCCTGTTATTGAATGTCTTCAGGCCGCAACAATTGTAAATTCAAAAATTCTATCAATGGAATCTGAAATAGGTCAAATAAAAAAAGGTTTTATTGCAGATATTGTAGCAACTAAAATCAACCCAATTGATGACATTAAGTCTTTGGAGAATGTACAATTTGTAATGAAGGAAGGTAAAATTTATAAAAATTAATGTTTCTTTTTAAAGCTAGAAATCAAAATCAAAATCATTCCGATTGTAACAGATAAGTCAGCAATATTAAAAATTCCCGTTTTAAAAAACTCAAAATTTAAATAAAGAAAGTCTGTAACTGATCCGTAGACGATTCTATCAAAAATATTACCGATTCCACCTCCAATTATTAATGAAAATCCGATAATTGAAGTTTTATCCAACGATTTCTCCAAGTAAGTATAAACAGTTATGCCAACCAAAACTATAACAGGTACAACAATTAACAATAAGACCCGTAGTGTTTCTGGTAATTCACTACCCATTCCTAAAAATGCTCCAGTGTTTTCAACTTTTATTAATGTGAATATATCCCCAACAATACTTGTTTCTATATAACTTTCAAAGTTATTTCTTACCCAAACTTTTGAAATTTGATCAAAGGTAATAGCTAATAAAACAATTATTGTTATTAATATGTTGCGTTTTCTTCTATCAATCATTTTCTAAATTTAGTGAACCTGCCTCAATATCCCTATTAATTTTCCTTACCAAACCTTGTAAAACTTTTCCGGGTCCAACTTCTATAAATTCACTTGCACCATCATTAATCATATTATTGATTGATTGGGTCCATCTCACAGGGCTAGTGAGTTGAGAAATTAAATTTTCTTTTATTTCATTTTCTGTTGATAAAGCAAGCCCACTAACATTTTGATATATTGGACAAATTGGATTTGAAAAAAGGGTTTTATTGATAGCATCTTCTAGTTCTTTTTTTGCTTCTTCCATTAGAGGAGAATGAAATGCTCCACCAACAGGTAAAACTAGGGCTCGTCTTGCTCCAATTTCTTTTAATTTTTCACATGCTATTTCTATAGAGTTTAATTCTCCTGAAATAACCAATTGACCAGGACAATTATAATTTGCAGCTACAACAGTTCCATTAATTTCTTTACAAACCTTTTCAACAATATTATCTTCCATACCCAAAACAGCTGCCATTGTTCCTGGATTATTTTCACAAGCTTTTTGCATAGCATTAGCTCTGATTGAAACTAATTTTAACCCATCTTCAAAGGTGATTGATTTATTTATAACTAATGCTGAAAATTCTCCTAACGAATGGCCTGCAACCATCTCAGGTAATATTCCGTCTTCTTTACTTAAGGCTAATATAACTGAGTGTAAAAAAATTGCTGGCTGAGTTACCGAGGTTTGTTTTAAATCTTCAGAAGAACCATCAAACATAATATCACTTATTCTAAATCCTAAAATTTCATTTGCAATATTAAATAAATCATATGCGTTTTTTGAGTTTTCAAATAAATCTTTACCCATCCCTGGAAATTGAGCTCCCTGACCCGGAAAAATATATGCTTTCATTATCTAATTTTAATATAAGTTTTATATGTGAATGAAAATTGATGTCTTTCATCTTTTTCATTAAATTCCTCATTAATAAGTTCCCATTTATCCTTATCAATTTTTGGGAAAAAAGTATCAGCTTTAAATTCTTCATGAACCCTTGTAAGTTCAATTTTATCAGCTAGGTCCATGGCTAATTCATAAATTTGTCCACCTCCTATAATAAAAGGATTTTCATCATCACCTGTTTCTCTTATAGCATCTTCAAAGTTATTTACAACCGTAACTTCATCAGAAAAGGAAATATTTTTATTTCTAGAGATAACAATGTGTTTTCTGTTTGGTAACAACCCAGGAAATGAATCAAAAGTTTTTCTTCCCATTATGATACTGTGTCCAGAAGTTAGTTTTTTAAATCTTTTTAGGTCATTGGGTAAACTCCAAATAAGGTCATTGTCTTTACCAATTGCATTATTTTCAGCAGCAGCAACGATAATAGTAATAGATTTTTTCATTAAAATAAATTAAACGGCAACTTTACCTTTTATATGCGGATGAGGGTCATAATTTTCTAAAATGAAATCTTCAAATTTAAAGTCAAAAATATTTTTAACTTCATTATTTATTTTAATAGTTGGTAATTTCCTTGGTTCCCTTGATAATTGCAATTTCATCTGCTCGAAATGATTGCTATAAATATGCGCATCACCAAATGTGTGAATGAAATCACCTGGCTCTAAATCGCAAACCTGAGCTATCATAAGGGTTAATAGTGAATAGGAGGCAATATTAAAGGGTACACCCAGAAAAATATCAGCACTTCTTTGATATAATTGACAAGAAAGCTTACCATTATTAACATGAAATTGAAAAAAAGCATGACAAGGGGGTAAAGCAGCTTTTCCATTAGCAACATTAGTTTCAAATGATTTAGAAGTATCAGGTAAAACAGAAGGATTCCAAGCTGAAATCAAGTGCCTTCTACTATTTGGATTATTTTTTAAATCGTTTATCAAATTTGAAATCTGATCAATTCCATCATTATTCCAATTTCTCCATTGAAAACCATAAACTGGGCCAAGGTCACCGTTAGAATCAGCCCAAGCGTTCCATATATTTACACCATTATCTTTTAAGTATTTTATGTTTGTGTCACCGTTTAAGAACCATAAAAGTTCATAAATTATTGATTTCAGATGTAGTTTTTTGGTTGTAACCATAGGAAATCCATCCGAAAGATTGAATCTCATTTGATATCCAAACACACTTTTAGTTCCAGTTCCGGTTCTATCTTCTTTTAGTTCTCCATTTTCAAGAACATGTTTAACTAAGTTTAAATATTGTCTCATAAAATTCAGTTAGTAAAAATAATTAATAGTGAGAATCTTAATTAAAAAGAAAACTAAAAGTTATTAACTTTTTAGCCAATAATCATACCTGCAATTGTTGCTGATAAAAGAGAAGCTAAAGTACCACCGATCAGTGCTTTAAATCCAAATTTTGAAAGGTTTTTTCTTTGTTTAGGCTCTAGAGCTCCAATTCCACCAATTTGAATTCCTATTGAAGCAAAATTTGCAAAACCACATAGCATGTAAGTGGCAATAATTATTGATTTCTGATAATTCAAATGAATTAAATTTGTTGCATCTTTTAAATCAGATAACTGTATATATCCAATAAATTCACTAGCTGCTAATTTTATTCCTAATAGTTGCCCCATAAGTGTAATATCCTCTTTAGCAACTCCAATCAACCACATAACTGGAGCAAAAATATATCCCAATATTAATTCTAAAGACAATTCAGAGTAAACAGTTCTGTCACTAATCCAATCGTTTAAATTTGTTAGTTCTCCAAAACCACTCAATATATAATTGATTAATGCAATGAAGGCAATAAATACTAAAAGCATCGCAGCAATATTAGCAGCTAATTTTAAACCTTCTGATGTTCCTATAGAAATAGCATCTAAAAAATTTGAACCTATTTTATCTTGGGATACTTCAACATTTGAATCAATTTTTTCCGTTTCAGGATAAAGAATTTTAGAAATTACAATTGCACCAGGAGCAGCCATGACCGAAGCAGTTAATAGATGTTTTGCGTAATAAACCTTAAGCTCTGGATCATCTCCACCAAGAAAACCAATATAAGCAGCTAGTACACCTCCTGCTACTGTAGCCATTCCCCCAATCATTACCAGCAAAATTTCTGATTTTGACATTTTTTCAAGATATGCTTTAATCATTAGCGGAGACTCAGTTTGACCAAGAAAGATATTTCCTGCTACACTTAAACTTTCTGGACCAGAAACACCTAAAAGTTTAGATAAGAGTAATGCCATAACCCTTACTATTTTTTGTATGATTCCAAGATAAAATAGAATAGATGTTAATGCTGCAAAAAATATTACAGTAGGTAAAATGGAAAAAATAAATACATTTCCAAAATTTTCTGCACTTACTAAATCACCAAATAAAAATTTGGTACCCTCCATTGTGAAATCCAGAATTTTTACAAAAACCTTTCCTGCACTTTCAAAAATCATCTTAACCCAAGAAATTTTTAGAACTCCAACTGCAAGAATAAGCTGAAGAAGTAATCCTGTCGATGCAGTTTTCCAGTTAATAGCCTTTTTATTACCAGAAAGTAGATAAGTTGTTAAAATTAAAAATGATATCCCTAAGAGACCTCTTAGAAACCCTTCAAGGGTAAATCCGTTACTGGGAATTATGTCTTGCTCTTGTGCAAAAACAAAAGTATTTGCAGCAATAAATAAAAAGCTGGTTAAAAATATCTTTTTTTTATCTGTTAGAAATTTCATCTCTTATTTTTGCTGCTGACTCGTAATTTTCATTTTGAATGGCAATTTTTAATAATTCCTCTAATTCTTTCTTTGATTTCTCCTTTAGATCATCAATTGTTGTTGTTTCAGCTTTTTCATCTGAAAATAACTCTTTAAGCAGAGACTTTTCGTCAATTTCTTTTTCAATTTTTAATACAACCCCAGCTTTTTCAAGAATATTTTCATAGGTATATATAGGTGCCTCAAATCTTATAGCCAAAGCAATAGCATCACTAGATCTGGAATCTATTATTTCCTCTATCCCATCTCTTTCACAAATAAGACTGGAGTAAAAAACTCCGTCAACAAGCTTATGAATAATTACTTGTTTAATTTTTATGTCAAATCTCACGCAAAAATTTTTAAATAAATCATGAGTTAACGGTCTCGGGGGTTTGATTTCTTTTTCAATTGCAATAGCTATAGATTGCGCTTCATTAGTTCCAATTACAATAGGTAATTTTCTTTCGCCTTCAATTTCACTTAAAATTAAAGCGTAGGCCCCATTTTGAGTTTGACTGTATGAAATACCATTAATTAGTAATTGAACAAGATTCATATTGTAAAACTAGTATTATGTTTTAAGTAAAAAAAATTAACTCTAATCATTTACTGATTTAAATTCCTTCAGCTTATCAATCAGATTAGGAACAACATCAAATGCATCTCCAACAATTCCATAGTCAGCTGCTTTGAAAAAAGGAGCATCAGGATCTGTATTTATTACAACTTTTACTTTCGAAGAATTAACTCCAGCCAAATGCTGAATTGCACCTGAAATTCCAATAGCAATATACAAATTCGATGAAACAGGCTTTCCCGTTTGTCCAACATGTTCGCTATGAGGTCTCCAACCTAAATCTGAAACGGGCTTTGAACACGCTGTAGCTGCACCTAAAACTTCAGCTAAATTTTCAATGAGATGCCAATTTTCGGGTCCCTTTAACCCTCTTCCCCCAGAAACAACAATATCTGCATCAGCGATTGTGACTTTATTTGATGTTTTTTCAACAGAAGATACTTTATTTCTTCTTTCTGAAATGTTAAAATTAAAGTTTGAAATTTCAGTTTCTGTAGGATTTTCCTTTATGCCAAAAGAATTTTTTGAAACGGCCAAAATACTATTACTTTTAGTTATTTCTACAGTCTCAAAAGCCTTATTTGTGAATGTGTTTCTCACAACAACTAAATTATTTTCATTAACCGGTATTGAAATTATATTAGTGACGTAGCCTGCATCAATTTTTACCGAAAGTATACCGCCAATGTATTTTGAGTTTGAACTCGAGCTTAAGACAAGCATACTACAATTCTCACTCTTGAAAATATCACTTATACAATCTGAATAAATTCCAGCATCAAAATTTTTTAGCTCCTCCTGTTCTGAGTTAATTATTTTTTTAACTCCATAATCAGATAATTTTTCAGGATTTTTTGAGTTAAAACATATTGCCTTCACACTGCCTACAGTTTGAGATGAAATCTTATATGCATAGGAAGCAATTTCAAAAGCATCTTTTTTAAAATTACCCTTATCATCAGTTTCTGCAAAAATTAGTATATCCATATTATATTGCCTTTGCTTCTTTGTGTAATAAATCGATTAGCTTATCAATTTCATCTGCCGAAACGAGAGTTACTTCGCCTTTAGGTAGTGGTTTTTCAAAACTTTTAGAGTTTGTTGATTGATAATCTTCGTTAACCTCAACTACTTCAAGTTCTTTTTTTCTTGCCATCATAATTCCCCTCATGTTGGGAATTCGTAAATCACTTTCTTCAACTAGCCCTTTTTGTCCGCCTATAATCAATGGTAATTTTGTCGAAATATTTTCTTTACCTCCTTCTATTTCTCGAGATGCCTCAACTGAATCACCAGAAATATTCAAATCAATGCATTTATCAATAAAGTTAATTTCTGTAAATGCAGATATCATTCCAGGCACCATTCCTCCATTGTAATCAATCGACTCTCTTCCTGCAATAATTAAATCATAAGGGTTGTTTGAGATATAATTTGAAATATACTTAGCAACAGAATACCCATCTTTAGGATCATGATTGATTCTTATTGCTTTGTCTGCGCCAATCGCAAGTGCTTTTCTAAGTGTTGACTCTGTATCAGAAAGACCAACATTGATAACATGGACAACAGCATTATTTTTTTCTTTAAACCAAATAGCTCTTGTTAACCCGAATTCATCATTTGGATTTATAACAAATTGAACACCAGTTTTATCAAAAACAGTGTTGTTTTCAGAGAAATTTATCTTTGATGTTGTGTCTGGGACATGACTAATACAAACAAGAATTTTCATAATAATTAAATTGAAAAGTTGTTTATCAAAGTTACTAATTTGATAAATAAAAATCTGTGATTAGTAAATATTTTTAACTTAATTTATGTTTAATTTTAACCGCTTTATTATTTTTGTCAAAAATTATATTTTATGAGGACTATTCAATTTAGAGAAGCTGTCTGTGAGGCAATGAGCGAGGAAATGAGAACTGACGAAAGTATATTTCTTATGGGTGAAGAAGTTGCTGAATACAATGGTGCTTATAAAGCATCAAAAGGTATGCTTGATGAATTTGGACAAAAAAGAGTTATTGATACCCCAATATCTGAACTTGGATTTGCTGGTGTAGCAATTGGTTCAACGATGACTGGGAACAGACCTATTGTCGAATATATGACTTTTAATTTTTCTCTCGTTGGAATAGATCAGATTATTAATAATGCCGCAAAGATTAGACAAATGTCTGGCGGTCAGTTTAATTGTCCAATCGTTTTCAGAGGCCCTACGGCATCTGCCGGACAGTTAGCTGCAACTCATTCTCAAGCTTTTGAAAATTGGTTTGCAAATACTCCAGGTCTAAAGGTTATAGTTCCTTCTAATCCATATGATGCTAAAGGTTTATTGAAATCAGCAATACGTGACGATGATCCTGTCATTTTCATGGAAAGTGAACAGATGTACGGAGATAAAGGTGAGGTGCCGGATGGTGAGTATACAATCCCCATTGGTGTTGCAGATATTAAAAGAGAAGGAACTGATGTCACAATCGTATCATTTGGAAAGATTATAAAGGAAGCATATAAGGCAGCTGATGAATTAGACAAAGAAAACATTTCATGTGAAATAATTGACCTAAGAACTGTTCGACCAATGGATCATGAAACAATTCTTAACTCTGTAAAAAAAACCAATAGGCTTGTTATTTTGGAAGAAGCATGGCCTTTTGGAAATGTTGCAACTGAGATTACTTACCAAGTTCAATCACAAGCTTTTGATTATTTGGATGCTCCGATTGAAAAAATTAATACAGCTGATACACCTGCTCCTTACTCACCCGTTTTACTGAAAGAATGGCTTCCTAACAGTGAAGATGTAATTAAAGCAGTTAAAAAGGTATTATACAAATAATACGTGAGTTTTTCGTAATTAACTCTATTTCACTATTTTTGCCAACTAATTAAAAAAATTAACTATGGGGATTCAATGATGATATACATGCCAATAATCATGTCTGCGCTAGGTTTAGCTTATGTTTTTGTAAGAAGATCTTGGGTAATGAAACAAGATGCTGGAGACGGAAAGATGAAAGAAATTTCTGATCATATTTATGAAGGTGCTTTAGCTTTTTTGAATGCTGAATATCGATTATTATCAGTATTTGTATTGGTTGTAAGTGCTGTTCTAGCAGGTATTTCTTTTATTGTACCCACAACACACATATTAATAGTAGTTTCATTTATTTTTGGAGCATTTTTCTCTGCTTACGCTGGAAACATAGGGATGAAGATAGCAACCAAAACCAATGTAAGAACAACTCAAGCTGCTAAAACATCATTACCAAATGCATTAAAAATTTCTTTTGCTGGAGGAACAGTAATGGGATTAGGTGTGGCTGGATTAGCTGTTTTGGGCTTGACTGCTTTCTTTATAATATTCTTCAATTATTTTATGGGTGGAGTATGGTCAGCCACTGATTATGGATCGGCAAGTGATACAATGACAGTTGTTCTTGAAACATTAGCAGGCTTTTCGCTTGGAGCTGAATCTATTGCTTTATTTGCCAGAGTTGGTGGTGGAATTTACACAAAAGCTGCTGATGTTGGAGCAGATTTAGTAGGTAAAGTTGAAGCTGGCATCCCAGAAGATGACCCGAGAAATCCAGCTACTATTGCTGACAATGTTGGAGATAATGTTGGAGATGTTGCCGGTATGGGAGCAGATCTTTTCGGTTCATATGTTGCGACAGTACTTGCTGCAATGGTTCTTGGAAATTATGTAATTACTGACATGGGAGGATCAATTAATGATGCTTTCGGTGGAATAGGACCAATTCTTTTACCAATGGCTATTGCAGGTGTTGGTATTATAATATCATTAATAGGCACCCTATTTGTTAAGATAAACTCTAATGATGCAAAAGAGGCTGAAGTGATGGGAGCTTTAAATAAAGGAAATGGTATTTCTATTTTATTAGTTGCCGTTTCATGTTTTGTATTGGTTGATTACATGCTGCCTGGAACATTAAGAATGGAATTTTTTGGGGAAGGTATTAAAGAAATTTCTTCGATGAATGTTTTCTTTGCTACATTGACAGGTTTAATTGTTGGTTGGTTTATTTCAGCAATTACTGAATATTATACAGGACTAGGTAAAAAACCTGTTCTTGAAATCGTTCAAAAGTCTAGCACTGGAGCGGCTACAAATATTATTGCTGGTTTAGCTACAGGTATGATTTCTACTTTTGGATCTGTTATATTATTTGCTGCTGCAATTTGGGCAGCTTATGCATTTGCTGGATTTTACGGAGTAGCCCTGTCTGCATCAGCTATGATGGCAACAACCGGAATGCAATTAGCAATTGATGCATTTGGACCAATCTCGGATAATGCTGGAGGGGTAGCAGAAATGAGTGGTCAAGATCCAATTGTTAGAGAAAGAACAGATATTTTAGACTCAGTTGGTAATACTACAGCTGCAACTGGTAAAGGATTCGCAATTGCATCAGCAGCGCTTACTTCTCTTGCTTTATTTGCAGCGTATGTAACATTCACTGGAATTGAGGGTATAAATATATTTAAGGCGCCGGTTCTTGCTATGTTATTTATTGGAGGAATGGTTCCAGTGGTATTTTCAGCATTAGCCATGAATGCCGTTGGTAAAGCTGCTATGGAAATGGTTTACGAAGTAAGAAGACAGTTTAAAGAAATTCCTGGAATTATGAAGGGTAAGGCAAAGCCTGAATATGATAAATGTGTTGACATTTCTACCAAAGCGTCTCTTAAAGAAATGATGTTACCTGGAATATTAACTATTGGAACACCAATAATCATTACAGTTTTACCAATGTTATTTGGATTAGATAATCAGTTAATCGCTGAAATGCTTGGTGGATATATGGCGGGAGTTACCGTTAGTGGAGTTCTTTGGGCAATATTTCAAAATAATGCTGGAGGTGCCTGGGATAATGCAAAAAAATCTTTTGAGGCAGGAGTTGAAATAAATGGAGAAATGACTTATAAAGGTTCTGAAGCTCACAAAGCTTCTGTTACTGGAGATACTGTTGGTGATCCTTTTAAAGATACCTCTGGACCATCAATGAATATTTTAATAAAACTTACTTGCTTAATTGGTCTTGTAATTGCTCCAATTTTAGGTGGTCACTCGACAGGACATCATGAATCTCATGAGGTGTCAAGTAAAGAAATTCAGATATCTGTTGATATGAATAAATTAGATGAGTCAGATAAAGTCTCAGCAACTGTAAAACTTACTAAAGATTACGACGGAAAAATCACAACTGAAGTGTTTGAGATTTCAGGCTTTGAAGACGAGGTTATAGAAAAAGTTGACAAGATTGTTGAAGAAAACAAAAAGTCTTAGATAAAAAAAAGCCTCATATGAGGCTTTTTTTATTTCATTTTTTTATCAATCAATGAGATAATCTCTTTGAGGTCCTCTTTATTTTCAACAAAATCTAAATCGTCTATATCAATAATCAATAAGGGACCTTTTTTATAATTGTGAATCCAAGCTTCGTATCTCTCATTTAACCTACTTAAATACTCAATGCTTATAGAATTTTCGTACTCACGTCCACGTTTATGAATTTGTGATACAAGATTTGGAATGGAACTTCTTAAATATATTAAAAGATCAGGCGCTGCAACATTCTCTTCCATTAAATCAAATAATGACCTGTAGTTTTCAAAATCACGATTAGTCATCAGACCCATTGCATGTAAATTAGGTGCAAAAATATTTGCATCTTCATAAATAGTTCTGTCTTGAATGACATTTTTATTTTTTTCATGAATTTCTTTTACTTGCCTAAACCTGCTGTTTAAAAAATAAATTTGAAGATTGAAGCTCCATCTTTCCATCTGATTATAAAAATCATCTAGGTAAGGATTCTTAACTACATCTTCTAATTGCTTGTTGAACTTATAATGTTTAGCCAGAAGCTTTGTCAATGTAGTTTTTCCGGCACCAATATTTCCCGCTATTGCTATGTGCATTTTAGTTACTTAAAATTAAATATTTGTTTAAATGATCCTTGTCATAAATATACAAGGTTTCATTGATTACGAAAAAATCTTTTATAAATAATTTTTCTAGTTTAATTTTTGTGAATAATTCTTTGTTATTTTCTAAAAGATACAACTCTGATTCATTCGAAAGCAAGATATCATTTTTATAGAATCCTATTTTTTTGGATCCAATTTTATTTTCTTTTTTAAAAATTATTAAACCGTTATAATTTATTTTGTAAAGGTATTTATCTGTTAAAACCCACAAGTAATTATAATTACTTTTCATATCAATTAGATTACCATCAATTTGAGTTTGGACGTTTTCAGTAAAAACTTGATTAAAAAAATCAAATTTTTTTATTCTCATGTCAGATTCGTCATAAACCCATATGTCATTTTCATTCGCAGATGATATGTCAGAGATTTCAAAGACGGATGGGGTTTTATTAAACTGAACCCTTGTTATTTCGTTTAAATAATTATCTAAAATTACTAAAGTGTTAAAATCCTGGTACCAAACTTTTAATTTGAAGTTATTATAAAAATCAACTTTAGTAATTGGGCCTAATGATGAATCTGAAAAAAAATAATCCTCTCCTTTTCTTAAATTATTGTCTTCTAAAAAAAATAATTCACCTAAAATATCAACTGAAATTAATTGATAACTATCGTTAGTTTTGATACTATCAATTTTATTTAAAATAATCTGATTATGAGCTAAAAAAAAATTAAAAAAAACAATAAGGAACAATAATTGTGCTCTCATAATATCAATGTACAAAAATATTATGATTAATTTAACTGCATATTAACAGTTGATTTGGGATACAGTTTCTAAATTTAAAATAAAAAAATATGAATAAAATCCTTTACTTATTTTCTTTTTTATTTTCATTGACAATTAGTTCTCAGGACTTTCAAGGTCAGGCTTTTTATAAGACACAAACAGCTATGGATTTTGGATCTTGGGGAGATAGAATGTCTGCCGAACAAAAGAAATCAATGAAAGAAAGGATGAAACCATTTTTAGAACCAGTCTACATATTAACCTTTGACAAGACTAAATCTATTTATCTACAAGAGGAAAGGTTAGATGCACCAGGAAGTGGTGGTGGAAGAGGATGGGGAAGAATGTGGGCGTCTGCGGGTGGTCCAGTTTTTAAGGATATTTCAACAAAAAAATCACTGCAAAGCACAGAGTTTATGGGTAAAAAGTTTTTGATTTCAAATGACCCAAATAAAATCAAGTGGGTGATGGAAAAAGAAACAAAGATGATTGGTAATTATTTATGTTTTAAAGCGACTGCACAGGTGAAAAAACCAAAAACAATGACTAGTGTTTGGAGACAATCTGAAAAGGAGTCAAAAGAAACTAAAGTTAATGAGAATAAGAAGGAAAGTTCAGATGATAACACTGATAAAAAAGTCGAAGAGCTGGATGAAGTAATTGTTAATGCAGATGTTGAAACTATTACGGCGTGGTACACCCCTCAAATTCCGGTAAGCCATGGTCCTGCTCAATATGGTGGGCTTCCAGGTCTAATTTTAGAACTTACAACTGATAAAACGGTTATGTTATGCACTAAAGTTGTAATGAATCCTGAAAAAAGAATTCAGATTTCAGAACCAACTAAAGGGGAATTTGTAACAAGATCTGAGTTTGAAAATATTGTTGAGGTAAAAACTAAAGAAATGAGAGAAATGTGGAGAGGTGGCAGGTCGAAATCAATAAGAAAAAACTAAGTTCCAAATGAATAAAAGTGATTTGAAATTATTTAATGGTTTTCTGTTTACAGATTTTAAATACTTGTTGGCGTATTCTATCCCCTTAACAGCATTATTCGGAATTTATTTTGGGAATTATTGGTTATTTTTAACGCCTGCTTACATATTTGTTATTATTCCTATTGTTGAATGGATTCTTACAACCCTTGGAATAGACGAACTGGAAACAAAAAGGTCAGAGAAGGCAATTCATTGGATTTTTGATACGATGCTTTATTTGAATATTCCAATTGTATTTGTATTACTATTTTTTTCACTTAAAAAAATAATAATATATGATTATTTTACACTTGAATTTATAGGTTCACTGATTACAGTTGGTCTGGTTATAGTTTCTAACGGAATCAATGTAGCCCATGAATTATGTCATAGGACAAAAACATTTGAAAGGTATTTAGGAAAATTTCTTTTAATACCATCTCTTTATATGCATTTTTATTTAGAGCATAACTTTGGCCACCATCTTAATGTAGCAACAAAAGAAGATCCTGTAACTGCAAAATATAACGAGCCAATATATTCTTTTTGGATTAGTGCAATAAGGGGAGAACTCTTGAGTGCTATCAAAATTCAGAAGAACAGATTATCAAAGAAAAAAATTTCATTCTTTTCGATTTATAATGATATGTTTTGGTATGCCATAATTCAACTGTCTTATTTACTTTTAATTCTATTTCTTTTTACGATAAAAGGATTGGTATTCTGTCTACTCGCTGCTCTTTTTTCAATTTTAATGTTTGAGAGTGTTAATTACATTGAACATTATGGATTACTTAGAAAAAAACTACCATCAGGAAGATATGAAAGAGTTCAACAGAAACATTCATGGAATTCAAATCATATTCTTGGGAGAATTGTTCTATATGAATTAACAAGACACAGTGATCATCATAGGATAGCCGAAACTGAATATCAAAATTTAAGCTCGATTGATGATTCCCCACAATTACCATATGGTTATCCGACAAGTATTTTACTTTCTTTTATTCCAGTGATCTGGTTTAAATTAATGAATCCTAGGGTTCCTAAGGACATGTATGAATTATCATTAAAAAATTAAATAATGAAAAAATATATAATAATTCTTTATTTACTAATAAGCTCAATGACTTTTTCTCAAATAAAGATGAGCGGTAAAGTAACAGATAGTTTAGGTACTCCGTTAGAATTAGCTAATATCATTCTTATTGATTCTGAATCAAACACTCTTGAGACTTTTGCCATGTCTGATAATCAAGGGGTTTACAAATTAAATTTAAAGAAGAACAATAATTATAATCTCCAGGTTAGTTATATAGGTATGGCTACATTTTCTCAAACATTTAAATCAGGGGAAAGTGATATAGCTCAAGACTTTCTATTAAGACCTGACAATCAACTTGACGCTGTTGAACTGACTTATGAAATGCCGGTCGTGGTTAGTGGTGACACACTTGTTTATGATGCTGATTCTTTTAAAACTGGAACAGAGAGAAAGCTTGAAGATGTTTTAAAAAATCTTCCAGGAGTTGAGGTTAACGACGATGGAGAAATTGAGGTTGAAGGGAAAGCTGTCACAAAAATTATGGTTGAAGGAAAAGATTTTTTTGATGGTGATTCAAAAATCGCTTCTAAGAATATTCCTTCAAATGCTGTTGATAAGGTTCAAATTTTAAAGAATTATGCAGAAGTTGGTCAACTTAGTTCAGTTCAAAATAATCAGGATAATATTGCAATTAATATCAAGTTAAAAAAAGGAAAAGATAAATTTTGGTTTGGGAATATACTTGCAGGAGCTGGTGAATCACCTGCTGATACACAAAACCAAAATCTGGACCTGCATATTTTTCAACCAAAGCTTTTTTATTATAGCCCAACCTACAGTATAAATGTAATTGGGGATCTGAATAATATTGGTGAACAGGCCTTCACAAGAAGAGATTATTGGAATTTTTCAGGAGGGTTCAACAGACCAAGCGGAAAAAGCGGTACAAATATTTCTCTTGGAAATAATAATCTTAGTTTTTTACAGCTTCAAAATAATAGAGCAAAGGATATTAACACTGAGTTTGTTGCAATAAATTCAAGTTATTCACCAGATAAGAAAATTGACTATTCTGCCTTTTTAATTCTGACAAATAGTGAGACTGAAATACAACAAAATAACAGTACTCAATATGTTGGTTTACCTCAAAATATTCCAGATGAATATACCCAAACAAATACTTCTCAAATTAGTGAGCTTGGAATTGGTAAGTTTTCATTAAAATATATCCCAAATGTCAATAATCAGCTTGATTACGAGATTTTAGGTAGATTAACAAATGAATCTCAAGATCAAAATTATTTATCATCCGTTATCGGAGCTATTGATCAATTAGATGATGCTGAAACATTTAGTATAAATCAGAACATAAATTATTATTACACACTTAATGAAAAAAATATTTTTGCTCTTGAAGCTCAACATTTAATCAAGGATGAAGATCCTTTTTACAATGCTATTTTGGAAAATAATGAGAACTATCAAACTACAGCTACTGGATTAGGACTAGATAATTCTCTTCCCTATTATAATATTGCACAGGAAAAAAAGGTCAAGTCAAATCAATTAGATGCAAAAGTTGATTACTGGAATATTATAAACAAAAAGAGCGATATTAATCTGACTTTTGGAACAATTTATAGTAAGCAAGAATTTGATTCAGATATTTTTCAGTTTATCTCCAGTTCAAATGACGACATATATAATCCAACCCCTGTAATAAATAACGGCTTGGATTATAATGATGTTAGCTATGTTTTTAATGACGTTTATCTAGGGTTACATTACAGGCTAAAAACTGGAAAATTTACAATCAGCCCTGGATTTACAGCTCATTCATACAATTCTGAAAATTCTCAGAATGAGGATTTTGATGCAGGATTTATAAATTATAAAAAATCATTTTTTAAACTTCTTCCTGATTTTAATATGATTATTCAACTGAAGGACAGCGAGACACTTAGGTTAAATTATGCAATGAGAACACAATTTACGGATGTTAGTAAAATTGCTAGAGGACTAGTATTAAATAACTACAACTCAATTTTTATTGGTACACAGGATTTACAAAATGCTGTTTCGCATAACATTAGTTTAAATTATTATAGTTTTAATCTTTTTAATTATACGAATGTTTATGCTGGAATTAACTATAATAAATCTATTGATCAAATAAGAAATCTAACCAGTTTTGAAAGTGTAATTGCTACAAGTAGTCCCTTTAATTCTGGATTCGCGGATGAAAATCTGTCTGCATACGGAAGATATCAAAGATCTTTTGGTAAAATAAGAGGGACTTTAGGGACAAACTTTAATTTATCTAAATTTAACCAATTTATTCAGGACACCACAAGGCCAAGCTTAAGTGAAACTTTCTCTCAAAATTATAATGCATCTGTTAGAACTTTATTTAAGAATGCTCCTAACTTTGAAGCCGGTATGAAGTACTCTGTGAGTGAAACAAATATTGGTGCTCTAGAAACTAAGTATTTCACAGAAAGTCCGTTTATTGAAATAGATGCACTTATACTAAAATCATTTACTTTCAGATCAAATTATTCTACAACCAAGTTTAAAGATCAAAATTCAATTATTAACGATTACGAATTTTTTGATGCAGCTGTTTCTTACAGAAAGGATAAGGACAGTAAATGGGAGTTTGAATTAAGAGCAACTAACTTATTAGACACAAAATCCCAAAGTCAATCAAATGTTTCTAATATCTCTGTTAGCACCAATGAATACTTTATTCAACCAAGATTTATCACATTAAGACTAATTTATAGTCTTTAAGTTTTCTGAATAATTCTTTTTTTAATTGAAGAAAAAGTTTTTCTTTACAGATTAGATTATCTATTTAAATTTATTTACATAGATAATTTTCTTTTTTATAAATGGAAAAATTAAATAAATATAGTTCCTCAATTACACAGGATAACTCACAACCTGCTGCACAAGCAATGTTGTATGCTATTGGATTCTCAGATGAAGATTTTAATAAACCTTTGATAGGAATTGCAAGTACTGGATACGAAGGCAACCCTTGTAACATGCATCTTAATAATATAGCTTTAGAAGTAAAATCGGGAGTTAATAGTATCGATTTTATTGGCTTAATTTTTAATACAATCGGCGTAAGTGATGGAATTTCTATGGGAACACCAGGAATGAGATATTCTTTACCATCCAGAGATATAATTGCAGACTCTGTTGAAACAGTAGTACAAGCGATGAGTTATGACGGATTAATCACTGTTGTTGGATGTGATAAAAATATGCCAGGTGCACTAATGGGTATGATAAGGTTAAATAGACCATCAATTTTACTTTATGGAGGGACAATTGATTCTGGCTGCCACAAAAACAGAAAATTAGATATTGTTTCTGCATTCGAAGCATGGGGAGAGAAAGTTTCTGGCTCAATTGACAATAATGAATATAAAGAAATTATCAGAAAATCATGTCCTGGGTCCGGAGCCTGTGGAGGAATGTACACTGCAAATACCATGGCTTCGGCTATTGAAGCACTAGGTATGTCTTTGCCATTTTCTTCTTCAATACCTGCCAATAATAATAAAAGAAATAAAGTTTCAATCGAGACAGGAAAGTCGATGAAGAAACTGATAGAAGCTGATATTAAACCGTTGGATATAATAACTAAAAAATCAATCGAAAATGCTGTAACAACTGTTGTTGCTCTTGGAGGATCAACAAATGCAGTTTTACATTTTCTTGCAATTGCAAGAGCTGCAAAAATTGATTTTTCACTTGATGATTTTCAAAGAATTAGTGAAAAAACCCCTTTTATCGCTGATTTAAAACCTAGTGGAAAGTATCTAATGGAAGATTTACATGATATAGGAGGAATTCCTATTGTACTTAAATATTTACTTGAAAAAGGTTTTTTACACGGAGATTGTTTAACTGTAACTGGAAAAACTTTGAGGGATAATTTAGATGATGTTGCAAATCTAAACTTTGATCAAGATGTAATCAGACCATTTGAAAACCCCATAAAAGAATCTGGTCATATAAGGATACTATACGGAAATTTAGCTAGTGAAGGTAGTGTTGCTAAAATAACCGGAAAGGAAGGGCTTCACTTTAGTGGTTTAGCAAATGTATTTGATTCTGAAGCAGAAGCAAATATTGGCATAAAAAATGGAAGCGTTAAAAAAGGTGATGTTGTAGTAATCAGATATGTAGGCCCAAAGGGTGGCCCCGGAATGCCAGAAATGTTAAAGCCAACTGCTGGAATTATGGGTGCTGGTTTAGGAAAAGATGTTGCATTAATTACGGACGGAAGATTTTCAGGTGGTACACACGGTTTTGTTGTTGGTCACATAACCCCTGAGGCACAGGTGGGTGGAAATATTTCTGTAGTAAAAAATGGAGATAGAATATCAATTGATGCTGAAAGTAATACGATAACGTTACATGTTTCCGATCAAGAATTGGAAACAAGGAGAAAAAATTGGAAAACCCCTCCGTTAAAAGCTGAAAAGGGATCATTATACAAATATGCTAATATTGTTTCTTCAGCTTCTTTAGGATGTGTAACTGATGAATTTTAATTAAAATATTATGTCAAAAATTACCGGTAGCGAGGCTGTCATTAAATGTTTGTTAGGGGAGCAAGTAGATATTATTTACGGATATCCTGGAGGAGCAATAATGCCAGTTTATGATGAATTGTATAAATATCAAGACAAGATACATCATGTACTAACTAGACACGAACAAGGTGCTACTCATTCAGCACAAGGTTTTGCAAGAATTTCAGGGAGAGTTGGAGTTGCCATAGCTACTTCAGGACCGGGTGCTACAAACTTAGTAACTGGATTAGCTGATGCACAAATTGATTCTACTCCAATGGTTTGTATTACTGGTCAAGTTAGTTCACACTTACTTGGTAGTGATGCATTTCAAGAAACTGATATAATCGGAATTTCAACCCCTATTACAAAATGGAACTATCAAATAACCAAAGCATCAGAAATTCCTGAAATATTTGCTAAGGCATTTTACATAGCTAAAAGTGGACGTCCTGGACCTGTGTTAATCGATATAACCAAAGATGCCCAATTTGAAAAAATTAATTTTTCTTATAAGAAAATTATGGGTATCAGAAGTTATAAGGCAGTACCAAAAATTAATCATAACAATATTAAACTTGCCGCTGAATTAATAAATAATGCAAAAAGACCTCTTATAGTTTGGGGTCAAGGTGTTATTTTAGGTAATGCTGAGAAAGAGCTAATTAAATTTGTGGAAAAATCTGGAATTCCTGCCGCTTGGACGATTTTAGGAGCTTCCGCAATTCCAACAAGTCATCCACTTAATGTTGGAATGCTTGGAATGCATGGAAACTATGCTCCAAATATTCTTACCAATGAATGTGACGTACTTATTGCGATAGGAATGAGATTTGACGATAGAGTTACAGGTGATGTAAATAGATATGCAAAGCAGGCAAAAATTATCCACTTTGAAATTGACCCCGCTGAAGTAAATAAAATTATTGAAGTTGATGTTGCAGTATTAGGTGATGCTAAGCAAACTTTAAATGAAATTTTAAAAATAACAGAGAATAAATCTCATAAAAAATGGCATGCAAAGTTTAAAGACTTATATGAAATTGAATATAAAAAAGTAATACATGACGACCTAAACCCAAAGAAAGAAGGGTTAACAATGGGTGAAGTAATGAAGGAAATTAATATTCAAACCAAGGGTGATGCAGCTATTGTTTCAGATGTTGGGCAGCACCAAATGATTGCTTGTAGATATTCAAACTTCAACAAAACAAAAAGCAATATAACATCTGGTGGGCTAGGAACAATGGGATTTGCATTACCAGCAGCAATTGGAGCCAAAATGGCTTGTCCTGAAAGAGAAGTTGTAGCGGTAATTGGTGATGGAGGTTACCAAATGACTATTCAGGAATTAGGTACTGTTTTTCAAACGAAAGCGGCAGTTAAAATAGTTGTCTTAAATAATGATTTTTTAGGAATGGTGAGGCAATGGCAGCAATTATTCTTTGATAAAAGATATGCTTCAACTGAAATGGTAAACCCTGATTTTGTAAAAATCGCAGAAGGTTACTTTTTAAAAGCTAAAAGGGTAACTAAAAGAGAAGATTTAGCTAACGCTGTAGAGGAAATGATAAAATCAGATGAACCATATTTTTTGGAAGTTGTTGTTGAAAAGGAAGACAATGTATTTCCAATGATACCTACAGGTTCTTCCGTATCAGAAATAAGATTAAGCTAATTAGTTATGGAAAAAAAATTAATAAAATATACAGTTTCTGTCTACACTGAAGATAGTGTAGGTTTACTTAACAGGATTTCAGCTATATTCCAAAGAAGACATATTAATATTGAAAGCTTCAATTCATCAATGACAGAAATTGAAAATGTTCAAAGATGGACTATTCTTGTCGTTACATCTGAATCGTTGATAAAAAAAATAGTTGGTCAAATTAACAGACAAATTGAAGTTATTCAGGCATATTATCACACTGACGAAGAAACAATATACCAAGAATCATGTTTGTTTAAAATAAAATCATCGCTGTTATTTGATGATAGAAAAATTCAAAATATAATTAAAGAAAGTAATGCAATTATAGTAACGGTAAACCCTGAATTTTTTGTAATTGAAAAATCGGGCAGAACACACGAGCTAGATGACCTTTATGAAAAGTTAAATAAATACGGGATTTTACAATATGTTAGATCTGCGAGAATTGCAGTAACAAAAGCTCCGTTAATGATTTCAGAAATACTAACAGATTTAAAAAAAAATAACACGATATGAGTAATTATTTCAATTTACTTAACGAATCAGAGAAAAAATCACAGTTGTCTAAGTGTAGATTTATGAATATTGATGAGTTTCAAAATGAAAATAATATTTTAAAAGAAAAAAATATTGTCATTGTTGGTTGTGGTGCACAGGGCCTGAACCAGGGTTTAAATATGCGAGATTCAGGTTTAAATATTTCATATGCCTTAAGAGATAGTGCAATTTCATCAAAAAGAAAGTCATTTATAAACGCTAGTAGTAATAATTTTAAAGTAGGATCTTTTGATGAGTTAATTCCAAATGCTGATATGGTAATTAATTTGACCCCTGATAAGAATCATACTCACGTAGTTAATACGATTATGCCTCTAATGAAGCAAAATTCAATTCTTTCATATTCACATGGTTTTAATATAGTAGAAGAAGGAATTAAAATCAGAGAAGACATAACAGTAATTATGGTAGCCCCAAAATGTCCAGGAACAGAAGTTAGAGAAGAGTTTAAAAGAGGTTTTGGTGTACCGACATTAATCGCAGTACACTCTGCAAATGATTCCAATAGTCAAGGCTTAGATTTAGCAAAAGCATATGCGTATTCCCTTGGTTCACACAGGGCTGGTGTTCTAGAATCATCTTTCGTTGCAGAAGTAAAAAGTGATTTAATGGGAGAGCAGACTATTTTATGTGGGGTACTTCAGACGGCATCAATACTATTATTTGAAAAAATGGTGGACGAGGGTCTAGAAAAAACATATGCCGCAAAACAAATTCAAAATGGTTGGGAGGTTATTACTGAGTCATTAAAGCACGGAGGTATTTCTAAAATGATGAATTCGATTTCTGACAGTTCTAAAATCGAAGCAAATAGAATTGCAGGAGAACTTAAGGAGATTATGACACCTCTATTTAAAAAGCATATGGATGATATAATGTCTGGAGAATTTTCAGAAGGTATGATGGAAGATTGGAATAACGACGATAAAAAACTTCTTAATTGGAGGGAGAAGACTGGTGAGACAGCATTTGAAAAAACACCTTCAACAGAAGAGGCTATTTCTAATCAAGAATACTTTGAAAAAGGAATCGCCATGATAGCATTTATAAAATCTGGGGTTGAATTAGCTTTTGAAACAATGGTTGAAGCTGGTATCATTGACGAATCTGCATATTATGAATCTTTACATGAATTACCCTTAATTGCAAATTTAGTTGCAAGAAAGAAATTATATGAAATGAATAGTATAATTTCTGATACAGCTGAATATGGATGTTACTTATTTGCAAATGAAGCAAAACATCTTTTAAAAAATTATGTTAGTAAATTAAGCCTAACTTCTTTAGGTATAGAGCCTAATATTAATAAAGAAATTGATAAAGACTTACTTAAAAAAATTAACTTTGAAATAAATAATCATCCTATTGAAAAGATTGGACTAGAGCTTAGAAAGTCCATGATAGCGATGAAAAATTTATTTTAGTGGGTAATTTTATCGGATTAAATGAAATAAAAAAAGCTAGCCAAATACTGCAGACAGTAGTAATTGAAACTCCTTTCCAGAAAATTGAAAGTTACTCTCAAAAATATAATTCTAATATATTTTTTAAAAGGGAAGATTTACAAAAAGTTAGATCATTTAAGATAAGAGGTGCTTTTAATAAAATTTCATCTTTAAATCAATCTCAAGTAATAAATGGAATAGTTTGTGCTAGTGCTGGAAATCATGCTCAAGGTTTTGCTGTAACCTGTAGCACACTAGGTTATAAGGGGAAAGTATTTATGCCTACAACTACTCCAAATCAAAAAATTGAACAAGTAAAAAAATTTGGAAAAAATAATGTTGAGGTTGTTTTGTACGGAGAAAACTTTACCCAAGCGTATGAAAAAGCGTTGCAAGAATGTGATAAATATGATAAAACTTTTATACATCCTTTTGATGATAAAAAAGTAATTGCAGGACAGGCTACATTATTTTTAGAAATAATTAATCAATTTAAAGATCATCTAGATTATCTATTTATTCCAATCGGGGGCGGCGGATTAATTTCAGGCGCAATAAATGTTTTCAAACAATTGAGTCCAAAGACAAAAATAATAGGCATTGAGCCTAAAGGAGCCCCATCAATGTCTAAATCCATTGAAAAAAATAAGTTAATTACTTTAAATAGAATTGATGGTTTTGTTGATGGAGTTGCGGTTAAAAAAGTTGGTAATTATAGCTTTGATTACTGTAAAGAACATTTAGATGATTTAATAATTTTAGATGAGAATGAAATTTGTAATTCTATTCTAGAACTAAAATCGAATGAAAATATTATTGCTGAACCGGCAGGCGCAATGTCAAGTGCTGCTCTGAGACATTACAGACATAAAATCATAAATAAAAATATTGGTTGTATAATTTGTGGAGGTAATAATGATAATTCTAGAATGCCTCAAATAATAAAAAGAGCCGATATTTGGAAATCTAATAATCCAAAAAACTAGTTTTTTCTTGCTGACCAGTGAAATGAAAGTATTTTTCTAAAACCAACAATGATATAAGGTCTTCTCTGCTTTTATTTTTGAATTGTACAACATAATCATTGGCATTTTTGATAATACTTTTACATTTTTCAGGATTTTTTATGTAGTATTTAATTTTACTTTCTAAATCTGAATAATCTTCTTTTATTTCAATATAATGCTTTTCCGGAATCAGCTTATTTTCCATAAACCAAGATTCAATTTTAGGTCTGGGCATCACAGCAATTGAATTTGAAGACATTACCCATTTTAGATTTGTAGCAACATCAACTCCTTCCACACACATAATAAATTTATATTTTAAATGATCCTCTATTGATATTTTATTTTTTAGCCATTCTGGGTGTGGTGTATTCTTATTTATTGCTCCAAGATCGCATAACTGATTATTAAAGTATATTTTAAAAAAATCAATTCTTTTTTTATGCTTTTTAGTTATCGCAGATCTTCCAATTAGTTTATTTATTTTATGGTCAAATTCATTAGAGTCTTTTGTATATGTAAAATGCCTGATTTTGTTTAGTTTCAGTAAAATTGAATTTTGATTATTTTCATTGATTGGTCTGCTTTTTACAATCGATGGAACATCAGGGCTATGAGTGATATCTCCAAATAGCATTTTTACCTTTAATCTTTTTTCAAAGAATCTAGTGTATTGGTAAGTATCAAAAAAATAAGTTCTATGGAAGTTTTTAATTTTAAAATTATTAAGACTTTCATCATCCTTATTTAGTTTAATTTCTTTGTTTAGTTTGTTGTAATAGTTTACCCTATTTTTAATATAATCAAAATCAAAATCAGAAAGAGAGTTTAATTTTTTTCTTAAATTAAATCTGTAGAAAAAATCAGGAATTAATAAACTTAAATAATTTAATAAATAATATTTCTGCTTATTGTTGCGATGTTTAAGACTTGAAAGCATCAAAAATTATAATTAATGAATTTCAAACTTAGTGATTTATTTTTTTGGAATGGAAATTGCTGCTACGTAAATTAATTATTATGGAATTTAAATTTAAGCATATACCGCTAGAGTTTGAGATAACTGAAAAGATAAAGCAAGATAACTATCTGATCAATGGAAATTTGGTAAAGTGGGATGGTGAATTTTCACCTGTTTATTCTACAATCTCATCAACTCCTGAATATAAGCCTACTTTGCTTGGTGAAATACCAAGTTTGGGTAAAGATGAAGCTATTAAGGCGCTAGACTCTGCTTGTAATGCATTTGATAAAGGTAAGGGTTTATGGCCAACGATGAAGGTTGTTGATCGCATTAATGCAATGGAAAACTTCGTTGAAGAAATGAAGCTGAAAAGAGATATAGTTGTAAAGTTATTAATGTGGGAGATTGGAAAAAACTATACTGATT
>TARA_Y200000002_G_scaffold358009_1_pt1 | contig 31461 bp, 46 predicted proteins | sample TARA_Y200000002 | Tara Oceans TARA_Y200000002 (sample SAMEA2619388) | marine metagenome | biome: marine biome (ENVO:00000447); feature: surface water layer (ENVO:00002042); material: "saline water (ENVO:00002010), including plankton (ENVO:xxxxxxxx)" | depth 5 m | reverse complement strand
TCAAAAAATCTAAACTTGTTAAATTTAGGATTTTCTTTTTCAAAAGCAATACTTAACTCTGCCATTATTTCAGTAGGGTGTATTTTTCTTTCTGTAACAGTTTCTCCCCATTTATCTTCATATCTTACCCATTCGGTATTATCTCTAATCGCTTGAGCTATTAGTTCGTAATCTTTTTTAGTCATAATTTCTCCTTTTTTGTTTAAGTTATGAGTGCATTATGTCAGATAGTTTACTATTTGTCAACTATTTTTTTAGATTAATTTTACATAAAGTAAACAATTCTTATAACTTTTAGTTATACTATTTGTAAACCAAAAAGTTCTCCTGTACTCCAAATGTGTTCCTGCAGAAGCCAGAAAAGAGATCTCCTGGATGAGCCCTGGATGTGCTAAAATTGTGTGTAATCTTATCTAATAACCACCCGACACTTTTTAAACCGACTCCCGACATGTGAGCCGACTTATAACTTAGCTTCCAGGTTGAGAATAATTGCTTTTTTTTATAGAAAGCGACCAAGCGAGAGGGGTAATGCGATTTCCTTTTGTTATTGACACGACTAGATATTTTTTATTATTTTTTATAGATACTTATTGTAATCCTATAAATTGTGTCTATAATATACTGATAGTAAACAAATAATTAAAGGAGAATGATATGTTTAGTATAGTAGAAGTAATAAGAAAAAGGGGGCAGAACTTAGATAAATCTTATGTTGTTGTTGATAATTTAACCAAGCAGTCTGTTGAGAGTTTTAACCATAAATATCAAGCAGAAATGTTTATCACAAAACAGACTGACTACAGAGCAATAGGGGAGAAATAATAATGACTAAGAAATATATTTTTGAGCTAACTTACGAAGTAGTTGAAGAAGTAGTTATTGAAGCAGATAACTATGAGGAAGCAGAAACAAAACTACAAGACGGAGAAGGAGAAGTCCGAAGCGAAGATAAATACGAATGGGATTTTAAATGTATCAAAATGCCCGAAAATATAGAGGAGGAAGCATGAATAAAGAAGAAATGATTGAGGAGATACAATTACTTTGCAAAGCCAATAAAAATAATCCTGATTGTTCTGTTTATTGGTTAGCAAATATGATTAAAGAAATAGTAGATAGCCCAGACTTAACAGAGGAGGAAGCCAAATGAAAGCCACAAGAAAATTTTATATACGAGTAAGGGCAGATTATGTTGGCTACTACGAAATTGAAGCTAAAGATCTGAATGAAGCCGAAATCAAAGCGATGGTACAGTTAGACCACGACATGAACGACAGAGTTTATCCTGATGTAGATTGTGATGAATATGACCCAACAGAGTTTATGGAAAACTCCGATAAGTACCAAAGCATTCAATCAGATAACCAGGATTATTTTTCACAAGAGGAGGAACTATGAAAATATATCAAATTGATTATATAAATTCTTATAGAGAAGTAGAATTTGTCGGACTTACAGATAACCCTGATGAGTGGTTAAAAGAAAATAATGAACAAAGGGTTGGCGATGGAAACGAGCCAGAGAAATTAGATGACTTTGAAATTTTTGAAGTAGATACATGGATATATAACCAAGAAAAAAAAGAAAGGATTATTGAAGAAATAATAAGTTGTGCTTTATGCGATATTAATGACATCAAAAATGCTTTAGGAGATGGAATAAAGGATATGCCAAAAGATAGTGATGGAACAGAAATCACTATTGGAAATTGCATTGATGATGTTATAAAAAATTTAGAGGATTTACGAGATATAAATTATAAGGAGGAGAAATAATGAGTATTGTAGAAACGATAGTTGAAGGTAAATGTAGAATTAGATTTACAAACACTATGGACTCTTATTTGCTTGAACATGTTTTTGATAGCGAAGAAGAAGCTTGGGAGTACATAAAAAATTCTGATGAGTGTTTTGCTTATGATAGTAGTTGTTTTGAAGTGGAGTAAGCATGAGTATAGAGCTAACACACAAAAGAAAAAGTAAGGAACTAGAAACAGCTTTAGCAGTTGTTAAATGTCTAATTGGAGTTGCTAACAATCAAATTAAATCAGAGCCAAAAGAAGAAAGTTGGCAAGAAGAATTAGATAACTTATTAGAAGTAGAATTTTTAATAGAATGTTCAGAAGATTTTTATTACAAAGATTAATGCAGAACTTGAAACTAAAACAATTACAAAACGCTATTGGGTATCTAAGAACGATACAAGAGGATCTAAACCCAAGAAAAGCAAAGTTAGGCAATAAACCGATAGTATGGATTTCGGTTGATAACCAAGAAGATTTCACTTTACTTAATCAAGCTTTAAAAAGCATGAGGAATGTAAAATGGATAGGCATAATACTAGAAACAGAGGAGGCAGTATGAAACCATATATGTTCATTACACACAATGAGGGTGCTGACGATAGGAACTTCTTAGGAAGCTCTAAAATAGGCGAACTTAAAACATCTTACCAAAGCTTAGTTGATGCTCTTGGAGAGCCAATTAAGGTTGATTTAGGTATGTCTGACGGCAAGACAGACGTTGAATGGGAGTTGGAGTTTCAAGATGGAACTTTTCTTCACATTTATAATTGGAAGAATGGTAAGAACTATCTTGGCGATGAAGGTTGGGAGATACCTGAAATTTGCGAATGGAGTGTTGGAGGACACAACAAAAAAGACTTGCAGAAGTTAGAAATGATTTTTCAAGTTGAAAAAATAAAAGCTTTAATTACTTGATTGAAGCAATTCCAGGGATTTTTATTATTGTTTTAATCCTTATACTGCATAAAGTATTTGACGATGAATAGACAAATCATGTAAATAGCAGTTAAAATGTAAAACGAAGTAGAGTGATACTTGTCTTTTTCTCCCCTTTTATTGCTCTACTTCACTTTTAGAACTTTCCACAACATCATTTTCTAAAGCATTATCGCTAATGACTTGTGCTTCTATAGCTTGACCGAGCAAACTTTCCAAACGATTTTCTACTTCTTCTCTACTCATTTGATCTATTTTTCCAAACATTACTTCCTTTCTATCAACAATCAGGCCACCTACCCTTAATAAGCTATTCTGAGCTGAGATTGCTGCGTTAAATGAGCCAGCTTCCAAAGCTTTATCCCGAATATCATACAAATCTTGAACTGCTCTATCATAATTCAGCTCATACTTTTTCTTCACTTCATTCATCAGATAGTTGTATTCGGATCTAATCAAAGGGTTGCTCATAAGTTTGTTTGCAGCTTGTCGTGGGTCTTTGTAGCCAGCTTTCGCAGCCGACTCAATCAAAGATAGTCTAGGATTATTTACAGCAGTCCAAATGAATATTCTTTGTCTGCGATTAAGTTTCTTATCCAGGTTGCAAGTTTCGATTGGGGGAGTATCTTTTTCAGCAAGTAGATTGCCTTCGTAATTTATATCATGTTTCTTTTGATGATCTGCCATGATGTTTTAGCGTATTCTAATACGACCTCCTCCCACCATTCTCCCAATAGTGTGTAGCAAGGGTACACTCCCGACTATTATATTGTCAAGAACTTTAGAGTATTAAAGGGTATTTTCTTCTATTTCTTATGACAAAAATGAAAAAAATAAAATAATGATGAAAGCCTTATAAATAAAGGGTTTGCGGTGTCATAAATCCCATGACAAAAACCCGACAATATTAATTTTCAGGATCTAACTCAAAATCAGCAGTAAAATATATACCTTCTTCGCCTATGTAATCTTCAGGTAAATGTGCGTCTAATGTTTCATTAACCAGGCGTACTGTTTCTTGTTCCGACTGTGTAATCTGCATTATCTTTTGCAAAGCATAAGAAAGCATACAAAGGCTAGTCATTAGTTCCGACTCTCCTCTTACACAATGATTATTGACAATACTATCGCATTTTAAAACCAACTCTTGAGAAGTAGGTCGGCCCAATCTTTCTGTGAAATCAATAACTTTATAAGCCATATCTGATTATATACATACTTGAAAGAAAGGGGAAAGGGCGGAGAGATTTCTAGCTAGGCTCTCTCCGAAGCCTTAGCCGTTAAATTGGGAGAATGACATGAACGGCACTAGAACTAAGAGGAGCAACTTAAAAAATCTCCCCTTAATTACAATTAGTGGACATGATATACTAATTGTGTGTATAATGCAATCAGAGGTAAGAGTTTATGGAAGAAGAAAACGATTTAACACATGAATTAGCTATGGCTGAGTTTGACTTAGCAAGAACTAAACAATGGATTAAAGAAATAAAACAAAAAATACAAGAGGAGGAGCAACATGCAAAGTCTGCCTGAAATACTAGAACCACATAAAAATTATATTTTGAATGAAGCATATTATTTTCCAGAGCTGACCAACAGCTTTTATCACAACAGCCCAGGAGTAAGTTCATCAACCATAAGAAAGTTTATGGATAGCCAAGTACATGCTTTATATCAAGAGATAGAGGACTCTCCAGCTCTAAGGTTTGGGACAGCAGCTCATGCCCTTATAGTTGAAGGTCAAGAGGCTTTTGATAAAGATATAGCAGTTATTGTCGGCTCTCCCTACACTAATGCCAACAAGTCTTTGAAAGCAGACTATGAGCAAAGGGGCTATACCGTTATTAACAACCAACAGAAAAACGATATTTTCGCTATGCAAGAGGCACTCATTCCTGAAGCAAATAAGTATCTCAATCCGAATGAGAATGACTTTCCTTCTGTATTTGAAAGCCCATACGAGTCATCATTCTATTGGTACGAAGGAGAAACACTTTGTAAGTTGAGATCTGATGTAATTAGACATCCGTTAGCCCAACCTTATTCTGAAAAGAGCATAATTATTGTTGATTACAAAACTACAATGGATTGTTCGCCTAAAGGATTTCTAAGCTCTGTTCGTAAGTACGGCTATGATTTACAAGCGTCTTGGTACAAAAGAGGGTATGAAAAAGCGGGATTCAAGGTAGAAGGTTTTTACTTTGTCGCACAAGAAAAAAAGAAACCTTATGCTAGTAAAATCTTCAAAATGTCTGAAAAAGACTTAGTAGCTGGGTGGATAGCGTTAGAAGGCACTTTAGGGCTATATAGAGACGTTATGAAGGGCGAAGAGCCTATGATACATAATTCTCCTAATCTTGTAGAAATTAAGCTCAGAGAGGATAACGACAGAGAGATTTAATGAGAGAAGATAAGTGGGCTATAGCTTTGGGGATTTGCATCTTGATAGGGCTACTGATTATGTCTTGGAATATAGCAGTTGGTATTGTTAGTTTATGAAACTTACTGCAAAAGATTACATAATACTTTTCTTAGCAGGATCTTTAATATTTTTGTTAGCAAATATAGATGTTTGGATTGTGTTTGGAGAAGTGTATGGCTAAAACAAAAATAAAACATGCTGGGAAATTGTCTGAAAATACTTTAGAAAGATTACAAAAGCATATTAAAACAAGGAGAAAAAATGAAAACATTAGAACTGTTTGCGGGGTCAAGGAGCTTTAGTAAAGTAGCAAAGGATTTAGGACATGAAACTTATACATTAGACATACACCCATTTGAAGAAGTCGATTTAGTTTGTAATATTTTTGACTTTAATATTAGCACTTATGTTTTAGAGAATGGCTTTCCAGATATAATTTGGGCTAGTCCCCCATGCACTTTCTTTTCCGTAGCTTCAATAGGCAAACATTGGAATAAAGACCACACTCCAAAAACAGAAGAGGCTAGGCTAGGTATGGAAATAGTCAAGAAAACAAATTCAATTATAAGCACTTTAAAGCCTAAGTATTATTTTATAGAAAACCCTAGAGGCAAATTAAGAAAGTTAGATGTAATCAAAGAACACCCATACCAAAAAACTATTACTTACTGCTCTTATGGAGATAAAAGAATGAAGCCTACGGATATATGGACTAATTTTGATTTTACTGCAAGACCCATGTGTTTTAACGGCAACAAAAATTGCCACCATGAACCAGCTCCAAGAGGATCTAAAACTGGCACTCAAGGATTAAAAGGAGCTTATGAAAGAGGTATTATTCCTCCTAATTTGTTCCTGGATTTATTTTCAGAAATTACTACAATAGAGGAAAAACAAGATGATTAGTTATTATAAAGTTGAAGGAGAAGTGATATTGGGATTTGATTATAAAGATGATTGTATCTATAGAATGTATATCGCAGACCCTATAGCAAGGTCAAAACACATACTCAATATTGAAGATGAGCTTAGAAGTTAGACATGATTATCAAGCTGAAGTTCAGCAAGGAGATAAATTAAAAATTATACAAGCATCTGATTGTCTTTCTTTTGAACATGCTTTTAAAAAAGTTAAAGCTTTATCTCCTGAATGTACAATAAAAAAAATAACAAATAAAACAACAAAATCTTTTACTATTTTTTATACGAGGACTAATGGGGATTAGAGTATTAAGTTTATTTGACGGCATGAGTTGCGGACAATTAGCTTTGCAAAAACTTGGTATTGAAGTTGATACTTATTATGCGAGTGAAATAGATAAGTATGCAATTCAAGTAGCTAAGGAAAACTTTCCTAAAACAATACATGTTGGAGATGTTTGCCAATTAAAATCTGAGGACTACAAAGATATAGATTTAATTCTAGCTGGCAGTCCGTGTCAGGGATTTAGTTTTGCAGGTAAGCAGTTAGCTTTTGATGATCCTCGTTCAGCTTTGTTTTTTGAATTTATAAGATTGCTAAAAGAAATAAAACCAAAATATTTTTTGTTAGAAAATGTCAGAATGAAACAACAATTTCAAGATGTTATTACTGACCAAGTTTCTGAGTGTTATCCTGATTATCAAGGGGATGATTTATTTGGTAGTAAAATAAAACCTATTCTCATAAATTCAGCTTTATTGAGTGCTCAAAATAGATTGAGGTTGTATTGGACAAATATACCTAATATTGAACAGCCAAAGGACAAAGCAATAGTTTTAAAAGATATTTTAATTGCGGAAGAAGAATGGCAAGAAGAAGTTCCACAATATCTTAAAAATCATTTTCATGGGGAACCAAGAGCTAATCAAGTTAGGCATATTGATGTTGGTAAATCTAAAACTTTGACTGCCACAATGTATAAAGGACAAATACAAAGTTGGATAAAAAAAGATTTTATTTCTCCAAAAGAAACTAAACCTAAACAAGTTGGATTAGCTATTGAAAAAGTAAAAGTAAGAAAATATGAGGTAGATATACCTAAGCTACAAGAATGTATTTTAAATCAATTTGCTAAGTGTAATAAAACTAAAAAAGAAATAGCAAAAGATTTAAATGATAGCTACTCAACCGTTGAACATTATTTTAGAAAAAAAGGTAGCGATTTTTTTTCTATACCTTCAGAAGAACATTGGCCCAAGTTAAAAGAAATACTTAATATTACAACGAATGAATTTGATAAATCTATTATGGAATTTGAAATTAGAGATGGTGTCTATGAAAGCACTCAAAGAGTTTATAGCCAAGAAGGAAAATCTCCAACATTAACATCTGCTCATGCGGAAAAGCTTGTGGAAACCAAACCTATACAAGTAGGTATCGCTTCAGATATAAATGGACATGATGTTTTGAAAAGAGTGTACTCGCCAGAAGGCAAGTCGCCCACACTAAATACTATGCAAGGGGGAAATAGAGAACCTAAAGTCGTATCTGGAGCTTGGAGGGCTAGATCTATCGATGCAAATGGAAAAAGAGTTGTATGGAAAGACTCTAAGCCTAAACAAATGTTAGAGCTTAGAAAAGATAATAAGAGTAATGCTTTAAGTTCAGTAGAAAAAGATAATGTAGCTGTAAGTGAAAAAAATCTATCTTGGAGAAAACTTCTGCCTTTAGAGTGCGAACGATTACAAACAGTTCCAGACAATTACACAAGCTGCGTTTCTAAGACGCAGAGATTTAAAATGTTAGGCAACGGCTGGACTATTGATGTAATTGCACACATATTAAAAAATATGGATTTATGAAAATTACAAGAAGAAAAAAGAAAAATAAAAAAGCCGAAGAAGAATATAATCAAGCACTTTGGAATAATTTGAAAGAACAGCATGAAAAATCTGAAGTAGTGGAAACTGTAAATGAAGCCGTTAATATTTTGGAAAATTTTATCAACGAAGTTGCAGATGATTGGACAGATAATGGCAATCAAGAAAGATTAGAAAAGGCAGAAAAAAAATTAACAAAAGTATCAGTTGCTTTTGAAATCATTAAATTAAACATAAAATAATTATGCAAAAAACAAAAAACTTTCAACAACATAATTCTGTTTGTGGTTCTAGGGGAAAAAAAACTAGCCAAGGCATACATAAAAATACAATGACTAGCACAATGAATAAACACAAAAGGAGACAACAAAAATTAAGATACAGAGGTCAAGGGAGGTAATTATGATTTCTTTTCCAGATAAAAAATACAACATCATTTATGCAGATCCAGCTTGGTCTTACAATGATAAAAGAGATAAACATAAAAGACTTTGTGGCGGAGCTACTGTGCATTATGAAACGATGCCTATGCAAGATATTTATAATCTTCCAGTAGAAAGTATTGCAGATGAAAATTGTTATTTATTTTTATGGGTAACTTTTCCTTTGTTAAATGAAGCAATCAAAACATTTGAGAATTGGGGATTTACTTACAAAACAATAGGATTTAATTGGGTAAAGACTAATAAGAAAAACGGTAAGCCTTTTTTCGGTATAGGGTATTACACGAAATCAAATGCTGAGTTGTGCTTAATGGGTATCAGAGGCAAGGTAAAACCTGTGAGCAATAAGGTATCAAGTATAGTAATGTCACAAAGAGAACAACATTCCAAAAAGCCTGACTGTGTACGAGAAAAAATAGTTGAGCTTTGTGGAGATTTACCAAGAATAGAGTTATTTGCTAGAGAAAAAACTCCAGGTTGGGATGTATGGGGTAACGAGGTTTAATATGACAGAAATAAATAAAGATATTTATATAGAAACTTTAGAAAAAAAAGTTGATGAATTATCAAAAAAAAATAAAAAATTAGAGTCTTACTTTTGTCAAATAGTGCCTCGTTACGAAGAAATTAAACAATCTTTTTCAGATTTAGTTTGGACTATGGATATGCAGCCAGAAAGAGCAGAGTTTCCTGCTATTATTAGAAAGTTATTAGATGATTCTGTTGGGGTGTTGGTGAAGGGAGAGCATATACAAGACTCCCCCTTCGATTTTATCAATCAAAAAGGAGGTGGACTTACTTCTGAATCTTCTGACGCAGACTCAGATGATTGAGGAAAGTCGTTCTTAAATTCATAAGACCTGACGACAGTTTTTGTCGTAGTACGAGTATTACCGTCATTATCTTTCCAATCTTCATCTACATTTCTGAGATTCATTAGTAATTCTTTACCAACATAAGCTGAAGCATCATCTGGGTACTTTTTAAACCCGACAGCTTTAGCTAATCTAGTAAACTTTTCAGTTGCAATCCTTCTAACATCTTCGGTTGGGTGCCAAAGACTAAAGTATTCAACATGATCTTTATACTTACCGTTATCTACTTGGAAAGTAATCTTCAAAGTATTATTACCTGATTTAGATTGGTACTTAACACTTTCAATTACCTTACAAGGATAAGTTCCTTCAGGTGCCACACTTGGGCCTATAGGCATTTCATCAATACTATCAATGAAATCTACGTCTGCAAAATCTACCATTATTACCCCGCTTTAGTTAAAGGTTCTTCTTGCGTGGTTTGTTTAACCCCTCCAAATCCTAACTTATCAATAAGCTTTGTAAGATTAGGTTCTTCAAATGGATTTAACTTACCACTTCTATCTTTAGCCACATGACCTTGACCAGTTTCAGTTTGCAACCATCTTCTTTTGATTACATTACCTTCTTCGTCTTGATCTTCAATTATTCTTAAAGATAAAACTTCGTCAAAGAAATATGTAACAGCTTGACCTAATTTAGTACCAACCATTTTTGGTTCATAATTAGGAATGCCGTCAGCAATAGTCCTTTCGCTTTTAGCTAAAAAGACCACATGCATCTTCAAATCTCTGTAAGCTCTCATAACATTGGTCATGCTTTCTTGTACATTACCGTATGCAGCTCTAGGATCTTTGTTTCTTGATTTTTCAAAATTAAGTAAGATTTCACTTATCTCAGATATTGAATCGAGACAAACGGTGTCGTACTTAATCTCACCAGATTCTAAAAGTCTATGAATTTCCATAACTTCAGCAGCTTCTTTAACTTCTAAAGCATCAACATTCTTAGAGTCTTTAATAGAAAGTAAACCAGCTTCAGCAGATATGACTAATGTCTTACCTGGAGCTGTTTCACATATAGTTGTTTTACCTGAACCAGCTTCGCCAAAGATAAGGATTTTAGCTCCTTGATCATCTACTAGCTGACTAGGTGTAACAATTTTATTTTTTATGCTCACTCTTCACCTCTCTGTTTTTAATTAATGAACTTGAATTATTATAGTCTATACTATACTATGTGTAAACATTTATTAAGAGGAGCAAAAAATGAATGAAATTTGGAAAGCTAATTACTACCACCGTCAAAAAAAAATATCAGACCAGGCATTAAAAAATCTAAAAAAATCTGGACTTGAGCCTGAGTTTCAAAACAAGAAAGTGCAACACTATTCACTCAAAGACTTTATTGAGTTTTTAGGTGTAAAAGAAGCAGCAGAAACTTTTGATTGTTCTGAAGCATCAATAAAAGCTTGGAGATATGGATATAGAAATCCGTCTATAAAACAAGCTCATCAAATAATTAAAGCAACAGAGGGTAAGCTAACTTACGAATCTATTTTTGGAAACATACAAGATTTACAGTCTTAGATGTTTCAAATAAATTTATCAGAGGAGGACTCTCCTTATGAATTAGCTATGGCTTATTATGAAGAAGGTCTTAGTGTAATTCCTTTGCAGAGGAAAGATAAAAAGCCCCCAAAAAATTTAGGTTCTTGGGAAGAATATAAAACTAAAAGACCAGAGAGAGAAAAAGTTGAAGAGTGGTTTAAAGATAGAGATGATCTTGTTGTTGCTATTGTTTGCGGTAAGTTTATTGTTGTTGATGCAGATACTCCCGAAGCTATGACTTGGGTAGAAGAAAATTTACCAGTTACTCCATACAAAGTCATTACAGGTAAAGGTATGCACTTTTACTACAACAATCCACAAAACTTTACTACCTTTGCGACTAGAAGAACAAATGAAACCCCAATCGAAAGACTAATTGATATAAGAGGCGAAGGAGGTCTGATTATTGCTCCTTACAATAGACATGCAAACGGTGCCATTTATAAGCCAGTATTTTTAGATGGTTGGAGTGTTTATGATATTGGGGATTTACCAGACTTTACCGAGAAAGAATGGTACAAGATAACAGGTGTATCTAAAGAGTCAGGTGCTAAGGATAAAAATATAACTGTACCTTTCTCTCTTGATGGCGTTAATGAAGGATCAAGGAATGACCAAGCAGCTAGGATTGCAGGTTATATGATTTCTAAAAATGTAAATCTTAATTTTGCAAAATTCTTTTTAAGGTCGTGGAACACTAATAATAATCCGCCACTTACTATAAGAGAAATTGACCAAGTGGTAGATAGTGTGAAATCAACGCATGACAGAAAAAATCAAAAAGCTCCTTTGTTTGTCCAAGCGGTTGATAACATAAAGCCACCAAAAGATTTATATGATCCACCTGGTTTGTTAAAAGACATGTATAACTTCTGTGAAGATATTGCACAAGTCCCACAACCTGAGCTATCTATGGTCGCTGCTTTGTCTTTAGCATCTGTATCTTGTGGCAGAGTATATAGAACCAACATGAATAATTTTTCTAGTTTGTTTTTTATGTGTATTGCAAAATCAGGACAAGGAAAAGAAAACATTAAAACATTTGTAGAAACCATTCTTAATGAATCACAACATTCAAAGTTAATAGTGGGAGACGGTTACACCTCAAGTGGAGCTGTGCATTCAATACTAAGGCAAAGACCAACACAAATAACTATTATGGATGAGTTTGGTAAAAGATTGGAGTCAATAGGAGGACAACAAAACTTTAACAGAGAAGATGGGTTGCAAACTTTAATGGAAGCTTGGGGTAGGTGTCATGGCACTTTAAGACCTGATAACTATTCTTTAATGAATGTTCCAGACCAATACAAAGACCAATTTATGAATCGACTTACACACAAGCCAAACATAACTCTAGTTGGTTTATCGGTGCCTAAAAACTTTTATAAAGCTCTAAATAGCGGAAGAATAGCAGACGGATTTCTTAACAGATTTTTAATTGTAGAATCAAAAGAACCAAGAAGAGTTGCACAACTTAAAAAGTTCAGAGATGCACCATTAAGAATTGTTAATTGGGTTAATTATGTAAGGCGACCTATAAATGATTTTTATGAAGTAGCTATTGACAATGCCGATATTGATTTGGAGCAAGTTGTACTAGACTTTGACCAAGACGCAGAATTAGTGCTGCAGGACTTTGCATCTGAGATTGTTAAAAGGCAAGATATACTTGAGAAAGATAACTTAGAGCCATTACTATCAAGATCTAGAGAAAAAGCCATGCGACTATCCCTTTCAGTTACTCTTGCGGAGAATCCCAAAGCAAAAAAGATTCCAGGGGACATTATGAAATGGTGTGTTGATTTTGTCAGATATTATGACTTGCTGTTTATAGAAGCTTGTAGAGATAGAGTTGCAAGTTCAGCAATAGAATCAAAAATAAAACAAGTGCTATCTTTTATTAGGTCAAGAAATGGGGAGGGTATATCAAAAAGAGAAGTTGATAGACATGAACTGTTTAGAAGTATGAAGTCTTATGAAGTAAAAGAAATAATAGAAAGGCTTATGAATGCTAGAGAAATTCAAGAGGTAGAAGTCAAAGTGGGAGGAAAAGGAAGGCCAACTAAAAGATTAGTTGCCGTAGATCCAAACTTTTTTGAGGAGTAGCTATGAAAACACCAAGCTTAGAAACCAAAGATGATCAGAAACGGGAAGAACGAGTAGCAGGTTTTTTAGAAGGGCTGTGGGGAGTAACTTGCCATAAGTTGCCAACCAATTACAGCTTAGATTATTGGATAGAGTCTAAAAATAATTGTTTTTGGTGCGAAGTTAAATGTCGTTCTTTTCCTGCAACTAAGTATGAAACTTTTATTGTGTCTGCAAATAAACTTAGAAAAGGAGCTTCTTTTGCAAAAGGTACAAATGTCCCTTTTATTATTGTTTGGGCTATGAAAGATAGTGTTTGGTATCATCAATGGAATCCAAAACATGAGTATGACATTAGGATGAATCTTAAAGAAGATCCTAAATTTGAAGAAGATAATGAGCCTTATGTACACTTCCCAAAAGATATATGTAAATGTTTGTCAGATAAGCCATTAGGTTTGGACAGAGAGGAAATAGGGTTTTAGAATATGCTATATGAATATAGAGCAATACTACTTAGAGCTGTCTATTTTTGTTGCTTCAGTTATTTCAGGATTAGCCTTAAAGGATTGGTCAGTAAGTTTTATCAAAGGATTGAACTTTAAAATGAATCCACAATTTAAAGAAGGCGATAAAGTAAAACTTGATGGAGAGGAGGCTGTTGTAATAAAAATCGGCATGACTACTTCTGTCTTTGGCGTAACTGCCAAGGATGGCTATACTTGGAGATATGTGCCAAATCAAAGAATTGATTATTTAAAGTTAGAAAAAATAATTGATAAAGATTTACATGTTGATAGTACAGAGGAGAAAAAAGCTAAATTAGAAAAAATACTGCGAGGTGAAACAGATGATTGACAAATTTTTTAAACCAATAAGTGATTTAATTGGTAAAGCCATACCTGATAAAACTAAGCGTATGGAACTAGAAGCTAGTATCAAATCACAAATGATTGATTTGCAAAAAGCTCAAGCAGAAATTAATTTAGAACAAGCTAAACATCCTAGTATTTTTGTTTCGGGATCTAGGCCTGCAATCCTTTGGATTTGTGCATTGGCTTTGATGTGGCAATACTTTTTAGCACCTTTAATGAATTGGATAGTTGTTATTTCAGGATCATCAATACAACCACCAGTTCTAAATACTGAAGGTCTAATGACTTTAACTTTATCTTTACTTGGTCTTGGTGGTTTAAGAACTGCTGAAAAATGGAAAGGTGTAGCTCGAAATAATATGGTAGAGGGTAATGTTAAAGACGCTTACAAATAAAGAAAGAGAAACTTTTGCAAAAGATTGTTTTAAAATTTTAAGTTTTAATATTCCAAATATAAAGTCCTTAGATAATCTTTACGACCATTACAATAAAAATTATGAAGTCATACACATGTGTAAAGACATATACCCTAATGGCTATGAAAATATGATGGATTTATTTAAAAAAAGAAAAGAACTTCTTAAATTAAACAATAGGTCGTCTAGCTAACCTTTCAGCGAAGTCTATCCTTTCAGGAGAAAGTGCATTATTACTTACTGGTTGAACTTCAGGTAATGGAGTAGAGCTTTGTAGATTTTTTAAACCTCTTTGACTTTCTCTTCTGAATTGTTCTAAGTCGTCTTGAAACCCCTTTAGCTCATCTTCATTCATTTCATCCTGTAAGCGTTCTTTACCAGCTTCAATAGCTTCTCCTGCTGCATCTGCGGTTGCAGTATATCCTCCTGTAATCAACCTTATGCCTTGTTGTCTTGCAGCCCTAATAAAAAATTGAAGAGCTCTGGCTTTTGCACCAGGGTCTTTCCTAGCTAGTATGTTCAAAATAAAAGGACTTGAAAATGCTTGTCTCATCAAAGCCAGACCAGCAACTGTTGGCAACATACCAATAGATAGAGCATTTACCGCAATACCAGCAGCAACTAATGTACCAGCCGATTTTTCAATGACTATGGCATCTAAGGCTCTTTGCAAAGCTCTCATGCCAAGTAAACTTTCTCTTCCAAACATAGCTTCCAAAGTAGTATCTCCGTAGCTATCAAGAGTTCTTCTTAATCTGTCTGGTCTAAATATGTCTGTAATTTTTTCTTTAGAAGGATCAAAAGTATCTTTTAATAATTTCGATAAACTTGCTTGTTGTATTTCTTTGAATGTATTTTCATCTACAGCTTCTTTAACTAAATTAATATTTTCTGCACTATTTGGTTTGAAAACTACATCAGCTATTTCATCTGTACCTGAAACATCTAGCCTTCTTATAATTGCATTTTGGTCAAATGCTATTCTATCTCTTGTATCTGATGCTTTTCTTAGCATAGTGTCAAAAAAAGCTTTAGCATTATTTGCATCTGCTAGTCCAAATTCAGAACCAGCTATTTCATTAACAATTCTTTCTAACTCTAACGGTTGGTTTTTGTAAACAGAAGGAGTAAGCATTTCTAATTGGTCTAGAGCATCAACAACTTGTTTGAAGTTTCCGCCAAAAATTATTTCCATTTTTTTGTCTTGTAACCTATCAAACTGTTTAACTCCTCTAGCAAACTTTCTAAAGTCAAAACTTTCATCTGTTTTGTTGTAAGCTGATTTCCAAGCATCATGTAAAATTTTTCTTTGTAATTGGGTTTTTACATATTGTTCTCCGCCAAATTTATTCATAGCTTTTTGATAAGCTGCCTCATTTAGTTTCCCATCTTTTGTATGTATCTTTTTTAAATACTCTTCATGTTGCCTCAAGCCTTTAAAAAAATCTAAGAATGGTTTAGGGTCTTTACTAGCCGATAAGACAAATTCATCATAAACACTATCTATGTTGTAATTACCCATAGGAGCTTCGCCAATAATTTGTTTTATTTTCAAAGAATCAAAAGGCTCCATTCTTTTTCTAGCTTCATCATTAAGTTCTCCTAACTGTTTAAAGGCATTAGAAAGTTTAGTTCTTGCAGCACGATCTAATCCTTTATCAGCATAAGTAATAACTCCACCTTTTTGTTTGAGTTTTACTAACTGACGAGGATCTTCCATAAGTTGAAACAATCCAAATTTTTCTTCTAAACCATCTGCAACTGGGTTATAAATCTTTTTAGAAATTTCATCAATTAGAGAAGTATTTATACCAACATTTGTACTGTATTGTCTAAGTGCTCTAAGAGTTGATAAATCATTTCTTAGCCTTTGAAAGTTTTCTCCAAACATCAATTGATTTCTTTCTGAAGGATTTCTACCAACAGTTTGAAAATATTCTAAAAAATTATCTGTTTCAAGACCTTCTTTTATTCTTGCAGAACGACTAAATAAATTTTCTCTAAGTCTCATCAAACTATCAGAGGCATAATCATCAACATCTTTAGGTGCTTTCGTAGCTGCTTCTAACGGAGCTCTAGCATATCTGTCGTCTATGAGCCTAACCATATCATCAAGAGTTTCTGCAATATTTTGGTTTATAGCTCTTGCAATACCTTCTGCAATTACAGGATCTTCATCACTAGCTATGTTAAAGAGCATTTCATCAACTTGCTTATACCTATCATTTAATTGCTCTGTAACTCCTTTTCTAACTTCTTGCAAACTTCTTATTAACAAATTACCAATCTCATCACGACCTATTGCTGTAGTAAAATCATCAGCAGAAGTTATTCCCTCTATAAGTTCTTCAACTAATTTATTAACTTCTTTACTGGTTTCTATTTCAGCCGAGTTTAATTTTGCCCTAGCAGCATCTAAAGATTCTTTTATTTGCCCTCTTGTTGCTTCTGTAACAAATTCATCACCAGCAAAGTTCTCTCCATTTATTAATCTGTTTAATCTATCTATTTCCTCTTTTAAATATTCTTTGGTTTTTAAAACTCTTTTATTACCCAAGACTGTTTCTGAAACTGCTTGTAATCTACCAGCAATAACTCTATTAAGTGCAGATTGTGATGGTAAAGCTTTAAACTCATTTAAACCAACTTCTCCATCTCTTACTGCTTTTGCTATTTGTTTATCAGTTGCTTCTTTACCTAGTTTTTCATCTAGCTTCATAATATCTAATATAGATCTGCCTTTGATAGCTTGTTGTTGAAATCTTAAATTATCAAAGGGTGCTTGTTTACCTAATAACAAAGAATAAAATTTGAATACTGCTTCACCTAAACCCTGTCCTACAGCTCCTAATGTAAACTCTGTGCCTAACAAGGAAATTAATTCATCTCTATTTTGTGCTTGTATGCCTTCTTTAACTTCGTAAGCCTCTTCAACTCCTTTACCAATAGCACCCCCAAGTCCAGAGGCAATAACATTACCAGCAACATTACTGTTTCTAAGTAAAGCAGTAGCAGCTTTTGCTAATCTTACTTGCGGTATTAAAGCTAAGACACTACCAAATACAGGCCCTATGGCTCCTGATAAATCTGCAAAGTCATATCTGTTAAATCCAAAGTTAGAAGCTTCGAGAGACTCATCAATAATTGTGTTTTGTTGAATTTTTTGTCCGTTAGTTAGAGTTACTGTTTTTATGTAATCTGCTAACCCCAATCTTTTCATTCCTTCTGGAGTCAATGCAAGTTTATTACTTGAGTCTCTTGTATATTGATTACCAACATGTCTAGCAAGAACCAACTCTTGCTCTTCTGGTTTTGAGGCTTCAGCTAAACCAAGCTCAAACCTTAGTCCCATATCTTTTACGCCAGTATCGTAATCAAAAAAAATATTATCTGCTTGAGGAACTACAGACCTTTCAGCTATTAAAGCTTTTACTTTTTTTCTAGCTTCATCTTCACTTCTAGCTTGAACTTCTAAAGTGTCGTCATCTGTAACTTGAATAACATAAGTATTCATTATTTAAGTTTGCCTAAAAATATTTTGTTCTCTAATACGTCAGTAGTCTTTCCAATTTCAGATACTAAAGAGTCGTAATCTAAATTATATTTTTCAAATTTAGGAGCATAATAAGCTTCAGCTTGTGCTGTATATCGAGGATCTGCTTTAACCATAGCTAAGTTACCTTTTATACTGACTTGGTAAGCTTTACCACTTTCTTTAAAGCCAGCCAAAGATTGACGTAAAAGTTTTTTTAATTCTCCAGTAGAAGCAAAACCACTTCTTAAATCACCAAACACTTTAGTTATAATTTGCCTATCTCTATCTGAAATAGTTCTTCCTGATTCGCCTAAAACAGCTTGTAGGTTTTTTTGTCTTATAGTTTCAATAATAGTCGCAACTTGTACATACGGTGGCAATCTATCAAAATTCTTTTCACCCATTCCTATAAAGTTTCTTGCATCATCCAAATACTTTGAAAACAATCCCCTAGCACCAGTAACTGTTTCTGGGTTTTTTTCAACAATATCTATAGCTTGTTCTAAAAGTTTTACTGCTTGAATATTACCTTCTAAGAAAGGTACTTCTTCTTGTATTTCATTACTTACTTTCAAAAAGTCAGTTGGCTTTAATTCTAATGCTGATTTACCTGTATTTTTAGCTTGTTCTTTTAACAATTCAAAAGCTTGTTCAGAAGATGCTGTTCTTTTAGCTCCTTCTTTCTGAGCAAAAGTCATAGTACCTAAAGGTATTCCCATAAAGTCACCAGTTTGCACTAGCCCTTCTCCTATTTCGGACATTAAATCTCTTAACTTACCATCACCAAAAGCTCTAAGTGCAGCTTGGGAAAAAATAAAATTCCTATCATCTTTTGCATATTTTTCTTGATCTTCTTTTGATACTACGAAATCCGCTTCCCCAGGTGGAGACCTATCTTCAGGAGAAGGTAAAGGATTTTCTTGTCCTTCAGCTATTGCCTCTTCCAATCTTCTTCTTCTTTCTGCTTCTTCTTCTGCAGCAATTTCTTCAGGTGATTTTTCTGTGGTTACACCTTCTTCAGGAATTACAATATCTTCTTCTGGCACACCACTACTGCCATCTAAATCTGTAACTATTTCTGGTGTGGCAATATTTTCTGTATAAGTGGGGTCATATTTTTTTAATGCATCTTGAGTTGCTTCAATAACTTTTTGCAAACCTTCTGCATTAGTTCCTAAATCATAAAATGAAGTACCAAGTCTTTTTTGGTCTTTATAAAATTCATCTCTTTCTTTTCTATCTTCTTCGGTTCCACCATATCCAAATAAATCTTTACCAAAATCTATAACACTTCTTATACCACCACCTAAATTTTCTAAACCAGCCGCAATATTTCCTTCCACAGTTTGAGGTGCGTATTGTGTACCTAATCTTTTTTTAATAGCTTCAATAGTTTGTAAATCACTATCTATCAGCATAGGCTCTCTAGCTTGTGCACCTTCTCCAGAACGTGCAAAAAATCTAGCAATTGCATTTATTATATTTTCACCCATAGGAACTTCTTTGTTTGCTTGAGTAGATAGTCTATTGATTAATCTATCTGAAATTTCACCATTATTTATTTGTGCAATTAAATCCGTACCATCAACAATACGCCCATCAGAAAGTGCAAAATCATTTGGCCCTAAAGTAGCTCCTTCATTTATATTACCTAAATCAGTTGGGTCTATTTGTTTTGGAAGTTCGTTAAAATTAATATCGGGGACTATTGGAATATTTTCAGGAACTAAAGTTTCTATACCTGAAGAGCCATCACCTGTTTCAGGCTGTACTCCAATTTCTTCTGGTCTTACAACTGGAGGGTCTATTCGTGGGCTTATAACAGTAACATCAGGACTTTGATATGAAGCCTGTCGGAACATTTCTCTATCAAAAACACTCATTAGAAATATTGCTGTCTTGGTGTAGGATTATAAATTGCTGTTGGAGAACCATAAGTAGTTGTTAATCCTGAAGGCTTATAAGCTGGTTCGGTGCTCAAAGCTGCATTAATAACCTCTGGTTTGTTAGGATCTTCGTAAACACTTGGGGGTGGCTGTACACCAGCATTTTGATTAGATTGATTTGTTTGTTGTACAGGTACAGGTTGTGTGTATACTGGGTACGGTCTTGCCAAATAAGGATTTAGAGATTGTTGCATATTTGGCATCATGTTAGAAAAAGTATTTAAAAATGCACCAACACCAACTGCTTTTGGATTAGGAGCTCTGCCATAAGTTGTTTCTAACTGGGCTGATACTGGCTGGTACCTAGGCATTATTTGACTTAATGTTGCGGCAGTAGCTAAAGGATCATTTCTTTCTAATAATTGTCTGTTGAATTGTGATTGGAACCTTCTGTCTTGCAAGTCTCTTGGAGTTCTACCAAGAGATAGTAAGTTAGCTATTCCTGTCATGCCTAAAGATTGTGTTTGAGAACCTAAGTCAGATAAGTCTCTAGCTAAAGTTCTTCTGTCTGTTATTTCTCTATTTACTCTATCTAAAGAATCTCTATAACCAGCAGCTCGTAATCCAGCTAATTCTTTAGTCAAACCTCTGCTAAATTCTTCCATTCTGTCTTGAGAACCTAATCTAGCTCTTGAGCCAAAAGCAGACTCTCCGCCAGTTTGTATATCTTTAAACCTTCTACGGTTCTCAGACATGTCAAAAGCTCTTACAGCGTCTTGTGTAGCTTGGTCAATGACGGCTTGTTGATAAGGGTTTTCATATTTTTGAAATGCCATAGGGTCTTGTAAATCCCTAATTCTGCTTAATTGTTCTTCGCCACCAGTTAAAAATCTTTCGTAATCGCCTATGCCACCTCTTAATCTAGAAAGTCCAAGCTGTTCTAACTCTCCTAAACCAGCTATTTGTTGTTCAGGAACAGCAGTAGCAAACCTTTTTTTAGCTATTTGTTGAAGTTGATTTATAAAGCCAGGAGTTGTGCCTGTACCAAAAAACAAACTTCTAAGATAAGGATCACCTGTAGTATCAGTTACTCTTTGACCAGATGTTATAATTTGTTCAGCCATTATGCGTTTGCCTCATTATACTTTTCAAAAGTTTTCATTAAATTCATCATATTTCTTGCACCTTTTTTTCTATCAGGGTTTCCACTTGGAGTTAAAGATACAACGCCTTTGCTTTTACTAATTTTATAACCGCCCACTCCTTTGTTAGCAGAAGCAGTCATAACAAACTCACCATCAGATAACATAGCTGGTATATCGTCTGAAGTTCCAGTTCCAGGGCCTTCAGATTCTCCGCCATCTCTCATATCTAAAACTTCTCCGCCTTCAGCATAACCTATCATTTCTTTTTCTTTTTCCATTCTATAACCTTGTCTTACTCTATCTACAAATTCTTGAATAGGTTCAATTCCATCATTAAAAAGTTCTTGAGCTTCTGTCATAACTTTTCCAAAATCTTGTTGAGCTCTAGCTGCAAGAGCACCAATTTGCTCAGGATTTTGAGTTATTTGATATATGTCATACAAAGAAGAACCTACATCTTTAGCAACATCTTCAACAGGCGTATTTAAAAATTTTGCTGTACGGTTAAATGAAGGCAAAGCCCTTCTAAATTTAAATAAAGGGTTATTTTGTAAATCTCTAACTGGCCCACCTTCAGAATACCCTCTAAATCCTAAATCAAACCCACCCTGACCATATACAGGAGCTGGTCTCAATTCAGGTCTTATGTTTTCTCTAATATCTACTAAAGGATTTTTTTCTACATCTCTAGCTGCATAATAACTTGTTAATCCAGCCAAGCCTCCCATTCCCCCTGCTAATCCAAACTGAGCTCTGTTGATTCTGTCTTGTTCTTCTAATAATTCTTCTCTTGTCATACCACTAGGATTAGCTGATACTAAACTTGCTGGTTGAGATGCATACATCATCATAGGGTTTCCATAACTAGCATATTGCAACATAGGATTAACACTATCTTGACCTTTAGAACTTGCTTTGCGTTCTAAGTATTGTCCAGCTAATTTAACCAATGGATTGCTAGATTGCCCCATTCTTTGTGTAGCAAAAGAAACTAGAGGATTTGATGAGCCACCTAAAGAACTACTAGCCATTTGTAATAATGGATTGTTAGATCCTGCTCCCAAAGATGTTATGCCTCCTGACCCACCAGATTTCAAAGCGGCAAAACTTGATTTCATATCTTTTAAACCGCCAAAAATATTTTTTAAGCCACCGCCTTTTATTTTTGTAAAAGCATCTTTTATTTTTGTAAATGGGTTACTGCCAAAAGAAGTTGCTTTAAAATAGTTTGCTGGAGTGATTTTTGTTCCTGCAGCTACAACTGGGGACATGCCAGGTTTTAATCCACCTGCCGCACCGCCTGCTGCTCCCATAGCAGCACCCATTAAAGCACCTTTTATGCCTCCCCCACTAGCGACTCCTCCTAGAGCCCCTCTTATAGCCATAGCAGCTAAAGGCCCTACGCCTGGAATCGGTATAAAGTTCATAGCTATAGGTGCTAATTTTCTAAATGCTTTACTTTTAACTACTTTTTTAACCAAGCCTACTTGAGCTTTGACTAATTTTTTAACTGGCTTAATTATTTTTTTTACAAGTTTCTTTAAAAAGAACTCTGGCAATCCAGAATTGGGGTTGATACCCATAGAACTGCCTACAATATAATTAGCAGGGTTTATACCCTGATTTAACATATCTCTGAATATTTGTCTTTTTGTAGCTAAAGAAATAGATAATGGTGGGATTACCATTTCCCCATCAGCAACGTGTGCTATTCTGTTATCTTCGTATCTTCCTAAACTTGCAAGACCAGTCATTTGTTCATTCATCTTGTTATTTTATTATAAGCAATAGTGGGGCTACAACTCTATTTTAATACCACCACTAAGTTTTACGTCTATTTTCAACGTACCTACTGAGCCAAGCAGTTCAAAACCAGCACTTTTTATGGTTGGTTCTGTTAACTGAACAAATCTGTTGCCTAAATAAGCTTGTAAAGAGCCAACAGTTGTATTCCATATTACATCACCTTCTTGAAAATCTAAAGTATTTAATTCAGTTTGTGTGAAGTGTGGTGTCCTATCAGGATCAAAGCTACCTACATTTAATTCAAGTATTCTTACTAATCTATTATAAAGTTGTGGAGAAACTTCTGTTGAAGCAAAAGGCAAAGCTGTTTTTAATAATCTGGACATTATCTTCTGCCATCAGGCTGTATGTCTAATCTAGTATCTCCTAATCGCCAACCAACTCCATCATTTCCTGAATCACCATCATTAGATTTTATTTTAAAAACCACTTGCCTTCCTCTACCTCTTATATGAGATTGTTTTGTAGTTGGACTGATAGTTGAAGTTGCTACAGAAGAAAGACTGTCGCCAGGAAAGTTTCTAACCTTAGTTTCTATATTTACATTAGTTGAACTATCGCTTGTAAGAAACTTGACATCAGGTACTAGCCTTTTTAAAAAAGAAAAGTTTTCTCCATCTTGTATATCTAAATCACCAGACTCAATAAATACATTTTGCATTTCACTACCATCATCATTAAACCCAACTTCGTGCTGATATAAGTAATTATTGGCAGTAGCTTGTGGATAAGATACAACTCCTGTATCTAACCAACATGTTCTAGTAAGTTGTCCATAATACCAAACTGCTTCTTGGTAGTTGTAAATAACATACCTATCGTTTTCTTGAGAGGAGCTACTAGGATAGAACCAACCTATTTCAGAATGTTGTTTATTAGTAAAAGCAAAAGTCTTGTATGCTTGTGCTGTATTAAAATCTGAAAAAACATAATTTTTTACGGTACAAGGTAATTCGCTAACTGCTCCTTTATAAACATAAAAAGCATCTTTACCCATAAAATAAACACCCTCTGGGCCATTTACACAAGCGTTAGGGCCTATTAATCCAGCAGCTTCATCAATTAGATTAATAGCAAAAACCAAAGGCGGCCCTATATTTGTCATACTGTAAATTGAAGTATCAGTAAAAATAACAACTTCTTGTCTAGCTTTTATTCCACCAACAATCTGAGAACCTGACGAAAGTCTTACACTACCTGCGGTATTTGTTGTTCTTGGCTCAAAATCTAACAAATCTTCTGAAGAAGAAAAGGCAACTAACATAGGATCTAAAGCACCTGTACGAGCTCCTGCACTTATAGGATCTGCTCCTAAAACTATTAAGTGTCTATTTGTTTCAGAAGTTAAAACTTTAATACATTTAGTTGGAACTAAATTTGCTCCAGTAATTGAACTTAATTCAACAGCTCTTGTGTTTGTACCAGAAGATTCATCCCATCTAAAAATACCTCCTCCTCTAACACCCATAACTAAATCTTCTCCGTAGTTATCTTGCGACCAAATTCTTAATTGGTTAGAAGCAGAAAGAGGACTAGATGATCCCCAACCACCTGCACTCCAAGCACCAGAACCCCAACCAGTACCTTCTACAAAAACATCCAAGCCTGTTATAATTTGGTATTCAGCATTTGCACTTCCGCTAGTGTTATCACTTGAATTAGCTGTTACAGCGTTGCCACTTGTATCAACTGCATTTATAAAATATTCATTACCGTTTGCAGTTGAAATAGACTGTATTTGATACTCTTGATTTAAAACTGCTGCGGTTATGTTTCCACCTAAGGTACTTGCACCACTATAAGTTACAAAATCTCCAGGGTTAGCACCATGTCCAGCATCAGTTACTTTTATCGAACTAGAACCATTAGTTGTTTTGGTAAAGGTTATACTTCCTGATACAGTTTTTCTTATAGGTGTAATATCGTGAAAAGAAGATCCTGATTGTATATAAAATTTTAAATGCGTTCCTATCCCTAAATATCTAGCACCATCAAGAGCAATCCAATTAAATAGAGAACGTGCAGTACCTTTGAAGGTAGAAGCTAATAGTTTAGCCCAACCGCCAAATTTTTCAGGTAATCCCATTCTAAATCTAACTAAATTACAATCAAACCAACCCCCTTCATTAGAATAAGAAGTTCCTTCTCTATTTATACCAGGTTTGAATTTATACTTAATTAAAGCCATTTTTTATTTTATCAAGAGCATCATACAAACTTTCTTTAGAATTTATGTTTTTCATAAGAGAGTCTTTAAAAGTTATTTTTGTTCTTTTGCCATCCTTAAAAATTTTAAATACTATTGTATTGTATTCCAAACAATAAAAAGCATAAAGGTCAACCATACCTTTTTTATAATCTCTAAGCTTTGTATTAGCCCCTCTACGCATGTCAAAACACCAATTTACTCTTTTGTGAGTTTTATGACACATTTTCTTTTTAGAACAAGTTTTTACTTGGCATTTGTACATAATGTCATTTATTTCAAATATTATGTCAGCGTGACTACCATGTGGTAAGACATGAACGGTATCGCTTTCTAAACTTAAAAAACTAGCGACTGCGTATTCGCCTGATCTTCCAATCCGTTCTGTTTGGCGAGTCATATTCAAAAAGGGTATTCATCAGACTCCATCATTTCTGAAAGCCTTACAGCTCTTTGACCAACTTGGCCAGCCCATCTGCTGTTCAACATTTCTTCTGCGGCTTTAGTAAAATTTTTGTTTTTAATATGCTCAAGTGTCTTTTCAAATTTAAACAATCTGTTCCCCATATTAAAATACATATCAATTAAAACAGTTTTTCTTACTTCTGATAGTTCTGAAAAAAAATCTAATTTATTTTGTAAAACAACTACAGATTTATTTACATCATTTTTGAGTAAATACTCTGCTTCCTCTTCCGTAATACCTCCGCCTAGTTTTTTATCAATAAGTCTGCCAAACCCAATAGTTTTGTAGCCTTCACTACAATCATAACAATGGCTTACAAAGCCTTCGTGAAGCTTTAACAGATTTAAAAGTTCTTGCATTTAAAAAAAGATAAATTTTGTTAGAAATCCTGTAATTCCCAAAAATATAGTAAGAGAAAAGATTAAACTGTTTCTAATCAGTTTGTTTAAAGACATTATGCCATTTTCAATATTTTCCAATCTTCTCCAATTTTCTCGCCAACGCTGTTCACAAGCAGCTTCATGTGCTGAAAGCCTTTTGTCAACTTCGTTTACTGTAGATCTTGACATTAAAAATAATCCTTTAAACTATTCCAATAGTCTTTAGTTTTATTGTTTACATATCTATTTATATCAGGTCTTACAGCTTTTAATAAAGCTTTTGCAATAATTAAAGATAGACCTATCCAAATAATAATTTCCATAATACCTCCTAATATATCATGCTATTACTAAAGTTTGATAGCTTGTCCCTTGAAGAGCATTAGTTCTAGGAGAGCCAAGTAATAAGTTATTAGAAGCGGAGCTTTGGTCAGCATTTAATATCCAACTCCAAACTGTAACTCCTGTTTGCGATTGAGTATAAGAATAACTTGCAGAAGCTCTTGTAAATACATAAGGATTGCTATAATTACTGTAAGGATGATATAAAGAAATAGAAGTCCAACCAGAGTTAAAAACAGGCTTATCTATTACAAAACTATAAGTATTATTAGGATTAAACATACCAAGAACGTATGGAGTGCTATAACAGTAAAAAGCTTCCACTCCTACATTCATCCAAGTTTCAGAACCATTTAACCAAGCTCCTTTTGTGCCACCTCCAGAGCTTCCTGAAGAACCATAGCTACTAGCAACAAACCCGTTAAACCTTGTAGTTATTTGGCTATTAACTATATAGATTGTTGAATAACTTTCGTTAATAGTTAAAGTTCCACTTAAACTTGGAGAGCCAGTTAAGCTTATTCTTGGATCATTAGAAGCTCCATGAAAATCTCCAAAATCTACCGCAGTCCCTTGAGTTTTGTTAAGAGTTTTGCCTGGAGCTTCATATAAATTTCTTATGTCTTGGTCGTTTATAGAACAAGCCGTTGTGGTTGTACCACCTGCTTCTTGATGTATTTGGTCAAGAGTTATTAAACCGCTAGTCGCTAGAGACATTTTTTAATTCTTCTACTTGGTTGCTTAAATCTTTTACCGCTTCAATTAACAAACCAACAGTATTTGCATACTTCATAGTTTTAACTACGCCTAAATCTTTATCTTGATGTTCATCTACTAGCTCTGGAATTACTTTTTCTACTTCGTTAGCTACAACTCCAATTTCTTTTGTATTATCGGACTTACGAGTAAAATGTACACCTCTTAATTTTTTTACTTTTTCTAAGGCATTTTCAATTTGATAAATATCTTCTTTGAGTGCTAAATCAGAATAAGCAGAAACATTACCTGTAGCTGTAAAATTACCACTAGTGTCAGTAGTCAACATAGTAGTTCCTGAATTATTTTGGACTAAAAAATTACTATCAAATTTAAGTATAGTGCTACCGTTTGCAGTAAAATAAAGTCTATTCCTGCTATCAGCAGAACTAATCCAAGCATCATTAGGTAAAGCTGAATTTAATTTTGCACTTATTTGAGTTTGTGCATTTGATGAAAGCGTATTGATGTATTGAAACTCTGTACTTGTTACTGAGCCATCAGCTATTTTAGTAGCATCTATTGCAGCTGCAGCTTTTATGTCAGCATTTACAATATTAGTAATAGTGTTGCTGTCAGAGTCTATAGTTTTGTTAGTCAAAGCTACTGTTTCTGAAGCTGTTATACCAAAGCTACCTCCATTAATTTTAGCATTAGCACCTAAATCAATTTTATCAAACATGTCATAAACTACAGCACCTGAACCGCCCCCGTCTAAAATACATGCTTTTGTAAGGCCATTTCCTACAGTTACATTTGCACCTGATCCTTGCGATATATTTATAGATTGAGATCCTGTAGTGGCATTCTCAATAAAAATTACTTTAGACAGCGTATTTGGAGCTATTGTTAAAGTTCTAGTTGCAGACAAACTGCCTGAAGATGTAACTTTTAAATAAAAAGCTCTAGCTTTATCTGAAGCTCCATCAGCTATTGTTGCAGTTACATCTGCATCTGAACCGAATGTTGCTTCTGTTTGATAAGAAAAAGCCTCTGCAATCAAGCTTAAATTTGTATTTGTTGTAGTACCCCAAGAACCAATTTGTTCTCCTGTACCCATTTCCTCCAATCTTAAATCGTTTTCGTATGAACTAGCCATTTTTAACCTCTGTTAAATTATAATTAAATTATTGTTTTTAAGCTACTTCTTCCCAAGAAGGCGTTTCTGAATCATTTACATCCGACCAACTAGGTGTTTGTGTGCTAGTAGTTTGACCAAAATTGGAACTTTGACTTTCATCTACATCTGACCACACCAATACTGTACCTACAGAACCAATAGATTGTACCCCAACAACAGAAAAATTAGCCTTACCTATTAAAGTTGGCAATCCAGGTGAGCCAGTTGCAGCAACTCCTAATACAGATACTCTATTTGATGATTTTTGAGTAACTGTTCCTACAGAGCTTGTTGCAGCAACTCCGCTTAAAGAAACTGAAATACTTATAGAGGCAACAGGCGTTCCTAAAGATGTTGTGCCAATTTGACTTGATAAATTTGTATTTGCAAACCCTTTTTGAGTTGTAGATCCTACATTTGCAGTAGCTACTAAAGTAGTTGGAGTAACATTAGATTTAGATATAGTAGCAACGCTACCTAAAGCAGATTCTCCTTCATCAGCCAAAGGTATTGAAACATTTGCTTTTGCCGTAATGCTTACACTTACAGAGCCAACATTTGCTGAAACACTTGGTAAAACTGCAACAACACTTCCATTTACACCTACACCAGCAACAGAACCTGTTAGTGCTGATAAAGGTTCGTCAGGGTTATTACCATAATCACTAACTATGGCATTTGCAGTAAGTGCTGGACTACCTAGTGCTGATGTACCTGCTTGACCAGAAAGGGTGACACTTGCTTCAGCATCAACAGTAGCTGTGCCTAAAGCAGAAGTCCCTACCTGTGAAGCAGGTGTTACATTTGCTTTACCTATAAAAGTAAAAGAGCCAACAGCACTTGTGCCAACTTGACCAGTTAAATTTACACTTACACTTCCGTCAACCCCTCCAAGAGCTGCGAAAGGAGTTTCTGCAAATGCACTATTACCAAACATAATTAATTATAAAATTTTTTTCTAAATTCTTTGCGTAATTTTTTTTCTTCTTCTACTTTTTTGTAGAATTTTTTGTCTATTTTTTTTGTGTCTAATTTTATAGCCATTCGCCTTGGTCTGTAGGATAACGAATATAACCTTTTACCTGTTTAATTTCTAAAGTTTTTTTATCATAAACTAAGCCGTATATCCAAATAAAATCATCTTCTCTAGTTTTAGGAACAGGAAAATTTAAATTTTTTTCTTTGCAAAATTCTTTCATAATATCTTTAGTGGTTGTAAAGAAAACATCATACTCATCTGCTTCTGTACCATCTTCATTAAAAATTTTTGCAAAAAAGAAAGTTGATGGTGCATAAACAGGAACTTCAGGTCTTGGTATAAAAGTGTTAGGGTGCTTTTGATAATTACTTGTATGTTCCGTATCTGCTATAACCAACTTAAATTGCTTTTTACCTGTTACTGTATTGTATTTTATAGCGTTCCATTCTTTGTATGTGTAGCCCACATCAGGAACTTTAAAAGCATTCAATGTTTCTGTCGGAACATCTGTAAAAACATTGTACCAACTATATGTTTTTACATTCGTGTATGGTGGTCTTAAAGGTGCATCATCATGTTCTTGATAAGTACCAATAATATTAAATCTATTGCCCTTCCATTCTTGGTCTTTGCCAAATACTTTTTCTACTTCTTCTATTAACTTATCAGATTGCCATAGTCCTATATTGTAATCAGTTCTTACTAATTTTTTGTTTACATAAACTTCATCATAAGTGTTGGTGCTTTTTGGCACAGCCATAGTATTTTCAATGTTATAAGTATCTGTTTCTTTAGGTGGTATTAAAGTAGAAAGAGCTAAAAATTCTTGATAGGTATTTGCTTCCCACAATTTTTGATAATACTCGACATCTTTAGTTTCTACATAAGTTTCATCACTTTCTTCAGTAAGAATTATTCCGCTATCTGTTTTGTTCCATTCATAACGCAAATTTTGTTTTGTAATTGGATCTTGTACCCATAAAGATATTCTATTAAAGGGTTTGTCATTTTCATCAACATCAGGATTAATGCCTATGTTTCCAAATTCTTCTGTATATTTTGCTAGTTTTATTTTGCTCATGGGTTTCTACTAAAAACAATAGAACAAGAGTTACCTGGAGCAGTAAAAGGAGTCATAGCAGAAGTATTATTGTCTGGAACAGTTTGATTTATTGCCCATTGCCATTGACTTCTATCTCCAGAATTAGCTACATAAGTAGCATCACTTCTGTTGTAAACATTACTGTTTATAGTAACTTTTTTAAATGCAGTATCATTATTCGCAACAAGTGCTGAAGAACTGTCAGTCGCAAACAACATTGTAGTATCTTGAGCTGATGTGACTGTACTATTTCCAGATACGTTAAAAGTTTCTATAGTTTGTCCACCTAAAAAATCAGAGTCAGCGTAGTCATTCATAGAACCATAATTAGTACCGCTAGGTCTAAAAGTAGTGTTATATCCCTTATATCTTATATTTGACTCAGCATTATAATCACCTGCGGCACTAAAAACATTTGTTGCACCAACAGTCATTGAGATACTCCAATCTTTTGCTTTGTCATAGTAGTCGTTCCAAGAAGCTGTAGCACCTGAGCTTTTGCCTGTTAATGCTCTTATATCAGAATCATCAATTGATACTGTAGATCCAGAAGAACCACCTACTTCAACGTGCATTTCATTTAAACTTATGGCACCTGAACTTGGAGTAGCCATTATTTATCCTCTAGTTCTTTTACTTTAGCTGTAAGAGTTTCTATTTGTTCTTGTTGTTCTTTAATGGCTTCTACTAATAAACCTACTGTGTTGCCATAACGAACAGCTAAGTGTTTTTCTTCGTCGTCTTTATCTGTAGTAGAAGTTTCATAAACTACTTCAGGTAATACTTTTTCTAAGTCTTGTGCTATTAGTCCTGTGCTTTTCTTTCCATCTTTTTTGTAATTAAAAGTGACTCCTTTTAATTGTTTTACTTTATCAAGAGCATCAGGAATAACTTCAATATTTTCTTTTAGTCTTATATCAGAAGGACTACCAAAAGCTGTGATATTACCATTACAAATTAATGCACCAGCATCTGACATATCTACTCTAATTGCTGTAATCGCTGAACCGCCATCGTCTCCATTTATAAAAAAATCTTTATCTGCACCTTCTATTGTTACAATAAGACCTGCACTATCTAATCCCAGACGACTATTTAATGTACCCCCATCTTGAAATTTTATACTTGTGCCATCTGCATCAAGAATAATATCTCCACTAGCATCTAGTATCGCATCTGTACCGTCACTAGATATAATTAAATCTGAACCTGCCCCGAAATACACACCTTTGTTATCTCCTAATGTAATATTACTATTAAAAGTTGCAGAACCAGCTTCTGACATGTCAAGAGTAAGAGCAGTTATAGTTGAGCCACCATCATTACCTTGTATTACTACATCTCCATTTGATATAACACTTTGAATAATTGCATTATCTCCGCTTCTGCTTATAGAATAAAAATGAAGTCCATCATCTTTCATTTCTATATTTCCACCATCTGCATCAAGAACAATATCTGCTGGACAATCTATAGTTAAATCTCCTGAAGCGTTTGATATATTATTACCTGCAGCAAGTT
>TARA_Y200000002_G_scaffold19715_1_pt1 | contig 31598 bp, 32 predicted proteins | sample TARA_Y200000002 | Tara Oceans TARA_Y200000002 (sample SAMEA2619388) | marine metagenome | biome: marine biome (ENVO:00000447); feature: surface water layer (ENVO:00002042); material: "saline water (ENVO:00002010), including plankton (ENVO:xxxxxxxx)" | depth 5 m | reverse complement strand
TCAACACACTCAAGAAATTTTTTATTTTGTTTTTGGCTTGTGTATGGTTCGCCAGGCATTAATTCGCTGGATATATCGAGTAGGGCCGCGCTGTCTCGGACAGACTTCGATAAACAATGACTAATCGCCATACCAGCAAGAGCCTCGCCAAGATCTGGTCCACTTGATATCCTTCCACGCGAAGGCTTCAATCCAAAAAGACCGCACAGGGCAGCTGGGACTCTGATACTTCCACCTCCATCTGTGGCATGTGCGATTGGAACATATCCCTGACGAATTGCAGCCGCGGAACCTCCCGATGAACCACCAGGGGAGTTTGATCTTTTTAGAGGATTCTTTGTTGGCCCAGAAATTTTTGGCTCTGTGGTGAGCGAAAGTGCTAATTCTGGGGTTTTTGTAAGTCCCAGAATAGCTAACCCTGCTTTTTTATAGAGCTTGATTAGGTAACTATCATATTTTGCAATATTATTCTCGAATAGTTTGCTTGATAATGTAGTTGGCAAACCCTTGCATGATACATTTAAGTCTTTTAGTAGGAAGGGCACTCCGTGAAAAGTATTTTCTGGCTGAGAGTCTTCTATTGCTCTTATAGCGTGATCATAGGCTTTTGTTGTAATTGCAGATATGTCTTCATCATAAGTTTCAACAATACTTATAGCAGTCTCCAGAACTTCTTTCGCATTTACCTCTTTTTCTTTTATGAGTTTGGCGATTCCAAGGCCGTCATAGGATGAGTATTCATATTTTTTCATGTATTCTAACTATTCTAGGGTAAACCCTTCATACGAATTATTCACTATCTCTTCGCATTTTTCAATATATACCGGTAATCCTCCAACAAACGGATAGAAAACTCTTTTTTTACCCGCCACATTTGAGCCCAGATACCAAGAGTCACAATAATAACGAAGTGTATCATGAGCGCATTTATCGTTATACTTCCCCCATTCAATTTCAGCATCTAGATTCGCCTCTATAGAATGATAAGACTTTTTCTTAATATATCTTATACAATCGGCTATCCAATCCACATGTTGTTCTATTGTGGGTATCATATTCGTCAGGACCGAGGGACTACCTGGACCAGTTATCGTAAAGAAGTTTGGAAAACCATTCATAGCAAGTCCAAGATATGTTTCAGGCCCATTTATCCATTTATCCTTCAAGGTTATATTGTTTTTGCCGATTATATTAATATTATTTAAAGCACCAGTCATTGCGTCAAATCCTGTTGCTAATATTATCATATCTAAGTTTATCTTACCGATGCCTTCAATTTCAATACCCCTTCTATTGATACAATTAATTGGATTTTTTTTTAAATTGATAAGCTCGACATTTTCTCTGTTAAAAGTATCGTAGTAATTTGACTCAATAACGAGCCTTTTGCACCCTACGATTGAACGCGGTTTAAGTTCCTCGGATATTTTTTTATCTTTAACAATTTCATCTATTTTATCCTCGATATACTGTGTAGCTGTTTTATTGGCATCCAAATTATGTGTTATATCACTAAAGGCTGCCAAAAATGCAAGTCCTCCAGCAGCCCATCTTTTATTATATTCATCTTGGAGCTCTTTTTTTGTTACTTCCAATGCAGATTTACTGTTATATGTTGTCAGAAAGCCACTGACGAGCTTCTTAGCGTCAGCCCTATTTTTCTTATAGTTTTTCTTAAATTCTTTAACAATGTCTGGATCTAGACTTCTATTATGCGCAGGTACTGAATAATTTGGTGTTCTTTGTAAAATATATAATTTTTTTGCAGATTTTGCGACTTCAGGTATTAGCTGCATACCAGATGAACCTGTACCTAATACCGCGATAGTTTTTTTTGTGAAATCTATTTCTTTTTTTGGCCAAAGTGAACTTTGATATTGTTCACCCTCAAAATCATCAAGACCTGGGATTTTGGCATTTAGAGGCTGGCTTAGGCAGCCAGTTGCCATTATACAAAAATTTGCGTAAATTTTTACCTCGTCTTTACCAGAAATTTCCCATATTGAATTCTTATATATAATATTTTTTACATCAAAATTTAGCTTGATATGAGCGTGTAACTGGAAGCGATCAGCTACATGGTTTAAGTAATTTAATATTTCTGGTTGCCGAGCATACTTTTCTGTCCATTCCCACTCTTGCTGCAGTTCTTCAGAGAATTGATATGAGTACTGTAGACTTTCGGTATCGCATCTTGCTCCGGGATATTTATTCCAATACCATGTTCCTCCAATGGAAGGGGCTCTTTCGAGAATAAGCGCGTTATAACCATAGCTACGCAACTTATGAAGCATGTAAAGCCCTGCAAAACCAGCACCAATTACAATAACATCATGAGTTGCATGCATACTTTGCTCTTTTACATTTTTTTGTACTTAGCCGCCTCTTCGGATCCACTTGTCGCACTTCCCTTACTGTAAGAATGAGCGCCTGTACCTGCAAGGTTACCATCTTTAACAATTGTATATTCTTCTCGTATTGGTTCTCCTTCAAAGAAGCATTCCAATATTTCTCTGACACCTGCCGCATAGCGAGCTTGGGCAGATAGAGAGGTTCCTGATGTATGAGGTGTCATGCCATGATTTGGCATACTTCTCCAGATATGATCATTCGGTGCTGGTTGAGGGAACCAAACGTCTCCCGCATATCCACTTAACTGTCCAGATTTAAGCGCATTTGCAATTGCTTCACGATCACAAATTTTTCCTCGGGCAGTATTGACAATATATGCACCTTTTTTCATTTTATTAATAAGCGTCTCATCGAAAAGATTTTCAGTTTCAGGATGAAGTGGGCAATTTATCGTGACTACATCGCAAACCTCAACGAGTGACTCAACGGACTCATGAAATGTAAGATTTAATTCTTCTTCAACACTATCTGGAAGCCTATGTCTATCAAAATAATGAAGATGAACGTCAAAAGGTTTCATTTTTCGCAGTGCGTCAAGACCAATTCTACCAGCAGCAACAGTCCCAATATGCATCCCTTCCACGTCGTATGAGCGTTGAACTGCGTCTGCTATATTCCAACCACCCTCATTAACAATCCTATGCTGGTTGTGATAATCTCTAACGAGCGATAGGATCATCATAACAATGTGCTCGGCAACCGATCTAGAGTTACAGTATGTGACTTCAACAACATCGATTCCATTATCCATTGCGGCTTGTAAATCGACGTGATCTGAACCGATTCCAGCTGTAATTGCCATCTTAAGATTTTTTGCTTTTGCTATTCTTTCTTTTGTTAAGTAAAAAGGCCAGAATGGTTGCGAAATGACAATATCTGCATCAACTAGTTCTTTGTCTGCGGCGCAATTTTCTCCGTCCTTATCAGATGTAACAACCAACTCATGGCCATTTGACTCTAAAAACTTTCTCAATCCTAATTCACCCGAAACACAGCCCAATAGCTGGCCTGGTGTGTAGTCAATAGCTTTTGGGGTTGGAAGCGCCTGTCCATCTGGATAGACATCCAACTTAGGTATTTCTGATAATGCGTAGTTTTTTGGCATTCCACTTTTTGGATCATCGTATAATATACATAAAACTTTCATATTTTAATTCCGCTTCTGTTTGATTTTAAGATTATACTTAATATCATCTTTGGCTAAAACCATCAAATACAAAGTTCCTTAAAATAATTTAAAGTCTCTTTTTAGTATCACATGATTAATAAAGTATGCTTGTAAAATAATTATGATACAGCCGCTGATTAGTGGCGATAATAAAAAATCGAAAGAGTGGCCGCCAAGTATTATCAGAATGGGATTACCACCGGCAGGGGGGTGCGTGGAATTTAATAAGATCATAAAGAAGATGCCTAGGCCTACAGATATCGGAATAACAGCTGTAACGCTAATTGAAAAGTGAATTATAAGAATTGAGTAACATATTAGTCCAGCAATTGATGTGATTATATGCCCAAAAAAAACATTTCGACCTTTTGCAAATGGGCTCTCAGGATAACCCAGTATTAATACCATCGACGAGCCGAATGAGGCAACAAGAAATAAGCCGTATTCTGTTTCATAAGACAAATAAGTTAGAGTGCCAATTATGAAAATAGAAAAAAACCCAGCTATTGCCGATTTTTTTAGAGTTTCCAAATGCATTAAATTAGTGTCATAATAATTTTTTTTTGTTATAAGTCATATTAGTTGCATTTATAATATATTTAAAGATTAAAAAAATTGTTTCAGGGGGTGAAAGATGATATTTGATCACAGAACTTATACTATACAGCCCGGTAAAACCAATGAGTATGTAAAAATATTTGAAGAATTTGCATATCCAGTCGCAATGAAGCACGGCCTAAATCTTGTGGCTTACTTCGTTAGTAAAGTCGGAACATTAAATCAGGTTGTTCATATATGGAGTTACAATGACATGATGGAGTTTGAGACTTTAAGGGAACAACGTGATGCAGACCCAGAATGGACTCGGTACAGACAAAAAATAGCAGGTATGATTGTTGCCCAAGAAGATAAGATAATGGTTGGGTCAAATTTTTCACCAATTAAATGAGATAACTCAGATTGGGACTTGAGGAGACAATTATGGTTACGTCTACAGAAGATATACTAAAGAAGCGAGCTGAGAGTGATGACATGATATCGGGTGGGCATCTTGTTGCCAAGGCGTTAAAAAATGAAGGTGTCGATGCAATATTTACCCTTTGCGGTGGCCATATTATTGATATATATGACGGATGTATCGAAGAAGGTATAAAAATATTTGATTTTCGGCATGAGCAAACAGCTGCACATGCCGCTGATGGTTATGCCAGACAAACAGGGAATCTGGGCTGTCTAGTCACAACTGCTGGACCGGGATTTACCAATGCAATTACCGGAATTGCAACCGCCTTTAGATCTGAAAGTCCTGTGCTCCATATTGGAGGGCAGAGTGCATTATCTCAATGGAAAATGGGAGGACTTCAAGAACTACCTCACATGGAAATACTAAAGCCAATCACGAAGTTTGCGTCGACAGTTATGTCGACCGAACGAGTTGCTGATATGGTCGCAATGGCAGCAAGAGAATGCTTTAATGGAGCATGCGGACCCTCTTACCTTGAAATACCAAGAGATGTTCTTGATAGAGAGGTACCCATAGAAAAAGTAAAGCTTCCGAAGAAAAATAGATACAGAGCCTCGGTAAAATCACAAGCGGACCCTGCTGCGGTAAAAGGGGTGGCTGAGATCTTAAAAAAATCAGAGAGACCGGCAATCCTTTTTGGACAACAGGTATGGCAATCGAGAAGTCATATTGAAGCAAATCAATTTATAGAAAATTTAAAAATCCCTGCTTACACAAATGGTGCTAGCCGAGGAATAATCGATAAAGGGTGTAAATACTCATTTGACAGGACTAGGGGAGACGCCTTCAAGCAGGCAGACGCTATAATCATCGTTGGAACTCCATTTGACTTCAGGATGGGCTATGGATCTAGAATATCATCAGATATTAAGATAATTCAAATAGATCAAGATTATTCAAATGTAGGAAAAAATAGAGATATTGATATTGGACTCGTTGGTCATCCAGGTTCTGTTCTGTCACAAATTATGAGTTTAATGCCAAAAACTTATGATTCAGAAATTGAAAAAGGCAGGGATAAATGGATAGAATTTTTATCTGGAAAAGAAGATGAAAAGTATACGAAACTTCTCCCAACATTCAAATCAGATAGCATGCCAATTCATCCATACAGGGTTGCATATGAAATAAATGAGTTTCTACAAGATAATACAATATTTATTGGTGATGGCGGTGATGTTGTTACAATATCAGCGCAAGCGGTGAGACCGAAAAATCCGGGTCAATGGATGGATCCAGGTGCACTTGGCAGTCTCGGGGTTGGAACAGGTTTTGCATTTGCTGCAAAACTTGCAAATCCTGATAAGGAGGTTCTATGCTACTATGGTGATGGTTCTTTTGGAATGACGGCCTTTGACATTGAAACTGCTGATAGATTTGGAATGCCATTTATTGCTGTAATTGGAAATAATTCAGCAATGAATCAAATTAGATACGGGCAACTTGCAAAGTATGGTCAACAAAAAGGTGACATCGCCAATAAACTTGGTGACATGAAGTTCTCAGATTTTCCAAAAATGTGGGGCGCCCATGGAATTGAGGTTTGTAAGCCAAATGAAATTAGTTCGGCATTGAATGAAGCAAGAGAACTTGTAAATAAAACTAAGAAATCAGTTGTTATCAATATATGGGTTGATCCCAATGAGTATGCGCCTGGTACCAAAGCCCAGACAATGTATAAGTAGGAATTATCAAATGGAAGCATTAAAAGGTATAACAATACTTGATTTTACGCATGTACAATCAGGGCCAACATGTACCCAACTTTTGGCTTGGTTTGGTGCAAACGTAATTAAAATTGAACGACCAGGCGGAGGTGATATCACTCGCTCGCAGCTACGTGATAAAGACGGTGTAGACTCTCTATATTTTACAATGTTAAATCATAACAAAAAATCTGTTACTTTAAATGTCAAAGATGATAAAGGTAAAAAAATATTAGATGATTTGATATTGAAATGTGATGTATTTGTTGAGAATTTTGCTCCAGGAACGCTTGATAGGATGGGTTACAGTTGGGAATATATGCATAAATTAAACCCAAGAATTATTCTAGCTTCCGTAAAGGGTTTTGGCCCTGGTCCGTATGAAGATTGTAAGGTCTATGAAAATATTGCCCAATGTGCTGGAGGCTCCGCATCGACTACTGGCTTTCTCGATGGACCACCACTCGTTACCGGAGCACAAATAGGTGACTCTGGAACTGGTCTGCACCTCGCTTTAGGAATTGTGACAGCTCTTTTCCACCGAGAGAGATCAGGTCTTGGGCAGAAAGTTGACGTCGCTATGCAAGATGGGGTTGTGAATTTATGTCGAGTAAAATTAAGAGATTATCAGAGGTTATCTAGTGGACCACTATCTGAATATAGCCAATTTGGTCAAGGGATTCCATTCACAGATACGACACCACGCGCAGGAAATGACTCCGGTGGAGGTCAGCCTGGTTGGATTTTGAAATGCAAAGGCTGGGAGGACGATCCCGACTCTTATGTCTATTTTATTACACAAGCGCCAGTATGGGATAAAATTTGTAATGTTATTGGGAAGGAAGACTGGATCGGTGATCCCGAATACTCAACTCCGAAAGCCAGATTAGATAAATTATCACATATATTCGAGACCATAGAAAAATGGACAATGACAAAGACAAAATTTGAAGTCGTATCAATTTGTGACCCACTTGGCATTCCCTGTGGCCCAATATTGTCGATGAAAGAGATCGCTCATGATGAGTCCCTGAGGCGGACTGGAACCGTTGTTGAAGTTGATCATCCTGAAAGGGGTAAATATATTACTGTCGGCTGTCCAATAAAATTATCAAACTCGGAAGCAGATGTCCAAAGGTCACCTTTACTTGGAGAGCATAACGAAGAAATTTTAAAAGATTTTCTCAATTACAGCGACGAGGAACTGGACGAAATCAATAATACAGATGCGATGAAGTAGAGTTTAATAATGCGAATTGTAGTACACGGGCAGCAGGCATTCGGAAGTGCAGTATTGGAAAGACTTTTATCAAATAATGAGGATATTGTGTCTGTCTGTGCCGCTCCTAACAAAAAAAATGGATATCTTGATCCATTAGTTGAAACTGCGAATGCAAATAATATTCCAGTTCATCAACCAACCAGCTGGAAGACAGATGAAGCATATCAGTTAATGGAATCTTTTGATGCAGATTTATGCGTCATGGCATACGTGACACTGATTGTTCCCAGCGCGATCCTAAACAAGCCTCGAAGGGGGTCTATTCAATATCACCCATCATTGTTACCCATGCACCGAGGTCCTTCATCAATAAATTGGCCTATATCAATAGGATCAAAAAAAACTGGCATAACTATATTTTGGCCCGATGATGGCCTCGATACTGGACCTATATTGTTACAAAAAGAATGTCCCATCGATGAAAATGAAACTCTGGGCGCTCTATATTTTAATAAATTATTTCCTATGGGTGTTGAAGCAATTGAGGAGTCAATTCAATTAATTAAAAACGGTAATGCACCAAAGGTTAATCAAAATCTTGATGATGGATCATATGAAAGCTGGTTTGGCAAAGAACAATCAAAAATTGACTGGTCAAAGAACGCAAATGAAATTCACGCTCTCATTCGGGCGAGTGACCCTCAGCCAGGTGCTTGGACTCTGCATAACGGTGACGAAATAATGTTATACGATGTAAAGATAATTAATGACCATAAAAATATACCAGGTTGTATATGTGAAATTGATGAAGAAGCTGGCATACAAATAAGCGCAGGGCATGGTACAATATCTATTCAGAAATTTCGTCATAATGGAAAAAAAATGAGCGCAATGGAATACGCAGAAATTAGTGAGATGAAAATAGGCGATATTCTAGGAAATTAAAAAAACTATAAATTAAAAAAGAGAATAGAATAATGACAACGGATATAGAAATAGCAAGGGCTGCCAAACCACAAAATATTAATAAAATAGCTGAAAAGCTAGGATTATATGAAAATGACGTTGAAACATATGGTGGGCTTAAGGCAAAAGTCTCATTTGACTTCATTAATAATTTAAAAAGTAAGAAAAACGGGAAACTTGTTCTTGTAACTGCCATTACGCCAACACCTGCCGGAGAAGGAAAAACAACAACGACAGTCGGGCTGGGCGATGGTCTTAATAAACTCGGAAAAAAAGCAACAATTTGTATTCGTGAACCATCACTCGGACCTTGCTTTGGAATGAAAGGTGGCGCCGCAGGGGGAGGCTATTCACAAGTTATCCCTATGGAAGATATCAACCTTCACTTTACTGGAGACTTTCACGCCATCGGAATTGCGCATAACCTGCTTTGCGCAATGGTCGATAATCATATTTACTGGGGTAACGCACTCAATATAGACACACGAAGGATAGCAATCCGCAGAGCACTGGATATGAATGAGAGGTCGCTCAGAGAAATAGTTACCGCACTTGGTGGTATTTCAAATGGCTACCCGAGATCCGATGGATTTGATATTACAGTTGCTTCAGAGGTAATGGCAATATTTTGTCTTTCAAGTAGCTTAGCAGAGCTCACGGAAAGACTCGGTAAGATAGTTGTTGCATACACAAGGGACAAGGAACCGATAACAGCAGAGCAAATCGGTGCAAATCAAGCAATGGCTGTTTTATTGAAAGACGCTCTGAAGCCAAACCTTGTGCAGACCTTAGAAAATAATCCAGCTTTTGTACATGGAGGGCCTTTTGCGAACATAGCGCATGGGTGTAATTCAATCATATCGACAAACTTAGCTTTAAAATTATCTGATTTTGTAATTACGGAAGCTGGTTTTGGTGCCGACTTAGGTGCTGAAAAGTTTTTTGATATAAAGTGTCGCAATCTCGATGAAAAGCCGTCTGCGGCAGTCGTAGTTGCGACAGTGAGAGCTCTTAAAATGCATGGAGGGGTAAAGATAGATCAATTAAAAGAAGAGAACACTGATGCTGTCAATGCCGGTTCTGCTAACTTGATCAGACATCTGGAAAATATATCAAAATTTGGTGTACCGACCGTCGTATGTATAAATAGATTTATTAATGATACCGATAGTGAGATAAACACTCTCATTGAAACAATAGATAAGAGTGGCATTAAGAGTAAAGTGATTTTATCAAATCATTGGGCTGAGGGCGGAAGTGGAATTACAGATCTTGCAAAAGAAGTAATAGATTTGTGTGAAAATGCTGATACGGATTTTAAATATTTATATGAATTAGACGAGGGGATTGAGCATAAAATAACAAAAATTGCACAGGAAATATATCGTGCTAAGAATGTTATTTTAAGTAAAAAAGTTAAAACTCAAATTACTGATTTAGAAAAGAACGGTTTTAGTGAGCTTCCAATCTGTATGGCGAAGACGCAATACTCATTTTCAACAGATCCAACTTTGAAAAATGCGCCTGTAGATCACGATATTGAAATAAAAGAGCTCAGGTTATCAGCTGGAGCAGGGTTTATCGTTGCTATATCTGGTGATATAATGACAATGCCTGGATTGCCGCGAAAGCCAGCTGCAGAGAATATTTGTTTAGATATGGATGGCAATATTGAAGGTCTATTCTAGGCAATGGGGTCATTAATATGAAAAAAATATGTGTATTAGGCGGAGGGGCTATTGGCTCTTGTGTTTCAGCATCTCTCACTGATGCAGGATTAGACGTGATATTGGTTGATCAATGGGCAGATCATATTAATAAAATTAGATTAGATGGCCTTACTGTAGCTACCAAAGAGGGGAAAAAAAACACCAAAGTCTCTGCCTATCATATGAGTGATTTAGCGAAGTTGCAGCCCCAATTCGATTTTATATTTATGGCTGTCAAGGCCTATGATACGCAATGGGTATCAAAGTTTGCATCAGTATATTTAAAGCATGAAGGTGTTTTTGTTGGCTTACAAAATGCATATAATGACGATTTAAATGCGGATATGGTCGGTAGAGAAAATGTGATTGGTGCTGTTGTTGAGTTAAGTTGTGAAATATTCAACCCTGGATTTGTGCAGAGGAACACAGTTCCATCTGGGACTTGGTTTGCTGTTGGAGAATTAAGTGGTGAGATTACTCCAAGGCTAAAAGAGGTTCAGAAGATCATGTTAAATGTTGGAAAATGTGATTTAACTGACAATATTTATGGGGCTAAATGGACAAAGTTAATTGCCAATTCGATGACATGCCCATTTTCATCCTTGAATTTGAAAAATTGGGAAGCGGTAAAGTTGCCTGGTATGTTTGATTTTTCTGTTGGGGTTGGAAGAGAGTCCTTCAAGGTTGGAAAAGCTCTGGGTTATATGATTGAACCACTTTTTGGTCTGACAAACGAGGATATTGGGAATGCTGGTGAAGATGCAGCGGAACTAGTTATGAAAAAAATGGTGAAGGATGTTGGCCCTAATGCCAGGACACACGCTGCTCAAGATCATGTCAAGGGACGGCGAAGTGAGATTGAGTTTATCAATGGTAGAGTTTCAAGAGAGGGGCAGAAACTTGGTATTTCAACACCATATAATGATGCTGTTGTGGAAATAGCAAAAATGACACACAGCGGTAAGATAGATTTGGATCCATCAAACATAAATATTTTATTCAAAAAATTAGAAGAACTTATTAAAGATTAGCTATCTCTCAAAATCTGATTTCTCATCAAATGGTAAATTAGCAAAATATCTTCTCACACAGTCCAAAGCCATCTCCACACTGCCGAGTGTAATTCTGTGCTCATCACCGATAAATTTACCCACTCTAGATTTCGTATCAGTCTCTGAAGACATTGTGATATATGTATCAGCTTCGTTCTCCTCTTGGTAATTTATCATAACAGAGAGGGAGAGGTCAGTCATATAAAGCTCTCTAACTTTTGCTGTAATCTCCTCATTGAGTTCAATTGATAGTTTATTTTTTGAGAGCATCAATTTATCTGCGAGAGCGCCCAAATTATTTGAGCTAACAGAAAATTTAAGATGATCACCCTTCTTATCAATTGTTGAAATTCTCTTACTTATATTACCCCATGTAAGATATTCACAGATGGACATTGTTTTATTATTTTTTTTCAGTAATTCAAAGATTGATCCCTCAAGAGTATTTTTGTCCTCTGCAAATATGTAATTACCAAGAGTCTCTCTTACTTTATCTTCAACAGGTTTGAGGTTTTTCTCTATTTCACTCAAGGAGTTTGCCCTGATTGATAGCTTTGTTTCAAGCTGCGGGAAATGCGCTTGAAAACCTAGTTTTACAATCTTGTCAGGTGATAAATCAACGACATTTTTCAAAAGCGTATCTGCTCTCGACTCTCCAATTCCGTATGAATGGAATGTTTTGAGCTTCGTTACTATATTTTCACCCGATAATTCCAATAACCTTGGAATAATCTCATCTTGTAGCATTAGAAAAAGCTCTCTTGGAACACCTGGGGTGAAGAAAAAACGGGCCTTTTTAATATTTACCGCAAAGCCACATGCAGTACCAATTGGGTTATTAATTAATTCAGAAGTTTTAGGTAGCATTGCTTGTTTTTTATTATTCTCAGTCATTACTCGACCTCTTTTTATGAAAAACTTTTCCATAATTTCCAGCCATTCTTGCCTCAGTTCAAGCTCATTTCCCGATGCGATAGCTGCAACTTCTTGCGATAGGTCATCAACGGTTGGTCCGAGACCACCATTAACGATAACAGCATCGGCTCTTTCTGATGCTAAGTGAAAAGACTTTAGTAGGTCTTCTTTGTTATCTCCAACAGTTGTTCCCCATATAACATTGAGTCCCGCCTCTTCTAGCTTTCCACTCATATGTGCAAAATTAGAATTAATGATTTTACCACTAAGTACCTCATCCCCAGTGCATATGATTTCTACTTTCATAATTTTAAGTCCTTTCATTATGTAATCTTAGGTGTCTTAGCCCAGTGAAATACCAACATAATACCATAATTTGTATGGCTAATATTATCATAAAACTCACATTATATGCCATTGGGTTATATGTTATTCCATTAATAAGTGGAAACAAATCTATAACAACACCAACAAGCCATTGAATAAAAAATGCAATCACAAAAGTGCCAAGATTGACAATGGTATTTGCACGTGATGAAAGAGCCATTCCAAATTTTGCTGTCACCCATGGATAAGACAGGATACCGCCTTGACCCGTCATGGCAAAAATAATCCAAAAGTAGGCACCTATGCTTGGAGAAAAAAAGGTAATTGGTATTAGAGAAAATATATGAATAATCAGAATTATTGTAAGAATTTTTAGAATACTAATATTAAATTTACTGAGTATTTTAGCCGTCAGACCACTCAAAAAAATACCAGATATAGCCGCAATGGCATTTATTGTTAATCCCGTTGCGACGTCATCTCTACTATAATTAGCCACATTACTGAACCATGGACCTGCCCATAATGTTAATAAGGCAATGTGTGAGCCCCCTGTAATCCAAACAAGAGGGCCTAAGCGCCATATTGATGGATCACGTAGAACTATTTTGAGATCTCGTAATCTGTCAATTACGGGTTTTGAGTTGTCCGTATATCCTTGTTTTGGGATTAAGATATATGTCAAAAATACGACAATAAAAATTAAAATAATAAATACTCCATAAGTTCCTCTCCATGAAAAGAAATTTAGTAAGTATTCTGTCGGCCAACTGGTAACAAGAAGACCGACTTGTCCCGCACTCATTATTATTCCATTACCGAGAGCGGCATTTTCAGGTTTTAAGTACATGCTAACAGCTCGGAACCCACTCATTAAAGAACCTGAAAAACCCACTCCTATCATTAATCTGGCAAGTGTCATTACGTATATATTTGAGCTCAACGCAAATATAATACAACCAAATGCAGCAAGCAGAAGAAGTGTTATCTGTACTTTCTTTGGTCCATGACTGTCTAAGTAAACACCGAGAGGTATTTGTGCAAGCGCGTGAGCAATTAACAATGTTGATGTTAGGAAACCTAATGAGGAAGCTGTAAGATTTATATCCGCGATTAGATTTGGAGCTAATATCCCATTAATTGATCTAAATATGATGGCAAGCAAATATCCAAGTATGAATATTGTAATTATTAATACAGATTGTTTCATGAAGTATGGATGATTATTTATATAATGTGACCAAGCTATCTTAAATTCTATTGCTCATCAACAGGATTTATTATTGAGGACATAACATCATTTAGATATACAGTACCAATATATTTTTTCTTTGAATTTAAGACATCAACTTCATTAATATTATTTGAAATCATGACTCTCGCAGCTTCTTCAAGCTTTGTTTCTTTTGTAATTGTGATCATTGAAGAAGTATCTTTTGTGAGCTTTTTCATAACTTTTTCACATTCTATTACTTTACCTCTATTCACTTGGGCAGTGAAATTTGATATGTAGGAGTCATGTGGGTTTAGAATAATATCCTGACCAGTGCCGGATTGTATTATTTTACCATCTCTTAATATTGCAATATTATCTCCCAACTTTAAAGCCTCATCTAAATCATGAGTTATAAAGATGATTGTCTTTTTTAGTTCCTTTTGAAGTGTAATAAGCATATCTTGCATTTCAATTCGAATGAGTGGGTCCAATGCTGAAAAAGGCTCATCCATTAATAATATGGGCGCATCATTTGCCAGTGCACGAGCAATACCAACCCGTTGCTGCATTCCTCCAGAAAGTTGATTTGGATGGTAATTTTCAAATCCATCAAGTCCAACCTTATCAATCCAATATTTAGCTGTATCCTCAAGTTCAGGAGTCTTAACACCTCTTATTTGAAGCCCAAAATATGTATTTGAGAGAACAGTTCGATGAGGTAGAAGTGCAAACTTTTGAAATACCATGGCAAAATTCTCACGCCTAAAGTTGATTAAATCTTTTTTATTCAATTCGGTAACATTAACATTATTTACGACTATCTCTCCGGATGTTGGTCTTATAAGTTGATTCAGGTGTCTTATTAAAGTTGACTTCCCAGAACCCGAGAGACCCATAAAGACTTGGATTTTATTTTTAGGGATGTCTATATTAATATTCTGTAAGCCAATAACATGGTTGTGGTCATTTTGAAGTTCAGTCTTATCAATATTATTCTTTACAAGCTCTATGACCGTGTCTGGATTTTGTCCAAATACCTTAGAGACATTTTTGAGTTTAATATAAGGCTTACTTATCATCTATAGTGCCATGGCTTTCTTGTATCCTTTTACCGTATGCTTGACTCACTCTATCGAAAACAATCGCAATACCTACGATTGCAAACCCATTAAATATTCCAAGTGTGAAGTACTGATTCTGAATCGCCGTCAGAACTGGTTGGCCAAGACCGGTAACCCCAATCATTGATGCAATTACGACCATTGATAATGCGAGCATAATTGTTTGATTTATTCCCGCCATTATTGTTGGAAGTGCCAGTGGTATTTGAATGTAAATGAGTTTTTGGGTATTTGACGCCCCATAGGAGTCAGCGGCTTCAATGACAGCTTGGTTTACGAGCCTGATACCGAGATTTGTAAGCCTGATCATTGGCGGAATTGAGTAAATAACAACAGCGATAAGCCCAGGGATTTTACCGATACCTAATAACATTACAACTGGTATCAAATAAACAAAACTAGGCATGGTCTGCATAACATCTAAAACGGGGTTCATGACCCTTTGAAAGGTATTTGACTTTGCCATCAGTATCCCAATAGGAATTCCTAAAACAATAGCGAGTAGTGCGGCAACAAAGGTTATAGATATTGTTTTCATGGTATTCTCCCACATATCAAAGTAACCAATGAGAAGCAAAATAATAATAACAGAAATGACAATTTTAATATTTTTGGAACCAGCCCACGCAATAATTGCAATTAGGGCCATAATTATCGGCCAAGGAGTATTAATGAGAAACTGCTCTGACTCAATTAGAAGAAATCTTACTGGTTCAAAGAATGATTCAATATTATCTCCATAATTTCGAGAAAAATTTTTAAACCCTGCATCAATTGTCTTTTTTAGAGCTCGAAGCGTCTCTGTATTAATTGATGGAAATTCAGTAAGAAATGACATGCGTTTGCAATCTATACCCTAGGAGAGATGAATGTCTCCTAGGGTTTGTAATGAATATTTATAGGGCTTCGAGGACCCTATCTTTGACTGCTTCTGAAACCCAAGCAGACCAATTATCCTCATTATTTTCAAGGTAATAAATTGCCCCTTCTTCACCTGTCGCTTGGTTTTCCGCCATCCAGGCCAACAAACTATTCATTGTTGCGTTATCAAAGTCCCTGGTTGAAATATAATCCATTGCAACGGAAGCTTCTTCAGAAAAATTGTCTGTCACAACCGTTTCAACCGCTGAAAATCCCCACGCATTTGGTTTCGGATCTGCGCAATCAGCAACAGCTGTGCAACTTGCCCATTCGTCACTATCATGTGTTGCGTTGGGCTCGAGCATATACATTGGTAACTTTCCAAGTATAGCTGTTGGTGCCCAATAATAAGTTACTAAGTTTGTACCGTCGTTTACGGCTTTACTTATAAGTGCATCTAAGCCAGCCGATGAGCCCGGATCAATCAGATCCCAGCCTTTTGCTTCCATATCATAAGCTTTGTATAGATTCTGATTTATATACTGACACGCCCATCCTGCAGGACAGCCAATCAATGCACCTCTTTCAGGGTTTTCAGGATTTGGAAATAAATCAGGTCGTGCAATAACATCTTCCCATGTTTTTAGCTCTGGGTTTGCTGCTAATGTTGCTTCTGGAATGAACCAGCCCTCTTCACCACCTTGTGAGAATACATTTCCAGTCGAAATTAATCTACCTTCTTCTTTGGCTGCATCAAGTGGTGCTCTTAGTGAGTTTGACCAAAGCTCTGGAGCAACATCTGGCTCACCTTTTTCATTCATTGATGTAAATGTTGGTACTGTATCCCCAGGGACCAGTTCTACGTCACATTCATATCCATGTGTTAGAATTATTTTATCAATTTCGGCGATAGCTTGCGCTGATGACCAATTCATGTTCGCTATAGTCACAGAACCACAGTCTGCGAGTTTTGTATCCTCTTTGAGTGCATTATTGAGGATAATCCCACCTGCAACTAATACTACGACGACGATTGGTAATATATATTTATTCATAATCTTCCTATTTTTTTTCTTTTTTAAAGAGGTGATACCTTAACATACTTTTTTAAGAATTATAACCGTGAGACCTTTTTTTCTGTGAATTGCGTTCATAACATACTGTATATATTGACTTATTTTTTTCTTTAAAAAAAGAAAAACCTCCTATTTATTTAAAAATAGGAGGTTCTGTAAAAAAATATTTTTAATATAATTTAGGTAGCAGACTCAAATAGATCGTTAACGTATTCCCAATTTACTAGATTATCGAACCATGCTTCTAAATATTTTGGTCTAGCATTTCGGTAGTCAATATAATAAGAGTGCTCCCAAACATCACAACCAAGTAATGGGGTTGCTCCATTAACTAGAGGATTTTCACCATTAGGTGTTTTCGAGATGCTCAACTTTCCATCTTTCAATTCGAGCCAACACCATCCAGAACCAAATTGAGTGACGCCCGCGTTAATGAAATCAGATTTCATTTTTTCAATTCCGCCGAGGTCCTCATTTATTTTTTTCTCAAGATTTGATGGTATTTTACCCGATGCATTTGGAGCCATCATATTCCAAAAATGTAGGTGATTGTAGTGTTGTGCTGCATTATTAAATAAGCCTGGATTTGTACCATGTGACTTTATGACAATATCTTCTAGTGACTCATTCGATAAATCAGAGTCTGCCAAAAGATTATTACCGTTTGTTACATATGCTAAATGGTGTTTATCATGGTGAAATTCTAATGTTTCAGCCGACATAAATGGCGCTAACGCGTCATGTGAATAAGGTAGATCAGGTAGCTCAAATGCCATTTTTTTCTCCGTTTGTAAATTAAATTTATAGAAATGTTATCATCTAAATATAATAATTTAAATCAAAATATCAAATAATGAATTGACGGATTTTAATAAAAAGCTTGAATTCCGGTTTGAGATCTACCGAGAATGAGCGAGTGTATATTTGATGTACCTTCATAGGTATTGACAGTTTCTAAATTAAGCAGGTGTCTAATTATATGATAATCTTCAGATATTCCATTTCCGCCTAATATGTCTCGAGATTTACGGGCAATATCAAGCGCCATTAAACAATTATTTCTTTTAAGCAGAGAAATTGCAGCTGGATTGATTTTTCTCTTATCAAGTTCCCTTCCGAGTTTCAGGGCTCCAAGCTTTGCCAGTGTGATTTGCGTCTGGCAATCCACTAGATCTTTTTGAATGAGCTGGTTACTTGCAATTGGTCTGTTGAATTGTTTCCTGTCGAGGGCATATTCACGTGCGGTATGCCAGCAAAATTCTGCTGCACCGACTGTTCCCCAAGAAATCCCAAATCTTGCTTTATTCAAGCATGAAAAAGGTCCCTTCAGTCCACTCACACCGTTTAGCCGACAATCATCGTCAACGTGTGTATCATCCATATGAATCTGACCTGTAGAAGAGGCCCTTAGTGAGAGTTTACCATCTATCTTTTCAGTACGAAATTTATGTTTATTTTTATCGAGTATAAAACCTTGAATATCATGATCGGCAGTTTTTGCCCAAATGATTGCCACATCTGCAATCGGTGCATTAGTAATCCAAGTTTTTGAACCATTTAAAACCCATCCATTATCAGTTTTCTTTGCCATGGTTTGCATGCTTGATGGGTCTGACCCATGATCCGGTTCTGTTAATCCAAAGCAGCCTATTAGTTTTCCCTTAATAAGTTCTGGGATATATTTTTTTTTCTGTTCATCGCTTCCAAATTCAAAAATTGGATGAATAACAAGGGAGCTTTGGACACTCATTGCCGATCTATATCCTGAGTCAACCTTTTCAATCTCATAAGCTATGAGGCCGTAGCAAACATGATTTAATTCTGCCCCTTCATATTTTGTTGGTATTGTCGGTGCAATGAGGCCAAGTTTACCAAGCTCTTGTAAGATGCTTTTATCAAATATTTCTTTTTTAAAAGCTTCTTTAACTCTTGGAAATAATTCTTTAGATGAATATTCATGCGCAGTCTTTTGAACAAGTTTTTCTTCATCTGAAAATTCGTTACTAATTCCAAGAATATCGTCCCAATCTTGATCAGGTGGTGCTTTCTCAAAATTATTTGCCATTAAGTTTATCTTTCTTCTCAAAGCTCATTGCATTTCCATTGATGCAGTATCTAAGACCCGTTGGTTTAGGTCCATCATTAAAAAGATGCCCCAGATGGGCATCACAATTTTTACATTTCACTTCTGTTCGGATCATGAAATGACTATTATCTCTGTTCTCAGAAATATTCATCTTATATTCTGTATCGTAGAAACTTGGCCATCCAGACCCTGAATCATACTTATGGGTTGAAGCAAATAATGGTGTATCACAACAAATGCATGTGAAAGTACCATCTGATTTCTCATTTAGATGAGGTCCTGTAAAGGGACGTTCTGTCCCAGACTCCCTTGTCACATAATATTGCAATTCAGTTAGATTTTCATTTCGTTTGTTCATGATCTTATTCTATCACATTTACGCAAATAGATAAAATAGCAGAAATAAACCAAGCAGAATTGCCGTCCACAGAGCCATATTACCGGTGGACCAAGAGCGCCCAAGCATCCCAGAAGGACCACTATACTTCTGCAAACTTCGAATTGTTTGAGTTCCTAAATTATCTATGGAATGGATAAGAGTTTGTAGCTTTTTTAGTAAGTAAGTATCAAATAAATTGACAGCTAATCCACCAAATTTTCTCCAGAACCAGTCGAAATCAAGCGTGATGGTAAGCGTTCGTTTTAAATACTTCAATAGAATGAAAAATGCTAAACCGGAGAACATTAGTAGTTGCAATTGTGAGGATACATGATCCAATGTGTATGGCACGTATTTGACGTCGTATGGCAGAATTGAATAAAGTGCACCAGGAAAAACACCAATTAATATACATAGCGCTGATAAAAGTATCATTGCAAGCCTCATATTTTTCGGAGGGTCCTCAGCTTTAATTTTCGCATCTTTTTGAAAAAATACAAACCATGGAAACTTTATACCAGCATGCAGAAATACCCCAGCAGATGCCATTGTTAAGAGAAGCCACAATATCTTGAGTTCTTCATATACGGTAGCCTGCACAGTTAGAGACTTGGATATAAAACCTGAGGTTAGAGGAAATGCAGATATTGATAGTGCGCCAATGATACCACAAATCATCGTAAGAGGCATTGTCTTATACAAACCACCCAGATCAGTACATTTTGTACGACCTGTAATGTAAAATACTGAACCGGCACTCATCAATAATAGGGCTTTGTAAATAATGTGCGTAAAGGCATGAGAGGATGCGCCATTTATCGCTATTTCAGTTCCAATACCAACTGCTACAATCATAAAGCCAACCTGATTGACGATAGAGTAAGACAGGATGCGCCTCATATCATTTTCAAGAATTGCAAAAATAATCCCATAAAATATCATAAATATACCAACATATATTAGAAACTGGTAACCTGCGTAGCCAACAATTAAAACGTATACTGCTGTTTTTGTTGTGAATGCAGATAAAAATACTGTTCCTGACCATGACGCACTTGGGTATGCATCAGGTATCCAGCTAGAAAATGGAGGAGCGCCAGCATTTATTAAAAAGCCAGCTAGAACGAAATACGAGAATATATTATCAGGACTCATCAGTCCAAAAGCAAGGGATCCTGTGGTATTTGCATAGCCAATTATTCCAATCAATAATATGGATCCACCGAGTAGATGCACAGCGAGGTATCTTATACCGGGATAATAGGACTGCCTAGATCCGCTCCATATGACAATTGTTGATGTTATTGCCATAATCTCCCAGAATATGAATAAAGTTATCAAATCACCAGATAAAACAACTGATATTGATGAACCAACATATACAAACGCTGACGATATCTCAGATTTATTATCTTGGTTTATGCTAAATATTGCAGTGGCAAATAATATCAGTAGGAATATATATGAAAATAGCCGGCTTAATTTATCAATACTTAATAATATTAACTCATAATTTCCATAATCAAGCTTGATTAAAGTCCCGTTATCTAGTGAAAATAAAATAATAAAACTTGCTATTGGAAATAAAAGTACAATCAATCGGTTCTTAATTAATGGTATGAATAAACCAAATAGTATGAGTATTATTCCGGGATGTAATAAGCTACTCATCATAGTAATCCTCAGGTCTTTTTAAAAAAATTCCAATAGCTTTAGAGACGAATACTAAAAATACGCAAGATAAGAACCCATACATGGATGGAAATGCAAAAAAACCGTCAACGCCAAAATAATCGTGTCGGTGTATTACAAGGTCACTAAAAAATAAAATTGCAAGTATGAATAGAAAACTTATCCATAATTTCTTGATCGTGCTATTTAACATAACTTATAACCTCCATGACCAGATTTGGTTGCAAGAATAGAATTACCATTAGCGCACAGCAAATGATTATAGATAAGCTAATATCCCGCGGCAGTGTCTTGAATGAAACTTCTTTCAACTCATTTTTAAAGAAAAACTTATATATAATTGGCGTAAAATAACCAATATTTAATAGAGTAGAAGTTGTAATAATGAGTAATATAAACCATTGGCCTACCTCCACTGATGACTGCACAATATACCATTTACTCGTAAAGCCAACTAATAACGGAATTCCCACCAGCGACATTGCCCCCAAAGTGAATGCAATACTTACTACCTTAAGTTTTTTCCCTATACCATCCATTTCACTTATTTTTGTATATCCGGTAGATGAATAAATTGCACCAGCTGCAAAAAATAATGTTATTTTACTCACAGCGTGTGCGACAAGATGCATGGAGGCAGCAATTATGGCCGAAGGGGTTAATATTAAAATAGCAATAATGACATAAGACAATTGGCTGATTGTCGAGTAAGCTAGTAATTTTTTTAAATTATCTTGTTTTAATGCTATTACTGAGGTTGTTATTATTGTAAATCCGCAAATATAAATCATAAGATCAACAGTGAATAGACCAAGCAGGATATCAAGGCCGAAAATATAAACCAACACCTTAATAATTGAAAATACACCAACTTTTACAACGGCAACGGCGTGCAATAAAGCTGATACGGGCGTAGGTGCAACCATAGCAGCAGGTAGCCATGAATGAAAAGGCATGACCGCTGCCTTTGAGATACCAAATATAAATAGAACTAACAATATCGAGATTGCGATATTGTTTACCTCCATGCCAGATAGAGTTGTGGTCAGAAGCCCGCCTGATACAAAATCAAGATTACCACTTAGGAAATATACATATCCCATTGCGGGGAGAAAAAAGCATAAGGAGGTACCCAGTAATATAAGAAGATATTTTCTGCCTGATTGCTTTGATTGTTCGTCGCCTTTGTGCGTCACGAGGGGATATGTTGATACGGTTAGTAATTCATAAAATATAAATAATGTTAGAAGATTGCTTGATAGGGCTGCGCCGTTGGCACAACCAATAGCTATCGCAAAAAAAGAAAAGAAATTACCAAGTCTTTTTTCATTATTGGTTCGCATATACCCATACGAATATAAGGTTGCGACCAACCATAGAGAATTGACCATGATTATGAATACAAAACTTATAGGCTCAAGACCTAATGAGATGCCAATATTCGGAAAAATATCAAAAATATTAATGCTAAAACTGAAAAATTCAGAATTTTCTTGTATTTTATACACACTCAATAATGCCAGAATAGGTCCCGACAACAGGATTGGATAACGCAACTGTTGAACTTCCCAAGTGATTTTAATTAAAATCGCCAAAAATATTGGTATGAGTATCGGTAATAAATATATGATTTGTTGGTTCATAGTTGTTCACCTAGTAGCACATTCTCAACTGCTATTTTTGCTAGATCACCGGTCAGCCTCGTATCAATCCCAAAATATATTGTGGCTATTGTCATCAAGACTGTTACGGCTACCATTTCAAAAGGAATTTTATTCTCACTTCCAATGCCACCAACGGGCGCATGAAACCAGATCAATTCAATAATTCGACCTACATAGATAAGTGCTAGAACGGAGCTCACAGCGAGTGCAAGGACAACAATCCACCAGCCCTGTTCTAGAGATCCTAAAACAAGATACCATTTTGATATGAAGCCTACGGTACCTGGAACACCAATTAAACTTAATGATGATATTGTGATACAAACAGCTACCATGGGCATTTTCTTACCAAGACCTGCAAGTTGATCTATGTTTACTATTTTGGAACTAAATACCAAACAACCTATTGCTAAAAATATTGCTGCTTTGATTATTGAATGATTGATTATGTGCACTGTGGAGCCAATGAGCCCATTATAATTTGCAATACCAATACCCAAAGTTATATATCCAATTTGTGCAACCGAGGAATACGCAAATAATTTTTTAAGATTACTCTGGAATATTGCAATCAAGGACGCTCCAAACATCGCAAGAATGGATAGCGAAAGCACAACAAAAATAAATATTTTATTAGAATATACTAGGTCAAATCCATAAACGAGATATAGATACTTAATCAAGAGATAAATGGCAACTTTTGTTGCTGTTGAGGCGAGGAATGCAGTTCCGACGGATGGCGCAAAAGCATATGCATTCGGTAGCCAAGCATGCAAAGGGAATAATGCTATCTTGAGCGCTATACCGACTGTAATAAAAGCTAATGAAGCCAGCAACGGACGGTAAAGCTCAGTATCGCCTAGTTTTACAGAAATATCATAGAGATTTAGGCTTCCGGTTATAATAAAAATTAACCCCACTCCAATTACATATAAAGTTGCGCCAATAGTTCCAATTATTAGATACTGATATGCAGCGAGGAGACCTCTTCGATCGTTGCCCATTGAGATTATTACATAGGTTGCCAAAGAAGATATTTCTAAGAAAACAAACGCATTAAATGCATCTCCTGTAGAGAGTATTCCAATTAATCCCCCCAAACAGAGCAGATACATGGAGTAGAAAGTTGAGATTTTATTTTTCTTTAACTCAATATTTAAACTGGATTTCGCATAAACAAGTATTAGAAAAGATACAATAGCAATTAGTGCAATTAATAGTGAATTTAACTCATCGATCCGGTATTCAATGCCAACAGGAGGCTCCCAACCGCCCATCGCATAGGATATAGTCCCCGCAGATCGCGCATTGAGATATAGTATAATTGAATAATATATTGTACCCACGCCTGAAAGTAGCGCAATGCTCCAGTTGAGGTTATTATGCCTAGTCAACATAATTAATACAGCACCAATAATTGGAAGCATAGCGACTAAGGCAGGAGCGTGTTCATTCATTATTAAGCTCATCGTCGAATAGTTTATCTTCCTCTATTGTTCCAAATTCTTCATTGATTCTGATCACCAGAGATAATCCTAATGCTAGAGTTGCAATTCCCACTACGATAGCTGTTAGGATCAATACGTGGGGAAGGGGACTTGAATAAATACTATATCCATCAGCCAGGATTGGGGCAGTCCCATTTAGAATTTTCCCGGGTGATATATATAGTATATAGACAGACGTTTGAAAAAGTGCCAAACCTACGAGTTTTTTAACCATGTTACCCCTTGATACGACAATAAATAAGCCGCTTATCATTAAAAATATAATGACGTAGTAATTATATGAGGAAATAAAATTATAAATCGTGAAACTCATTTTTTACCTCGCGCAACAAATGCAAAAAATATCGATACCATGGACCCAATTACAGTAACAAAAACACCCAATTCAATTGCAATTATTCCAATATGCTGACCATGTTTTGGATAGTGTGCAAGTGCGTCATAATCAAGGAAATTGAAGCCTTTAGATAAACTTATCAAACCCGTAACTGTGAAGATTAGAACACCGAGCGGTACCATGAAATTAAAAATCTTCACTGGAAAGTCCTTCTGGGCCTTTTTTATTCCAAAAATAATTGTATATAGTATGATGGCGGCTGCAAAAATTACACCCGCTTGAAAGCCGCCCCCTGGTCCAAAATCACCATGGAATTGCACATAAAATGCGAACAGGATTATAAAAGGAAGAAAAATCTTTGATGATATTCTAATCAGTAAGTCCAATCTCATAATATCACCTTATATTTTATCCCGCTTGAGAATTGACAGAACGCCAATCGCAGCTGTGAATACAACAATAACCTCACCAAGAGTATCAAAGCCCCTATAACTTGCCAAGACAGATGTTACAACATTCGGAACACCAGTTTCACTAATAGACCTTTCCAGATATTGAACTGAGACATGAGTATGAATTGGCGTATCGGAAGCACCAAAAGGTGGTAGGCCATACGTTCCATAAATCAATAAACCACCGATAGTTAAGCAAATTATTAGAGGAAGAATTGATTTGAATTTTGGCTTTTCTTCACTCACTTTTGTATAATACAAAACTGTAAGCATGAGCACAGTTGATATCCCAGCTCCGACTGCTGCTTCTGTCAGTGCGACATCCACGGCGTCAAAGATGAGTAATAATGTTGCCATTAAAAAACTATATATTGTGCTTAAAATAACAACACTGAATAGATTTCTTAGTTTTATTATGCCAAGAGTTGTTAGCGCCATCAGGGATAGTATAATCATGTTAAGATAAATTTCTATTGATCAGACTCCTTATTTATTGCATTCGGTTTTAAATTGTCGTGAATACACGCCCTTGCCAGTGCGTGTGTCGCAACTGAGGATATGTAGAATATAGCAAGCATTATAATAATTAGTTTTAATGACACGACTGTGAAGCCTGTGTTTATAATAAGACCTATAATAATAAGGCTTGCACCCGCTGTTTCCATAATTGAAGCTGCATGCATTCTTGTAAAAACATCTGGCATTCGGATCAGGCCAATTGCACCAATTAAAAGAAACAGTGATCCAGTAATTAGCATAAGATTTGAAAGGTATGATGTTACTATGCCCATTACCGTTTAATCCTCTTCTCCATGACTTAAAGTTCCGTATCTGAAGTATTTTAAAACTGCAAAAGTTCCTATAAGATTTAATAAAATATATGCTATTGCTATGTCTAAGAAATCTGTTCTATCTGTGAGATATCCATACATCACTAAAAACAATACCGTGGTCGTCCCGATAGTATTTGCGGCGAGCAATCTATCAAATAATGTTGGACCAATTAAGGCCCTGTATAAAGAAATCGCAAGTGTAATTGAGATAACGATGATTAGAAAACTAAACATCTTTATCGCCCATAAGCTTTTTTATCTTTTCATCCATCACGCCGCTTTCAAGTCCTAATTTTGTCTCTTCGGAAATCGCATGTATCTGGATCTCTTTTTCTGCATTGTTTGTAACAACGGAGATTGTTCCAGGGGTCATCGTAATTGAGTTTGCGTATATATTAAAGCCCATTGTTGTCTTTTGATTTGAGTTTATTTTAAAATATTTTGGAGAAACGTTCAGTGGAAATTTCAGAATTAATTTTGAAACAAATATACTCGATAATAAGATTTCTTTATACAGCCATATCCAATATATTATTGCGCGAGGAAGTATCGCAATTGGCAGTGACTCATCATCTAAAATTTTTAACTTTTGCTGGTAGATCGTGATTAATATCGAGATAATCACACCAAGTAACAGCAATAAAGCTATATTTTTACCTGAGAGCAAATACCAAAATAGAAACAATATAAAAAACTGAGCAAGGAAAAGGATATATTTATTCATTACCTAAACTCAACTATACTTCACGCATTGCATCACTTTTAATCCTCTCAATCATGGACAATAGACCATTTGAGCGTTGAGGGGATAAGTGACTTTCAAGACCAAACTTTGCAAATATATCTTCATGGTTAATATCCAAAATTTCAGCAGGCTTTTTGTTAGAATATAGTGCAATTAATATTGCTATTAGACCTTTTACGATGAAAGCGTCACTATCCCCAACAAATTTGATATGTTTTTCATTTATTGTAAGATCTTCAACTGAGGAATGAAGCCATACTTGGCTTACACATCCATTAACTTTTGTTTTTGCGTTCCTTAGTTCACTTGGTAGGCTATCAAGGCTCTGCCCTAGTTCGATAATATATTTATATTTATCTTCCCAATTATCAAGGAATTCCATATTTTCAAGTATTTCTTCGATTTTGCTCATAGGTCATGAATAATATTTATAATTGAATTAGTATATATATATTTATAAAGTTATATTATACGAATTTTTATTTTATTTTAACGTTCAACGTCAGTTATTAATATTAAATTATGTTTTGGAAAGAGAAACAGTTAGGTGAGATGTCTAACGATGAGTGGGAAGCACTCTGCGATAGATGTGGTAAATGCTGCACAATCAAATTACAAGATGAATTGAGTGGTCAGCTCTATGATACATCTTTAGTTTGTAAATTATTTGATAAAAAAAATTGTCAGTGCAAAAGTTATAGTCAAAGACATAAATACGTAAAAGACTGTATTAAGCTATCCATTGATAATATTCATGAACTTAAATGGCTACCTGATACGTGCGCATATAAACTCGTTGCTGAGGGTAAGGATTTATACAGTTGGCATCATTTGGTATCTGGAAATCATAAAACAATACATGAGACAAAAAATACTGTTGTAACTGATGGAACAAAAAGTGAGACAGATGTAGAAAAAGTGGATTATGAAGATTATATAATAAGAGAAATAGTTGATTATGACAAATAAAGTAAAAAGGTTATATTTCTATACAACTGCGACTCTCCTCTCTGCTCTTGCTGTTGCACTTGTTTTAATTGCCCTTGATGAAAATATAATATACTTCTACTCGCCAAGCGAAATTGATGATTCAAAGTCAGCCGACTTGCTTCGTATTGGCGGTCTTGTTAAAGATGGATCAGTTAGAACAGATAATGATCTTGGAATAAAATTTATTATTGAGGATAACTTGGCTGAGGTTTCTGTTTTATATAATGGTATACTTCCAGATTTATTCAGAGAGGGGCAGGGCGTTATAGCTGAAGGGAAATTTATTGATAATATATTCATTGCGAATGAGATAGTAGCCAAGCATGATGAAAACTATATGCCGAAGGAAGTATATGAGAGCCTTAGAAATTAATAAGTTTGGCTATGGTTTAATTAGTAGTATGGGTAATTAAATGATCGCGTTTACAGGAAATATTTTACTCTTATTTGCTTTATTATCATCAATTTTAACTATAATTTTTGCAAAAATACCAGCTATAAATAGCGATAAAAAGTACAAATTTACTTGTCTTTTTGGCTTATTTCAATTCCTATTTATATTATTTTCATACATCCTTCTCACATATGGCTTCATAATATCTGACTTTTCTCTGGTAACAGTATGGCAAAATTCTGAAATACAAAAACCATTCATATATAAAATAACTGGCGTGTGGGGTAATCACGAAGGCTCAATCTTGCTATGGCTTTTAATTTTGAGTATTTGTTTATTTTTTATTATAAAATATGATAAAAACATTCCTAGGAGCGTATTACTCAATACTATAACTGTTCAAACATCCATCATATTTGCTTTTTTAGTATTTATTATATTTACATCCAATCCCTTTGTACTCCAACTTCCTATACCGAGTGATGGCGTTGGATTGAACACACTTTTACAGGATCCAGGTCTTATAATTCACCCTCCACTACTTTATTTGGGATACGTGGGGTACTCAGTATTATTTTCATACTCAGTTGCAATAATGTTAGAAAACCAATTAACAGATAATTGGGCTGGCTGGATCGAAAAATGGGCATATATATCTTGGGCGGCGCTAACACTTGGAATTTGTATTGGTTCCTGGTGGGCATACTATGAGCTTGGATGGGGCGGTTGGTGGTTTTGGGATCCAGTTGAAAATGCATCACTTCTACCATGGATTACAGGAACTGCATTAATCCATTCACTTTTAAATTTTAAATCTACTGGTCATCACCGAGACTGGACATTATTGTTATCAATCTTAACATTTTCCTTCAGTTTGATTGGAACTTTTCTTGTAAGATCAGGTATATTAACATCCGTGCATTCATTCGCTTCAGATCCTCAGAGAGGTCTATGGATTTTGATTATCACGTCATTCTTTATCTTTTTCTCACTTTTAATTTTTTTGCGCAATCTACAAAAGGAGGATGAAAAAAAAGACTTCGTTTTATTTAAAAGAGGGACATTTATTCTTATTAATAATTACTTATTAATGGTATCTGTTGCAGTCATTTTTTTTGGGATGATGTACCCACTACTACTTGAGGCAATAACAGGAGACCTCATTACTGTTGGTCCAAAATACTTTAATATCGTAATAGCGCCAATAGTGGTTTTGATCGCACTCCTTATGCCAATTGGGCCAAACCTCTCTTGGAAAGATAACTGGACACCGCATGCTTTAAAAAGAGTAGTGATATCATTTGCAATTACAATATTCGTCGTCATATCAATGCAAATATTAATCTATGGGAACGCTTTTTCTTTTTATATACTACTGCTAGCTCTTGCCATATGGATTGTGATTGTTTCAATTATAGATTTATTACCAAGAAATCTATCAAATTTTAATCTAGACTTTTCTGAGTTAAAAAGAAAAAATATACCAATAATTGGATCGAGGGTTACGCACATGGCATTTGGTGTAATGATCTTCGGAATCATATATGCGTCTGCTTTTAGTGAAAATAGAGATTTAAAAATGAATTTGGGGGATAAAATTCAAATTGATAGATTTGAGTTGCAGTATGATGGCTTTGGAACACATATTGGTGAAAATTATGATGATCTACGAATAAATTTTTCATTGATTAAGGATAGTAAAAAAGTGGCCGACATGACGCCAGCTAAGAGGTTTTTTAGAAAAAGTGGTGATATAACCACCGAGGCTAGTATTCAAAAATACTATTTTGATCATATGTATATAACTGTTGGAGAAGTTCAAGAACAATTTATATATGTCTCGGTATCGTACAAACCTTTCGTTAGATTTATTTGGCTGGGCGGTTTTCTGATGGCCTTTGGAGTGATATTTAAAACTCTATTTCGTTCAAAAATCCTTGGTATTACCAATGCTTAAAAATAATAATCTCACTAAAATATTTTTCCTCTTTTCGTTTTTTTCAGTTTTTTTATTTTCCATGGTGGAGTCGGTGTCAGAAAACCATGAGGAAAGTATATCAAAAAATATCATGAAAATAGCAGTTGAACTAAAATGCCTTGAATGTGACGGGCAAAATGTTTACGAGTCAAATTCAAATTTTTCACAATCGATAAAGGTTTATATCGGGGAAGAGCTAAAAAAAGGAAAAAATACAAAAGATATTATAGATGACTTACATCAAAAATATGGCGATGAGATACTAATGACACCCCCCGTTCAATCAAATACTTATATATTGTGGGTATTTCCATTCTTTCTATTGTCTCTCGGGTTTATTATCTTCTTCTATAAGTTAAAGAAATGAGATTTTTATAAATCATTATGCAGATTTCTGCGTTTTTGTATCATTTGTATGTGAGATTAGAGGAACTGAAACTGTGACGCACGTTCCCTTACCAGGAGTGCTCTTTACATCAATGTTTCCATGATGAATTTGGATAAGAGTATTTGCAATAGGTAACCCAAGTCTTGCCCCCTCTTGATTTATGATATTGCTTCTCCTTGATTTATTAAATGGTTTAAAAATTATATCAACCTCTTCATTCGTCATTCCGTGACCGTTATCAGTGATCTCCAGGGTAAGCCATCCATTTTGTGTATTATTATTAATAATTATGGTACCACCATCTTTGTTATATTTAATTGCATTAGATATAATGTTTGAGATTACTTGCCGCATAGCTGTTTCATTACAAAATATTCTGTCTCTAAAGTTGAAGTGATTCTTAACTGTGATCTTTTTACTCATTATATCATCACGAAAGTCAGTCAAAACCTCATCGAAAATAGTATTTATTTTTTGGCTTTTTTTATTAATTTTTACATCTTCTTTTTCAAGGCTTGTCATTGACTCAATATTACTAATTATGCTAAGTAATTCATTTCCACTTTCATGTATATCTTGTGCGTATTCTCGGACTTTATTGGGGTCATCAATGATCTGATTTTTTAGGAAATCCGAAAAGCCAATTATTGCATTCAATGGAGTTCTAAGCTCATGACTCATATTAAGTAAGAATTTTGACTTATTGTTTTCAAGCTCTTCAATGTTATCTTTTTCTGTGCTATATCGTCCGGCCAGCTCGATGAGTTGTTTTGATTGTATATCTTGTTTTCGCCTGAGATTATCTAGCTCTTCAACCTTACTAATAAGCTCATTCTCATTGTCCAGTAGATCCTGTTGACTAATTTTCTGATCGCTGACATCAAGCGCCATTGATGCTATGTAGCCTGCGCCAGTTTTTATATCAGTTTTCAATATCCACCTCTTATCTTTCAATTGAATTTCTTTTTGTCCTATCAATCCTGGCAATTGGTTATCTTGATCATTTTTTATGTCGATTTCGATCAGGGATTTTGTCGAGAGTTGAATAATTTCAGATTTTGATGTACCAGGCTTTGTGATGCTTGAAGGCAGAGAATAAAAATCTCTATACTTTGAGTTACACATCACAAGTTGGTTTTTGCTATTCCATAAGACAAATGATAAGGGAAGTGAGTCAATCACTTCACTTAACGTATTCTGCATCCGCTGCGCATTAATTTCTTGATTTTTATCTCGCGTAATATCAATTAATAATCCAGAAATAAATGGGCTACCATGAGTGCTATTGAGAAGACTACCCTTTAGTTTGTACCATTTACTTGCAATATTCGTTCGATACTTAAAGCTGACTTCTATTTGATTAATTTTCCCTTGAAT
>TARA_Y200000002_G_scaffold377375_1_pt1 | contig 32180 bp, 24 predicted proteins | sample TARA_Y200000002 | Tara Oceans TARA_Y200000002 (sample SAMEA2619388) | marine metagenome | biome: marine biome (ENVO:00000447); feature: surface water layer (ENVO:00002042); material: "saline water (ENVO:00002010), including plankton (ENVO:xxxxxxxx)" | depth 5 m | reverse complement strand
GCTGTTCGCCATTTAAAGTGGTACGCGAGCTGGGTTTAGAACGTCGTAAGACAGTTCGGTCCCTATCTGCCGTGGGCGTAGGAAATTTGAGAAGAGCTGCACCTAGTACGAGAGGACCGGTGTGGACGTACCTCTGGTGTTCCGGTTGTCATGCCAATGGCATTGCCGGGTAGCTACGTACGGAAGGGATAACCGCTGAAAGCATCTAAGTGGGAAGCCCTCTTCAAGACTAGATTTCCCTCCGTAAGGCTAAAGGTCTGTTGTAGACTACAACGTTGATAGGCTGGATGTGTAAGTACAGTAATGTATTGAGCTAACCAGTACTAATTGACCGTGAGACTTGATTACACTACCTTAAATCATCACAGCCGTATAAAATACACGACGCATTACCGATTATTTCCGCCTGATGGCAATAGCGAGTTGGTACCACCTGAATCCATTTCGAACTCAGAAGTGAAACGACTTAGCGCCGACAATAGTGGGGCACATGTCTTGCAAAGATAGGACACCGTCAGGCATTTTATTCTAGATTAACCGAGATAGTCATTTTGATCATCTCGGTTTTTTTTTATTTTGGTTTTATCCACCAGATTCACTCTACTTATTGAGCTAACTCATCAAATACTATACCAAATGTGGCTAGCACACATTCCGCGGTTATAATTTCATAATCTTTTCGCTCCATCCGGCGGCTTCGCGATAGTTCTAATTATATAATCAATATAGCCTGCATTTGGGTCTCTCCTAATCATTAATTAGGTGTTTAATAGCTTTGACAACGTAGCTTAGGTTGGATATCTGTATATACAATTAAGTGCTTTACCGTGCCCATATAAAATATCTTCGTTAAGATCATTCGTTGAATGTAATCAAATATTGTTTGATATTGGCTTTAATTTCTGGATGATGCCTACAAATTGCTTTTGTACCTTATATTTATGCATTGCGCCTTGCAGTTACTCTAGTCATTTTATTAATCTTCTTTTTTGGTAATTTTTGTTGCCTCTCTTCAATGACAGCTTAGCTATTGAATAACGCCTTGGGTTAAAGAAGGTTTAAAATCGGAAAGGTATTTTATAGTTAAAATTCCTGCGTAAAACAGTGGCGCGCTACAAATAGTGAAAAATAATTTCCAGCTATAACTATTTGCTATTAGTATCCACATTTGTTCAATAGGAAAAATATTAAATGTTGTCATAAATACAATAATAATAATGGTATCAATAAATAACGAAATGCTTGTGCTAACAATATTTCTTAACCAGAGATATTGGCCATTAGTTAGTTTACTTATAAATAAATATAAACGCACATCAATAACCTGTGAAGTATAGCAAGCAATCATAGAACCAATAAATGCAACTCTATAATAAACAAATACATCATGAAACATTTCATCATTTATTTTTGACCAGGTTGTAGCTGGCAAACAATCCATAAAAGTTATTATTATAACAACCAATATATTGATAAATACTGCCAGTTTTACACAAAATTGAGCCTTTTCTTTCCCGAAGCACTCTACAATTAAGTCTGTGACAAGAAAAGTTAACGGATACAATATTACACCAACAGACAATTCAAATTTATAAAAGGACAGTTGTAGAATAACAAATTTTTGGGATACCATATTACCAAGCACTATTAGTGATACAAAGAATATGCATAGTCCTGTATAGATTTTCTCACTGTTACTCATTGTTTATATCATCAATTTTTGCAGCTAATATAAAATCATTTTCAGCTAAACCATTAATCTTATGAGTCCATATTTCAACAATACATTGTCCGTAAGATATCAGCAAATCTGGATGATGAGCTTCTTGTTCAGCAATCTCTGCAACTTTATTTGCAAAACTCATAGTCTCCACAAAATTACAAAATTTATAAATTTTATAAAGATGTCCTACGTCGTTTATCAGCCATTTACTTTGTAACTTGCTTAAAAGCTTATCAAAGTCTCTCTTTTCAAGTGGTGGTATCCCTCCATGACAAGGGATACATTTCTTTTTACTTAAATCACACGTTTTACTCATAATAACTCCTCTAGTATATTTTTTCTTGATCATTGAGCGCAATTCCTTGCTCAATTTCTGGAAACAACATACAAGTTTTTTTTACCTCGTCCCAATCTAGATTGTGCAAGGCGTCAAACAATTCTTGGAAGCTGTGAATAACAAAGTATGTTCTTTGGAATGAATCAATATGGTATTTAGTTTTCATGACTCTTAATGCATTAAATTTAATACTAGCTGGCACGTCAGAGTCTAAGCAGTAAATCGATTCACCTTTTGAAGAAATGATGCCAGCCCCATATATTCTTAATCCATTTGCAGATTGTATAAGACCAAATTCTACTGTAAACCAGTATAAAGTTGCAGCAAATTTCAACATCCCTGCGTTATGTGCTTCTAGTCCTTTATGTCCAAACAGCTCCATAAAATCTGCAAATATAGGATTCACTAGCAATGGTACATGTCCAAAAACATCATGAAATATATCAGGTTCTTCTAGATAATCGAGTTGGTTGGGTTGGCGAATAAAGCACGTAGATGGAAACTTACGTTCTGATAAAAATTTGAAAAATAAATCCTCAGGAATAAATTCCTTAACTGGCACTATAGTAAAGCCAGTTTTTCTCTTCAATATATTATTTAAATCAGAAAATTTAGGTATTTGATTACTACAAATCTCTAATTCTTCTAGGCCTAATTTAATCTCTTTAGTAGCTCTTTTTTGTAACAGCAATGATTGTCTTTCAAATAATAATTTCCAGGTATTATGATCTGTTTCGGTAAAATTTCCCCATTGCTCATGAGTCACCATATGGTGATTTAATAAGGTAGCTGACATTGTTTTCTCCAATATATGTATTTTAAACAAGGTAAGAAACGTATGTTTAATATCGATAATAAGAAATTGGAGAGTAATAATAAGAAATTGGGGAATAATAAGGTGGTGGGCTATAATTCAGAGAAGTTGCGGAAGAAAAAGTAAAAACTATTGCTTGAATTGGAATAGAAAAAAGAGAATTTAAAACTGATTTGACAGTGATGATATCTTGGTTAGAGAGAAACATTGTTTAGTCCTATGATTAATTGCATTACATAATTGAAACTTATCTAAAGTTCTATAAAAGTAGAAATAATAGTACATAACTCTTCCTCGAAATGGTTAAAAATCTTATGATTAGTCTATTTAGCGTAAATAATAAGTTATGTTATGTCAAAAAATTTTTGACAAAAGAGTACTCCACCAGCCACTTTTCAAAAAACGAGCCTCAAATTGCTAAAATCGCACAAACCAAAGAAAATTAGGGCTTGATGGATATGTGCCTTCAGGGATGTCGCTCGCATGTTATGGATAAACGGAGAGTAAAATAGGAGATTTTGCGATTCTCTAGCTACGCACTAAAATTTTAAGAACCCGCTTAAATGCCACGGATTTTCCTGAACCAGTTTTAAAATATTCTGTGTCATCGCTTTTGTTTCAACGCCAAAATAAATATTGCCATATCTTCTGTAGAATTATACTTGTCTTTTAAGGTTAATAGGACTCTGCTTGAAATCCAATCATCTTTGTAAAATAGTGCCGGGTTTAAGCGCGCTTGATTTATGATGTTCTGATAATCCATCCCATCGAACGCGTGTATTTTGTCGCGAATTTTTTCGTTGATTGGTTACCGGTCAACACCTGTTCTGCAATGGATCTCCAGTTGACTGATCTGCCGACTTCCATCCCGAGGAATCTAGCATATGCAGATTTTGGGATGAATTTTACAAAACACGCTTCGCTTTCCTTACTGTCTTAGTTTAGTGAGGAGCTAATCAAACCAAATCTAGCCTTTTGCATGAATGTATGCCTGATTTAAATACGGTAAATAAATTAGGTATAAACATGTCTTTATTTGCATTGTCATGCGATTGTCCAAGATCATGTCTCCTTGACACATTTTTACATAAATGTTAAATTTTTGGTATAAATCAGAACCATAACCATGAAAAATAGCTCAATAAACCCAAACACTCGATCAAATGGTCTTTATAATTTTATAAGAACGAATCTCCCGGTGCAGTGCGATGAAAATAAAAATTATCTACTGGTTAAGCCGCCAACAGAGGCTAACATAGTCAGATGTCTTACAGATTTGGGTGATGTTGATATGGATTGTCATTTGCGTATTGATGAGAATTTTGTTGATGGCTGTGATAACCCCGACACACTAGGGAGAAAATGGGCTCACCTTTCCCCAGCGCACTATACTGAAAGATACTCAAAAGATGGTGCTGAAACTGCGGTAGTCCATGTTTATTTTGGGTTGAATGGAGAGGTCCTTAAGGTCAGCTCATATCGATTTACTGCAGAATCTCCAGTAAATATCGAGCTGACTAAAGATCACTATCAAAATATGAAAGCGGCAATTTTATGGTCTCAAGATAAACTGCATTCTTTTAGAGAACAAAGAGATAATAAAGTGAACGACTTACAGGTTCAGTTGTCTAAAATAGAAGATGAATTTAACCAGTATGCTGATAAAAACACTAGAATCAAAACTTTTAAAAAAATGTATGCCTTGAGTCAAAAATGTGATCTTTACTCCGGTATTGTTGCCTCGGTATATACAAAAAGTCTCAAAAAGGTGATTGAGCAATCAACAATGAATACTACAGGTGTGTCAGATAACACCAGCAGCCTCTTTGCGTGTGATGAGAACATTGAAGATGATGAGCAGACAGAAGATATTGAAAGGAGTGATCAAAAATCAACTGTTACTCTTCCTTGTCCAGTGATTACTGAGATGCAAGAAATTTTAAAAGCGCTTGAACAGCCACTTAACATCGTTGAAGTTTATGAGCAACAACTCAGAGTTTTTGTACTGTATTGTGATTCCAAAAGTGCCTTAGAGAAAGACCAGGATGTTTTTAAGGCTGCCGAGCTGATTTATAAAAACTTTAAGTCTATTGATTGCCAAATTATAGATGTTTTGCTCTCAGGAAATATCAGCGACCTAAATGCAGTGTGTAGTTATTACAGTAATCAAATATCATACAGGATACTCTCGAAATTTTCTGATTTACCAAAATATATTGAAAAGAATAAGGATAGCGATTTTAATCTCTCTAGATCTATCGAATATATCATTAAAGAAGTAGGGATATCTGCAGAATTATTGGATGCAGCTTATGTCGGTTTGAGGTGTAGAAGTAGATCAGGAAATGCCGCTGATTCTCAAATGATGGTGTCTCTTAAAGAGTATCTCCTGCATATACGCTTTTTGGAGACTTTCAAGGTTTTCCAAAAATATTATCCACTGAATAGTATCAGAATGATTAATAGCACAGATCGTAGCGTGCTTATTATGTTATCTGATGTAGTTAAAGATATCGGCTTAGCAAAATTCTATATTGATTCTGGTGGTCCACTTACTAGCTATGCTGATGATAGGCCACAACAAATATTTGCATATAACCTTGAAGAACTTTTAGGTAATAAGATCAGTTATGCGAGTGATATTAGTGATTTACTAGGAAAAACAGGAGGCCCTACACATTTTGATTCCCTGATGTATTTACTTTATGCCAATAAGTTAGTTCCCAAAGAAGAGGAACTTAGTTTCCTCATACATTGTGCAAAGAAAATGTCCATGGTTGAAAACCTTATTAACTTTGCACAGTTATCAAACCAGTTGTTCATTAATACTATTTATGGTATTTCTCAGTTCCCAACTGTCACTGCTGGAAAAGACCACCAGAGCGTTGCTGAATCTTGTATGACTGAAACGGGTCAATTCAGTCACCAAACAAACATGAAATTTATGTGTATGGGCTTTTACGTGAAAGAAGAGAATAAAAAAGCAACCGAGTATGATTGGGAAAATATATTGTTGGAATACTTAAATTATATGGTTGCCAACAGTAAAAATATTCTCAGTGTTGTTGAGTTTCTTAACAAAGGGCCAAATAGCTTTAGTGAATCACACAGGCCATTAAATTTAGTTAAAGCTCGGCTCATTGGTATCCATATTTATACTGCTGATCTGATTAATAAGAATGAATCACTGACGCTTAATCAGCGAGTAGATCTGTCAAAAATGTCCATTCAAGCAACCAATAAAAATAATTTAAAGCAAGAGAATGACGACCGTAATACGCAACTACTATCTCGTGTCTTAAATTTGAGAACGCAGTTAGTTGACGATTATAGGGATCTATTAAAGCAGTTGGTAGTGGACAATAGGTCTGATAATATAGTGCAGAATCGATAGGTCATGTGATGAGACAGTATAGCTTGAACGGTGTTTTTAACTTTGTTTGTGATAAGCAGGGCGATATCGCCAAAATAAGCGAATTGGCTCCTATCTTTAAGGAGAATTATTTCCTAGTATCGAGAGAACAAAATGACCCGCATACTTTTTTTGACAATCCAAGTTATGCGCATCTAAGAGTAGATAGTAAATTCCATAAAAGTCAAAAAATAGATCCTCTTTCAAGAAAGTGGGCTCATTTATCTCCTGCACATTATACTGAGTGCCATGATGATGGGCAGAGCACAACTATTTTACATGTGTATTTCAGTCTTACAGGCGACATAAACGATATCACGCTTAGCAGGCTATCAATGGGTGAAAAAGAAGTAGCCACTTTTAGCAAAGATCAGGAAAAACAAGTCACAGCTTCTTCTTTATGGGCAAGAAATAAATTAGATACATTGATACGACTTCGTGATGAGTATAGTTATGAGCAGCATAAAATTGTTTTATCCATGGAAAAAGAATTTATGTCTTTGCCACATGAGAGAGATAAGTCTAATTCTCTTAATCTGCTATCAAAAATGTATCAGCTGAGCAGTCAATGTGATCTGTATGAATTTGGCGAAACTTCTAAATATACCAACGCATTGAAAAAAATGACAACTAGAGCACTAGCTAGGATTTCTCCTGCAGCGTGCAGTAGTCGGAATCATTTTTCAGTATTTAACACATACGAATCATCAGATGATGAGACACAAGATACCTCTGAATTGCAAACTACCAGCAAGCCAAAGAGCAATGAAAAAAGAGAAATCGCTGCCGAAAATATCAAAGAGAGGTTATACTCAAAAATTGATAAAACATTAAAATTATTAGCTGGTGAAGATGATATTATCAAACAGCAAACTGCTTTGCACGATCTGTTGATATACTCATATGATCAAAACAAGTTATTATCAGAGAATAAAAGCCTTCTTAAACAGGTGAACCAGGCCATATCAGATTATCGTTCGATTGATAGTCAAATCTGGGATATTTTTCTCAAAGGAGATATAGATAACTTAACAAGGATTTGTGACTACTATGGGAATCAAATGCCAGTTAGAGTCTGCAAAATCATGATGCTATTTGCTGAGGATGCAAAGCGGGTGAGTGAAAATGATGCTAATATCTCCAGATCAATGCGGTGTATTTTTCAGGAAGTGGGTATCTCAGAAACAATTTTAGATATTTCCTCATACACAATTGGAGATGCGAGAATAATGGTCTCGTTTAAAGAAATGCTGCTGTATTTGGATTTAGTTGAGACATTCAAGGTAGTTCAAAGTTATTATCCGCACGCAGCGATTAGAGCTAAACACAATTTCTCAACAAGCGCTCTTTGTTGGCTTGAAATGCAAAACTATGAATTGACAAAATTTTATATTGAAAGTGGGGGTCCTCTCTGGAGCGCAGATTATTCTGATCGTCAGATAAATACCAATAGAGAGGTTGTCTGCATTGGGAGTGAGGCGCCTAAAAAACCATATTCTGATATCATTCAAAGAGCAATGCAGTCGATGGATGAAAACCCTCGTGTCCTTGTATTACTCATATATGATATCTTTTTAAAACAGAAGGTGCCGAAAGAGGAGAGTATGGCATTGCTAAAGCAATGTATGGGAAATATCGACACTTTACATCTTATGCTTACTCTTGCAAAATTGGCTAATCAGAGAATCATTAATACTGTTTTTTATATATGGCTTACACCCATCTTGTCAGCTCATTCTTCCAAGAGTGAGATACTATTAGAAAGAGATTCCTCTGTGAGTAATCCCACCTTTATGCCAGAAAGCGCATTATTTTTAAATCTTTCATTTTATGTCACGGCAGAAAACACTGAGGATTGTTTCTATAACTGGAAGGAATTGCTCAATGAGATTATCAGTGAGTTAGAACAACGTGGCGATATGGAGGAGGTAATGAACAACTTATGGGATAAGAGAGAATTATTTCTTGAAGTGTTAGATTTGTATGACTTGGTCAAGGGTATTTTAATGACGATTATTATTTTTGCAAAGCAAAAAATCAAACATAATACTGAGCTAACATTGCAAGAAAAATTAGACTTAACGAAAAGGGTTATACACGCAACAGGACTTAAAAAAGATTCCAACGATAAGGCAACTCCGGCAAAAGCAATGTTTATGAATCAGATGGAAGCTCGAAATAAGGAATTCAGGGATCGATATAGGGCCTTGTTATCACTTAATATAGATAATCGTTTAACCAAATAGGATAATTTTCATGTATACCAATGGGCTTTTTAATTTCCTTATTGATAAAAAAACAAATTCAAGTAGAGATTATCTTCTTTACAAAAGACCAGAGAATAGCCTGGATACTTTTTTCGATAATCCAGAATCCTCTCATTTAAGAATTGATAAAAACTATTATGACAGTGATATTCATGACCCAAATGGTAGAAAATATGCCCATCTATCCCCAGCTCACTATACAGAACGCTGTTTGCGTGATGGAGAGGAACATATCTTACATGTTTATTTTGGCTCTTCACATGAGAAATTGAAAGTTACACTTCAAAAAAGGCGAGGAGAATTGTTATGTAGTGAAGAGGTAGACTTTGTTAGAACCCAAAGAATCGATGTATCAATTGAGTGGGCGATACAGAAGCTGGGATCTTTAATTGAAGAGCGAGATCAATTTTTAAAAGAACAGCAAAAGGAAATTCTTGCATTAGAGCGGGCAATTTATGAGCGTGAAGAGCAAATAAATAGAGCTGATATTATTAATAAGTTGATTGACCTTGGGGTTCAATGCGATAGATATAGCTATGGGCAGGAGTGTGGGGCCACGAGATATTATACTCAATTAGCAAAAAATCTTAAAAATAAGCAGTCAAATAAAGCACTGAATCGGTATAGTGTCTTTGCTCGAGATTTGGGAGATGAGCTTGATGAGGATACATCAGAAGATTTGCCGTTAGTTACTGAATTAGCGCAGCTTGATATCAAAGTGCCTGAGCCCAATGAAATCCAACTATTAATTGCTGCTTATGACAATGCAGACAATGTTATTGAGCAACATGAAGCATATATTGATATACTGGCTTATACCTGCGATAGCCCATCAGCAAAGACCAAAGACATTAATCGGCTAAATTCAATCCTCAATAACTATAAATCGCCGGAAGATTGCTTTTGGGATTTTCTTCTCTCAGCAGATCTTAAAAATCTTAGGGCAATGAGTGACTACTATGGTAGCCAAATGCAATTCAGAACATTCCTAAAATTTTTAGATATAGGCAAACAGCTAGTGCCTGTCAGTCATAATGATAAGAATTTTTCAAAATCATTAGACTTCATTATTAAGGAGATAGGCATATGGTCGAATTTGTTACCCAATATTTGCGGTCTAGCAAACAATGTGCCATATACTCTTAAACAGACATTTATCAATAATGAAAATTACCACTCATTTAAGGTTCTTCAGAAGTACTACCCACGATGTGGGAATGCAGTGCCCGGAGGAACAACCACCGTAATCTGTTGGGTTATGAATTGGGCCATTAAGAAAAATGATAATAGCTTGATTGAGCATTACATTAATACAGGCGGTCAGCTTAGATTCCAGCAAGATGATAGTGATTACATCGTTTTTGATCCAGAGAGCTCTATGAGCAAAGAAGAGAGTAAGATTTCTTCATATTCGCATTTAGGCGAAAGGATGCCTCGAGCAGAAAATCTTCTAGTGGATTTAGTATCTTCACAGCATCGATTGGGTAAAGGGTCTAGTGCTATCATCAAGATGTGCACCGATAAAATGAATCTTGTTGACTTGTTACTTTCTGCCGGTGAAATTGTAAATGACCCTAAAATTAATACAGTAACAATATTGTCTGGCAGTTGCCAGATTGGCTTTGCTCCCACACGCGACCAGGCATACGGTAGTATAGGGCAGATGTTCGGCGCCGGTGAAGGTTCTGCTGAACAGCGGCTTTTAAGTAATATTTTCTATGTGGGCGATGTAAGTGAGGAGCAAAGAGAAATTAAATCGAACAACATAATTTTAATACTAAATACAATATTATCCCACAACGATGATATAAGGCAGGCGATTAAAACAATGCAAGAAAATACGGCTTTGTATTGCAAATCCCTTCATCCCTTTGCTCTGTATAAGGCATTTTTAATCGCTATAACAAAATGCGCTACGCAAGAAACATTTGATGCGGATAATTATGAATATCTTGCTAAAACAACTTTAATGGCAATGTTCAATGTATCCCGAGAGATTAAAGAGCATGATAGGGATAAATATCCAGATTTTAAATATATGGAGGAATCGAAGAAATCAATATTAGAAGAGCTGAAGAAATTTACTGGAAAGAAAAATAAAAACTCATCCATAACTTTGAAGAATTACTGACCCCGTGTCGGCCCCGGCCCCGGCATTGATCTTTGCGGATTTTTAGGCTGACGGTCAACCATCAACTTTACTTTTTGTGTTAGCGCACCAGTAGTCTTTGACCGATCACTATTTAATTCCTGACTTGAAGCTGAATTTCTTTGATCGGCTGGCCCTGAAACACCTTTTTTTAAATTTTTGAGCTCTTCCCCCCGATCTTGTTCATTATTGCCAAAAAAGTTCAGCTGCTGTACATTTTTGTTCATTGGCCTCCCTGCAACCATAATGGCTCTTGCGTGGGTGTTTGTATCTTTATCATGGAATGCTTTTAGAAACATTTCCATATTGATAGCACCTCGATCAATGCCATCTTTGCACACAGAACACATTTCAGCAGGTTGATAGCTTTTGTGTGCTTCATTCATCAGCCTCAAATTTATTTTGGTGAGTGCCTTAGCAGTAGCAGTGTCTTCTGTATTCCTGAGTTCATCATTAACGATTTCCTCAAAAACTTGTTTTAATTCGTCCGGAATAATATATTTTTTAGAATTATCAATAACGTTATGAAAATGTTTCGCTTTGGTAGCGTGTGGAGAAAGATTTTCCTTGGCTTTTTCCATGTCTTTAACAATATGCTCTATCTCCTCTTTTGGGGGCAGTTTCATAAATTTAAAATTTTTTTTATCAGTTGTGCCATCTATAATAGCGTTAATTAATCCAATCTCTTCAGGTTTATCCTCAAGGAAACATATATATAAGAATTTTTTTTCACCCATTATATCAAGATGATTGGTGAAATTTTTGGAAATTTGAAACTCTCCATCTCTTTTGATAACAGGGGCTCCCATTGCTATTATTTTAGTTTCTTTGTCAACTGACTTTAATGTTTCCATAGGGTAAGGGGCATTACCTGTGCTCTCAGGGGAAAATTCCATAAATTTATACTTTGGATCCAGGCGGCGGAATGAGAGTCCAGCGAAACCAGGGTTTCCCAGAGTGACATTGTACAAAAATCTCGGGACTGCACAAATTATTGTTAATACTGGTAGTAATGGGAAACGTATTAGACCAAGCCAGTTGGGCATGGCACTCTTTAGTAGTCTAAAAGTGTCGATAACTTCTGCAGCGATTCGACTTGATATAGGGAATTTATGAGCAACTGTTGCGAATCTATTAATGTATGATTCCTTGAGATGGAAGTTATCTCTGGTATTTTTGAACGATTCTTGTATTTTTGATAGATCTATTCCATCTTCGTTGCCAGAAAATGCTTTTGATTCGAGAAGTTTATATAAATTTTTATGAATTTTTTCATCAATACCATTATTAAATGTATCAATTTTAGCGGCTTCTTTTATATTAATACCAAGTGATTCTAGTTTCTTTTTACTATCTTCTCGGGTGCCACCTTCCTCTTTGTAGGTAATAAAGTCCCTATATATGTCATCAGTTTTTCTAAGGATATTATCGTACTTAGTGCCAGATTCTGCCAGAGTTACAAGCTTTTTATACTCTGAAGTCTCCTGTGACAACGATGTGATGATGTCTTCGTATAAAGCTTCGAGTTTTTTACCTTCTACTTTTAAATCTTTTTTCAGAGCGCCTTCTACTTTTAAATCTTTTTTCAGAGCGCCCAGAGCAGCCAACTTTTTTATTTTATCTACAACTAAACAAACAGCTTCTCTTTGTGAGGATGTTAAAACTTGCTTTTCTTCTGAGCTTACTTTTTCATATCTCATTATTATTCTCCCTACTTAAATTATAGCGCAATTAAAATAATAATTCTCGATACGCAAACGCTGATAGGTATAAGATAATAAAGAGGAGTAACCAGCAATTATTTAACCAAAATGTGCAAAAATTGTTGTTAATTTGCTTCAATGTTTAATATTTTGTCATATAGAATAATTATCGGTATACGGATTTTTGTATTCACATAATAAAATTAATTTTTATAACTTAAGATTATGATTGAAGAAAGATTGAGTGTAATCAGCGATGAGATCGCTTCGGAGTTCTTAGAGTTCTCTGAAGATGCTTCTGAAGATATTCAGTTCACTAAGTGCAGTATTATTAATAAATACTCAAAAATCTATAAGGATGTTAATTTAATCCGCAGGCATATTCATATATATTGGTGTCAATACGATAGTAGCCTTGAACAAAAACATATAGATAACCATAATCAGAATATCGGTTTTATTGCTGATAATTTAGAAATGGGAGCAAAAAATGCAGGTAACTTTATTGAGGGTGTTATTAGAGCAAACAGCCCTACACAAGATGGCTACCGATTTATAAGTTCATCTATACCAAATAGAGATATTCCCCCTATGCTCTATGTAATACTCTTTGCTCTTTCAGAGAATATTATGTTTAGTTCTAGCAGTAGAGAGCTTGGGATCTTTTCGCGATTGGGTAGAGAAAATTTTTTTAAATGCCTCGTATTTTATCCAGGCTTAATCAATTTAATAGCGCGGTGGACACAAAATACGAGAAGTATTAGACAGCATGCTGAAGATTTTTTTAATGACAAGGGTAATATCGAACAGATAGCTAGGATAGCTAAAGGTCATCAACAAGGGAGCACGATAGCTCTGAGCCTTCTTGATTCTAAGTTAGTTAATGTAACAGAGAATGAAGAGTTTCTGATTCTTCTAGCATTCAATGGGCATTGTGAGTGTTTTCTCAATCTTTTAAAACAATATCTTAGTAAAAAATTAGATGCGTTTTTGGCGGTGACTGAATTTACAGATAGGTGCCTTGAAAAGGTAATCGATAGTAAGTATATAGATGTATATTTTGTCATTAATAATCTTTTTAAAATTTACAATCAAATTGAAGCCATAGAGTCTAAAACTGCCCAATCTCTTCTTGATTATTTGTTGCGCCTAGCCGAGAGGGGTTATCGGAATATAGAGGCTATCTCGTTAATACTTGAGCAACAGTGCATTAAAAATGCAGTCGCATCTGTGCCCAAGGATGTGCTAGAGCGTTTTCTGACCAGTATATGTAGTTACCAAAAGCCACACTATTTACTTGCAGAATTATTAAGCAGGCAAGAGTTCAAACCGCTGCTAGATATCTGGGTGACACTCGATGCTGAAAAAAAACAATTGACAATCGCAACTGATCTTATGATGGGAGAGGGACTATTACTTAAGAAAACTTCCAGCAGCCTGCCAGCTGATTTTAATTATAAAAAATGCTTGCTTGATTTGATGAGCGCCCCAAGTTATTGGAAAAAAAAGGAACTATATTATACAGTGAACGAAACATGTTCAAAGGTGGCATATTTTGCTTCGCTAGTTGCAGGATCTTTCCCGAACGATATATATGACAAAGCCTTTTGTAGAGCAATTTTAGCTAAGATGAGAGAAACTTACCGCCAAGAGAAGAACAAGAGCTATTTAGAGCAGCCGAATAACTCTTACTTATATCTTTCTATTTTATTTCTAATCAAACAATTCAGAGACAATGTAGATCCAAGCGAGTTGAGCATTGTTTTGTTTGATTTTAATTTTGACGAAAATATCTCCCCATGGATAAAGTACACAATTTGGTTGGAACTTGATTTAATTAATGAAATACTTGGCCGTGCTAATTCAAGGCTAGCACCAAAATGGGAATCCGATTTAAAGCAATTTGTTGAAGAACATGATGATGAGATAGCCAAGCCTGGATGTTGGCAGCAGCTGATTGAGAACGCCAGTATAGATCATAAAATATCTCCAGCGCGTATCGATGTGTCTTTCAATGGCTTGAAGGTCTAAAAGGCTTTTTTAGCACAAAAAATCTCCAGTTAAAATAGGGTCTCTAGTAAACTAAATTCTCATTGAATTGATTAGGTTTGTGAGTTATTATTGACTCGCAAAATTATATGCCAGTTTTTGGAGATGCTCAATCTATGCGCACTTTTATTCGACAAAGTTCTTTATATGATATCTCAGGGGTTTATCTATCCGGTATCATATCATTTTTGGCATATTTTTTGCTAACTGCTTCGTTATCCAGTCAGATGGCTGTTCCCGAGTTTGGATATTATAACTTTTGTCTTAAACTCACTGTGATGGTTTCTAATTTATTGGTGATGGGGCAGCCACTCGCGATAAGGGTTTTTCTTTCAAGTGCGATGAGGCAATCTGCAGATACTTGCGCAAGGTCACTTTTTAACTGGGCGTCTAGACAAATAGTGTGTTTATGTATTGTTTGCGTCATTGGTTTTGGTTTGGTGCAGCTGAGTTTAATTTATAGGAACCTTGATACAGGGTTATTCTACTCCCTAAGTTATCTGATTCTTGCCATTCCTTTTCTTGCTATTGTCAACTTATTACCACCAATACTAGATGTGCTGCACTTTTTTAAATTATCGCGTTTGACACAGCATGTTTTAGGGCACGCTATATATTGTAGCATTCTAATCACAGCAGCGTTCCTCGGTAAGATTTGGTCATTAAAGGAGATGATTATTTTGTATATTGCTTCTCAGCTGATTGTAATTGCTGCGATTACTCTAATTGTGATGCCACATATAAGTCGGATATTACAGCGGCCAGTGTTAATCATACCTCAGCCTAAGAATTTATATAGCAGAACCGCAATGCTTGGATGGATTGCGAATGGTTCGTATCAAGTAATAACAAATTTATCAATACTTGTGGTAGGGCTGTTTATTTCAGAGCCAGAAACGCTTGGGCACTTTAGTGCTGTTTTAACAATTGTTAGTTTTTATTCGTTACTATCAGACTCTCTGCGTGGCTTCCTATCACAGCGTCTAATGGAGCTGTTAAGACTCTCTCCTAAAAAAGCATATGAATTGCTAATGGAGGCCCTTTTACTGAATGCAATTGGGACGTTGGTCGTTTATTTGGTTGGAATTTATGCACAAGGTCCGATATTAAGGTTTTTCGGTGAGGCATTTATTGACGATTTATCTATTTTACACACTGCATTGACCTTAAATGCATTACTGAATATCTTTCAGCCAATTTGGTCGTTAGTCGAGTATAATCAGCCGGGAGTTCATGCGCGCTTATGTATGATGTGGCTGATGATCAGCGTGCCTCTATTATTAGTGATGACAGCAGAGTACGGAATTTTGGGTACAGTGATAGGTGAAGTAATGGCAGAGTTTCTTGTGATTTTTGGGCTGTTGTATCAATGGTCATTAATTGGGAGAGGAATTGGTGCTAAATTCACTGAATATCTTGCTGAAGTTGCTATAAATGACTAAAATGAATCTTTACACACCATGGAGGTGGAATGAAAAAAGTATTTTTACCGATTCCTGAGCTATTTTCAATTTACGCGATGCAGTTTTTTCGCACAGTTTTAATTGTGGGTCTTAACCTGTCAATTGCGCGTTTTTTAATCAGTTCTGAATTATTCGGAGACTTTCGGGTAGCTGTAAAGTTTATGTTAATTTTAGGGACAGTGCTTTTTATGTTATATCCATTACTTGAGCGAGCGATAAGAGGATTTTCTTCATCGCAGAGGGGATTGATTTACTCAGCGGTCATTCTAGGGATTACAGGGCTTCTTAATGGTGCCTATATCATCAGCAGAAACGTTGTTCATGATTGGAGTATTGTGGATTACCTTAATCATCACCCAATCCATATTTTATTATTCGGAGTAATAATTTTTACAGTCATTCAGATTATCGCGGCGAGAGGTTCTGCATTGGCGATAGAAAGGATGAACAGCATTTCATATTTTTTATTTGCAGTTTCAATGTTGGTTGCAATCCTGCTTTTGCCTGAGCTTGATATGGCGGCAATGGTTGCTGTGTTTTTATTCTCTCAAATGTTATTGCTTGGTATTAGCTGGGCAGTTTATCAGCTAGGACCAAAGCACACTGTAAAGACCCACCATTCATCTGGGCGAGTCAATTTGATGCATCAAAGTGGCTTGGCACTTAGTCTCTTTGTTCTTGAAATATTTAGTCCAAGAGAGATAGATGTTACTTATTTTGCCATTATTATGACGCTTGCTTCTCTTATGTTTGTTGTGACACAGCCTCTAAGTAAGTCACTTGAAGATTTAGACGACTGGGTGCCTGAATATTTACCACAAGTTAGCAAGCTTATGTGGATAAATGCGCTTTTCTCATCTACCATGTTTTTGCTTCTTATGCCATTGTCACGTGTTTTGCTTGGATGGATTGATGGGGGAATTGTCCTGGATTTATCTTCAAATGAGCCGATGCTTATGCCATTACGTATTGCACTAGTTGGATTTATGTTAATCACATGGCTGCGTCCGTTTTTCAGTATTCTTATGCGATATAATGGTGAGGTGGCAAAACGAGTACAATTCGCTAAGTTGATTTTACTATTAGTTCTTCTTCTCGTTCTGGTTCCGCCATATGGATTATATGGCGCTATCGCATCAGAGTTGATGTGTGCAGCAAGCATTTATGGCTTTATCCTCTTTTATCTCTTTGATAAAGGGGCTGTAAGGCCATCAGGCTTTAGTTTGTATGACCTTTGAGCCCACAACTATTGCGTCAAAATAAAGCAAAATTAGCGCCATAAACTCTTTTTGAATAATTTCGGATTGAATCGTAAGTAAATGATATTAAACAATATTTATTTTCAATAAGATATATCCCGTTGTTTAGTATATGTTTTTTTTGCGTCAATATTTTTCCTAATTGCCATTTTACCGGATTGAAATATTTAATTTTAAGTGCTATTTGTGGGATATGTCCTACAAAAGTAGGGCGCCTTTACGGATAAAGTATGCAAGCTCAGTCCTAGGAGATAAAGATATGAACACCGAAATATATACTAAAACGATCGAATGTGCTGAATTGATCAATTCCAAAATTAGTTGCCCTGATCCAGTACAAAAACTTACTAATTTTATTGAAAATTTTCAAAAAGCAATAGCTACTGAATCTATTACTACTAGAGAGAAAAAAATTAACAGTTGTATAGGCAACATTAACAACATATCTCCAACTGTTATCACAGGGTCTAAACAATGGCTTGCCACGCTCAATGATAAGCTAGATGATGAAAAGATTGTTGACTCATTTCTCTCGCTGTTAACTCAGCGCTCTTCGGATCAATTCGAAGATTGCTTGGAGATATTCAGTCTCTATGTAAAAAACGATGAAAAACTATTTGCAAGAGTGTATTCCGAACCGGGCCAAGATTTTGACAAAATCAGGAAATTACGAACAGATATTGTTGAAATTCAAAATCAGTTATTAGAATTTGCAAATAAGCGACCAGATGAAAGTATTCGTTTCAAAATATCTCAACATATACCTAGTATTATGCAACTAAATGATCAATTAGGTAGTGCTCAAAGCATTCCAGATTTATCCGATAGCTTTAAAGAATATTCTAAAGAACTTTCAGCCCTACAAAGAGAGATCACGGAGGCATTAGCACAAAAAACAGGATATACAGGGATTTTTCAAGCTTTAGGGCAAGCGTTTAAAGACCTAGCCCCACAGTGGCAAACAACAACAGATAGAATTTTTGTTTTTTTTGATGATTGGGGTCCGAATTGCTTAGACATACAATATACACCTGCAACTGGTAACCAATTGGTAACTATGGGACAAAAATTCCAGGAATATCAAATGACGACTTTGCAAGATCAGTTAGATGAGGCATGTTTAAAGCTTGCAACTAAGGAAGGAGAGGTCGCAGCTCTAAAAGCAGAAAATATGTATACAACTGCGCGTCTTGAGAGAGCAGAAAAGCAGTTTGAGGAATCACACAAGAAGAATGTAGAATTTGCTGAAACCTTAAATAATACAGCAGCACTGCTGGCTTTAATTAACAAACAAAAGGATGAACAAGCAGAAACGATTAAAGCGCAAAACAAGGAAAATAAAGAGCAAGCAGAATTGATCGAAGCGCAAAAAGAACTGCTAGATTCATATAATAATATGGATGAAGAACAAGTTGCTGAAGATCTGACTGAGTCTGAGAACATAAATCCAAATAGTTCAACGTTTTTTTCATCCCCCAAATCCTCCAAGGTCTAATTAATTCATTTAAGGACGCAGTTATGATGTTATTAAATATAGTTTGGAACTCCTTATCAAAGATATTTGCCTGGATCACAGAGAGTGCTATCTTTCTGTATCCCAGCTCACCGATAATGATGTTCGTATTAATCACGACACTTTCTCTCACTGCACTACTTTGCTACAGGCGATTAAATCAACCTTTCAACTCACCGAAAGTAGTTAATAGCCATTTAAATAAACCTACACCCAGAGGGATTAACCTTGCCAATGATAACGCTATGGGTGATCCAGCAGATATAATTCCCCCTATCGTCGGATTAGATAAAAACATAACCGAATCTAATAGCTGCGAAAACCTAAAAAATCCAACTAAAACACCAAAAGTTCGTGATCGGGAGTTTGTTTCAGATACAATAAAAGATATTGATCTTCCGCAAGGCGTCCGTTTCGAATCTAAATACTTAGAGTATCTCACAAATATGTTTGATAACGACGAAGAATTAAGAGAACAGTTCATTTCCAAACTTCAATCTGTTCCTGATAAACAATACCGGAAGCAAGTGGCGTATGACTTAATACTCAAGGAGTCAAGAAAATTAGGCGAAGCTGCATTTAGTCTATATAAAAAATTATTAAATCAATTTCATGACCCACTAACAGAATTTATCAAAAAAAATTCCAATAACAATAGTAGTTTTCCTGATGAGCTCAATGAATTGATTAATGATTTTGATTGGGGCCTGGGTAGGCAGCCACAATGGATTAGCGACGAGATAGGAGCGATGACAAATTCTATCAAACTTAATGAACTATTATTAAATATCGCTAATAAAATCAGAACCCGCTTAACAGATAACCTAGCAGGCGCTCAACATGAGGATTTTTATCACAATTATGTGAGTACTTTAACCACCACTAATACCTATACAAGCTATATAACAGAATTTATTAATATATCTAAGACGCCATTTATATCATCAAGTTTGCACGCTTTTGAGCCCGAACACAGAAATATAGACTTAACTGATAGCTACAAAGACATGCATGGAATAATGAGAATAAATCAAGATATGCGTAGTGAATTTATCTCAGCCACGAAAAGGTATACTAGGGAGCTCGAAATGAATATCCAAGAAGCCAACAGAGAAAAAGATGAGAAATTTACTAACTATTTAGCTCATGTAGCAAATAGTAACCTCGGCCTCCAACAACAAGATGCTCCAGCTACTGATCCTGCAGCTAATATACCAGATCTATCAGGGTATAAAGCGAAAACGGATGATCAAACTAGTAAAGCGGATGCGGCTATTGAGCAAAGAGCGACGCTTAAAGCGGGTGCTAAGGAATCTATTGCAATAGCGAAAGCAAAGCTAGCTGCTATGAAGTTGAAAAAAAAGAAGTCCAAAGAAACTCACGCACTGAAAACCAAGATTGGTGACTCAGAGAACACCCCCCCAAACGAAGAAGTTCCTCGCATATTACAAACTCGCTGAACATACAAGGAGATAGACGATATGTATGAGACCCCCATACAATACGCCGCTACTCGAATCAAAGATGTGCTACGAGATAGACACCAAAAATCGATACTTACTGACTTTATAGATAAGTCTGAAGCTTCTTACTTAGAAAAAGACAGAGAAGATATATCAGAAGCACTTTGCTGCTTTAAGCAATTGGATCAGGTTGCTCGAAATTCTCTTAATCCCACTATGGACGGGATAGGCACTTTTAGTTGGTTAGCTGCGCAAGCAGACAGACAGATCACAGATGAGCAAATTGTCGACTCATTTAACATTTTACTATCTACTCGCGAGCAAGACTACTTTGATCAGAATTTGCAAATATTTACACTATATGTAGTGGGCGACAAAGAATTAGCTAAATTGGTTTACTCCACTGATGAGGGCGGGCAAAGTAAGCTTACAATGTTAGCAGGTAGTCTGGCAGAGCTAAACGCCTCATTAGCAAATGTTTACGTTGACGCTGAGCGCGCTGAATATGCCAGCATTAGAAAATTCATACCAAAATCAATTGAATTTGTTAATACTATTATGGATCTCAAGGGTAGGAGAGTTCCGGCTATTTTTAATGAATTCAAAGATCTTAGCAGGTTGATTGTTGAAATGCTGGAGCAAACTGAAAAGAACTTTAGCATTGCAAATCCAGAAGTTAAGGATAATGTTCTTGTTGTGGTTACAACTGCATTTAATGCATTAATTAATCAGAGGCAATTGCAGGCCTGGATTGAAGCTTCAAAAAAAATCAAGAATTTTCAGAAACAATGGCCAGCAGATTCCTTGAAGATACCTATCCAAGAATATAAGAAAAACGCATACCAACTTATTAATGTCCATAATAACTCTACTCAACCAAGAGAAGCCAGCGAAGCAGTTTGGAAAGCTAGGTATGAGTCCACGCTGAAACAGGTCGAACAATTAGAAGGGGAACTTGAAATATCTCAAGGTATGTTATCCCAGCTATCTGATCAGCTAAAAGAATGTGCTCAAGCCATGCAATCTCAGTATGACAATAATATCGTCATAGAGAATGAAAATAAAAATCTTAGAGAAGAAATCAACCGGTTGTCAAAAGGAAGAAGTCAACAAGAAGAAAACAATGATCCTAATGCCCTCCATCACAGTAGTAAATTTTTCAAATAGCCAGGATGTTTCTTGATATACTTTTTATCTTTATTTGATCTCATTTTTGTCGGCAGAAATGCATTCACCTAAGACTTGAATGTTTTATCCAGATAGGTGAATATATACTCAGTAATTTGAGACGTGTCGTGATACCTTTTATAGATCTAGTTAAGCAAGGGAAACGTGTTAAAAGTAAGATTATTGACAGCGTCAGTGAGATAATTGACAGTGCTGCTTTTATAGGTGGTAAATATGTTGATCGCTGCGAAGAAGAATTGTCTGTTTGGTCTGGTAGAAGTGCTTTGTGCGTATCAAGTGGAACGGACGCATTATACCTTGCATTGCTTGCACTTGACTTAAAGCCCGATCAGGTTGTATTTGTTCCATCCTTTACCTTTGCTGCAAGCGCCGAAGTAATCGCGTTGATTGGTGCTATTCCATACTTTGTCGATGTAAATCCAGATGACTTTAATATGTGCCCTAGGTCTCTCAAAGATGCTATATACCAAGCGAGGCAATCTGGATATGATGCTGCTGGAGTAATTGTTGTTGACCTATTTGGGCAACCGGCTGATCATGAAAGTATAGGGCAAATTGCAGAAGAGCACGGGTTATGGGTAATTGATGATGCGGCCCAGGCTTTTGGGTCAAACTATCAGGGTAAAAGTGTAACCACGCAGGGCGTTATTAGTACTACCAGCTTTTTCCCTGCAAAGCCCCTTGGCTGCTATGGAGACGGCGGGGCACTCTTTGTGGACGAAGGGCCACTACTGGATAAATTGATTAGTTTACGGGTCCATGGTCAAGGTAAAAATCGGTATACATATCAGCATGTTGGAATTAATGGACGACTGGATAATATTCAGGCAGCTGTGTTAGTACACAAGCTCGAGTTGTTTGCAGATGAGATTGAAGCGCGGGTAAATATTGCTTCACGCTACACGCAGCACTTAAAAGAGTGTGTTAAAACTCCAATTGTTCATAGTGACCGAAGCTGTGTCTATGCGCAGTATACAATACAAGTGCCAATGCTTGAGCGTGATAATATGATGGCTTCCCTCAGAGAGAAGGGTGTGCCCAGTGTTGTCTACTATCCAACACCGATACATCAGCAGCCAGCCTATTTATCTTACCCTGCAACGCCGATGCCAAATACGCAGCGTTTATGTCAAACAGTAATGAGCCTACCGATGCATCCTTACTTGGAGGAAAACGACCAGGAGCAAATTATTGAAGCGGTTCTTGAGGCATCACATACATATACAGAGGTTGCTTCATGAGTAAGTCAGCAATTAGTCCAACCCGCCAAGAGGATTACGCCCAGTGGTATCAGGCGGTAATAAAGGCTGCAGATTTGGCAGAGCATGCCCCAGTAAGGGGATGTATGATCATGAAGCCTTGGGGCTATGCTATTTGGGAGCAAATGCAAAAGCAGCTTGATGAGCGTTTTAAAAAGCAGGGGCACCAAAACATATATTTGCCGATGTTTATTCCTTTAAGCTATTTTCAAAAAGAGGCTGACCATGTTTCTGGTTTTGCTAAAGAATGTGCGGTAGTTACCCATCACCAACTTAAAAATGATCCGGAGAAGGGGCTGGTTCCAAGTGGAGAGCTTGATGAGCCCTTGGTGGTAAGGCCAACCTCAGAGCCTTTGTTCGGTGAAGTATTTAAATCTTGGATTCATTCATATAGAGATCTTCCTATGTGTTTAAACCAGTGGGCAAATGTTGTGCGCTGGGAAATGCGAACAAGATTATTTTTGAGAACCTCAGAGTTTCTCTGGCAGGAGGGTCACACTGCGCATGCAACATCAGAAGAGGCTCAGGAAATGGTCCAGAAGATGTTGAGCACTTATCAGTGGTTTGCGGAAGAAGTACTATCCATCCCAGTCTTCGCTGGAGAAAAAACAGAATACGAGCGTTTTGGCGGTGCAAAAAATACATATACCATTGAGGCAATGATGCAGGATGGAAAAGCATTACAAGCTGCGACCTCACATTATTTTGGGCAGAATTTTTCACAAGCATTTGATGTTACATTTCAGAGCGAAAATAACGAATTGACTCATGTATACAATACTTCCTGGGGTATCACAACAAGGATGATAGGAGCATTGATTATGGCTCATGGAGATGATGATGGGCTGAGACTGACGCCAGAGATTGCGCCATATCAGGTAGTGATTCTTCCAATTCACCACAAAGAGAAAGACCCCTCATTAGAGAAGTACATCGGTCAAATTGAAACACTGGTATCTAAATTAGCATTTAATGAGAGGCCAATCAGAGTATTTGTTGATAACCGAGATCTTAAAGGCGGTGAGAAGGCTTGGTCATGGTATAAAAAAGGAGTGCCAATACGAATTGAGGTTGGTATGCGAGAGTTTGCTGATGAGAAGTTGTCTTTGTCATTAAGAACCAATACATACCGTGATCGCGTGACGCTATCCATTGAAGATTTATCCAAAATTCCTTCCTTGTTGGAAGAAGTGCAGACAAAACTTTATGATCAGGCAAAAGCATTCCAGAGTCAGTCCGTTGTTCAATTGGGTTCTCAAAAAGAGATCGAGGCTTATTTCTCCCAATCAGGTTTTAAAGGTTTTGTGAAGGGCTATTTCGGCGCTTCATCAGCGCAGGAAGCCGATTGGTGCAAAGCAAATGGCATAAGTGTTAGATGTATCTTACCTAACGAGAAGAAGGGCCCATGTATTCTGACGGGGAAGGAAGCGCCTTTAGTGATCTTTGCCAGAGCTTATTAGCCTGTTTTCTAGTGGCAGCAACAGCGCTATCCGAAGAACTAATGACCCACTTGCATAAGGATTGTTGTGCTGGCGCAATCATCGCCTTGGTGGGGCTTAAGAATAAAATTATCACCGCAATAATCAAGCCAACAGGCTCAAATAGGTTAAGAAAATATCGATGGCGCTTGCTTAAAAATGATTCAACAAATCGCCCCATATCCATTGGGGGAATTGGAAGTAAGTTCACAAGGAAAATGGTCATGTTGATACTGATTCCATTATTTCCTGTTTCGTTGATTATGAGCGCAAGCTGATTTTGTTGCATGCTTGCCAGGTAGTCACCTAAATATAATAATAGTGAGAATAGGAAAGCCATAACAAGACACATTAATAAGCCAGATATCGCTACAAGTGGGCGGTCAATTTGTGGGTTTTTAAGAACATTGGGATTGATGGGCAAAGGTCTTCCCCAGCCATAAACTAAGCCACTATTCATTAAAATCATAACGACAGGGACAATGATTGTGCCAATCCCATCAAGATGGTAAAAAGGATTCCAGCGCAGTAGGCGGCCTTCTGTTGCGGTTTTATCACCTCTGAGTTTTGCGACATATGCGTGAGCAACTTCATGCCATGTGACAGAAATGATCACTGGGAAAACCCACAGTAAAAGTTTCTGAATCCACGCCTCCATCTATTTCTCCGTTGACACACTAAGATATGATAGCACTTTTCTGCCCCTAGCGTTGGATTTAACTAAATTTTCTATACCATAGAGCTCATTTTTTGGAACTTGACCGATAAGATAAACTGTTCTTGAGTCACATATCACTTGAATATAGCTTGTAGTGAATCGAGAAGATACGAGAGCGGCTTTTATTTTTGCCTCTAACCACATATCTTGACTGTTATAGTTTTGGGGTGCAATTAATAGTTTGTTATGGATGGATTTCACTTGATAAGATTCATTATCGATTCTCACAGTATTTCCAGCTGCAATATAATTGGCCTTATTTGAGACGGCCCCAATGATGTAGACATCTTGATTGAATGTAATGATTCGTATCTGTGATTCTTGTTTCAAGCTGGGATGATGACGCAGCTCAAAATAAATTGCTTTCGACAATTTTGAGTCTTGTACAATATGTTGAAGTGTTCTGGTTTGTACTTCGGGTGGAGAAAACGCTGTTGACTGCGTGATTTGATTGATTATTCGTGGCTCTGAAGAGCTACAACCTGATAAAAATAGATGTAACACTAAAAATATTAACCCAATACTATTGATTTTGTTACTCATGATCGCATATACTTCCGATTGTGCTGGCGTAGCTCAGTTGGTAGAGCGGCTGATTTGTAATCAGCGGGTCGTGGGTTCGAATCCTATCGCCAGCTTTCAGTTCACAATCCAATACCATATAAATACATGCCCATTACAACTTTAAATAGTGGGTATATTATTGCCCCAAGAATCCCCGTCATTGCTAGAACCAATATCAATAGTATACCATACTGTTCGTATTCGAAGATGTAACCTCTAATCAGACGAGGCATCAGGATAGTTATTATTTTTGAGCCATCCAGTGGAGGGATGGGGAGTAAATTGAGAATGCCTAGTATGGCATTAATTTTCATACCAAAAATACTAATATCAATTACAGTTTGACGCACTGCAGGGTCGGTAATAAATGACGCAGATATCATTGCAAGGCCCCATAAGTACCCCATGATAAAATTGCTCATTGGCCCCGCTAAAGTTACTAGCATCATATCTCGCTTAAAGTTCTTAAAGTTATGTGTTGATATGGGGACTGGGCGAGCATAGCCGAAGAACATGGCCCCTCCAGATGAAAGTCCTAATGCAAGGGGAAGAAGGAGAGTGCCAAAAGGGTCAATATGGTTAATTGGATTTAAGCTCAACCGGCCCATCATTCTAGCTGTTTTATCACCTAGGCGATCGGCAACAAAGCCATGTGCATATTCATGTATGGTAATGGCAAATAGTAATGGGATTGACATCTTCAGAATCAATTCCAACGTATTAGGATTCATAAAGACACCGGAATAATGGTTATAGTATCATCCATCTTTTGTATCGATGCTTCAATTTGGTCAAAAGAGGCTAGTACATCTTTACCAATTACATAGGCAACTTGATTCTCAACTTCGATAGATTGGCCGTCAGCAAGTAATCCATTTTTTCTCATCAGTTGGCTAATTTGAGTATTGATGGCAATATCAATCGCTCGTTGAGAGGGTTTAATTGGGGGCTGTATGGTGACATAATTAATTACCTCCTCAACTTGAGGGTGCTGATAGACAATCTCTTGTGCCTTATCAATATAGTCTAGAGAGGGCGATTGACCTAACATTATAACCTTACGCCCCTGTGCAATAATACGAATGGTTGTATGGGCGTGAAGATTGTCATCATTGTTAATTTCAATATTGACGTGATGTGCCAGTTGGGCATTTGTTAATTTTTTTTGCCTGACAACCTCGGTGGGTTTTACAGGCTCAACCTTTAAAACTTCAGTGGGAGTAGGTGCGCACCCTGTGAGAAATATTGCTATAAAAAATAGTATGTTCAGCATGATTGCTCCATTACAAATTATGAGTATAGTTAATAATCTGGCCATTTTGATATTTCCCCCAAAATAACCGTCGTTTTATAACATTATCATCCATGTAGATCTGGCCAGTCGCACCGGTGAAGCCAAGTGATGGAAATGACTCAAGTCGATGACGGAGCAGCTGTGTATGATATGCGTCAATACCAAGAGAATAGAAGCGGTACTGATCTTTGTACTGTTGGCTGTTATTTTTCTGTAGGGTATTGAGTAATTTAATAATACGGTCATGTATTCCAGATCGAGGAGCATCATTTAAATTGGTTAGACTATCACAGAAAACCAAACCATCTAGATCTTTATCTCGATGTGGGATCGGGCGATCATTTAAAACTGAAGAAGTTGCAAAGATTGGTATGTCCCCAGCAAGGTTGTACTTAAGTAATGGGCGCACTTGAAGTGCTTCGTTAGGGCTGGAGGCAATAAAAATGACATCAATGTCAGTGCGAGGGGAAGGGATAAATTTAATCGGCTGAGAGGTCAGTGCTTGAACACGATGAAAATGGTACTGGCTAGTATCAATTTTAAGTCCGCGGTGAATCGCATCAGCGTAGCGTTTGCCTCCAAGAGAAATATGATCTACAACATGACCGCCTTGATTACTAAAAACTGTCTCGAAGCTCTCGCTTTGACGTGCTGACCAAGGATGTTCGCCTTCAATTATCAGTGCATTACGATATCCAAGTTTTATCAGCTTTTTAGCAACTTGTGTTGACTCGTCTTCTGGGCTGAGAGAGAAAGAACGGACATGCTTTGGAAGGTGATCAACACTATTGAGAATCAGCGCGTTGGAGTTTTTATCCACTATATTTGCAAAATCTTGGGCTTGATTTTTTTCTAAAGGGCCTATCCAGTGAGTGACACCGACAGATTTTCCTTTGGCATAAATCTCATCAATGGGGCCTTGATTGGTGTCATAAAATACCAGTGACCATTCACGTCTTAGTGAGCTGGCCATGTGCGCTGCGATGATCCCCTCGCGCACACTGATGCCTGCCTGCTGCATCTGACCAGACAGTGGCAGCATTACGCCGATCACAGATTGGCCTTTAGCGGGCAGGGCAATATCTTTTAATAGGCTATTAGCAGGATGGTGAGGGTTCTCTTTACGCCATTTATTAACTTGATAGGCATAGTATTCAGGCGTATCGTAATGACTTTTGATATCAATAAACAGTTGGGCCCAGCCCTTAGCCTCTGTGTTCATTATTGAGGAGGGTTCTTTTAACTGCTCAATTGTTTCAAAAAACAACATCTGTTTTGCTTCAGCAACACGCGCATATTTTAATGCTTGGTCCCAATGGCCGGATTTAGTGAGGATCGAAAAGAACAACAATCGGTATTTAGGTTCAACAGGCTTATTTAAATAAGGCTTAATCTCTTCATAGGCAACCTGAAAGTTGTTTTCAATAAGAGCAATATGGGCTTTGACCATGTCTTGGTCTTGGAGGTTGGGAAACCCTGATAAAATACTTTTCGCGACCTTGTAATGAGCATGGTTGAGAAACGGGGCAACATCTTGATAGCCCAGAGAGGATTCCGTGTCTTGCAGCGCTTTCCAGTTCACTTGCGATAATTCTGGAGTTTGTAGAGTGGGGTCAACACTATCTTGCGAACAGCTGGTCAATAATACCGCAATGCACAGCAATATAATCTGCAAGTGTACTTTCATGTCATTCTAGCCAGTTTGCTGTTATGATTGTACTTGAGATTGATGCGTCTTGCCAATATTAATGGAGTATTTCTATGAGTGAGCATGGCTGTTTGTATGTTGTGGCAACACCAATTGGAAATCTAGGGGATATATCCCAGCGTGCGATTGATACGTTAGGCAGCGTTGAAATAATCCTTGCAGAGCGTCCATCACATTCAAAAAAGCTGCTAAATCATTTAAATATTGCTGGGTGTCAGGTGTTACCATACCAGGATCAAAATGAGCAAAAGATGACTCAGCTAGCCGTATCGCGGTTAAAAGGTGGCAGTGATATTGCACTGATTAGTGATGCAGGAACGCCCCTTGTCAGTGATCCTGGGTACCGTCTAATTCAGCAGATTCACCTTGAGGGATTAACAGTGAAATCTGTGCCTGGGCCATGTGCGCTGATTAGTGCATTATCAATTGCTGGGATTGCCATGGATCGTTTTATATTTTTAGGTTTCTTACCAGCCCGAGAGCATGCGCGTAAAGAGGTGATGCAGCGCACGGATGAGCTCGGATTTAGTTTTGCATATTATGAATCACCGCATCGACTGTTAAGATCAATCCAGGCGCTAAAAGAAGTAGTGGGGAAATCTCGAAAAGTAGCGGTTGTTAAAGAGTTAACAAAGATCAATGAGTATGTGTTAAGTGCTTCTTCTGAGGTGGTTGAGCAGTATCTCATGGCCCAAGATGTGATTAAAGGGGAGTGGGTGATCTTAGTTGAAGGAGCGCCAGTGATATCCTCGGAATATCCAAAACAATTAGCAGTTGATATGGCGGCACATGTTGGTGCAAACGTCACAAGTAAATTGATTAGTGAACATTACAACGTAAGTAAAAATAAAGTCTATCAAGACCTATTAAATTCTAGCAAAATGGGATGACAATTTTGTTGAATTATACTACAATGTGTGGTGAGTTAATCATGCAATCGCTGCGATTAGCAGAGGAAAGTCCGGGCTCCATAGAGCATAGTGCCAGGTAACGCCTGGGCAGTGAGAACTGACGGCCAGTGCCACAGAAAATAAACCGCCTTCGGGTAAGGGTGAAAAGGTGCGGTAAGAGCGCACCACAAGTTTGGTAACAAGCTTGGTAGGGTAAACCCCACTTGGAGCAAGACCAAGCAAGATTCGCTAAGCGTTGCTCGCGTGATGAATCTGGGTAGGTTGCTTGAAGAGCACGGTGACGTGCCCTCCAGATAGATGATTGTACTCGACAGAACCCGGCTTATCGATTAGCTCACACTGATTAATTTTGGAGACATGACAGAAGTGGAAAATACAATCCTCTCATCAATATTTATGATATTTCTCGGCTCAAGTATTTTGGGCACTTTGGCGATGTTTACACGGCAATCACTAATGCTAGTGTATATGCTCGTTGGCATGGTGATCGGCCCAGTTGGCCTCAATCTAGCACTGGACTCCCTTATCATCAAAGATATCGGTGAGGTGGGTATTATTGTTTTGCTTTTCTTGCTAGGACTTCACCTTGATCCGCACACTTTAATTAGAGGTGCAAAGCGAACTGCACTTGCAACGCTTATTAGTGCGGGGATTTTCACTATCATCGGTTATGAAATCGCAACTATGGCGGGCTTTGATCGTATTGTTGCATTGGTCGTTGGTTTATCAATGATGTTTTCAAGTACCATCATATGTTTGAAACTATTGCCATCGAATATTCTTCATCATGGCTCGATTGGTGAGAATATGATTTCAGTTTTGCTGATACAGGATGTGTTGGCGATTCTTGTCCTTATCGTTCTTAAAGCCGCTGGTAGCGATGCCCCAGTTGATATCGCATCAGTAGGATATCTGGTAATGGGAATGCTGAGCATCCTATTTGTTGCCTTTATTGGAGAGCGCCTGGTTGTGGTTCCTCTGTTCCAGCGATTTGAAAAAAATAGAGAGTATTTGTTTTTGTTGGCGCTTGCCTGGTGTTTTACTATGTCAGATTTGGCCCATCATTTTAATTTATCTCATGAGATTGGCGCTTTTATTGCGGGGGTCTCTTTTGCGTCAACCGCAAATGTATCGCTATACCTTGCTGAGTGCTTAAAACCATTAAGGGATTTTTTCCTGGTACTATTCTTCTTCTCAATTGGGGTGCAATTTAACCTCAAGCTGTTACCACAAATGTATCAGGCGATCATTGCCTTGTCATTGTTAATGGTTATCGTCAAACCACTTGCATTTAGATATTTATTTGCACTGTCGGGTGAGGAGGTTCCAGCTGCATGGGAGCTTGGTATTCGACTAGGACAAGTAAGTGAATTCTCAATCCTTGTATCGGAGATCGCAGAGCAAAGTGAAGTTATCGGCGCAGATGCAGCATTTTTGATCAAAGGTACAACTATTGCTACATTCATCGTTTCGTCGTTCCTAGTAACTAGGAAATACAAGACACCGATCGGGGAAGTGGGTTAATCACTTTTATCTTCTAGATATTCCCAACGTTGATATTGTTCTTGAATCTGAGCATCTATTGAGGCGATTTCGGTTTTCAATGATTTTAGTTTCTCCGCTGCATTACTTTTGTAAAGGTCCGGATCAGAGAGGTTTTTAGCCAACTTGTCTTTTTTAAGCTCTAGTTTTTCAATTTGTTTGGGCAGGGCTCTGAGCTCGATACGTTCGGATTTGTCCAATGATTTTTTCTTCTTTGTAACAGTTTTCTCTGAGGGTGACGGATCCTTTATTCTCTGGATATGTGCTCCGTGATGCCATTGCCACTCACCATTGCCATCGAGTTGTAATGTGTGTGTCGCAACTTCTTCAATCAGTTGTCTATCATGAGAGATAAGTAACAGGGTTCCCTTGTAAGCAACCAGATATTGACTAAGATACTCAAGAGAATCCATATCTAAGTTATTTGTTGGCTCGTCAACTATCAACAGATTTGATGGCTTTCGCAGTGCCAGTGCTAACTCTAACCGTTGTTGCATACCGCCAGAAATTCCATTAGGGGCCATATTTGCAATCTCACCTCCTAGCCGAAATCCGTCCAAATATCTAAAAATGGAAATGGATTCTTCCCCAAGCTGAATATGTGTCGCACCTTGTCCCACTTGGTCAATGATTCTCTCATGCAATTTTATTTGTTTCAGCTTTTGGGTAAACTCGCTGATTATTAAACTGGCCCCGTGTTCAATTGTACCTTTGTTAGGTGGGATTTTGCCTATTAAGGTATTTACTAACGTTGTTTTTCCTGATCCATTGGGTCCACAAATCGCAACTTTTGCTCCTTTTGGAATAATGAGATTCAGGTTGCGAATCAAAGGGGGCTGCCCTGAGTAACCAACATCAACTTTCTCTGTACAAATAATTTTACTGCCTGATTTGATACCATGTGAGGCTTTTAGGTCTGATCGTTTTATTTCTCTATTGCTCTTAAACTGTTCTCTTAGGGTGTGTAGCTGCTCCACTCGTCGTTGGTTTCTTTTGCGTCTTGCTGTAACACCATACCGCATCCAATCTTCTTCACGCTCAATTTTTTTTGCCAGTTGATTTTGTGCCCTTTGTGCCTGTTCTTCTCTAACTGATCGATATTCCATACATTCTTGGTATTTTCCCGTTGAACTGAATATTTTCTTATCCGCTAAATCAAGATAACCAGTAGCTATCATGTCTGCAAATTTCCTATCATGAGTAATTGTAATACATGCGGTATTAGCTATTTGAAGCTGTTTTTCCAGCCATAGTATTGTATCAAGATCAAGGTGATTTGTCGGTTCGTCGAGCAATATCAAGTCCCACTGCTCGGCCATCATCACTGCCAGAAGGGCTTTTTTTTGCTCCCCCCCAGAAAGAGAGG
>TARA_Y200000002_G_scaffold70780_1_pt1 | contig 32191 bp, 28 predicted proteins | sample TARA_Y200000002 | Tara Oceans TARA_Y200000002 (sample SAMEA2619388) | marine metagenome | biome: marine biome (ENVO:00000447); feature: surface water layer (ENVO:00002042); material: "saline water (ENVO:00002010), including plankton (ENVO:xxxxxxxx)" | depth 5 m | reverse complement strand
GTTGGGTCGGGATTACTTTATGTTGGAGTTGTAGACTATGATGGTGATGGTTACGATGACGTGTTAGCATTGAGCCCAGATGGGAATACAATCAAAGCTCAACCTTTTTATAATATTGGTGGAGTATTTGATTCTGGGCACTTAGTGCGTAAAAAGATAGAAGGGTTGAATGGAATTCTACCTTATTCTATTGAACTTACAGATTGGGACTCTGATGGTTTTTTTGACGTTTTGGCACCATTTAGTTCCGGTGATATTGTCGCTTTTACTTTAACTCCAGCAACATTGGTTATTGAAGATGTCCCCGTAACAGCAGGGCCACTGACTCAAATTGTTTTAGAGGATATTAACCAAGATGGCTATGAAGACATTTTAACTCTATCTTCAGATATAAATTCTTTGACTCTTATTTCTGGGAAAGATGGCGGATTAAAAGGAGTTGAAAATGCGATGAGGCATATCCCATCTGATATGCAGGTTTTCTCAATGGTTCCTATGACTAAAGCAGGTTTATACAGTGGGAACATACTAGTGTCTGGATGGAACGGGCTTGAGAACTCAACATATGTTGTTCAGCTTGGCAATAGGTCTGATAAGCTGGACCAAGGCTACCTTATCACTTCTGATTTTATTGAAAAAAGGTTGCCAGGTTTATTGTCAAACATCCAGGATGTAGAGCCTGAAATTTCAGAGGTCTATGTTGAAGTCTTGCCAGAAGATAAAAAACCATTAGAGCCGCAGATTCAAGAGAGAATAATAACTGATTTGGGCCAATCACCTGGAAGCTATATTCCCAACACTCTTTTTCCTGAGCAACGGGAAGGAAAAGTATTAAAAGAGCAGCCTCGAGTATCAATACCAAAAAAAGTTGTAAGAACTCTTGAAGCACCTAAAATGCCTAGACCAAAAGAATCTGTGGGACAACGCCTTCCTAAACATATTCTTCCTAGATATATATTAAGACCAGGACAACCATTCCTATATGAAATACCTAAAGACAGTACAGATGAATTCTATAGTTTTAGATGGGACAATCAGCCGCCAAAGGGCATGTATTTCCTTTACGATAGTAAGTCCATTAATTGGGTCCCAACGGATAAACAATTAGACGCTTTCCCAATTTCATATATGGCGAGGATGAAAGTTGACGAGCTTATGGAGTCTGTTACTGGTTCTAATGAACAAGAGCAAATTTTTAAAGCCACGCCAGTATTGGAAAGTCGAGAAGAGGGCCTATGGATATATGTTAATGACCCTCCAAGATTTTTAACTAAACCAACCATTACAGAATTCATTGCTGGTTCAACTTTTCGCTATGAGCCTGTTGTCCAGGATAGAAATAAAGATGCCAATATCAGATTTGAGTTAGAGGTTGCACCAGAGGGAATGTTTATTGATGATGGCGTTGTCACATGGAAAACGGACAGTGCTCATGTAGAAGTATATGATATTAGATTGGTTGCTACTGATGGCTTTGAGCGTACTGCCCAAGAATTCCAACTTTTCTCCAGAGCAGGAGTGAAGATACTTTCTCAAGCTCCTTCAAGTGCAAGCATTGGGTCTCCTTATACCTACCCAGTGAAAGTTTGGAGGCAAAAGCCTGATCAAAAAATTAATTATAAACTATTTTATGGTCCAGATGGAATGTCCTTACAACCTGATGGTTCAATTGCATGGACCCCTAAACCAACTCAAATTGATAGTGTTAAATATGCAATAATTGCAAGCCACGGGGTTGCAACTGATACACAATTTGTTAACCTTTTTGTAAACCATCCGCCGGTAATTAGGTCAGCACCAATGATTATGAATACTGTTCAAGTTGGCTTATCGTGGGATTTTGAATTAAAAATTGAAGAACCTAATAAAAATGACAGGTTGGTTTTTACGGCTCATGAGCTACCTAAAGGAATGAGAATGGATCCTCACACAGGTTATTTGCGTTGGGAGCCCACAATGAACGACCTAGATTTTCATAAATTGAAAATAGAAGTTTCAGATGGGCATGAATCAAGGTTCATAGAATCAGAATTTTTTGTTAACTCCCCTATCCAAATTGTATCTGTACCACTTATGTCTGCAACTGTTGGTGAAGAATATGCTTATAAGATAATGATCAATGATAAAAATAAGGGCACATTGCTCCCGTTTAAAAGAGTAGTAAAAGTAGAAGACGTCTCAACAATTAGAATGTATTCAATTAATATAACAGATGATGTGGCCCTCTCAAATATTGATAGATACTTGGGAGATTGGCATAATGCAGAAGCTGTGTATTATGTTGACCCTAAGTATCCAGCAGATTCACTTGTTTCTAGGTTAAATCTAAAAAGGTATATCCATTCAGTATTCTTTGAAGACGATAGGTTGTGGGTATTACTTAATACTAGAGATGGAAGAACAGTTAAAGTGAAGGATTTTCTCTGGGAATTTTTTCATGGTGCAAAAGGTAAGCCTCCACGGGTTGTAGTTGAGAGGGTAAGCCCATTTAGATTTAGCTTATTAGATTTTCCAGAAGGTATGGTTGTAGAAGGTTCATCTGGGACCGTTCGATGGACTCCAATAGTTGATCAGTCAGATGCTCATCGTATAACTGTTGTTGCCTCAGATGGATATACTAAGGATGAGCAAACATATGAAGTTTACACTAATCATCTTCCAACAATAGTATCAAATCCACCCCATATGGGGCTTGTAGGTGAATTATTCAAGTATCAATTAAGGGTGGATGATAAAAATGAAAATGCAACCCTTGAGTATACATTGCTAAAAGGACCGCATGGAATGCAAATGGATAGATATGGTAAAATATTGTGGGTGCCAAAAGCAGCGCAAATCAATAATAATTCATTTGAGGTTGCAGTTAGCGATGGCTATGGTACAGATGTTCAGCTAGGGAAAATATTTGTAAATAATGCTCCAACTGTTATGTCTAACCCAAAACCAGTCGGTTTGACAGGACACTCTTGGCGATATAAGATTGCTACAGAAGACTTAAATGGTGATAAAGTGGCATATAGGGCCGTAAGATTACCAAAATATGCAAGGTTTGATAAAAAGAAGGCTATTGTTGAATGGACTCCTCGAAAGAGTCAATTAGGTATGAATGATTTTATTTTGATGGCAGTTGATGAACATGGAGCAACTTCAACCCATGAATTTCAAGTACATATCTTTCATGATCCTAGTGCTAAACAGCTCGTTAATACAGGATGGCCTCTTATGTTAACTTTTGTAGGTGTAGTTTTTGCTTGGGGAATGGCACAGATTTAATCTCAAAGGTCGATTAAATCTAGAAGTAAATCTTCATCCAGTACCTTCATTTTAATATCGACAATTCCAAATAGAATTTGTGGTCTTAGTTTTTTTATTTTTAGCCAATCCTTCTCTGTTGTAAGTACGATCGATGCACCCGATTCTCTAGCTAGTGTTCGCAAGCGTAAAATATCATCCTGCTTATAATTATAATGATCTCTGAATTCTTTTGTCCCACATATTTTAAAACCCATATGTTCTACAGTTTTTTTAAAAAACTTGGGGTTCCCAAGCCCTGAAACAAGATATACGCACTTATCCTTTACTTTTTTTACTCCTGTATTTTTATCAGAGTATCTCAGAACTGGACTAAACCTTGTTTCAATGCTTGGTAAGGATATTTCTTCTATTCTTCTTTTTAATAATGGGCCAGGTTTCTTTTTTGTTACCATAATCGCATTTGCACGTTTTATACTATTCCAAGGCTCTCTTAGTATCCCATATGGTAAAAGTTTATGGTCATTTAAATTGTCCTCTCCATCAATTAATACGATATCTAAGTCTCTATGCAAAGACCTATGTTGAAATCCGTCATCAAGGATTATTATATCTAGATCAAAGTTATTTTCTAAAAATAAGCTACCTCTATAACGATTCTCGTCAACCACTATTGGCAAATTCGGAAGTTTTTCAGACATCATATATGGCTCGTCCCCACAGTCTTTCCACTGGCATCGCAATCCATCTCCTCTAGATACAAGTTGGAGTCCTTTTGTTTCCCTTCCATACCCTCTACTTAGAATAGCGACTTTTTTCCCTATTTTTGTTAGGAGTGATGCTAAAAAAATAACTGCGGGGGTTTTGCCAGTCCCTCCCAACGTAATATTCCCAACGCTTATTACTTTGCTATTTACTTTATGAGAAATAAAAAAATTAAAATTATAAAATAGGTCCCTCCAGTAAACAATACCCCAGTAAAGTAATGCAAGGGGGAATAAGATATAGCTATGAAGTTCTCTAACTCTTATCATTATTTGTATACTGCAAATTACTTTTTTCTGTAGTCTCCATTATTTTAATGAAGTTTTTAATACAATCTGCTTGGTCCATCGTTTTATCATATATTACTGGCTCACCATATTCAATATAGATTTTTCCAAATGGTTTTTCTAAATAGAATGTATCCCAGTTGTTGAATTTCCAGTTTTTGGTCGAATGAACACTGGTTGGAATAATGATTGCATTTGTAGCCTGAGCAGCTCGTATAATACCAGGCTTTGGTATTCGCCTTGGTCCAGTTGGCCCATCAGGCGTTATGAATAAAATAGAGCCAGGTTTTTTCAATGATGCAATCATTTTCTTATAGGCAATATTTCCTTTTTCTTTACTTGACCCCCTAATCATATTCCATCCCCAACGTGAAGCGATTTCTGAAATTAAATCAGCATCTTTATGAGTTCCTGCAACCGCATAGGCATGCTCTCTCCTTAGGTCATGCACAATAGATAAAAGATGGCCATGCCATACTGCAATAATAACAGGCATCCCCTTTTTTATTGAAGATAAATAGTTTTCTCTGCCTCTTACATTTTTACGATTCAGACCATACACTAACTTTAGTATGGTACTCGATAAAAGTATTTTGATTTTATAGTTAAGTGATTTTGGCATCAAGCTAAGCTGTTTTATTTAAAATCTTTTCGGCAATACGATTATATACACCAGGTCTTCCAAGTAAAGTTCTTAATTTATCATAATCTGTTAACATTGTTTTTCTTTCTTCGGATTTATCATCAAATAATTTCGTCAACTTGTTGAGAATCAATTCTGGTTTCATATCTTCTTGTAAGAACTCTGGTACTACTTCTTTCTCCATTATAAGGTTTATAATTGAAGAGTGATTCACTTTTACCAAAACTTTTGCAATAGCCCAAGACAAGGGAAATAACTTGTAACATACAACTATTGGCAATCCTTCAATTGCACATTCTAAAGTTGCAGTACCCGATGAGACCAACCCTGCCTTACCAATGATCATAGCTTTTTTAGCATTATTCTCTACCCTAAAATCTTCAGGACAATCCCATAGTTCTATGTTTGATGATTTCCCTATTATGACTTGGAGATTTATAATTTTTTTTCTAAGAAGTTTCACAGTATCTAAAAATATAGGCCAGTGTCTGTCAACCTCTTGCTGTCTGCTCCCAGGAAGTAAGGTTAATATTGGGCTATTTATGTTTAATGAATGTCTTTTATAAAATGATTTAGTTGTCTCATCCAAGTGTTCAACATCCATAAACGGATGGCCTAAATAATCGACGTTTAAACCCTTTGATTCAAACCAATCTCTTTCAAATGGGAAGATTGAAATAGCCTGGTCAATAAATTTCTTCATTACTTCTACTCTTCTCTCTTTCCATGCCCAAGCCTGCGGTAGGATAAAATATGTAACTGGAATATTGAGATATGATAACTTTTTTACTAATCTTAAGTTGAAACCGGGATAGTCAATAAGGATTATTCTATCTGGTTTGGACGTTGAGATTGCTTTTAGTGTTTCACCCATTATTTTTATCATTCGTGGTAAATGGCGCAACACTTCTGCAAATCCCATAATTGATAAATTATCTATGTGCTCAATTATGCGCATTCCTTCACTTTTCATGCTATTCCCACCATGCCCCATAAATGATGAATTTGGATGAAGCTCTTTTATGGCTCTAATTAAATTACCACCATGGAGATCTCCTGATGGCTCTCCAGCAATTAAGAAAAATTTTTTCACTTAAGCATCTAAAGAGATTGTTTTATTATTGATAGAATGTTTTTAAAGTTATTAAAAGCAATATTAAAAAAATATTTTGTAGAGTTCTTTTTTCTGTTTTTATTGTTCTAGAAAAACTTGATGGAGAATGTTCATTGGGTCCATTCCAAGGGCTAACTCTAGGAAATAGGCGAGGAACATTTTCACAATAGGAGTCATATTTTTCTTTAAATAGTTCTTTCAAGGTTTCCTCCTCGAGGGAAATAATCATCATGTACTGAAATGTAAAAAAAAGAAAAACTATCAAACATATCTCAACCATGTATTTTCCACCAGAAATAGTACAAATAGCCATATATATAACCATATTCCCAAGGTAAAGAGGATTTCTTGTAAACGAATATGGTCCACTTGTGCATAATGAAGGTGCGCCAACATTCATTGTCCTGGTAACTCCTCCTGCATAACGTACAGCATTGATTCTAATTAACTCTCCGAGCAACAATAAAACCATGCCGTATATGAAATATGGAAACGTTGGTTCAGAAAAATATATAATTGTTATTGCGATTGGAATTGGGGTAAAACTACGGTTTGAGAATAAAATATTTCTGATATCCATTAGTGTATATCCTGTATAATCATTTCTTGTATTTTCATTGCAAACTCTAACGCATCTCTACCATCTTTACCTGAAACTATTGGTTTTTGTTTACCTAGAATTGAGAGTGTGAAGTTTTCTAATTCCATTTGAAGAGGGTCAGCAGATTTTAAATTGGGTTTATTGTAAGCAATTAACTTTTTTTGGTTTTCATATTCAAATGGGACCATCAATTCAGTCTTAGAATGGTTCGTATCCCCTTCAACAATCTCATATATTTCTGTCGACCCAAGCAGAAGGTCCATAGTTGCGTATAGGTTCTTTTGAAATACTTTTATTTTTCTTACTTCATCTTTTGCAACTCTACTTGACATGATGCTTGCAACCGTACCGTCATTAAAGCGAATTCTTGCATGAGCAATATCAATAGAATCTGTTAAAATAGATAGTCCGGTTGCTTTAATTGTCTTAATCGGCGCATTGACTAAAGATAATAAAATATCAATATCGTGTATCATTTTATCTAAAACAACTGGTACATCAGTCCCTCTTGATGTATAGGGCGCAAGACGTTGAATCTCAATAAATTTAGGTTTTATATTGTATGGTTGAAGGGCTAACAGTGCCGGGTTCAATCGTTCAATGTGTCCAACTTGAATTAAAACTCCATTTTCTTTAGCAATTGAGAGTAATCTATCTGCCTCTTCTAACGTTGCAGTAATCGGTTTTTCAATAAAAACATGTTTTTTATGTTTAATGCACGATTCAGCTACCGCTGCATGATGTCGAGTATTAACCACAATGGACATTGCATCGACTTCTTTTATTAAAGAATGGAGCTCATCGAATGCAGTTATTTGATACTCGTTAGAAATTTTCGACGCCCTCTTTTTATCTGTATCAAAAATCCCTACTAATTTCACATTTTTAAGAACTTTATAATGTTTGACATGGTGTTGCCCTAGGTGTCCAACACCAACAACACCAATTTTTACTGGATTATTTTTCATATGATGGTTTAAAATTACTTAAACAGAACCCCAGATTAAATGGCGAAACACTATATTATTGAAATGAATGAAAAATCTTGCATTTATTGATTACAAACGGCAATTTTAAATATAATTCGAGGTATTAATGGAGTTTCAAAATGGCTAACGACATTAAATCCGGAGTTGGTTTCATAATTCCGGCAGCCGGCGTCGTCGGCTTTTTCACATCACTCCTCATGGGAGAATATATGCTTAGCATCATTATTGCTGTGCTAGGTATACTTATTTGGTTTATCTATATGTTGGTTATGGAATCCCATATGCCACATGAGATGGGCAATATGATAATGCTGTTTGGGATATTGCTTTCATTGGGCATATTCTTTGGTTTTGGTATAACCCAAAATATGTGGGGTGGTTTTCAATTTCAACCTGAGGGTTCTATATTCTCGCTGGTAATCCTATTTTTTGCTATTCTCACAGGTCTTAACTTTCGTAATCAACAAGTATCGAACTCTCAATCTGAAAGTAATAAAGGTGGTCTAACACATCAAGATAGAGAGCTTGTCATGAATGCATTGAATAGACGAGAAAGTTCATCCTCTGTAAACGATGAACCAAAAGTTATTGTTGTTAAACAAGAGGTTGCTGAGTCAAAAAAAGAAAACAGTGAGAACCCTAAAGACGTGAGTGCTCCACAGGCACCAGCCGCTGACCATTTTGGTATGACTCAAAATCCTTATTTTGCATATCCACCAGACTATTATTATGATGATGACGATGATGATGAATATGAAGACGAATATGAAGACGAGTATGAAGACGAATGGGAAGACGAAGAAGATTAATATAAGTTTAAAATAGATTTAATATCTTATTATTTAATACCCTAGACATTGAATTTAAAAAATATGCAATCCCCATCTTGTACGATATAATCTCGTCCCTCCTGCCTAATTAACCCAAGCTCCTTTAGTATCTTCTCTGATTTATTTTTCATTATTTCAGAGTAATGGAAAGTATCTGCCTTTATGAATCCTCTTTCAAAATCAGAGTGTATACTCCCAGCTGCTTGAGGTGCAGTAGAACCTTTTGAAATAGTCCAAGACCTAACTTCTTTTTCACCACAGGTAAAAAAGTTCTGTAAGTCTAATAATTCAAAACTTGAACGGATGACCTTATTAAGACTGGGCTCTGATAAGCCATATTCTTTTAAAAACACTGGTTTCTCTTCTTTATTCAGAGAAGCTATTTCCTGTTCGAGGGCACTGCACAGTTTTATAACCATATTCCCCTGGCTTAATGCGTATTGTTCTAAAGATCGGATATGGCCACTGGTTGAATCTTTCATGATCTCTGATTCATCAACATTAGCTACAAATAGTACAGGTTTCTCAGTTAATAAATGAAGCGATTGTTTAAAGCTTAAATCATTTTTGCCAACTTTAACTCTACGTGATGCAGTACCATTTGAACATTCTTCTAATAGCCTTTCGATAATTTCTAAAGAATTTTTAGCCTCTTTATCTCCAGACCTGGATATTTTCTCAACTTTATGTTTTCTTTTTTCAAGAGTAGCAATATCTGCGAGCAATAGTTCTGTTTCTATTGTTTCAGCATCTCTTACGGGGTCAATATCCCCTTCTACATGGGTGATGTTTTTATCATCAAAACATCTTATAACATGCAATATTGCAGATGTCTGTCGGATTTGTCCTAAAAATTGATTCCCTAATCCCTCGCCTTTACTTGCGCCCTTTACTAATCCAGCAATATCAATGAACTCCACAGTTGCGGGGGTAACTTTTTTGGGATTATAAATATTAGCGAGGTCTTTGAGACGATCATCTGGTAATTCTACAATACCAGTATGTGGGTCAATTGTACAAAAAGGATAATTTTCTGCAGGGATTCCAGAGTCAGTTAAGGCATTAAATAAAGTTGATTTGCCTACATTTGGCAACCCAACAATTCCACATTGAAGAGACATGTATAATATATTTTAAGTATGTTTAGAATGAATCCTGAGAAGGGTCACCACCAAAATCATAAGTCAGATTATCAAACAAGCCTACTTGTAAATTTTTGGCAAAATAAATAGTTCTATTATCATTTGTTGTTACTGAGCCATCTGCCCAGACCATTAATTTCCCATTACGATCTAACAGTTTTTTAATATCAATTTTATATGTTATTCTTGTATGATATGGTCGTATTTGCCCCTTAAATTTTACATCACCAACCCCTAGGGCTCTACCGCGTCCTTTCCCCCCAATCCATGTTAAGAAAAACCCAACAAGTTGCCACATTCCATCAAGCCCTAAACATCCTGGCATAACAGGGTCATTTTTGAAGTGACAATGGAAAAACCAAAGACTTTCATCAATATCTAATTCTGCTCTGATTATGCCCTTGTTATACTCCCCTCCCTCATCATAGATTTCATTAATCCGGTCCACCATTAGCATTGGAGAAATCGGTAGCTTACCAGTATTGGGCCCCATTAAGAGTCCATCACCACTTTTAATTAAATCACTTTTATTGTAGCTGTTCTTAAGTTCCATATGATGTAAAAATTTACGAGCGAAGAGTACGACAGTTTCTTTGATATTAAAATGACATTTGATGCAAAATATTTAAAAATATTCTGGTAAATTTATTATCAAATAAATTGGAGATAAAAATGTCCGAATGGGTACTATTATTAGGCGGTTCAACTGGTCACGGTGCCGCTACAGCTAAGCGCTTAGCAAATGATGGTTATGGGGTCATTGCATTTCATTTTGATAGAGGTGATGCAAAAAAAATTGCAGAACAAACAATCAAAGAAGTAAATGAGATAACAAACGGCCGATGCCATTATTTTAATACAAATGCTGCTTCAGAAGAAACAATGGATAAATATTTACCAAAAATTAAAGAAATCACTAAAGGTGAATCCCTAAAGCTCTTATTGCACTCCATTGCATTTGGAACAACAACCAACTTTTTTGGAGAAAAACCTGTTACGCAGCGGCAGATGGATATGACGGTGCACGTAATGGGGAATTCTTTACTATATTGGACACAGAAGCTCCATGGATCAGGTTTGCTTACTTCAGGGTCTCGAATTATAGGTTTAACTAGCGAGGGAAACTATTTAGCAATGGATGGCTATGGTCCTGTAAGCGTAGCAAAGGTTGCTATGGAGGCAATTATAAGGCAAATTGGATGGGAGCTAGGAGAGATAGGAATCACTGCAAATGCAGTGCAAGCTGGTATTACGCCAACTCGTGCGCTTACAAAAATTACAGATAATTGGGAAGAGTGGGTTGACAGTACAAAAAAAAGAAATCCGATGCGTAGGACAACAACACCAGAAGATGTTGCAAATACTATTTCCATGCTCTTAAGACCAGAGGCAGACTTTATTAATTGCTCAATAATCTATTGTGATGGAGGGGAGTCTAGGTCAGGAGCGTTTTAACAATTAGTTTTTAAGAATTAGAGTCCTGGTCTAATTTTTCTTCAATCAACGTTATGAGTTCATGACAGTCTTTGTTTGGAGAAATATCAAAGCTTCGTTTTGCTTCGCTTAGAGCATAATCCCACCAACCTTTTTTAGTGTATGCGATGGCTAATTTTAGATGCGCTATTCCTAAAACTTGAAATTCATCTCTTTTCAAAGCGCTTTGCTCATCTCCATACAATCTAGAAACTTCTCTATATTCTGTAATTGCTTCATCTAGTAGGCCTCTTTGCAAGTACCAGTTGCCAAGGTCTAAATGCCTGGAGGGATTTTCCTTTGTACAGGACATCATTATAAGCGATAAGCAAATAATAATTGAAAAGCGCATGTGATGAGTTATAAATACATTCATATTAGGAGTCTAATTTTTGGCCCGAGTTCAGGTAAAATCAAGAAGAAAATCTAAATTAAATTAGATTTTCTTTTTTTGGATCATGAACCAAATAAATCAATAACAAACTACCAACCAACAAGCTACCAATCAATATATTTAGAGACGCTATATAATTGCCATCTTTTATAAGCCAGCCAATCAAGAGTAAGTAGAATAAAACAAAGGGTGCCAATATTGAATCCACTAATGCCATATAGGTTTTAGCATCGTTTTTTGATGAAAAATCATAGATTAGGTTCATTGCAGATGGCATAAATGCTCCTTGGCCCACCCCAATAGCTATGAAAATCATATATACTCCATACATATTCCAAGAACAGATTGCAATTATCGCGGCAAATAGATGCCCAAAATATGCTAACAGCATACCATTTTTATGACCGTATTTATCTCCAATTTTTCCTGCTAAATAACTAGAAGTTGCAGCACAAACAACAGTTATAACTGTAAATATCCCAGCTTCGCTTAATTCAAAATTGAACTTTTTTTGGCAGTAGATTGCATATAATCCCATTCCAGGCAGGCAAGATGAATAAAAAATTCTTGATACAAGATAGTTTTGAAAATTTGTATGACTTTTTATAATGTTGAACGTTTTATAAAAATATTCACGTATTGATTGATTTTCTTTATTTATATGAATTTTTTTTATTTTGAATGGTAAAAACAGTAAGGTCCCAAACATTAATGAAAAGAATAAAATAATAAATCCAATTCCGAAGTTTTTTGGAAATTCGATATTTGATGATAATAGATATTTTAAAACAACTCCCCCAACAAAACTACCAATGCTATTAAATGCGAAGCCTAAGCCAAAGAATCGGCCCCTCAAGTATTTTAGAGTGCTTTGATTTAAAAAGTCTGTCCATATTGGAACAATGATTCCTATTGAAAAAGCATACATTACGAAATATATGAGATATGTTTTCCATGCTGTATTGACAAGATTTGAATCAAAAAATGTAAAGGTAAAACCCATTAGAAAGGTCACAAAAAGAATAATGCAATGAACAGAAATAACGGATTTTTTAATATTTCTTATATTTCTTCCTAATGCAGCACTAAGCATTGTTGGTAGTGCAATCACAATAGAAAAAATACCTGCAGATGATATTACAATATAGTCTGGAGCACCAAGTTCTTTCATAAATAAAGGTATCACAGCATAAATTGTATGAAATGCAACTCCAAAGCCCCAAAAAAACTCATGTAGTAAATTATATTTAAGATTATGATTATGGTCATCTATAGAAAAATCACTCATTTGAATCTTCTTTTGTTAAAATTCCCATAGAACATAAAAGCATTAGTGCGCCAATAATTTGAATCAAGGAAAGCATCTTGCCTTTTAGTGCCCAGTCTAGAATTACAGCAGATAGTGGCCATACTAATTCATATATTGTTGCATGAGATGCAGCTAGGTTTTGTAGTCCATAATAGTAAATTGATAAAGCTAAAGTGCCTGTAGAAAACACAATGATTATTATTACTTTATAGCTTTCTGTTTTGAGTTTGAATGCCTCTGAAATGTTGCCTAAATATGAAATGACGATTAAAGCCATGATTGCAGTTATCAACAATCTCATCCCCGTTACAACTTCAAATGGGAGTTGCTTTAATGCATGTTTCCCAAGTACAGTAGAGCTACCCCAACAAAATGAGGCTAAGAGCGCGCATAGAGAGGCAATGATTGATTTATCATCCCAATTTCCAAAAGGTTTATTTCCAAAGGTTACAAGGTATCCACCAAACATTGCTATTATAGCTAAAAACATAAATCGTTTTGATAGTTTTTCTCTTAAAATAGCTCCTGCAAGTGAAATTGCAAATAACGGCTGCAGTTTCTGAATGAGGACTACAACGGAGAGATCAATATAGTTTACAAAGCTTAGAGCCTTTGTATAAAAGTAGGTTCCAAGCATTCCACCGCAAATTGAAATCCAAAAAATTGAAATCCATCCTCTTTGATTAAGTTTTTTTATCTTGGAAGTGGATTTAAATAAAAGTGGTAAAAATATCAATGCCCCGATTGAATGCTCAAGTGCTACGATTATAAAAGAAGATACATGATATAGCTCTTGTCGCAAGAAGCCATCTAGGCTCCATAGTAATGCAGCAGAAACAATGGCTAGATGAGGAAAGATTCCTTTCAAATTAAATAAAACCTGTCGAATAAAAAGTTAATTTTAGTTAAAATGTCAAGTCTGTGCTGTGATACGGGCCTAGGTTAATACCAAGTGACCTGGCTGCATGTTCCCACATCTGTTTTGAGGGTAGGTTAAATACAAAATCTGATGTGGTGTCTTGTATAAGCCAATCACCGTTTTCTATCTCTCTTTCAAGTTGCCCTTCCGACCATCCAGAATGTCCAAGCATTATCTTGAAGGGGGCCTTCTCAACTTTTTTTAGATTTTTTAGAATGTCTTGGTGGCTAGTAATTGAAATTGATTTTGATATGGGTACGGAGTCAAGGCTTGAATAATCTGAGTGGTGTATGATGATTCTATTTTCAAGCATAACTGGTCCACCAAAATAAAGAGCACTTAATGGGAGGATAGCTGATTCATCAACTGTTATTAATTTATTAAATACTTTATTTAGATTTGAATCACTTAGTTCTTTATTGATGATCAACCCCATTGCTCCGTTGGTCTCATGCTCGCATACATAAACAACTGACCTAGAAAAAAATGAGTCTTTCATGTGCGGCATAGATATAAGGATTTGGTTTTTTAGTGATCCCATAGCTCAAAGTAATACCATTGCTATCTTGAATCAAGTTCAGTAATCACTGATTTAAACAGCAAATCATTTTAGTGTCTTATTTATATACATTGTAAATTACAATTGAACAAATATTTTCAACTTTTCATCAACAGTAGTTTATAAATGAATTCAAAAAATGAGATAATCGTTAAAGGTGCACGTCAGCATAATTTAAAAAACATTAACATTAAAATCCCTAGGGATAAGTTTGTTGTTATTACGGGTCTTTCTGGGTCTGGTAAATCTTCGTTGGCCTTTGATACTATTTATGCAGAAGGGCAACGCAGATATGTAGAGTCCCTTTCTTCATATGCGAGGCAGTTTTTAGGCCTTATGGAAAAACCGGATATGGATTCAATAGAGGGTCTATCGCCTGCTATCTCAATCGAACAGAAAGCAACCGCAAGAAATCCAAGGTCGACTGTTGGTACAGTAACAGAAATACATGATTATTTTAGGCTGCTCTACGCTCACATAGGCAAACCGCATTGCTGGAAATGTGGAAAGGTCGTTGAAAAGCAGACGGTCCAGCAAATTGTTGATACAATATTAAAATTTAAATCCGGTTCTAAGATTCATATCCTTGCCCCTATTGTTAGAGGTCGAAAGGGCGAACATAAAAGCATTATTGAAAAGATCCGTAAAGATGGATTCTTAAGATTAAGAATTAATGGCAACGTTATATCTATTGATCAAAAACATAAACTAAATAAAAATAAAAAGCACTCCATTGAGGTTGTTGTCGATAGATTGATTTTAAATAATAATATAAAAGAGAGATTGACTGAATCAATTGAGTTAGCTCTTGGGGTAGGGTCAGGATTGGTTATAGTGAATAGATTACCAAATGACGAGCTTATTTTCTCTGAAGAATTTTCTTGCCCCGATTGCGAGGTTTCAATTGATGAGATTGTTCCAAGAATATTTTCATTTAATTCACCCTATGGCGCATGCGAAGTATGTGATGGACTAGGAACCCATATGGAAGTAGATCCCAATATGGTAGTTCCTGACAAATCAAAAAGCCTGATTCAAGGTGCCCTCGCCCCTCTTGGTGAGCAACCACGAGGAAACTGGTATGGTAGTATACTCAAGAGTTTAGCTCAGCACTATAATTTTAATTTCACAACGCCATGGATAAAGTTAGACACCAATATTCGTCATATGCTCCTCTATGGCACAGGTGATAAAAAATTCGAAATGGAATATTCATCTAATCGATGGACGGGTACGTATTCAGGTGGCTGGGAAGGTGCTGTCGGCAATTTGATGAGAAGGCATGCACAAACGAAATCTTCAGGTATAAGAGAATGGGTTGAGCAATTTATGAGTATGCGGCCTTGTTCTAGTTGCAATGGGACCAGGCTAAAGGAACAAACATTAGCGGTCACCATTAATGGAATGAACATTGGTGAGATTTCATCAATGTCAGTAAATGATATTGGTTCATTTTTTAATAAGATAAAATTAACTAAAATGGAAAATGAGATCGCTGACCAAATTTTAAAGGAAATCTCGCAAAGACTAAGCTTTTTAAATAACGTTGGCCTTGGATATCTTACCCTAGATAGGTCTGCCGTAACTCTATCTGGTGGTGAAGCTCAGCGAATTAGACTTGCTACTCAAATTGGATCTCAATTGATGGGGGTATTATATGTTTTGGATGAGCCATCTATTGGGTTGCATCCAAGGGACAATAATCGTCTTCTTAATACATTAAAATCTCTCCGAGATATAGGTAATTCGATTTTAGTAGTTGAGCATGACCAAGAGACGATAGAGTCTTCTGATCATGTTATTGATATAGGGCCTGGTGCGGGTAAGAATGGTGGAGAGATAACATTTTCAGGAACGCCAAAAGATATTTTAAAGTCAAAAAAATCTATTACAGGAAAGTATCTTTCTGGAAAGAAAGCTATAAAAATACCTTCAAGAAGGAGGAGTGGAAATAATAAAAAACTTATTTTAAAAGGGGCATCAGGAAATAATTTAAAAAATATTAATATTGAAATACCGTTAGGTAATTTTATTGCAATCACCGGTGTTTCAGGGAGCGGGAAAAGCACCTTAATTAATGAGACTTTATATCCTATACTGTCCAAGGAGCTTAATCGATCTCGCGCCTATCCATTAGGCTATGATTCAATTAGTGGCTTGGAGTACGTAGATAAAATTGTTGAGATTGATCAAAAACCTATTGGGCGAACACCAAGATCTAATCCTGCTACTTACACCGGGGTTTTTACACATATTCGTGACCTTTTTACAAAGCTTGAAGAATCAAAAATCAGAGGATATAAACCTGGACGATTTTCATTTAATGTAAAAGGTGGAAGATGTGAATCATGCCAAGGAGATGGAATTATAAAAATTGAAATGAATTTTCTCCCTGATGTTTATGTGACGTGTGAGGTATGTGAAGGAAAAAGATATAATAGAGAGACCCTTGAAGTGAAATATAAGGGGAAATCAATCTCAGATGTATTAGGGCTTCCTGTAACGGAGGCTCTAGAATTCTTCAGTTCGATTCCAAGTATAAGTAAAAAACTACAAACTTTAAATGATGTTGGTCTTGGATATATTCATCTTGGCCAACAGGCAACTACTTTGTCTGGTGGAGAGGCACAACGGGTCAAGCTTGCTACTGAGCTTTCTAAGGCTGCTACATCAAAAACTATTTATATTTTAGATGAGCCTACCACAGGATTACATTTTGAAGATATTTGGATGTTGTTAAAAGTTCTACAGCGTTTGGTAGATCGCAAAAACACGGTTGTGGTAATAGAGCACAATTTAGATGTGATTAAAACTGTTGACTGGGTTATTGATCTGGGGCCAGAAGGTGGAGATGGTGGTGGTGAGGTCATTGCTGTAGGGGAGCCAGAGCATATTGCGTCAATAAAAAATTCCTATACAGGTTCTTTTTTAAAAGATCTTTTAGCAAAAAAGAGGTAAAAAATGATATCGCCAAGCAAATTAGAAGATGAGTTTAAATATTGGGAAATTACCAAAGATCTAATTGACCAGTGCATCGATATAATGCTCAATCTAAGACAAAGCGGACATCCTGGAGGTTCAAGGTCGAAAGTGCATGCAATGGTTTCTACGCTTTTATCTGGAGCAATGAGATGGGACATTCGTGACGCCGGCAAGAGATTTGCAGATAGATTTATCCTAGTTGCAGGACATTGCAACCCTGTTGTTTATGCTACGCTAGCAGTTTTAAATGAATCACTTAGAATTAAATACAATCAAACAGGTAATGACCAATATCAAAATTTTAAGGGTCCTGAATTTCAATTGACCTGGGAGGACTTACTAACAATAAGACAAAATGGAGGATTGCCAGGTCATGCAGAGATGGAAGGAAAGACATTATTTTTCAAAGCTAATACTGGACCTAGTGGACATGGGTCTCCATTTGCAGCTGGCGCTGCTCTTGCGTTAAAGTATTCTGGAGTTTCTGATGTTAAGGTTTTTGCATTTGAAGGTGAGGGCGGACTAACTACTGGCGCAAGCCATGAGACAATCAATTCTGCTTGGGGTTTAGGACTTGGGAACCTCATATACTTTTTAGACTGGAATGATTTTGGAATTGACGATAGACCATTCAGTTCGATAGTATATGGAGGTCCAGAGGATTGGTTTGGTTCTCATGGTTGGCATGTGGAAGGAGTTGAAGATGGAGAAGACTGGAGCCAGATAGTAGGCGCCTATCACAGGTTGCTAGTAGACAACCATAAAACAAGTGTGCCAAAAGTCATTTATAGTAAAACAAGAAAAGGACGAGGGTATTATATTTATGACAGTAAAAGCCATGGTGCCGCTCACAAGAGAAATTCAAACCTGTTTTGGAAAACAAAAAAAGACTTTATAAATAAATATGAGGTCACCTTTGAAGATTTTGGAGGAGTGGCTAATGATTCATGGGAAGGACAACTAGACCAAGCGAGGTCAATGTTTGAAACTGTTTTTACAGTAATGTCAAGTAATCAGGAATACGTTGATTATCTATCAAACAGGTTGATTAAACTTGGAGATTCAGTACCAAATAAAATAAAAAGTTGTTTAGTGGATCCAAAAACTGAAACAAATAGAATATCAATATTTGGTTTAAATTCTATACCAAAAGATATGTTTGTTAAACCTGGAGAAGTTGTGCCTAATCGTTTAGGGTTTTCAAAATACGCAAGTTTTTTAAATACGTCTTTTGAAAAAAAATATGGCAGGCCATTAGTTTTGGCAATGAGTGCTGATTTAGCAGATTCAACTAATATTTCTGGTTTTGCAAAGGAATATGGTTCAGGTAAAGACAAAGGCCTCTACGATAAAAAGAAAAATATAAAAAGCCCATTATTTCCTCAAGGGATTACCGAATTCACCAATGCAGGCATGATGGCAGGTGCAGCAACTGTGAACTTTTCTCAAAATGCTTATGATAGTTTTAATGGTTTCTTTGGCGCTGCGAGTACTTATGGGTCATTCAGTTATCTTAAGTATGGCCCTTTAAGATTGTTTAGTCAAATTGCTCAAGATTCAAATTTAAAGGTAGGAAAGTTTATATGGGTGGTTGGGCACTCAGGGCCAGAAACAGCAGAAGATAGTAGAACACATTTTGGTATATTTGCACCTGGTGTGACTCAACTTTTTCCAGATGGGCATATAATTAATTTACATCCCTGGGAATACAATGAAGTGGCACCATGTCTTTCGGCGGCATTGAATACTGAAGTGCCTATAGTTGCAATTCATCTTACGAGGCCTCCAGTTGTTATTCCTGACAGAGAAAGTTTGGGCATTGCATCCCACTTAGATGCTTCAAAAGGCGCCTATATAATAAAAGATTTTGATTCAAATAAAGAAAAAGAGGGTGTTGTAATCGTTAGGGGTACTAGTTCTACAAGTTCTTTAATTGAAATTCTTTCAGACATAAAGCAAAACGGACCGAATGTAAAAATAGTAGCCGCAATAAGTTGGGAGCTTTTTAAAAGACAAAGTAAAGAGTACCGTGAATCAGTGGTAGGGTTAGATGAATGGCGCGATGCAATGATTATTACAAATAGTGCAATAAAACTAATGCATAATTGGATTTCAAATAAGACAGTAAAAAAATACTCCATGTCACCTGATCATGATAACAAATGGAGAACTGGTGGCAGCGTAGATCAAATAATTAACGAATCTAAACTAGACCCAAGAAGTTTACTTAATGGCATCAAAGTTTTCGCAGTTGACAAGGAAAGCCGCTTATCAAAAATATGATTAAGATACGTTGAGTGTAAAACCATAAAATTTTTATTGAGACTTTATGTCGGCTAATTCAGATTGTATTTTCTCACTCTGAATTAAAACGTTTTATTTATTTTTTGCTACATGACAGAAATTCATATTACAGACCCAACTCCAATTGATGAAGATATCGTAATTGAAAAATCATTACGACCCTCGAAGTTTGATGAGTTCATTGGTCAAAAAAAGTTAGTTGGGAATCTTAAATTATATATTGAAGCAGCTAATCAGCGAGGAGAAGCATTAGATCATGTCCTCCTCTTTGGACCTCCAGGATTAGGTAAGACGACCCTAGCAAGTATCGTATCAAAAGAACTTGGTTCGAGCATTAAAAATGCATCTGGTCCAATTGTTGAGCGAGCAGGAGATCTTGCTGGCATGATAACTAACCTTTCTCACAGAGATGTATTTTTTATTGATGAAATTCACCGGCTCAATAGCAACGTTGAAGAGTACTTGTATTCAGCAATGGAAGACTTTTCTATTGATATCATGATAGATAAGGGCCCAAGTGCTCGTAGTGTACAATTAAGCATTGATCCTTTTACCTTGATAGGAGCGACTACAAGGCTGGGAAATTTAACTTCCCCATTAAGAGATAGATTTGGTGTTGTTCTTAGAGTTGATTATTATGAAACTGAAGAATTATTTCATATAATTAATCGTTCTTCAGAAATACTAGAAGTTGAGATTGATGATGAAGGTGCTATGGAGTTGGCAAGTCGTAGTCGTGGGACCCCTAGAATTGCGAATCGTATACTAAGACGTGCTAGGGATTATGCAGAGGTTAAAGCCAAGGGTAAAATAGATTTTGAGGTTGCAAAAGCATCGCTTAAAAAATTAGGCATTGATGAAATAGGTCTTGATGAGATGGATCGAAAAATCCTATCAGTTATTATCGAACAATTTTCAGGAGGGCCAGTAGGCCTAAAATCTCTTGCTGTGGCAGTAGGAGAGGATTCTACTACCATAGAAGATGTTTATGAGCCGTTTTTAATTAAAGAAGGTTTTATGATGAGGACTTCAAGAGGAAGGCTTGCACAAGACGCAGCCTATGAATTGCTAGGAAAACAAAAAACTACAGATCAACAGAGGTTATTTAATGATAAATAAAAAAAAGAAATACAAACTAGGTGATTTTAACTATCAGTTACCAAAAGCATTTATTGCTCAGCACCCTGAAGCCAGGCGAGATTATGCAAAATTAATGGTGGTTCATAAAGACACTGGTGATATTGAGCACAAGAAGTTTTATAACATTATAGATTATATGAGGAAGAATGACCTTCTTATTATGAATAACACAAGGGTGTTCCCAGCTCGTCTCTTTGCAACAAAAGATCGTACAGATGCAAAAGTAGAAGTTTTTCTTTTAAGAGAATTATCAAATGATTTGTGGGAAGTCATGGTCAAACCCGCTCGAAAAGTCAGAATTGGAAACAAATTGGTATTCACGCCCAAGCTCATGTGTGACGTTATTGATAATACTGTTTCTGGAGGTCGGGTTGTTAGGTTTGAGTACGATGGTGATGATTTTGATAAAATGATTGATAGAATAGGGAGACCCCCACTCCCCCCATATATCAATAGAGAGGCCGATAAAAATGATAAAAAAAGATATCAAACCGTATATGCAACTCAGAGAGGAGCTGTGGCTGCGCCAACAGCAGGTTTGCACTTTACAGATGGAGTGTTAAAAAAAGCAAAAGATAAGGGCATCAAGACCGAGACAATAACGCTTCACATAGGCCTAGGGACCTTCAGACCAGTTCAGGTAGAAGATTTAAACCGACATCAGATGGATTCTGAATATTTTGAAGTTTCGCCTCAAACAGCTATGGCAATCAATCAGGCTCGTAAGCGACACAGAAAAATTATTGCAGTAGGGACATCAACCGTTCGAGCTTTAGAGACTATTGCAATTTCTGGTTTTCAGGTCACACCGAAGAGAGGTTGGACTGACAAATTTATATATCCACCTTATGAATATAAAATGGTTGATAAAATGATCACTAATTTTCATACTCCTCAATCTACTCTACTAATGATGGTTAGTGCTTTCGCCGGAAGAAAACTGATAAAAAAAGCTTATCTAGAAGCAAAAAAGAACGATTATCGTTTTCTAAGTTATGGTGATGCAATGATGATAATATAGTCGCTCTTGTTTAGCACAGCCGTTATTACAGCAGGGGGCTCAGGCCAGAGATTTGGTGAATTAAAGCAATTCAAGAAACTAAATGGGCAACCTCTCTATGAGCATTCATTAAAGACATTCATTGATGTGAGTTTATTTGGTGAAATAATTCTAGTTGTGCCTGTTGAGAATCAAAAGACAATTGAACAACAAGTCAAAAAAAAATACAAATCATTGGTTAAGGTCATAGTTGGTGGAATGAATAGGCAAGACTCTGTGAAAAATGGCGTTATGAATTCAAGCTCAAAGACTGATTTGGTTGTGATACATGATGCTTCTCGGCCATTTATAACAAAAAAACTTATAAAAGATTGTATTTTGGCTTGTTCAAACTCAGATGGCGCTATCATTGCTCTCCAGCCATTCGATACCATAAAATACTCAAAAAGCAATGTAGTTGAAAAAACTATAGACCGTGAAAAGGTTTGGATGGCACAAACTCCGCAGGCTTTTATTAAAGAAAAAATATTAGAGGCCTATAATAATAAGTTAGATGGATTGATAATGACAGATGAGTCATCAATGATGGAAGGCATGGGTTATAAAATCAAAATTGTCAGAGGTTCTGAAAACAATTTTAAGATTACAACAGATAATGATTGGAAAAGAGCTGAAATGGTGCTTCGATGATAAAAGTGGGTATAGGCTATGATGTTCATCAGTTAAAGGTAGATGAAGATTTGTTCATTGGTGGAGTAAAGGTTTTATCAGATTTTGGTTCTGTTGGCCATTCAGATGGAGATGCCCTCTCACATGCAATTGTAGATGCGCTGCTTGGAGCTGCAGGTTTGGGGGATATTGGGAAATTCTTCCCAAGTGATGATGATACTTGGAAAGGGGTTGAGAGTAGTACTTTTATATCCGATGTCATTTCTAGAATTACAAAAATTGGATATAAGGTAAACAATGTAGATGCCACAATAATTTTACAATCACCCAATATTGGAAAGTATATTGGGCAAATAAATGAAGCTTTATCAGAAGTCATGATTTTAGATCAATCTAGGATTAATATTAAAGCTACAACAACAGATAGGTTAGGAGTTATAGGCGAAGGACTTGGTTGGGCTTCTATGGCCGTAGTAACATTAATTAAATCAACTTGATGGAGTTATTGAGTTTTAGGTCTTACGCTAAAGTAAATGTTGGCCTTCAGATATTAAATCAGAGGCCAGATGGATTTCATAATATCAATACTTTATTTCAAGAGTTGGACTTTTTTGATACTATAGAATTACAGAAACGAAAAAATGGATGCGAATTTTCTTCAAATGTTAACTGGTTAGAAAATAATGATTCCAACTTGTGTGTTCTTGCATGGAAAAAGTTTTCTGAGAAATATGGCATTGGTGGTGTTTCAATCAAGTTAGATAAAAATCTGCCATCAGGCGGCGGCTTAGGCGGTGGTTCTTCAAATGCAGCAACAATCCTTAAAGGTCTTTGCTCTCTATATTCCATAAGTCCTGACTATGAGGAATTAAGAAATATCGCTATGGATTTAGGGGCAGATGTTCCTTTTTTTTTGAAAGGGGGTCTGCAAAGCGCATCGGGGATAGGGGAATGTTTAATTCAGCATTCTGGTTGCATTCAAGGTACGTATTTAATCATAATTCCTAGTTTTAAAATTGATACATCTTGGGCCTACAATAGTTATAAAAAAATTTTGGAGGATGAGAAAGAAGAAGTTAATTTTGCTGGTCTTTTAGAAAAAGATGAGATTCCTTTTAAGCTTTTTGAGAATGATTTTGAATCAATTGTTATTCCAGCATATCCAGAGATTGCAGAAATAAAAGAGCAACTAAGGTCCACCGGACCTAAGTTCGTTAGTCTGTCGGGTTCGGGCTCGACTGTGTATGGGATTTTTGACGATGAAGTGGGCGCCAAGTCTGCGGAGTCTCTTTTTTCTCATAACTATTCCACTTTTATTGCAAATCCAATCATGCATATGTAGTATAACAAAAATTTGGGGCGTAGTATAATGGTAGTACACCTGGTTTTGGTCCAGGCAGTTGGGGTTCGAATCCCTGCGCCCCAGCAAATAAAACAGTATAAAGAGTGAATAAAAACAAGTTAAAATTATTTAGTGGACGTAGTAATCTCGAAATTGCAGAGAAAATTGCCAGCACCCTTGACCGTGATTTAGGCAAAATATCCATTAAGACGTTCTCTGATGGTGAGATATGGGTTAAGTATGAAGAAAATATTAGAGGGTGCGATGTCTTCATAATACAATCAACAAATGGGCCCTCTGAAAACATAATGGAGCTTGCTCTTCTGGTTGATGCGGCCGTGCGTGCATCTGCGGATACCGTAACAGTTGTCATGCCTTACTTTGGATATGGACGTCAAGACAGAAAAGATCAACCAAGAGTTCCAATTTCATCTAGAGTGATGGTTGATATACTGACTGCATTAGGTACAAATAGAATTATTACCTTAGATCTTCATTCTACCCAGATACAAGGGTTTGCAAATATTCCATTTGACAACCTATATAGCCGTACGATTATACATGAAGCAATAAAAGGTGAAAATTTTACTTCAGGAAATACAGTTGTTCTTGCTCCGGATATTGGTTCTGTGAAAATGAGTCAAAGCTATGCAAAGGCATTAGGGATGCATTTTGCATTAATTGATAAAAGACGTTTTGCACCTAATCAGACAGAGGTCAATCATTTGATTGGCGAATTACAAGATATGGATGTTTTGATCATTGATGATATGATTGATACTGCTGGTACTACTGTTAACGCTGCAAATGCGGCAATCAGCAAAGGTGCTAAATCTGTTACGGCTGTTGCAACTCATGGTGTGTTATCTGGCCCCGCAATTGAAAAACTTAGTGATTCTGATATTAGAAAAGTTATTATTACTGATACAATCCAAATTCCAGAAAATAAAAAAATTAATAAACTAAAAATTGTTTCAGTTGCCAAAATATTTGGAGAAGCAGTTAATAGAGTGCATAATGGAGAATCCGTTAGTGCTTTATTTGAATCTTAAAAAGGAGAAGAGACAATGGCATCGTCCTACTACAAATTAGATGTTTCAAACCGAACAGAACTCCGTTCGAAGGGCGCAAGAGCTATGCGTAGAAAAGGTTTGATTCCTGGGGTACTCTACTATGCTGGTGAAGAAAATGTGAATATATCTATTGAAAAATCTGTTTTGTTTCACGCAATGCAATCTGGACAACGAATTTTTGAAATCGATCAAGATGGTGCCAGTCAGTATACTATGATAAAGCAACTGCAGTATCATCCTGTGACCGATGAAATTATGCATGTTGATTTGATGCGCGTTAGAAGATCAGAAAAAATAACAATATCTGTTCCTCTCATGCTCATCGGAGAATCTGTAGGCGTTAAAGAGGGAGGGGTTCTATCACAATCATTAAACCAAATTGAGATAAGTTGTTTCCCAACTGATGTTCCTGCCCAGATAGAATTAGACATTGAAGATCTAGAGTTAAATTCAGCAAAAAGCGTTGGTGATTTAGAATTAGGTCTAGAAGATGTAGATATTATAACAGATCCCAGTGTAAATATTGTATCAATTATGCCTCCGACTGCAGAAGAAGTTGTTGAGGTGGATAGCGATGAAGAGCTAGGTGAAAGTGGCGATGATTCGGATGCAGAACCAGGTAGTGAAGAAGAAAAAGAATCATCGAGTGGAGATTCTGGGCAAAAAACTGAAGACTCATGATTGCCTTCGTAGGCCTAGGGAATATTGGAGATGCATATGCAGATACCAAGCATAATGCAGGATTCTGGTCAATTGATCAGTTCGCTGTTCGTAACAATTTGGCTTTTAATCCGGGAAAGGGCGATTACGTTTTTTCTCAAATCAAAAGTAGCCAGGTCTTATTAATTAAGCCAACAACAGGTATGAATAATAGTGGAATTGCAGTAAAAGATGTAATGGATCAGTGGGAATTGATACCTTCCGAAGTAGTGGTAGTTTTAGATGATGTTGACCTTCCGTTGGGCTCCATACGTATCCGTCCAAAGGGAGGTGATGGTTGTCATCGCGGTCTAGAAAATATTATTTATCAGATTAGAACAAACAAATTTTCAAGAATAAGGTTAGGTATAGCTGAACCATCAAAAGAAACTCGTCCATCTGAAGAATATGTCCTTAAGCCCTTTGATAAAGATAGCGGTGAAAAAGTAGAAGAAATGATTCAACGATGCGCAGATGCAATGCAAGACCTTGTAATTAAAGGACTTGACTATACAATGAATAGATTTAATACATAGATATGGAGAAATCTGATTAATGAATAATTATATAATTTTAACGCTGGGTGCCGGACTCTTGGCTCTTGTTTTTGCGTTTTGGAAGACTAGCTGGATTGAACGTCAAGGCCAGGGTACTGAAAAAATGCGAGTCATAGGCGCAAGTATTGCAGATGGGGCGATGGCATTTTTAAGAGCGGAATATCGAGTTTTAGCAGTTTTCGTTGTGGCGGTTGCGATTATTCTAGGTATTGCAAATAATGATAGCTCTGATTCGAGCGCATTTATTGCATTATCATTTCTGATTGGTGCTATTGCATCAGGCTTAGCGGGGTTTCTTGGTATGAGGGTTGCAACCAAGTCAAATAACCGAACCACTAATGCTGCGCGAGAATCTTTAGAAGAGGCTTTAAGAGTTGCTTTTAGTGGTGGTTCTGTAATGGGTTTGAGCGTTGTAGGGTTAGGTGTTTTAGGATTAGGGGGATTATTCCTCCTATATACAAATATGTATGGATCTGATTCTGCCAATATCGGTACAGTATTAAATGTTCTGTCTGGGTTTTCTCTAGGTGCGTCTTCAATTGCTCTATTTGCACGTGTTGGTGGTGGGATTTACACCAAAGCAGCAGATGTGGGAGCAGATTTAGTGGGTAAAGTTGAAGCTGGAATCCCCGAAGATCACCCTCTTAACCCAGCTACAATTGCTGATAATGTAGGTGATAATGTAGGCGATGTTGCAGGTATGGGTGCCGATCTTTTTGAGTCTTACGTTGGATCTATTATTGGTTCTATGGTCCTTGGCGCTAGCATTCTTGTTTCAGGCAGTTTTGATTTTAATTTTGTATTGTTGCCGCTTCTTATAGCTGGGTCAGGAATTATTGTATCGATTCTTGGAACTTTTATGGTGGTAGTAAAAAAAGGTGGTGATCCTCAAAAAGCACTTAATCAAGGTGAATTTGGTAGTGCGGCAATCATGGTCGGGGTAATCTTTCTTTTAATTAATTCATTTTTACCAGATACATTTTCCCAAGGAGCCGCCAGCTTCACTAACATGGGTGTGTTTTTTGCAACCGTTATAGGCTTGGCTGCGGGCCTTGGTATAGGATTGATAACTGAGCATTATACTGGAACAGGCACGCCACCAGTAAATTCCATTGTGAAACAATCCGTAACTGGACCAGCAACAAATATAATTGCAGGGCTAGGCGTTGGAATGCAATCTACAGCGATTCCCATATTAATCATTGCTTCAAGCATTGTTGGGGCTTTCCACTTTGCAGGTCTGTACGGTATAGCAATGGCTGCCTTAGGAATGCTTGCTAATACTGGGATTCAATTAGCAGTTGATGCATATGGACCAATTTCTGATAATGCTGGTGGCATAGCAGAAATGGCAGAATTACCAAAAGAAGTTCGTGAAAGAACCGATAAGTTAGATGCAGTAGGAAACACAACAGCTGCGATTGGGAAAGGTTTTGCGATTGGTTCTGCAGCACTCACAGCACTAGCATTATTTGCTGCCTTTATGGTTCAAAGTGGAATTACTACAATTGATATTGCGAATCCTTGGGTGATGGCAGGCTTATTTGTCGGAGGAATGTTGCCATTTTTATTTTCATCAATGGCCATGGGTGCTGTAGGGCGTGCAGCTATGGCAATGATTGAAGAGGTTCGTAGACAGTTTCGTGAAATACCTGAACTGAGAAAAGCCCTTGAACTAATGAATTTGAAAAGTGAAAGTGATTGGAGTGATAGCGACAGAGCTTTATACGAGGATGCTTTAAGTAAAGCAGAGCATGGACGTTGCGTTGAAATTTCTACACAATCAGCTATAAAAGAGATGGTTCTTCCGGGTCTTTTAGCCGTGATATCACCAGTAGTAATCGGCTTTGTATTTGGACCAGAAACCTTAGGTGGACTTTTAGCAGGTGTTACTGTTTCAGGTGTTTTAATGGCAATTTTTCAATCAAATTCAGGCGGAGCATGGGATAATGCAAAAAAAATGATAGAAGAGGGTTTTCAATTTGAAAATGAATCTCTTCAAAAAGGTTCAGAAGCTCATAAGGCTGCTGTTGTTGGAGATACAGTTGGAGACCCATTTAAAGATACATCTGGTCCATCATTAAATATATTAATTAAGCTTATGTCTGTAGTATCGTTGGTCATTGCGCCACTATTAAAAAATATATCGTAAAGAATAAGGAGATATTATGTCATTTTACGAAACCCTTTACATTGTCGATCCAAACCTTGAGAATAGTTCTCTAGAAAAGACAATGGATGAAATTGGTAAAGAGTTGGAAAAAACAAAATCTAAAATAATAAATCATCGTGTATGGGGAAAGAAACGCCTTGCATATCCAATAGAAAGGCAGAAATATGGTTCTTATATCCTTATGCAATTTGAATCTGGAGACCAAGAAAAAATAATTGATTATGATACTTGGATGAGGTTAAATAATTCAGTCCTCAGGCATATGACGGTGTTGCTTGATCAAAAACCAGATGTTCATATAGAAAAAAAACCAGAAGTAGAAAAATTAGAAGATGAACCTAGAAAAGTGGAATCATCCGATTCAAAAGAGACTGAAACCACTGAAATAAAATCGAATAAAGAAGAATCTAATGGTGAGGATAATTCTTCAGATGATAAACAAAATGCCGATTTAAAGGAGTCAGAATAATGGCCTTTCAAAACAGAAATAAATTTTGTTATTTTAAAGAAAACGGGATTAGTGATATTGACTATAAAGATGTAAAACTTTTGCGTCGTTTTGTAAATGACCAAGGGAAAATAATGCCTCGTCGCGTTACAGGAACAAGTGCAAAAATGCACAGAAAATTAGTACGGGCAATAAAGAGATCAAGGTCAATTGCTTTAATGCCATATGTAGATAAAGATCAGAATAAATAGGATTATTATGGAGATTATATTATTACAAGATTATGATGGCCTAGGAGAAGCTGGAGACGTAGTTAGTGTTAAGCCTGGGTTTGCAAGAAATAAGCTAATTCCTGAAGGCGTTGCACTTCGTGCCTCAAAACGCAATTTAGCAATTAGTAGGGAGCGAAAGATAACTACACAGAATAAAAAAGTTCGTGAAGCAGCACTATATGATTCTCTGGCAAAAACATTATCTAAAACTGAAATAACAATTGAAGCACAAGTTGGCGAAGAAGACAAAATGTTCGGATCAGTTACTGCAATGGATATTCACAAAGCATTATTGGAAAAAGATATAGAGGTTGAGCGACAAGGAATTTTACTTGATGAGCCAATCAAAGCTTTAGGTATATATCATGTTTCTGTACGTGTTGCACCTAATGTAAATAGCGATATTAAAATATATGTTATAAAGTCATAAACTTTACAAGCTTCATCTATTTATGTTTTTATTATAATATGCAAATAGGGATTTTATTGTACCGTTGCAACTTTTTGATAAATAAAATCCCGCGCTATGTTTGCTGAAATTGCATTCCCTATATCAAACTTTAAAACTTTTACATATGAAATTCCTGACGATCTAAACTCATCTGTTCAAGTAGGTTCAAGAGTTATCGCCCCTTTTGGAAAAAGAAAAGTACAAGGAATCATAGTTAGTGTTCTAAAAGAAAAAAGCTATCAAGGACAAATAAAACAGATTCTTGGGCTCATTGATGATTATCCAGTGGTTACTCCTGAATTATGGAAATTGATTACTTGGATTTCTAATTATTATATGGCTCCAATAGGACAGGTTTCTAAGGCTGTTTTTCCAAAAAATCTATCAACACGTTATAAACCACAAAAGATTTGGTTTGTTAAAATAAAAAAGATTGCAAGTCAAAACTTTATTGCTAATCTTAAAAAAACAGCACCTAAACAGTATGAAGTCTTAAATGAGATTATTTTTGAAAGTTCACCAATACAAGTCTCATCTTTAAAAAAAATTGTATCAAATCCATTACTGATTTGTAAGGCTCTAGAGGAAAAACATATTGTTGAATTATTTGAAAAAGAGTCAATGCCAAATACAGATGCGTTCTCATTCAAACCAATTCGTAAAAAAGTCATATTTAATGATGATCAAGGTATAGTCGTTAGTAATTTAAAAGATTCGCTAGAAAAAAAATCATACACGCCATTTTTACTCCATGGTGTCACTGGAAGTGGAAAAACAGAGATTTATATAGAAGCCGTTAAGTTTTGCTTATCACAAAATAGAACCTCAATAATTTTGCTTCCTGAAATTTCACTAACACCACAGATTGCGGGAAGATTTAAATCTGTTTTTGGTGATACAATTGCTTTGTGGCATTCAAAGCTTACTCAAAAGCAAAGGTCTTTGACTTGGAGAGAAATATGTAAAGGGACATTTAAAGTAGTTATAGGTGCCCGAAGTGCGGTGTTTTCACCATTAAAAAATCTTGGGTTGATCGTCATAGATGAAGAGCAAGAAGCCTCTTTCCGGCAAGACTCACCTTCTCCTAGATATCATGCGAGAGATGTAGCCTTAATGCGCGCAAAGCTAAATGATTCAGTGATTTTATTAGCTAGTGCTACACCTAGTTTAGAAAGCTATTACAACCATCAAAACATGAAATTAAAATATTTACATTTACCAATTCGCTATGGAGGCGCAAAGTATCCGATTGTTCATCTTGTGGATATGTTAAAAGAACAGGATGATACTGGAAAGTTTGGCCAGGTAGTTTCGGGACTTTTGCAAGATAAGATTGAAGAGAGACTCAATAAGAATGAGCAAATCATTATCTTGCAAAATCGTCGAGGTTACTCACCGGTCATTAAATGTGGAGATTGTGGTGGTGTGGTAATGTGCCCTTATTGTAATGTTGCTTTTAGTTATCATCGAAATACAAATGTTCTTTTGTGTCACTTTTGTAGTTTTTCAATAGCTAGTCTTGATCAAAGTTGTTCTGATTGTAATAGTAAAAATCTGATTTACTATGGGGTTGGAACTCAAAAAGTAGAGGAGTTACTTAGAGATACTTTCCCAAAGGCATCAATACAAAGACTCGATATGGATACTTCACTTTCAGGATTGAATATCACACGTGTTCTTACAGATTTTAATAATGGTGAAATTGATATTTTGTTAGGTACTCAGATGATAGCAAAAGGCCTAGACTTCCCAAATGCAACACTAGTTGGTATTGTTAATGCTGACCAAGGATTGCATTTGCCAGATTTTAGATCAGGTGAAAGAATTTTTCAGTTGATTTACCAAGCCGCTGGTCGTTCAGGTAGGAGTAAAAAGCAGGGAGAAGTTGTAATACAAACTTACTCTTCTGAAAACCCAGTTATTAAAAGTGCAGCTAAGCTGGATATGAAGACTTATTACGAAATAGCATTGACAGAGCGCAAAGAATTAGACTATCCGCCATTTAGTTGGTTAGCTAAAATAGAGATTGCTGGAAAGAATAAAGATAAAACTTCTATGCTTGCATTAAAAATTACTAAATCAATGATTGGCGAGTATTCTGGTCTTAGTTCTCTGGGACCAGCACCTTGCTATATGGAGAAATTAAGAGGGCAGTATAGATTTCAAATTATTTTTAAGTCGATTAAGGTCTCTGATCCAAATGGTAAAAAGCTTCACTATTTTATTAATCAAAATTTTTACGAGGTTTCTCAAAAATATCAAAATGAAAAACTTCGTATAAACATACACTTTGACCCACTAAGTTTAATATGACTTTCTCTTATGATTAATATCTATGATTATTTTAAAACTTTGATATGTTTGATGTTTTATACATCAGGTCTTTATTCTGAGATAAGTTTTCCGGGTATGGAAACTTTCTCTTCTTCAATTCATTTAAGTATGGGCGGTGCTGGATATTTAAAACCCTCTTCATCTAATTTTAATGTCAACCCTTCAGCATATGAAGGGAAACAGTTTTCAGCATCAATCATAAAGTATCCAGCATCAATATTGAGTCAAAATATTGGGATGACTCTGCCACTCATTAAAAATGGTTTTAGTAGTTTCTCTATTAATCATATTTCATATGGAACGTTTAATGGATATACTGAAGATTATGAAGATACAGGTTCCTATAGTTCAAGTGATACCAAGTTCAGCGCGTCATATGGAAAAATGTTTTCGAAAATTCCGTTGAAAATTGGTTTCAACTCAAATTATTATTATTCAAAGTACGGGAATCAAAAATTTAGTATTCTGTC
>TARA_Y200000002_G_scaffold120851_1_pt1 | contig 33852 bp, 34 predicted proteins | sample TARA_Y200000002 | Tara Oceans TARA_Y200000002 (sample SAMEA2619388) | marine metagenome | biome: marine biome (ENVO:00000447); feature: surface water layer (ENVO:00002042); material: "saline water (ENVO:00002010), including plankton (ENVO:xxxxxxxx)" | depth 5 m | reverse complement strand
AGAGCAGCGACAGGAACATTGTGCTCTTTACCCATATCTAACATCCATTTAGGAGGAACCCCAAGTGCATTTGCTACGAGTTTTATGGGATGAGAAAAAGCAACCTCAAGAACTTCTTTCGCCCCATCAAGACCAGCACCCAAAACTTGATTAGAATTCTCTTCCGTTTTTTCTGACTCGTCACCACCACGAAGGTCAGATGCTTCAATATGATGTTGCTCAAGAATATCTGCACGAAATTCTCTATGCTCTTGAGGTATCATTTCTCTTAAGTCACTTGTTGAAAGATTTTCTCCCTTGCCAACATATGAATTTGGTACCAGTACATCAACACCATATGGCTTTCCATCAACATGTTCATCTATCCATTTTAGTTCGATTTCAAGTTTCTCTGGAGAAAGACCAACCGCACCTAAAACACCCATTCCTCCTGCCTTAGAAACTGCTGCAACGACGTCTCTACAATGGCTAAACGCAATCATAGGGAATTCAATATCTAAAAGTTTACAAATTTGCGACTTCATTTTTTTCTCCCATAACTAATTGTATATATTTTATATTACTTACTTTAAATTTAGAATGAATTAGAATAGTGAATGTTATGAAATTTACCGTTCCTGATATTTGTGATGAGTTTTACGAAAAAATTCAAATAGGTGATTCATTCTATAATTCATATGGTGGGATAGAAAAATTTTATGGTGAAATTCAAACTGTTCAATGTGAACATTCTAATAGCGTTGTTAAAGATATTGTAAAAAATAATGGAAAAGGAAAAGTTCTCTTTATAAGTCATACAGGCAAAGATTTATGTTCAATGGTTGGAGATCAAATTGCTCAGATTGCTTATGAAAACCAATGGAGTGGAATAGTTGTTGATGGATATGTTAGAGATGTTGAAGTTATAAAGGATATTCAAATTGGTTTGTATGCGAAAAATACCTTCCCAAAGAAAACAGATAAGACAGTCGGGACAGGACAAATTAATGTACCTTTTAAATTAAAGGAAATTAATATTGTTCCTGGGTATTGGATATATGTTGATTCTAACGGATGGGCTATATCGAATTCAAAATTAGAATTTTAAAGATTCAATACTCTTATCTTTTTGACTCCAAATATCCTCAATCCAATTTTTAAATTCAATCCTATATTCATTGTCATCTAAATAACTCTTATTTTTGAGACTTTCAGGGATTTTAAATTTTTTTACCAGGATTTTCACATCTGCCATATCTCCTTTCAAGAACGCCCAAGCAGATCTTTGATCAGTTTTATAAATCAGAGTAAAGTCAATCAAATATTTTGATTCTGGTAATGCTGATAATGCAGTTGCTAGACCTCCTATTTTTGGTTCAAGAAGGTTCTTATATGAAGAATTTTGATCTTTATGTTTTTCTGGTGTAAATCTTGTTCCCTCTGCATAACTAAAAATTGTTGATGGAGCTCTTTTTAATCTTTTGCATGATTTAATAGTATTTTCATAGTCCTGCAACCTCAAATTTGGATTTTTAGTGATCTGTTTCTTTGAATGCCTATTTACAAAGGGCATATTTAAATTTTTATTAGCTAAATATATAAATGGTATCCAAGAAAGCTCTTTCTTCATGAAAAATCTAATATTTGGCATCATATAATTTGATGCAGAAAGTATTAAGAGAATATCTGCCCATGATTGATGGTTAGCAAGTCCCAAACACCAGTCATTTCTGTCAAAGGTATCTTCGTAAATAACTTCCATCTTATTGTTATGAAAAAAGTTCATGATGACTTTGAAACCCAATATCGTCCAATCGCTAATATGATTGGACATTCGTGCTAAAGAAATTTTGAGGTTTTGAGACACAAATGGTCTAGGAAGATTAGCTATTGTTATTGTAGAAAAACCAATGGTGAGTTCGATTATTATAAATATGAAATGGATAACACCCTTTAAGTTCGATAAAAAATTCTTCATTTTATGAAATTAAAAACCTGACAAATTCGCATATCTTTCAGTATGAAATTTAATACCTCCATATATCTGTTCAGCTACTCTTCCTCTTTTAAGAAAGAAACCAATGTCATATTCATCAGTAACTCCAATGCCGCCATGCATTTGAACTGCTTCATTTGATACAAGATGTAAAGTTTCTCCCGCAACAGTTTTAGCAAGACTTGATAGTCTTTGAAGTTCGTTTGAATTCTCATCAGCAGCTCTCATCGCCGCCATTACTGAAGATTTTGTCAATTCTAGTTCACAAAACATTTGTGCTGCTCTATGTTGAAGTGCTTGGAAAGAACCAATCAATACACCAAACTGTTTTCTTTGTTTCAAATAATCTAATGTGGTTTCAAAAGCTGCTTCAGAGTTGCCTAACATTTCAGCCGATAATGCAATTCTTGCAATATCTAGAATGTTTTCAGCTGTTTCTCCACCTGTTTCAATATCTCCTAATATATCTTCTTTATTGATTTCGACATCTGTAAAAACTATGTTTGCATAGTTTCTTGAATCTGCCATATCAAGTTTAATTTTCTCTACACCAGAGGAATTTGAATTTACAAAAAACAAAGTAAGGCCGCTTGTTTCGCCTTTATTGCCAGATGTTCTTGCCAGTACAATTAATAGGTCTGCACTTGCTCCATCTACAACAAATATTTTTTTTCCATTAATAATTACTTTTTCTTTTTTAAATTCTGCAGTCATTTCTGTATCCGCAGGATTATGATGGCTTGATTCATCAATAGCAAAAGCTGTTGTCATTTCACCACTTACAATTTTTGGAAGATATTCCTCTTTTTGATTTTCGTTTCCAAAATTTGCTATCGAGTATGCTCCAATTACACCAGTTGCAAATAAAGGAGAGGGTGTGAGAGTTTTTGCACACTCTTGAAGTATTACACTAATACCTGATATACCAAAATTTGAGCCACCATATTCTTCTGGTATTAAAATACCTGGCCATCCAAGTTTAGACATTTCACTCCATATTGCTTTATCCCATAGTTGTGGGTCATTAGAATCTCTCAAGGATCTAAAATGAGTAACTGGACATCTTTCTTGTGCAAAATTTTTAGCAGTATCTTTGAGAAACTGTTCTTCTTCGTTAAGAGTTAACTTCATAAGAAATTATTGAGTTGGTAGGCCTAAAACTCTCTTTGAAATTACATTGAGCTGAACTTCAGAACTTCCACCCTCGAGTGAATTACCTTTAGTTCTTAGCCAAGCCCTTGTGAGGTTTTTATCTTCTTTATCAAACTCATCACCATCCCATGCAATACCATCTACACCCGATGCAGCTACCATAAGTTCATGTCTTTTTTTGTTGTGTTCTGTTCCGTAAAGTTTAAACATTGAAGCTGTAGCACTAGCTTTGCCACCTTCGTCACCCGCTCTTTTTAAAGTTAATCCAAAAGCGTGTTCTTTTATTTTATGAGAAGCAATTTCTGATCTAAAAAAGTTGTTGCCAATCCTTCCGGCATCTTCACCTAAATGCTTTTTGGCTATTGAAACAATATCTCTTTTGCTACCCATACCAGCAGCAAGACCAAAATTAGAGATAAAAGCTCTCTCATGCTGAAGCAGTTTTTTTGCAATTGTCCAGCCAGCATTTAACTCTCCTATTAAATTACTTTTAGGAACTTCAACATTATCAAAAAAGGTTTCACAAAATGGTGATTTACCTGATATTAAGGTAATTGGTTTTGTAGAAACACCTTTGGTTTCCATATCTATTAGTAAAAAACTTATACCATCATGCTTTGGTTCTTTTGGACCTGTTCTAACCAAAGCAAAAATCCAATCTGCTTTGTCAGCATATGATGTCCATACTTTTTGGCCATTAACCATGAATGAGTCACCTACATCCTCAGCCTTTGTTGCTAAACTAGCTAAGTCAGAACCAGAACCTGGTTCAGAATATCCTTGGCACCATCTTATTTCACCTTTGATTATTTTTGGAATGTGTTCTTTTTTCTGCTCTTCAGTTCCGTACTCTAGTAAAACAGGAGCAAGCATCCATATTCCAAAGCTCAATAGTGGTTGTTTTGCACCTATAAAGAACATCTCCTCATTAAGTATTTTAACTTCATCTTTGGATAAACCACCACCACCGTATTCTTTAGATACCGTAGGCATAGTCCAACCCTTAGCACCCATTCTTTCGAGCCACAATTTAGACTCAGGATTCTTATAAGAGGCTTTTCTACCACCCCAAACTTCATCAACAGGAATACTTGGATCTGCCCCAGATCTCATAGAAGGAGGACAATTCTTATCTAGCCAATTCTTAGTTTCTTCTCTAAATTTATCTAAATTACTCATAATTTTATGGATTTTAATGATTTCTCAAATATTATATGCACTTATTTTATTTTTTCGAGTTTTTTTACAGTATAAAATACGAGTCTTTTTTAAATAAAATCAACACAAAGAGTATAATTTTCGACATGTTTAAAAATATTGGCATCTTTATAAAGAAAAAAAATAATCAAAATATTGATATTAAAAGTTTTGATTCAATGATTAAGTCTCTATCTGAGAAGAAGGTGGATTTATTTATTGAAGAATCTCAGGATTATGAGAACGATATAATTCTAAAACTAGATAAGCAATCTTTCGTTAATAAAGTCGATCTCATAATTGTTTTTGGTGGAGATGGAACCTTGCTAAACTCAGCAAGACAATATTTGGATCACGAAATTCCTATTCTTGGAGTCAATATGGGAAATGTTGGTTTTTTAACCGATATCGCAGTTGATAACTTTGAACATGCAATAAATGAAATTTTTAATAATGAATACATAATAGAAGAAAGGAATCTTGTTTCTGCAACATTTGGTAAAAACCATTTATTTGGTTTAAACGAAATTGTAATTCACTCAGGCTCATACGCTCAATTGATGAGATATAGATTAAGCGTGAACGATAAAATTGTTTACGAACAAAGATCTGACGGGCTTATAGTAGCAACGCCAACTGGATCGACAGCATATGCACTCTCTGCTGGAGGACCAATAATACATCCAAGTTTAGATGTTTGGACAATTCTTCCAATGCTTCCTCAAAGTTTATCTTCAAGACCTTTTGTAATTTCATCTGATGAAAAGGTTGACATCAAATTATTTGAGGGGCCATCAGATGAAGCAAAAATTTGTGTTGATGGTCAAGCAGATATAAATCTCTCATATAAAGAAGATATTTCAATTTCAAAAATGGAAAAAACGCTAAAATTGGTTCATCCAAAAAGTAATGATTTTTTTGAAGCTTGTAGAGAAAAGCTTGGCTGGAGTTTAAATATTTCAAACAATTAAATTGAAAATATTTAGTACTATATATATTCCAATTATAACTCTAGCAGCACTCTTGAGTATTGTTTCTAACTTTGGCTCAGTTATTTCAATAATTGAGCCATTCACATACACAAAAATAAATATTTCAAATCTTGGGTATGTTTCAATATCAACATTTAATGAAACATTTTTTAATCAAAATCAGTGGTGGCGTTTAGTAACTCCGATGTTTCTGCATTTTTCTATTGCACATCTTGCTTTTAATTCCTTGTGGATTTACATACTCGGTCAGCAAATTGAAAAAATTGATGGAAAATTAATATTTATAATACTTGTTTTATTCTCTTCAATTTCAAGTAATTTTCTTCAGTTTTACTGGGCAAGTTCAAATTTATTTGGAGGACTCTCAGGAGTCATTTATGGTCTAATAGGATACTGTATGATTAACGAAATGGATTCAGTTTATCAGAGATATGAAATTCCTCCTGCTTTATATCTTTTTATGATTATTTGGATGGTGCTTGGCTTTTTAGGGCTTTTGGATCTATTTGGATTTGGTTCAGTTGCAAATTTTGCACATCTTGGTGGATTAGTTTCAGGAATTGCTTTTGCTATAATATATAAATTTATAAATGTAAGCTTAATAGGTAAACCATGATTAAAAAAGCAGTATTGCCAGTTGCAGGACTTGGAACTAGATTTCTCCCAGCTTCAAAAGCAACCCCAAAAGAAATGCTACCCATCATAGATAAACCCCTTGTTCAATATGCTGTGGAGGAGGCAATTAAAGAAGGCATTAATGAAATTATATTCATAACTAGCAATGAAAAAAATTCAATAGAAAAACATTTTAAAAAGAACAAAAAAATCGAATCTAGACTCATCAAATCTGGTAAGAATAATTTTGTAGAAAAACTTAACCCCAAGATGTTCGAAAAAATAACCTTTAAATATGTTAATCAGAAATCCCAAAAAGGTCTAGGTGATGCATTATTGCAAGCTGAAAAATATATAAAGAATGAATTGTTTGTGGTTATGCTACCGGATGATTTATTTTTATCAAAAAAATCGTGCTTAAGTCAAATAATATCACTTAGCGAAAAAACAGGTACCAGTGCAATAGCATTAAATAAAATAGATAAAGCCAATATTCATAAATATGGTGTGATTAAACCAGGAATAATAAATAATAAAATAATTCAAATAATTGATATGGTTGAAAAACCACTTGCAAATAATGCACCATCAGACATTGCAGTATGCGGAAGATACGTTTTTACACCATCAATATTTAAGTATTTAAAAAAAGTAAAATGTAATTCATCTAATGAAATTCAATTAACTAACGCAATAAAGCTTCAAATTGAAGATGAAGAAGTATTTGGATATATATATGATGGTCAGAAATTTGATTGTGGTAGTAAAGAAGGATTTGTTCATGCTACCATTGCGCTTGCATTGAAAGATAAAGCAATAAACAAAAAGATCAAAGAAATAATTAAGGATATTATTTGAATTTTTTTCTTAAAGTTATAAAGATTTTTCCACCAGAAGCAGCACATTCTATTTCATTAAACTCTCTAAATTTTTTGTATAAAATTAATTTACTTAATATTTTTTTTAAAAAAATATCAAAAGATGAAATCATTACATTTGCAAATATCAAATTTAAAAACAGGCTTGGTACAGCAGCCGGGTTGGACAAAAATGGTGATTTTATAGATTGTTTAGGTAGCTTGGGCTTTGGTTTTTTGGAAGTAGGAACCGTTACTCCAGTCTCTCAACAAGGTAATAATAAACCCAGGGTCCATAGAAATTTTAAAGAAAACTCTATTATAAATAGCTTAGGGTTTAATAATAAAGGAGTTGATTATCTTGTTAAAAATTTAAAGAAAAGAAAATATGATGGAATTGTTGGTGTAAACATAGGAGCTAATAAAAAATCAGTAGGTGAAAAGAGAATTAAAGATTATTTAATTTGCTTGGAGAAAGTTCATGAGCATGCAGACTATATAACGATCAATATTTCATCTCCAAATACTCCAAATTTAAGGGATTTGCATAAAGAAGATTATTTAAAAGAGTTGATTGAAAAGATTGATACAAAATCAAAAGATTTAAATATTTCTAAACCAATTTTTATCAAAATATCTCCTGATGAAAATAACGAAAGTGTAAGAAATATTTTAAAGTTAATTAATGACTCATCTATAGCTGGAATTATTGCAACTAATACTTCTGTCAATAAATCAAATTTATTGCAAGATAATTTTAAATCAATTGAAGGTGGAGTTTCAGGAGCACCATTAATGAAAAGGAGCACTGAAAAAATATCATATATAAGCTCTCTTTCAAAAAGTATTCCAATAATTGGTGTTGGAGGAGTAATCTCAAAACAAGATTTTAATGCAAAAGTTAATGCTGGAGCTGGACTGGTTCAAATATATACCGGTTTTGTAATAAAGGGACCAAAAATTATTCAAGAAATTTTGAGCATTTGAAATGATTGAGTATCTTGTCTTTTTTCTGGCATTAGTTTTTTTAATTGGTTCAGTCTCACTCGCAATTCCATCAAAAAAATCACAAAAAATATCTAAATTAAGAATGGAGGCTAGGAAGCTTGGTGCAACCATTACTTCTGCACTTTATGGATCAAATGACTTCAAAAATTACAAAAAAAATGATGTCTACTATCAGATTAAAAATAAATCAGAACTGAAAGAAGCTCACTATATTAAAGACAAAGATAAATTATTGTTGTATTCTCCTGTCAAATTTAAGTACTCTGAGAGATTTGTAAACATTAATTTGCAAATTGAAAAAGTCTCAGCAAGTATCAATGAAATAATTTTTACAGAAAAGAATATTAAGTTTATTTGGAACGAAATTAATGATATAAGCGAATTAAAATTAATTATTGATAAATTGAATCAAATAAAATAATTTAAAAATTTTTCTTGCAAATACTACCCAATTAATGATATTCATAAAAAAGGAATAAAAATTTTAATAATGGCTAAATCTTTAGTAATAGTAGAATCACCAGCAAAGGCCAAGACTATTTCAAAATATCTTGGATCAGAATATATTGTTGAATCAAGTGTTGGACATATAAGAGATCTTCCAAAAAAAGCTTCGCCAAATGCTAAAAGAGCATCAATTCCGAAAGAGTTATCACCTGAAGAGAAAAGTAAACTCAAAACTATTAATGATAGAAACAGACTAATAAGGAGAATGGGTATTGATCCTGATAATGGATGGAAGGCTGACTGGCAAATAATTCCTGAGAAAGAAAAAGTAATAAAATCATTAAAAAAATCTGCAAAAGGAGTTGACCATATATATCTAGCAACTGACCTTGATCGAGAAGGTGAAGCAATAGCATGGCATCTTAAAGAGGCACTTGGACCTGAAAAATATGAGTATTCAAGAGTTAGATTTAATCAAATTACAAAGTCAGCAATCATAGATTCTTTTGAGGATCCAAAAGAGATAGATTTAGATTTAGTAAAAGCTTACAGGGCAAGAAGGTTTCTTGATAAAGTTATTGGATTCGAGCTTTCACCTTTGTTGTGGAAGAAAGTTGCTAGAGGTCTTTCTGCGGGAAGAGTGCAATCTGTTGCTTTGAGACTTTTAGATGAAAGAGAAAGGTTAATACAAGAATTTATTCCAGAAGAGTTTTGGGAGGTTTCAATGATTCTTAATAAAGATGATTTAAGTATTCCTTTTTTACTTAACAGAAAAAAGTCTCAACCATTATTAAAGAATGAAGAAGCTATGAAGATAAATGAGCTTATCAAAAGTTCAGAAATATCTATAAATGAAATTATAAAAAAACCTGTCAAAACAAAACCTAGAGCACCTTTTATTACATCAACACTTCAGCAGGCTGCGAGCACAAAATTAAGCTTTACAGTTAAAAGAACAATGAGAGTTGCTCAGAAGCTTTATGAGGCTGGACATATTACTTACATGAGGACTGATGCTCCAAGTTTAAGCAAAGAGTCTATTCAGGATGCTAGAAATTTCATTGATGAGAGGGTTGGTGAAAAATACTTAACTAATGCCCCCAGAATTTATTCAAGTACTGAGAATGCTCAAGAAGCACATGAAGCTGTAAGACCAACTAACGCTTACCTTACGGCAGATGATCTTATGAATCATACCGAAGAGGAAAAAAGGCTTTACCAACTGATATGGCAACAATACATATCATCTCAAATGCCAGATGCTGAATATTTATCAACCTCTGCCAAAATTAACATGGGTGAATATACATTTTCAGCAAAAGGAAGAGAAATAGTTTTTGATGGATATACAAAAATATCGCAACCTTTTAAATCTGATGATGATATTTTACCTCCACTAGAAGAGGGAGAAATACTTACATTAAATGAAGTAAATCTCGATCAAAAATTTACAAAACCACCTGCAAGATTCTCTGAAGCTGCTTTAGTAAAAGAACTTGAAAAGAAGGGCATAGGGAGACCATCCACGTATGCAAACATAATTTCTACTATTCAAGATAGAGGGTATGTTGAAATTCAAAATAGAAGATTTTTTGTTAAAAAAATTGGTCATATTGTCACTGAAAGATTAATTGAAAGTTTTGATGACATTATGGATTATGAATTTACCGCTAATCTTGAAAATAATTTAGATAGTGTCGCTAGAGGTGAATTAAATTGGAGAAATGTTTTGGATGATTTTTATAATAGTTTCCAAAAAGATTTAGTTTCTGCCTCAGAAGAAAATGGAATGAGAGGTAACCAACCAACAAATACAGACATTATCTGTCCATGTGGTAAAAAAAATATGGTTATTAGAAATTCATCAAATGGAGTTTTTTTGGGATGTTCTGGATACCAGAATACTGGAGATGATAAATGTAAAGAAACACTCAATTTAGTGTCTGGTGACGAAGCAATTAGTGTTGATGATAGTGAGGAGGCTACAAATCTTCTAATAAAAAAAAGATGTCCAAAATGTGGAACAAGCATGGATAATTATCTTATTGATGAAAATCGTAAACTTCATGTATGTGGAAAAAATCCAGATTGTGACGGCTATTTGATTGAAGAGGGCCAATTTAAAATAAAAGGTTATGACGGCCCAACTCTTGAATGTCATAAATGTGGTTCTGAAATGCAGCTTAAAACCGGCAGGTTTGGAAAATATTTTGGTTGTTTGAATGATAACTGTGGAGCCACAAGAGCCTTACAAAGAAACGGAGAACCCAAACCAATCACAATGGAGCCTATTGAACTAAAAAATTTAAAATGTATTAAATGTGAAGATCATTACTTATTGCGTGATAGCATGAAGGGTTTATTTTTAGCTGCAAGTCAATATCCAAAAAATAGAGAGACAAGGGCACCTAAGGTTCATGAGATAAACAAACTCAATCTTGAAATTAATGAGGCATGTCGCTTTTTACCAAACAAAGATAAACATACATATCTTCTCAGTGCACCTGAAAAAGATATAGATGGTAATGAGTATGTGATTAGATATAACAGAACTGATGACATTCATTATGTTGCTTCTGAAAAAGATGGAAAGAAAACTAAATGGACGGCAGTATTTTCTGATGGTGAATGGAAACAAAATAAAAAAGATTAGTGGAAAATAGAGAACTATCAAACCTATACCTAGATTTATCAAAAGAAATTCTTAATAAAATTAATTTTGGAGGGTCTGTCAGAGACAACCAAAATCAACTTCTTTTCATAACATGTCTTGAAAAAAGCATTTCATATTTTACTGATGAGATAAATTCTACTCTGATAAATGGTATTCCAAATATTGAAACATTTTGTTTTTCAGAAAAATGGCTACAATTATCAAAAATCGACACAATAAAAAATATTTTTATAAAAGAAATCGAACCCAATGGGTTATTAGTTATGATGGAAAAATCAAAACAAAAACTAATAAACGTCAATAACGATAATTTAATAGTTACAGATGAACCAAATAACTTGAAAAAATATAATTTAATATTAGATAAGTACAAGGACACCCAAGAGTTGCTTCGCAAAATGCTTGATGAGTGTTAAGCTAAATTTATATGGAGATAAAATGACTAACTACTTAGAATTAGCACAACTAGCCGATGGAAGTATTGTATTAAGAAGATCAGATGATCATAAAAATCCTATTGTTAAAATATGCTTTTCACAAGAATCAAAAGATTTTCTTCAAGGTCAAGAATTAACTGTAGCAAAAGAGATGATTCGAGCAGGTATAGAAAGTGTGAGCGGTAATGTTAGTGATTTAGATGAATTTTTTGATAAACAAAGAGATAAGTTCTCAAAAAAGCAAACTATAGTTCATTAGTTCCTTCTTAAGAGCCCAATACTTTTTCCTTCAATACTTAACTCATCTCGTTCTAAATTAACTTTTATAGTTTCGAAATCTTCATTTGCTGGTTCGAGTTCAACTAATTTAGCTGATTTTCTATTAAAAAACTTTACTGTTACTTCATCATCGATTCTTGCAATAACAATATCACCGTTTCTCACATCAGTTGTTTTTTTTACTGCAATTAAATCATCTTCCATTATTCCAGCATCTTTCATGCTAAGACCTTTAACTTTTAGAAAATAATCAAATTTAGACTCAAAAAATGATTTAGGACAATTAATAGTTCTTTCTATATTTTCTTCTGCAAGAGTTGGGGACCCAGCTGCAACAAGACCTATTACAGGATAATTATCTTTACTTCCATAAGAATTTTCATCATTAATAATAGATATACCTCTTGAGGCCCCACTTTCAATTGCTATAAAGCCTTTCTTTTCTAGAGCTCTTAGATGTGTTTCTGCCGAATTTGGTGATTTAAAACCAAGCTCTTTACAAATGTTTGCTCGAGTTGGTGGAAAACCTGTCTTATTTATGTAAATTTGAATACAATCTAATACTCGTTGTTGTTGTGAGGTAATTTCTTTCATAATAATAAATGTACTGAATATATATACAGTATAATGTAATTTATATTTTTTTCAAGATCTATGGCAAACAGGAAATCTAAATTAATAATAGGAATATCATCAAGAGCATTATTTGATTTAGATAAAAGTCATGAAATATATAAAAATGAAGGACTTAAGTCATATCAGAGTTATCAAGTAGAAAATGAAAATAAAACATTAAAACCTGGTGAAGCTTTTAATCTTGTTAAAAAAATTTTAAAAATTAACGAACTATATAATGGTACTGACAGAGTTGAAGTTATTTTATTGTCAAGAAATACCTCTGATACTGGTTTAAGAATAAGAAACTCTATTGAAGATCATAAACTAAACATTAGCAGAGCAGCTTTTTGTGGAGGTGAAAGTCCGCATAGGTATGTTAAAGATTTTGGAGTACATCTTTTTTTATCTAGCAGTATTGATGATGTAAAACTTGCAATTAAAAGCAATGTAGCAGCGGCTACAATTCTTTCAAGAAAATTAACAAAGAATAAAAAATCAAGCTCTGATCAGTTAAAAATAGCATTTGATGGCGATGCAGTAATCTTTTCAGATGAATCAGAAAAAATTTATCAAAAAGATGGTTTAAAGGCATTTATTAAAAATGAGGTTACCTCCACCACACCTCTCAAAGAAGGCCCGTTTAAATCATTTTTAGTTCAATTAAATAATATTCAAAATGATTTTGAAATCAATGAATGTCCAATTAGAACAGCTCTTGTTACTGCAAGGTCAGCGCCATCAGATAGAAGGGTTATCAAAACTTTAAGAGAATGGGGAGTAAGAATTGATGAGTCTCTTTTTCTGGGCGGCCTATCTAAAAATAAATTTTTAGAATCTTTTGATGCGGACATCTTCTTTGATGATCAAAAAAAGCATATTATGAGTGCTGTAAAAAATACTACCTCAGGACATGTGCCATACGGGATAAAGAATAATTAATCATGGAAATAGTTTGTTTAGATATGGAAGGTACTCTTACCCCTGAAATATGGGAAAGAGTTGCTGAAGATACTGGGGTTGAAGAACTTGGAATGACTACAAGAGATATTCCTATTTATGAAGATCTTCTAGACATGAGATTAAAGGTGATGAAAGATAAAAAGATAAAACTTTCACATGTTCAAAAAGCAGCAAATTCTCTTGAATTGCTTCCAGGAGCTTTAGATTTTGTAAACGGATTAAGAGAGAATTTCCAAGTTGTAATTCTATCCGATACCTTTCATGATGTTGCAAAACCTTTAATGAAAAAACTTGGGTTTCCATTTTTGCTCTGTCACAATCTTATAGTAGAGAATGATGAAATTATTTCATATAAGCTTAGACACACTAAAGCCAAACAGCAAGCAATAAAAGCATTTCAAGGAATGGGATACAGATGCTTTGCTGCTGGTGATTCGCATAATGATATTCAAATGTTTGAAATTGCAGAAAAAGGTTTTTTTATAAATGCGCCAGATAAAATTTCTTCAAAGTATCCTGTAATCCAGTCTTTTCATAACTATGATGACTTAGAGGATGCAATTAAATTAAATTCAAATTTTAAAAGATGACAGAAGCACATAAATTAAGTAACTATGTTAGACCCCTAATGACATTACCCAATAATGAAAATAAATTATTGCTCCATAGTTGTTGTGCTCCATGCTCTGGTGAAATAATTGAAGCATTGGCTGCTTCTAAAATTAAAACGACTGTATTTTTTTATAATCCTAATATCCATCCAGTAGATGAATATGAGATTAGAAAAAATGAGAACAGAAGATTTTGTGAGAAAGTTGGTTTCGAGTGTGTGGACGGTGATTATGATAAAGAAAATTGGTTTGAGAGAATTAAAGGGCTTGAGAATGAACCAGAAAGAGGGGAAAGATGCACAAAATGTTTTGATATGAGATTTGAAAGATCAGCATTATTTGCCTACGAAAATAAGTTTAAGATTTTTGCTACAACTTTAGGCATATCTAGATGGAAGGATCTGAATCAGATTAATGGATCTGGTAAGAGAGCTGCATCAAGATTTTCAAACATAAGTTTCTGGAATATTAATTGGAGAAAACAAGGTGGTTCATCAAGAATGATAGAGATTTCAAAAAGAGAAAAATTTTATCAGCAAGAATATTGTGGATGTGTATACAGCTTAAGGGATACAAACAGATGGAGACGCAAAAACAATAAAGATAGAATTATAAGGGGAATAAAGTTTTATTAAGATGCAACCTGGAGAGAAATTTAGAAAAGCACTAGAGCTTAATTCACCACTTATAATACCTGGAACAATTAATGCTTATTCAGCAAAACTTGCTGAAAGAGCTAATCATAAAGCTATATATTTATCTGGAAGTGGTGTAGCTGCAGCTTCATACGGATTACCAGATCTTGGAATTACATCAATGAATGATGTTCTTATTGATGTTAAAAGAATTACAAATGCAACTTCTCTTCCTCTTTTAGTTGATATCGATACAGGTTGGGGGGATGCTGATAACATTTCTAAAACTATATTTGAGATGAATAAAGCAGGTTGTGCTGCGGTGCATATCGAGGATCAGGTTTTCGATAAAAGATGTGGCCACAGACCAAATAAAAAAATAGTTTCAATAGATGAAATGAAGGAGAGGCTTAAAACTGCAGTGTCTTCAAAAATTGATGATTCATTTTTTATTATGGCCAGAACAGACGCTCTTGCTTCAGAAGGAATTACTGGAGCTATTAAAAGATGTGAAGCATATATTGAGGAAGGTATTGACGGTATTTTTTTAGAAGCTGTAACTTGTATTGAAGAGTATGAAGTCTTTAAAAAAAATCTTTCAATTCCAGTTCTTGCAAATATCACAGAGTTTGGAAAAACACCTTTATTTAACCAAAATCAACTTAAGGAGGTTGGTGTAGATATGATCCTATATCCTTTAACTGCCTTCAGAGCCATGAGTGCATCTGCAGAAAAAATTTATAATTCAATAATCAAAGACGGGACACAAGAGCCTCTGTTAGATATAATGCAGACCCGGGAAGAGTTGTACGAAATTTTAGATTATTATAATCATGAAAAAAAACTGGATATAAAATTTTCAAATAAGGATTAAAGTTACTATAAATAATGACAAAAAAATTAGAGGGTGCAGGTTTAAGAGGTCAAGTTGCGGGAGAAACATCTCTTTCTACAGTTGGTCAAATCGAAGGATTGGCATATAGAGGACATAAAATTGAACTTCTTGCAGAAAAATCTACATTTGAAGAGGTTGCATATCTTTTAATATATGACAAGTTACCTAATCTTCAGGAATTAGATGATTATAAAAAATTATTAAAAAGTCATAGAGATCTTCCAGTTGAGCTTAAGGAAGTACTTCAAAAAATTCCTGCTACAGCGCATCCTATGGATGTTATGAGAACAGGTACATCAATGCTTGGAAATTTGGAACCTGAAGGTGAATTCTCTAATCAACTTAATTCAATAAATAGAATGATTGCAACAATGCCATCAATAGTCACATATTGGTATAAATACTCTCATGAAGGTTTAGATATTAATTTAGTTAATGATGAAGAATCAATGGCTGGTCATTTTCTCCATATCTTGCATGGTAAAACTCCCTCAGATTTACACAGAAAAGTTATGGATGTTTCTCTGATTCTCTATGCGGAACATGAATTTAATGCATCAACATTCACAGCAAGAGTTTGTGCTTCAACGATGTCTGATATTCATTCATGTGTTGTTGCTGCTATTGGCTCCTTAAGAGGGCCTCTTCATGGGGGTGCAAACGAAAAAGCTATGGAATTAATAGAGAACTGGAGATCAAAAGACGAGGCTAAATCAAACGTCTTAGAAATGCTTAACAAAAAAGAAAAAATTATGGGCTTTGGTCACGCAGTTTACTCAATAAGAGACCCTAGAAATGCTGTAATCAAGGAATATGCAAAACAATTATCTGAGCTTGCTGATGATAATACTTTATATCTAGTTGCAGATGAGGTTGAAAAAGTTATGGCAGATGAAAAAAATATGTTTGCGAATGCTGATTTTTTTCATGCTCCCGCATATTTTTATATGGGAATACCCACAAAACTCTTTACTCCAATATTTGTAATGTCTAGAGTTTCTGGCTGGACTGCTCATTGCATGGAACAAAGAGCTAATAACCGAATAATAAGACCCAGTGCAGAATATACTGGTGTCGAATCCTCTGATTGGATTGATATCGCCGATAGGTCCTAAATAAATGTCATCGAATGTTGATCTGAATATCAGACCAGATTTTGATAACTTAATTTCTGAAATAGCTAATTACGTTTCTTCTTTCGAAATCGAATCTGATTTGGCATTAGATACTGCAAGAAATTGCCTAATGGATACTATCGGATGTGGTTTATTAGCACTTCAATTTCCAGCTTGTGCAAAAATGCTAGGTCCAATCGTTAAGGATAGTAAAGTGCCTTTTGGGGTAAGAGTACCTGGAACAGATTATGAGCTTGATCCGGTTAAAGGTGCATTTGATATTGGTTGTATTGTTAGATGGCTTGATTATAACGATACTTGGCTTGCTGCTGAATGGGGTCATCCATCTGATAATTTAGGTGCAATTTTATCAGTTTGTGATTTTATATCACAGCAAAATATTGCAAGTGGAAAAGCATCACTCAAAATGCGAACTGTATTGGAGTCAATGATTATGGCTCATGAGATTCAAGGAGTCTTAGCCCTTGAAAATAGTTTTAATAAAGCAGGGTTAGACCATGTCGTTTTAGTAAAAGTCGCTTCAACAGCAATTGCAACTAAATTAATGGGTGGTTCTATTGATCAAATTAAAGATGCTGTAAGTCATGCTTGGGTCGATGGCCAAAGTTTAAGAACATATAGACATGCTCCAAATGCAGGCACAAGAAAAAGTTGGGCAGCTGGTGATGCTACAAGTAGAGCCGTTAGACTAGCAATGATAACTATGTCTGGAGAAATGGGATATCCAAGTGTTCTCTCTACTCCAGTTTGGGGATTTGAAGACGTTTTATTTGATGGAAAACAAATTGTATTACCTCAACCACTTGGAACTTACGTTATGGAAAATATACTTTTTAAGATTAGTTTTCCTGCTGAGTTTCATGCCCAAACGGCAGTAGAAGCTGCTGTAAAACTTCATAATGTCGTTAAAGATAGGATTAATGAAATTAAGTTAATTGAAATTACAACTCATGAATCCGCAATAAGAATTATTTCAAAAGTTGGAGAATTAAATAATCCTGCTGATAGAGATCACTGTTTGCAGTATATGGTTGCAATTGGATTACTTAAGGGAAATTTAATAGCAGAAGATTATGAGGATGATGTTGCAGAAGATCCAAGAATAGATATATTAAGAGAAAAAATGATTATTAATGAGGATAAAAAATATTCAAAAGATTACCTTGAAGCTGATAAAAGATCTATTGCAAATAGAATAAAAATTTCTTTTATTGATGGTACTGCAACAGATGAAATCGAGGTTGAGTATCCTATTGGCCATATGAGAAGAAGAGATGAAGGCATACCAGTGTTAGAAAATAAGTTTAAATCTAATTTAGCAATTACTTATGATGAAGATATTGCTAAAAGAATATTTGAACTTTGTATGAGTCAACAAGAACTAGAAGAAGCCTCTGTAGTAGATTTTCAAAGCTTGTTATCAAAAAAACCCAACAGTTGTAAAAAACCCTAAAAATAAAGCTTTTTTAGCATTTTGGACTATAATTATCGCCATGTCAGGCAATACGTTTGGAAAAATATTTAAAATTACGACTTTTGGAGAGAGTCATGGCAGTGCTATGGGCTCAATTCTTGATGGATGTCCGCCTCAAATAGAACTTACTAATGAAGATATTCAACTTGAATTAGACAGGAGAAAGCCAGGACAGTCAGATGTAACTACTCAAAGAAAAGAAGATGATGCAGTTGAGATAATGTCAGGTGTTTTTGAAGGAAAAACGCTTGGGACTCCAATAGGAATGATAATTTATAACAAAGATCAAAAATCAAAAGATTACTCAGATATTAAAGATGTATTTAGACCAAATCATGCAGACATTACTTATCAAGCAAAATATGGCCATCGAGATTATAGAGGTGGGGGAAGAGCCAGTGCTAGGGAAACTGTAAACTGGGTTGCTGCTGGAGCAGTTGCTAAAAAAATACTTCAAAAAGAAGGAATAACCGTAAATGGATTTGTTTCTGAAATTGGTAAAATAAAAGCTGAAACTATAAATCATAAAAAAACTGCAAATAAATATTTTTTTTGTGACGAATCAAAACTTTCTGAATTAGATTCTATGTTTAACAAATTAATTGAAGAGGGTAATTCTGTGGGTGCAAAGCTAGGAGTTATTGTTGAAAATTGTCCAGTAGGTCTTGGTGATCCAGTTTTTGAGAAGCTTGATGCTAATCTTGCGAAAGCAATAATGACAATTAATGCAGTCAAATCAGTATCTATTGGGAATGTAGATGATCTTTTAACCTTAAAAGGTTCTGAAGCAAGAGATGAAATAACAGCGTCAGGCTATTCCTCAAATAATTCAGGAGGAATCCTTGGAGGAATATCTAATGGAGACGATATAAATATTAGCTTTATTATTAAGCCAACCTCAAGCATAAAAACAAAAGGTAAAACTGTAAATAAGGATGGCGAAGAAGTTGATATAGAAGTTAAAGGAAGACATGACCCTTGTGTTGGCATTAGAGCTGTTCCAATTGCTGAAGCAATGGTAAGTATTGTTTTAGTAGATCACTTATTAATTAATAGAGCACAGTGCGCTGATGTTGAACAAAAACTACCATTTACAGAATAGATATAATGAAGACTTTGTACGACAAACTCTGGGAAGAGCATCACGTTACCCAACTTGATTCGGGTGAATCTCTTTTATACATCGATAGGCATTATCTTCACGAAGTAACATCACCTCAGGCATTCGAGGGATTAGCAAAAAAAAATTTAAAACCTTGGAGGCTTGGAGCAAATATTGCTACTCCAGATCATAATGTCCCAACAACTAGAGGAAATGATTTTAATTCTAATCAAATAAAAGATGAGATCTCAAAGATACAAGTAGTTGAGCTTGATAAGAATTGTAATACTTTCGGAATCAAACAGTTTGATATTAAATCTTCAAAGCAAGGCATTGTTCATGTTATAGGCCCAGAGCTTGGATATACCTTACCAGGCATGACAATAGTTTGTGGAGATTCTCATACCTCAACTCATGGTGCGTTAGGATGTTTAGCTATGGGCATTGGAACTTCAGAAGTTGAGCATGTTCTTGCCACGCAGTGTCTAAAAGTGTCTAAGCTAAAAAATATGCTTGTTAGGTTCGAAGGAACCCCAGTCGAAAATGTTTCTTCAAAAGATATTGTTTTATATTTTATTGGTTTAATTGGAACAGCTGGTGGTACTGGTTATGCAATAGAATTTTCGGGGAGCTACATAAAAGATATTTCTGTAGAAAGCAGGATGACTATATGTAATATGGCAATTGAAGCAGGTGCGAAGGTAGGACTAATTGCTCCAGACAAAACTACAATAAATTATGTAAAAGAAAAATCTTTTCTAGATAAAAAAACTTTAGAGAAAGCCGAAAACTATTGGTTAAATTTAAACACTGATGATGGAGCAAAATTTGATAATGAAGTTGTTATTGATGTATCTAAAATTAAGCCACAAGTTACATGGGGTACTTCACCAGAAATGGTTGTGAATTATGATGATGAAATACCAACAGTTTTAAGTGCAAATGATGATAACAAAAGGAATATTGAATTAGCCAGAAATTATATGGGCATACAAAATGAATCTAAGTTATCTGAATTAACTTTTGATAAAGTTTTTATTGGATCATGTACAAATTCTAGAATTGAGGATCTTAGGCAGGCTGCAAAAGTAGTTAAAGGTAAAACGATTGCTGATAATATTATTGAGGCAATAGTAGTTCCAGGTTCTGGAATGGTTAAAGAGCAAGCCGAAATGGAAGGTCTTGACGAAGTATTCAAAGAAGCTGGTTTTATCTGGAGAGATCCCGGATGTTCAATGTGTTTAGGAATGAATCCTGACCAATTAAAGCCTTATGAAAGATGTGCATCTACATCAAATAGAAATTTTGAGGGCAGACAAGGTTATTTAGGACGAACCCATTTAATGAGTCCACTAATGGCAGCATACACAGCTATAAATGGAACTGTTGGTGAGCCATCATGACATCTAATAGTGAAGGATTAATCATAGATGGAGTAGTAAGTTATATTGATAGAGATAACATTGACACAGATCAAATCATTCCAACAGAATATTTGAAATCAATTAAAAAATTTGGCTATGAAGATTACTTGTTTGATGGATGGAGATATAAGGATGATGGAAAGCTTGGTGTTAAAAAAGAAGATAGACATATCAACCAAGATTTTATTTTAAATAACAAACCATATAGTGAATCTAAAATTCTTCTTGTAAGGGATAATTTTGGATGTGGTTCATCAAGGGAACACGCTGTATGGGCCTTAAGAGATTTTGGCATTAAAGCAGTTATAGCATCATCATTTGGAGACATTTTTTATAATAATTGTTTTAAAAATTCGGTACTACCAATCAAGTTAAGAACAAATGAAATTGAAGAACTTTTTGGTTTAGTTAAAAAAGATATTGTTGAACTCTCTATAGATCTTCAACAAAGAAAGATCTACATAGATGACACACATAAATTAAATTTTAAAGTAGATGATCATCTAATTGATCGAATCATATACGGATTAGATGATGTTGATGTTAGCCTGAAAGAGAAAGAGAAAATCTTAAACTTTGAAAAAAATAGGATGTCATCAAAACCATGGATATATGCTAATGAGTAAAAAAGTATTAGTTTTGCCAGGTGATGGCATTGGTCAAGAGGTAACCGCATCTGCTGTTGAGGTCTTAGATTTTATAATTGATGAATATAACCTTGATTTTAAAGTAACATCAATGAATGTTGGTGGAACAGCTTATGACGAGTCAGGTTCACCAATACCAGATAATGTTCTTGATGCAGCTAAGGAGTCAGATGCTATTTTATTTGGTGCTGTTGGAGGCCCTGAATGGGATGATCTGGACTGGGATGATCGACCTGAAAATGCTTTATTAAGATTAAGGAAAGAATTAAATCTTTTTGCAAATCTTAGACCAGCCTTTTTATTTAACGAGTTATCAGACGCATCTCCATTAAAAAAAGAAATAATAAATGATCTTGATATCCTCATTGTAAGAGAACTTACAGGAGGAATATATTTTGGTGAACCTAGAGGTATTTTTTTAGATAAAGAACCTAACTATGCTTTTAATACAATGATTTATAATGAAGAAGAAATTAGGAGAATTGCTAGAATAGCATTTGAATCTGCACAAAAAAGAAATAAAAAATTATGCTCTGTTGAAAAAGCTAATGTATTAGAGGTATCAAAATTTTGGAGATCTATTGTGACTGAAATGTCTGAAGATTATCCAGATATTGAGCTTTCGCATCAGCTTGCTGACAATGCTGCAATGCAATTAGTTCTTAACCCTAATCAGTTTGATGTGATAGTTTCGAGCAATCTTTTTGGAGATATTCTTTCAGATATTGCTGCTACGCTTACTGGCTCAATTGGCATGCTTCCTTCAGCGTCATTGGATAGCTCATTCAAGGGTATGTTTGAACCATGTCATGGTAGTGCACCAGACATAGCAGGAAAAAACTTAGCAAACCCCTTGGCAATGATTTCTTCACTATCAATGGCACTAAAATATTCGCTAAACGAGGAGGAAGCCGCAAATAGAATTGATAAGGCTATTAGAAAGTTTATCGAGTCTGGCAATAGAACTATTGACATAACAACAGACAAAAAGTATCTAAAAACTTCAGAAGTTGCAAAAAAAATAATTGAGATGATTAAAGATGAATAATTCAATTAATTTAGCTTTAGTTGGAGCGTCTGGTGTCGTAGGAAATAAGATAATATCTTTATTGGAGAAAAAGAAAGTAAATATTAATAATTTTTTTCCTCTTGGCCACGCCTCTGTAGGAAAAGAAATCTCTTTTAATAATAAAAAATATATTATCGAAGATATATCAAGCTTTGATTCAACAAAGGCAAGTATGATTATTTTTTCAGCTGGCTCAGATGTTGCCAGAAAGTATGCAAAAGATTTTGTGAATATGGGTTCTTTTGTAATAGATTTATCTTCAGAGTATAGATATGAAGAGGACGTACCATTAATTATTCCAGAAATTAATGGATATATTCTTAATGATGTTGAAGGCCCATTACTTATTGCAAATCCAAATTGTTCTGTATCACAATTATTAATGGCTCTTGAACCAATCCATAGAAAATATAATGTAGAAATATTAAATGTTGCCACTTACCAAGCTGTATCTGGAACTGGGAAAGATGCAGTAGCAGAACTCAATCTTCAATTACATGACAAAAACGCTGAGCCAAAAGTATACCCAAAGAAAATTGCTTTTAACGCCATACCTCAATGTGATATTTTTCTTGATAATGATTTTACAAAAGAAGAGATGAAAGTTGTTTGGGAAACGAAGAAGATTTTAGATCCAAATATTGAAGTTCAGGCAACATGTGTAAGGGTTCCTGTTATAAACGGTCATTCAGAAGCAATATTTTTTAGAACAAAGAATCCCATTACAAAAAAAGAAATATGTGATCTGCTATCAGTTTCTTCAGGAATAACCATTATAGATAATCCATCAAAGTTAGAATATCCAACTCCTCTTGAAAACGCAGATGATACCGAAGATGTTTTTGTTGGAAGAATAAGAACACAAATTATTAATAATGAGAGTTGGGTCTCTATGTGGATAGTTGCAGATAATGTTTACGGTAAAGGGGCTGCTCTGAATGCTGTACAAATTCTTGAACAACTAATTGAAAATAATAAACTGTGCTGAAATATTTTTACTTTGTTTTAATAAGCATTTCTTTGAATGTTCTCTCAGATATCATTTTATATTCTCCAGAAATAAATACTAATTCTAATGACGAAAGGGTAATTGAGTTAAAAATAAAAAATGCTAATGTCAAAGATTCAGAAATATTTATAAATGAATATAAGTCAGAAGATATTATTGATGACAACTTAATTAAATACACATTGCTTGAAAATTTTGATGATTATCAAACATTTAAAATAGTTCTGTCTAGTAATTATTTTGAGGATTATTTCAGTTTTCAAATTAACATAAAAGATAAGCTAAAAAAGGATATTTTTATTTTCTTACCTTCAAAATCAAGAGGATCACAAGCTTCGCAAGAAATAACCATCACAAATCAATCGTTAAGTAACGTATCTCAAAATGATATATCTAATATAAACGAAGTCTCTACAAATACTGAGGTTGTTCAAAAAATTTATGAAGCTGAGGATATTTCAACCATGTGGAGTTTGGCAACAGAAATCAAACAAGGTTTGAACGATATTTCAATATATCAAATTATGTGGTCAATTTATTTAGGAAATAAGTCTGCATTTATTGACAATAATATAAATTTAATCAGAAGTGATATTGATATACAAATACCTAATATTTCAGAAATGGAAAATATATCTTTTGAAATAGCAAGAAACTCTATTTTAGATATGAATACTTCTTTTTCATCTAGTTTTAAAACCGCCTCAAGATCTTTGCTTGTGTTAACTGCTCCAAAAGTAGTTGAAAATCAAATCAATACTGAAGAAATTCTGGAAAAAACTGAGGATGTTAGTCAATTTACATTTGATGACATAAGTGACCCTAAAACATTAATAGAAAATAATACTAAAGAAATTTCACTTGGAATTGAAAACGATACTGCACAAGAGTTAATCAGTAAAACAAAAGAATCAGCTGAGGTTCAAAATGATAAAAGTTTTGAACTCATGGATATCTTATTTATTTCATTAGTTTCTGTACTTTCAGGTATTTTGTTAGCCTTGATTTATATTCAATACAACAATTATAAAAATGGTAAAAAAATTCTATATGATTTTGAGGAGGCGGTGGATGATGACAAGACTGAATTTGGAATACCAGATGGCTTAAGTATTAATAATAATAGAGATCAACAACAATTTGATTTAGCAGTAACCTATTTTGAAATGAAAGATTATGATGCCTCAAAAAATATACTAAATTATCTAATTAAAGAGTCAAAAGATGAAGAAATTAAATCACTTTCATCAAATCTCCTTTCAAAAATCAATCAAGAGTGAAATTAGCTTTTACGGTTGAGTATGATGGCACAGATTTTTCTGGCTTTCAGCGTCAGAAGAATGCAATAACGATTCAAGAACATCTTGAAAATGCTATTATGGAAATTACAGGAAACCCCATCTCAATTAACTATTCTGGAAGAACTGATGCAGGAGTTCATGCTCTATCTCAGGTTTTTGATTTCGAAACAAACCTGAAAAGAGAAGATAATAATTGGATAAAAGGAATTAATTCAAATCTACCAAATACAATATCTGTTAAAGAGATTTATCATGTTCCTGATTCATTTAATTCAAGATTTTCTGCAATTAATAGGAATTATTCATATGTCATTTATAATTCATCAAGTAAGCAATTATTTTTTGATAAATATTCACACAGGGTGTCAAATTCACTTGATATTGAAGAAATGTCCCGACAAATAAAAATGTTTATTGGAGAACATGATTTTAGTTCCTTTAGGAGTTCAAGTTGTAACTCAAGGAATCCTATTAAAGACGTTCTCAAGGCTGAAGTGAAAACTTTTAATAAATTTATAATTATTTCAATATCTGCAAATGCTTTTTTACAGAACATGGTAAGAATTATGGTTGGAACTATATTAGATATATCGAAAAATGAAAACAATCTTTCAGTGAGTGAAATAATTAAAAAGAAAGACAGATCTTGTGCTGGAAAAACTCTTCCTGCGTCTGGCTTATTCTTTCTAGGCCCAAGCTATGACTCTAAATTAAAAATACAAAGCCCAGTAAAAAATTTACTTGATAGATTTAAAATATGAACAAACCCCTTTACAAAATATGTGGAATCAATAATCAAAAAATACTTGATTACCTAATCTCGTTTGAAAGCAATGCAAATTTCCTGGGATTTATTTTTTATGAAAATAGTCCAAGGAATGTAAATAATGATTTCTTAAGGACAATTAATGAGACAGATTTTAAAGATAAAAAACCAGTATGTGTATATGTGAATGCATCTGAGGATTTTGTCAGGGAAACTTCATCATATTTTAAAAATCCTCTTCTCCAATTTCATGGAGATGAGACAAATACATTCTGTAAATTATTCAAAAAAGAATTTTGGAAAGTCATAAGATTCAAGGATGTTAATTGTCTTGATAAAATTCATATGTATCCAGATGCTTCAGGGATTTTGCTGGAAAATTATCAAAAGGGTGTGCATGGAGGTACTGGAAAGTCATTTAATTGGCAGCTTATTCCAAAAAAAGTATTAAAAGAGCATAAAATTATTTTATCAGGTGGCATTAATTCAAAAAATGTTGATAATGCTATAGGTATAGACCCATGGTGCATTGATATTAATTCGGGTGTTGAGTCCACAAAAGGCGTAAAAGAAATAAAACTGATTAAAGAGATTTTTAAAAATTTTTAATAATGAAAACAAATAAACAAAATTTGCCAGATAAAAATGGTTTTTATGGAGAGTTTGGAGGAAAATTTGTTCCTGAGACCCTTATGTATGCTCTTGAGCAACTGGAGACGACATATGCAAAACTAAAAGATAATGATGAATTTAAAGAAAAATTCTATAGTGATTTATCAGAGTTTGTTGGTAGGCCATCACCACTATATTTTGCAGAAAGACTCACCAAGCACTATGGAACTGGTTCAATTTGGTTAAAAAGAGAAGATTTAAATCATACGGGTGCTCATAAAATTAATAACACAATTGGACAAATTCTATTAGCTAAATACATGGGAAAAAAAAGAATTATTGCAGAAACTGGTGCTGGACAACACGGAGTTGCAACTGCTGCTGTTGCAGCAAGATTGGGCTTAGAATGCCATATTTATATGGGTTCAGAAGATGTTGAGAGACAATCTTTAAATGTTTACAGAATAAAACTTCTGGGCGCTCAAGTTCATGCTGTTAACTCTGGTTCTGCAACACTTAAAGATGCATTAAATGAAGCCTTGAGAGATTGGGTAACAAATGTAGAAGATACTTATTACATAATTGGAAGTGTAACTGGACCTCATCCTTATCCAATGATTGTAAGAGACTTTAATTCAGTTGTTGGAGAGGAATTAATATCTCAATCAAAAGAATTATTTAATGCAATGCCAGATGCGATTGTTGCTTGTGTTGGAGGTGGCTCCAATGCAATGGGAGCTTTTTATCCATTTATTTCTATGAATGAAACAAGACTTATTGGTGTTGAAGCTGGTGGTGAGGGTGTTGAAACTGGTGAACATGCAGCACCATTAAATGATGGTATTCCAGGAGTACTGCATGGAGCACTAAGCTATCTAATGCAGGATGAAAAAGGTCAGGTAAAAGAAACAAAATCTGTGTCTGCTGGCCTAGATTATCCTGGTGTTGGACCTGAACATTCCTGGCTTAAAGATTCAGGAAGAGCTGAATATGTTGCAGTTAGCGATGATGAAGCTTTAAAAGCATTTCACGAAGTATCAGAATTAGAGGGAATAATTCCTGCTCTTGAAACAGCTCATGCTTTTGCTTATCTTGATATTTTGATGAAAGAATATGATTCATCTGCAAACATAATTGTTAATCTGTCTGGAAGGGGTGACAAGGACATTAATACTGTTGCTGAGATAGATGGAATTAAACTTTGAATAGACTAACAGAAACATTAGCAAACCTTAAACAACAAAATAAAAAAGCTCTCGTAGCCTACCTAGTTGCTGGTGATCCTGATATAGAGACAACCATTGATTTAATGCATTTATTTGTTGAGGCTGGCGTGGATGCAATTGAAATAGGCGTTCCCTTTACGGATCCAATTGCAGAAGGTCCAGTAATTCAAAGAGCCCATGATAGAGCCTTAAAGAACAATATTTCTTTAAAAGATATTTATTCAATGGTTGAAATTTTTAGAAATAAAGATTCATCTACACCTCTTATTTTAATGGGTTATCTGAATACATTCATGTTTCATAAAAAAATTATTGAAGAAAATAAAAATAGTGCTATTGATTCAATATTGGTTGTCGATATTCCGGGAGAGCTCAATCTAAATGATTATGGTATCAAAAGTTCATCAATCAATACTATTTCACTTATATCACCTACAACAAAACAAGATAGGATTGAATCTATTGCAAAAAATAGCTCTGGTTTTGTTTATTATGTAACCTTGAGAGGTGTAACAGGAGCGTCAAACTTAGATTCGAATGAAATCTCTAATAATGTTAACGAAATAAAAAAACATGCATCAGTCCCTACGCTTGCTGGTTTTGGTATTAAATCTGTAGGCGACGCATCACTGTTATCTCAGCATTCTGACGGTATTATTATAGGGTCATCTATTGTGCAAATGATTGAACAAAACTCAGAGACAAAAGAATTTGATAGAATAAGAGAGTATATTACTGAAATAAAACAAGCAATATCATGAATTGGTTAACAAGATTAATACCTTCAATAGGCACTTTAAAGACTAAAAGCAAAGTACCTGATGGAATGTGGACCTCTTGCAAAAATTGTGGAGCAGTCTTATATACGCCTGAGCTTGAAAAATCCTTATACGTTTGTCCAAAATGCGACTATCATTTTAGGATAGGTGCAAGAAAAAGACTTGATATTTTCTTAGATAGTACCTCTTACACTGAAATAGCACCAAACCTAACTACAAAAGATCCACTAAAATTTAAAGATTCAAAAAAATATTCAACTAGAGTAAAAGATGCAGTTGCAGCCACAGGTGAGAAAGAAGCGATAATAGTTGTAAAAGGTGAATTAGATTCAACAGATGTTGTGGTTGCATCTTTTGAGTTTAGATTTCTTGGTGGCTCTATGGGTAGTGTTGTTGGAGAAAAGTTTGTACAAGGTATTAATTTAGCAATAAAAGATAAGTGTCCATTTATATGTTTTGCAACCAGTGGTGGAGCAAGAATGCAAGAATCAATGATCTCACTTATGCAAATGGCAAAAACATCTGCAGCTATACAAAAGTTCAAGAAAGAAAAACTACCTTATATATCTGTTCTAGTTGACCCTATTTATGGAGGCGTTTCTGCAAGCATTGCTATGTTGGGTGATATTAATATAGCAGAGCCTAATGCTTTGAGTGGCTTCACAGGCAGAAGAGTTATAGAACAAAATTTGAGAATTGAGCTTCCAGATAATTTCCAAAAATCAGAATATTTATTGAAAAATGGGGCGATAGATATGATTGTGCATAGAACAAATCTCAGATCAAAGATTACTGGAATATTAAGAAAAATTTATAAAAATTAATGCATATTGAGAGGCTTGTTGGGTTATTTGGTATTTCATCTTTAATAATATTTATTCTTTACTTCTTTTACCCAAATGGATCACCTACCTTAACTGTTGAATCAAAGGTCACCCAAGAAGATATATTAGAAGCTAAACCAACTAACAAAAAAACATCTGATCCAAAAAAAATAAATACAGGAGACTTTGAAACATACGAGGAAAAAGATTTTGACTTTTTTGTCTATCGCGCTCATATATTATCAATAAGGAATAATGCAGATAAACTTGTTGAGGATATTAGGATTGCAGGGCTTCCGGCATTCGTAGAAAAATTTGATAATGAAAAAGATTTATTTGCAGTTTATGTAGGGCCTTTTATTTCAGAAGATGATATTGTTGTGAATATGAACAAAATTAAGGAATTATCTAAGTCAACTAATGGAGAAATAACTCGTTGGAAGCTTTAGGGTTAAATTTAACTGATTGGTCAATCTTGGTTATTTTGATTGCCTCTGGAGTAATATCGTTATCCAGAGGTTTTACCAAAGAATTTTTGTCATTATTTCTATGGCTTGCTGCGTTTGTTGCGGCGATTAGTCTTGAATTCTTAGCTACACCAAAAATTAATGAATATATAGGCAATGAAGAAGTATCAAAAATAATTTCATACATTGTTGTTTTTATAATTTTTATATTTCTTGGTGGGATTCTAATAAAATTTATTAGCAAGCTCATAAAATGGTCAGGAGCTTCTGGTTTTGATAAATTTTTAGGAGTTCTTTTTGGTCTTACCAGAGGCTTGGTAGTAATATTTGTTATTTTTCTCTTATTACCTTCAAGTTTGAAATCCACTGACTTAATTACAAACTCAAAAATAACTCCAATAATTCAAACTTATGCTCCAGAAATAGAAGCATATTTTAGAAATTTAGTAGATAATAGAAATCTGGTAGACGAAGCATTGGAGATGATAGAACCTCTTCAAAATGAGGTACCTCCAGTGCCAAATGAAAACAACACTAAAGATGGGGATTCTTAATGTGTGGAATAGTTGGAATTTCAGCTGAAACCAACGTAGCTGCTGAAATTTACGATTCTTTATTGATGCTTCAACATAGAGGTCAGGATGCAGCCGGCATGGCTGTATGTGATCAAGACGATAAAGTCCAAAGTAGAAAATCCATGGGTTATGTCAGAGATGTCTTTCAACAAAGGCATATGGAAAAGCTTACAGGAAATTACGGCATTGGTCATGTAAGATATCCTACCGCTGGTGGAGCTGGTAAAGAATTTGCTCAGCCAATGTATGTGAATTCACCTTATGGAATTAGCCTTGTACATAATGGAAATCTAACTAACTCTAAAAAACTTGGAAATGAATTATTTCATGCTGAGATGAGGCATTTAAAAACTGATTCAGATTCTGAAGTACTTTTAAATATTTTTGCACATGAATTTGGAAAACAAAGAGAAATTTATCCAACTGCAGAGCATATTTTCAAAGCTGTAAATAAAACTCATATAAGGTGTGATGGGGCCTATGCTGTTCTTGCGTTGATAACAGGCCATGGAATTTTAGCTTTTAGAGATAATAATGGAATTAGACCATTATCGATTGGAGTCAGAGAAGGAAAAACAAGAAAAGAATATATTATTGCATCTGAAGATTCTCTTTTTCTTTCAATGGGATTCACAAAACTAAGAGATATTGAACCAGGTGAAGCAATATTTATTAATAAACAAGGTAAACTTTTTTCACAACAGTGTTCAGAAAATCCTCAAAAAAGACCATGTATTTTTGAATATGTTTATTTTTCAAGACCAGATTCAAAAATTGATGAGATTTCAGTATATAAAGCTAGAATGAGAATGGGGTCATCGCTTGCAAAACAAATAAAAGAAATAAATCCTGATCATGATATTGATGTTGTAATTCCAATTCCTGATAGTTCCACTACCGCAGCAAATCAATTAGCAGTAGATTTAAATATTCCCTATAGAGAGGGATTTGTTAAAAATAGATATATTGGAAGAACTTTTATAATGCCATACCAGGAAGAAAGAAAAAAATCAGTTAGAAGAAAGCTAAATATTTTAGATTTAGAGTTTAAAGATAAAAATGTTTTGCTTGTTGATGATTCAATTGTAAGAGGAACTACAAGTAAAAAAATTATTGAAATGGCAAGGGAGGCTGGTGCGAAAAAAGTTTATTTTGCTTCTGCAGCACCTGCTATTAAATATCAAAATTTATATGGTATTGACATGCCTGCAACATCAGAGCTTATAGCATCAAATAGGTCAAATGATGAAGTGGCGAAAGAGATAGATGCGGATTGGCTAATTTATCAAACCTTAGAGGATTTGATTGAAACGGTCAGATTTGGAAATCCAGAAATAAAAGAGTTCGAGACCTCAATCTTTACTGGTGACTATATAACTCCGCTAGTAGAAAACTATTTAGAGGAGCTTGAAATTTCAAGAAAAGACGAGCTAAAAATGCAAAGAGAAAAGTCAAAATCAAACAGAGGTTAATTTAAGAGGGGTTTACGATATTAATCGCTGGAATATCTGCGCTATCAGCACTTTTTACATATGACTCAATTTCATTAAAGTTCAAATATCTGTATATGTTGTCAGCTAATGGATTAATGTCATTCATGTATTCGTGATACTCATCAATTGATGGTAATCTTCCCAAAACAGCTGAGATAGCAGATAGTTCTGCTGAAGCCAAAAATACATTCGCTCCATCCCCTAATCGATTAGGAAAGTTTCTGGTGGAAGTTGATACAACAGTAGAGTTAGCAAGAACTCTTGCTTGGTTTCCCATACAAAGAGAACAGCCTGGTAACTCTGTTCTAGCCCCTGATGTACCAAAAATATTGTAAATCCCTTCTTCAATAAGCTGTTCTTCATCCATTTTAGTTGGCGGTACTATCCATAATCTTGAATTAAGAGATTTATATTTTTCTAGCAATGTTCCAGCCGCTCTGAAATGTCCAATGTTTGTCATACATGACCCAATAAACACTTCTTGAATTTTAGTATTTGCAACATCAGAAAGTGGCTTAATATCGTCTGGATCATTGGGACATGCTAGCAAAGGTTCTTTTATTTCATTAAGATCTATCTCAATTACCTCAGCATATTCTGCATCATCATCAGGCTCAAGAAGCTGAGGATTTTTAATCCATTCTTCCATTGCTTGTGCTCTTCTCTCAAGGGTTTTAGCGTCCCCATAACCACTAGAAATCATCCATCTCAACATAACTATGTTAGATTTAAGATATTCTTCTATTGGTTCCTTATTTAGCCTCACTGTACAGCCAGAAGCAGAACGTTCAGCTGAGGCATCAGAAAGCTCAAAAGCTTGCTCAACCTTTAAATTTGGTAGACCTTCTATTTCAAGACACCTTCCTGAGAAAATATTCTTTTTGCCATCTTTATCAATTGTTAAAAGTCCTGTTTGAAGAGCAGCATATGGAATTGCATTTACAAGATCTCTGAGGGTAATTCCAGGTTGCATCTCACCTTTAAATCTAACCAAAACTGATTCAGGCATATCAAGTGGCATAACTCCAAGTGTTGCAGCAAAAGCCACTAAACCAGAACCAGCTGGAAAACTTATACCAATTGGAAATCTAGTATGGCTATCACCACCAGTTCCAACCATATCTGGCAATAACATTCTGTTCATCCAGGAATGGATTATTCCATCTCCTGGTCTTAGTGAAACTCCACCTCTATTCATTATAAAGTCTGGAAGACTATGCTGAGTTTCTATATCAACTGGTTTTGGATAGGCTGCCGTATGACAAAACGATTGCATCACAAGATCTGCAGAGAATCCAAGACAAGCTAATTCTTTTAATTCATCTCTTGTCATGGGTCCAGTTGTATCTTGAGATCCAACAGTACTCATTCTTGGTTCACAATATGTTCCGGGTCTGACTCCATCAATTCCACAAGCTTTCCCTACCATTTTCTGAGCAAGTGTATAACCTTTGCTAGAGTTATCATTTGAGTCAGGCCTTTTAAAAATATCAGTTGGATCTAAACCAAGAGCTTCTCTACTTTTATCAGTCAATTGTCTACCAATAATAAGTGGAATTCTGCCATTTGCTCTTACCTCATCCAAAATGACATCTGTTTTTAATTTAAACTCTGATAAAGTTTCCTTTGTATTTGCATCTATAACTCTACCTTTGTATGGTTCAAGGATAATTTCTTGTCCCATAATCATCTGTGAAACGTCCATCTCTATAGGAAAGGCACCAGAGTCCTCCAAAGTGTTAAAAAATATTGGTGCTATTTTTCCTCCAAAGCAAAAACCACCTTCTTTTTTATTAGGAATAAAAGGGATTTCATCACCCATGTGCCATAAAACGGAATTGGTTGCTGATTTTCTAGAAGAACCTGTACCAACAACATCACCAACGAAAACAAGAGGATTCCCTTTTGCTTTTTGTTTATCTATTTCTTTTAATGGTTCTTGTAAGCCTGTTCTTGGCATTTTGAACATTGCTAGAGCATGCAGAGGAATATCTGGTCTTGACCAAGCGTCAGGAGCAGGTGACAGATCGTCAGTATTTATTTCACCTGTTACTTTAAAAACTGTAAGCTTAATTTGATCTGGTAATGGTGTTTTGTCAGTAAACCATGTTCCATCAGCCCAGGCATTGATTACTTGTTCAGCATATTTATTTTCTTTTGATAATTCAAAAATTTCATTAAATGCATCAAAAATTAACAAAGTATTACTTAGTGATTTTGCTGCAATTTCGCCAAGTTCTTCAATTTTCAAACATTCTATAAGAGGTTGAATATTATATCCTCCTAACATGGTACCCAATATTTCTACCGCCTCACTTTTACTTATATAGGGGCTTGATGAAGAACCTTTTGTAATGTCTGATAAAAAAGCTGCCTTAACATATGCTGATTGATCAACTCCAGCAGGGATTCTTTCTTTAAGTAAGAACAACAGAAGCTCTGATTCGTCATTTTTATCTTTTAACAACTCAACAAGCTCAGTTGTTTGATCGACATTGAGAGGAAGAGGTGGTATACCTAATTTTTCTCTCTCTTCAACGTGTTTTTTGTAATTTTTTAACATCGTTTGGTCTCCGATGGCAATATTCTACTCCTC
>TARA_Y200000002_G_scaffold239577_1_pt1 | contig 34089 bp, 41 predicted proteins | sample TARA_Y200000002 | Tara Oceans TARA_Y200000002 (sample SAMEA2619388) | marine metagenome | biome: marine biome (ENVO:00000447); feature: surface water layer (ENVO:00002042); material: "saline water (ENVO:00002010), including plankton (ENVO:xxxxxxxx)" | depth 5 m | reverse complement strand
GGCGACAGGCGACAGGCGACAGGCGACAGGCGACAGAAAGAGCAATAGCCCAGAGAAAACTCTGAGCTATCGCTTGTCACATAGCTAAGGAGGTTTACCTTAGTATGAAATCAGTATATCTTATTCGTTTTTAATTTGAACAGTAATAAAACATTTATCATCATTATCAAAGAGAAACATAGGGTCGTGAACATCACACCAAGGTTCTGAACACCAATCATTTTCTACCCCCTGGCGTAACCATTCTTCAAAGCTACTCATTCAATAACTCTAACGCTAGTAGGGCTTGTTGTGGTACGACACCATTGCCTAACATTTTAAGTTCAACTGTTCTGGGTAAACCTAGATCACATACCCATCCTTCAGGTAATCCCATCATCCATTCCACGAATGAGCTGGAAAGTTTTAAATCTTTAGCAGGTGAAGGTGGTGGTCTTCCTATTGTTTCTGACCATCTTCTAATTGCTCCGGTGTATTTACCCCAATCAATTTCACAGCTGTCACGTTCAGAGGTTCGGTGTCTCTCTTCCATTGTGATCGACCCGCATTGTTGTTGGAGTCTTGAACTGTTGGAGTCACTAGCAACGCAAAACCACCTCGCCCGTTGGTGACACGCTCCGATATCGGAAGCTCGTATAATACCCCACCTACAGTCATACCCCATTTGGGTAAGGAGTCCAACGACATCAAGTCCTCCCCCATTTCTTGTAGTAATGATCCCTGCGACATTCTCCAGGAACACGTATCGTGGTCGTAATACCCCGATGGACTCGGCAACGAGTGGGAAGATTGCTCTTTCATCTTTGTCTCCTTTTTTTGATCCGGCATCTGAGAATGGTTGGCATGGGAAACCTGCACAAATAATATCTACGGGTTCTACATCCTCCCAATTAACAGATGTCAGGTCACCTAAGTTTGGTTTGTTGAATCTTTTTTCTAGGAGTTTGTTGCAGTTGTTATCTATTTCAGAAACCCATGAGAGTTCAGCGTTATAGTATTGTTCTACTGCAAGGTCTAACCCTCCGTAGCCTGTGCAAAAACTTCCAACTTTCATAAGTCCAACCCCTCTTGATTAGCTTTACTAAGCTTTATGGTTTCCACTTTATTATCTAAATCAAACAACTTCAAGTTATTGAAACGTGTGTCTAATTCTTTACTTATTACCCCTGTACCTGGGTACATATCAACCAGCTGGTCTTCTTTTTGGATGTTTAAAACATTAAACAACCATTGACAAAATGCGGGGGGTTTAGCACCAACGATTCCTTTTCGTAATGTTATAGGTTCAGAAATCCAATCTCGAATAGTCATCTGTTGTTTACTTCTCGGTCTTCCACCTCTTACTATTACTGGCTCCCACGCATAAGCAGGGTTGACACCTGGTTTAAAACTTGCGAATGGTTTAACCCAAGCCATGACTCGAACATCTTCAGGACATAAACAAAGAACGTATTGTAAAGCGCTACTGCTAGTAGAAAGCGCCCACCCATCAGGAAAATCATTTACTAATTCAGAGATTAAATCTTCGTGGTTTACTTCTGTTTGTTCAGGGTAATAATGAGCATAGCCAGGGTAAGGCGGGTCAGCGTAAGCAAACCTCATTACTTACGCAGCTTCTTTCTGATCTCTGCAATCCTCTCAAGGTTCTCTTCCCTGGACAACCAATCCTTACTCGACTCCAGCTCCTTAACAGGCTCAACAGAACCACGCTTAATAGAATCAATCATCTCTTTCATCTCTGCCCAAGAAGGAAAGAACTTATTAACATCAGCCAACCTATGAACAGCCTCTTCAGCCATGTGATACGGATACCTGGTTAGCTTGTCTCTCCAAATAATTAAAGTAGGATCGCTTACTTTCTGTGTCCATATAGACGACATTAAAAACAAAGTCTTAGCTGCCTCTTCTTCAGTCATCACAACAAACCCCGTATCTCTTCAAGAATAATTCTTGCACCCAACACAGGAACAGCCATACCTATCTGCTTTCTAACTGATTCTTTACCTCCAACAAAAGTAAACCAATCAGGAAAAGTTTGAAACCTTGCACGTTCTCTGTTAGTTAAAGCCCGATTCTCCCAATGGTAGCCATGAGTACCACCACCACCACTAGCAGTCACAGTGTAAGCAGGTTTATTAGGATGAGTTTTCCTGTAACGATTAGACATAGCTTTATGTTGCTTCTGTTCTAATTGTTCTTTCAACATTAGATGTTCCGGCAGGTGGGTTTGCCAAACATTCTCACCAGGTTTTATATAAGACAATCGTTCAACAACTTTCGCAGGATGTTTAGCGAACTCATGGTTGTTAACCCAAGAAGGTATGCAAGCTAATGCTTCTCCAGCTGTAACTATCTGACCGGATGGTTCAGGAACTTCAAACTTTAAACCAAGATCAGATTGCATACCAACGATTACGAATCTGTGACGTTTTTGTGGTATGCCATACTCTTCAAACTTATATTTATGCACGGTTAATGTATAGCCATTGCCTGCTTCACCCAGGTCAGCCAAGATTTTCTTAAAAGCTTCACCTTCATTGACACTTGAAATACCACCAACATTCTCAGCTACGAAAAACTTCGGTGAATGTAAATTTAAATACTCAACACCATAGGAATATAAACCACCGAAAGAACCTTCAAGTCCTTTGCTGTCACCGAGTATAGAAAAATCGTTACAAGGAAATCCGTACATGAACCCATCCACATACGGGAGTTCTTTAATGTCAATTTCTTTTATGTCAGCACATAAAACATTACGTGAAACATTTAATGAGAAAGAAGCAACAGCATCGAACTCATAATCAATAGCGAACTTATGCTCGAACCCTGCCTGTTTAGCACCTAACCCCATGCCTCCTGCGCCACAGAAAAACTCTCCAACAGTAGTCATTACTCCCCCCAACATTTCTTACTTGGATTCCAATGATGTTTACCTGATGTGTAAAACAAATGTGCAGCTACCCTTATATTATTTTCTAAATCGTAAGGTGAAGCATCAGCTGATAAGCCTGCTGACATGGCACGGCTTGACCAATAACGCATAAGGTTTTGCATAGCTCCCACAGCAAGAGCAGATGAAACAGCAGTAGAACGAACATGATGTGGCAAGGCAGACGACTCACAGAAAGCGACGCGCGTTGCCCATAGACGATCTGATTCTGTTTTAAAATACTCATCTATTAGAACACTTAAAGGTTTAGTGTTGTCCACTAAAGGAGCAAACCCATACCATCTGTAAACAGCAGCTACGCCACCGCCAACAAAAGATATGTGCCTCGCCCTGGTTTTAGATCCATAAATACCATCAACCTGGACTCCACCTATTTTTTTTTGTAACTCCACAATGTGAGAACCACGCTCATACATGCGGTATTCTTGATCTGCTATTTCAGGTACCACAACCATAGAATTAACAGCAATAATTACGGCAAGCAAAAGAGAGGTCATTTCTTGCGACTCTCTGCTATCTTCAATCTCTTATCTACAACACGACACTTATCAGAACATATCTTATGCTTATATGATTCAGCTTTATAAGAAGCACCGCAAATAACACAAGCTCTCTTATCTCCAAAACCTCCGAGCCTTATACGACGTAACCGGACACGATCTTTTTTACCAAGACCACCCCAAATACCTTCCAGCTCATCATGCTCTAAGGCATAGTTCAAACAATCCTGCTGAACAGGACAGCTTTCACATAAAGAAGTCACAGAAAAATTTGGTCTGCCACTGGTAGGGAAAAACATATCAGGTTTAAGACCACGGCAACGGGCTTCTTTAAACCATTCAGGTGCAGGAAGTATTTCAATCATAGCTTCTATGCCCATTAGAAGAAGGGTCGCTATCTGAATCTAGGTTCGCTGCAATAAACAATAATGCTTGAGATAAATCAATGGCGGTATCACGATCTAAAACAACAGCTGTATCAATAACCCAATTTATTGTCTCTTCTGCATCTAAATGTTCATGTGCTGTAAAGAGAACTATCTCTTTATTATCAGGGTCATCTCCTCTTACGGCCAGGTAACGAGTTTCATGCCGGTTACATTTAATAATAAAAATGTTTTCAGGCATAGACGTTAAAGAGATCATATTATTCTTCCAACCACCCTCGCGGGTATCCACCCCACACTCCGAACTTTTCTTTACGCCCTTGCTTTTGACACTCCTGCCGGACAGGGCATTTCCGGCAGATAGCTTTCGCAACATCCAAGTATTCTTTTTCATAGAACACTTCAATGGGTTCACCTCGGCAAGCTGCATCACTACTCCATTTACCTACCTTCAGGAAGCTCATAGTTGTCATCCCAAGAACGTAGCCGTAACACGGATTTCTGTGTCTCATTCAACGTAGGTTTATTATCTTCGTCTATTTCTCCGTAAGCTATGTTTAATGCGACACCCCACGCCGGTCTTGAACTGAACTTCCAGCATTTATCTAAAGCCAAAGCTATTACAGGGTCAGTGAAACCTGCTTCCAAGGCTTCAACAATCCTGTTGACAATCGTAGAGTTGCGATGAGTTTGAAGTGAAGGCTTCTTGTAAGGATTGTTCTGCCACTCTTTCAATATCTGTTCAGCTTTAGCCTTAGCTTTTTCTTGAGGATCAAAAATTCTTAAATCAAAATCCTTCATGGCATCAGCTCAACAAACTTTTCTAAAGACATCACAACATACGAGCGTGAAGTATTACTGTTTCTTTTCTTAATAACAACAGCGCCGAAAGGGACACCGGCGTTACCCGCTTCTATCTCTGCTTCTTGAACGAAAGCGCCCAACTGTTTAGACCAGTCTTTTACATTCTTACATTCAAGAGCGAAGTCGGGTACGCCTATGATATCGCCCTTATCATTTGCCCCTGACAGCGCACGACGTTCCACATTATATGGTTTGTTCTCGTTAATAAAATTTACGACATCGGTTTCAAACCGTGTCCCCTTAGCTTTGTTACGTGACGACATTAGAAGAGTTCTTCTTCAACTTCCTGTGGTTTATCAGAATCTTTTTTATCATCAGCCCAGGGGGAGATTTGTTCACCTATATCCGAAGCAACAATTTTCATTTTGCTTCTCTTCTCACCGTCTTTGTTTTCCCAACTGTCTTCTTTAAGCCTGCCTGTTATGACAACAGGTGAACCTTTCTTTAAAGTTGAGACACAATTCTTAGCCAGGTCATCCCAAGCTTCAACGTCTACAAAAAGAGAAGACCCATCTTGCCCGCCTTTATTAGTAAAAGCTGCTCGCATCTTTGCGACATGCTTACCGGCTGATACTTCTTTCAATTCAGGGTCAGTTACCATCCGACCTGTTGCAGTTACTTGCATATAACCCATTTACTTTTTCTCCTTATTGTTGGATTCTTCAATGTCATCTAAAGCAGTATGAACTTTTTCTATATCTTCAATAGTTTTAATGTCAGATGCTTTAGCGATTTTTCTATCAAGAGTTTTAGAAGCTATCTCTGTCAGCTGATCTAAAACATTAAGTGTTTTTCCTCTGTCAGCTAACTCTTTCAACTCTGCTTTAATGTCAATCGAAACGACGGTGGGATCAGGCTGGCTAGAGGGGTTGCCAGTAACGCCGTTGGGGTTTTTACCAGACCCCACCGTCTTTGACATTTCTTCACGACTAGGGCGTGGCTTGTTCTGATCTGAGAAACAAGCATTTGCTAAAACTCTGCCCAACGCTGACGTTTCACAGTTCTCCAGGTGGCTTGTTTTATTAACGAACCCATCGCCACGTACTTCTCTAGCCCAACCAGTAGCAAAAGGAGTGTCTTCTCCTTCTCTGAATAAACGGGCAACGAAAACAACTGTGCCTTTCTCTTCGTCGTATTCAACCATCTCGGTTTCCATGCGACCATTCGGAAACTTTTCCCAAAACAATGGGATTCTGTCATGGACAGTTTCATAATCTTCAGGGTTGAAACCCATCTCATACCTCCAAGGTTTGTTGATCTTCAGGTATGGGATCTAAAATTCTGTAAATCCATAACCCGCCTCCAACACGTTTACGTTCCACTTGGTATCCACCAAACTTAGGTTTACGTGCATCTCTTAATCTTGCGCTAACACTTTGAACTTGACCGCCAACTTGAAAAGCTATCTCATTCAACGTGCGCCAATGCCCATCTAACATAAGCTCTAATACTTTATCGAATAAAGTCGTGAGCCTAACTTCATCTTGTTCTTTGTCGTATGTAAGACCATCAAAAAGGTTTGTCACTTTGCTTCCTCCTCAGTTGCGTCATCCAATGATGTGTAAAAAGAAATGTGTTCATTAAACTCTGTCGCAGGTGGATCCCAACTGTTCTGAATGTTAGGGGTACTAGCTTCAACAGGTGTAGCTTGGGTAGGTAAAGCTCTGCAATCAATGTTGAATACACAGTACCGGCAACGCCAGTAACCGCGAGAAGCTGCATATCTAGGAGGGTCTTCTATCCACCCCTCATCAGGCACGAACCTTGCAGGGATCATACCGGACTCAACTTCGTCAGAGATTACTTTAAGCCTGCTTAGTTCTTGTTCAACTAATTCTCTAACAGTTGTATTAACAGAAGGAACAACATCATCCATGTCGAAACGAAATTCTAAAGTCATACCAGGTTTAACACCATCTCTGTATGAAGCATCTTTAGAAACATAAACGATTTGAATACCGTCAGCTTCCAACCCGTAAGCATAAATACCTGCTTGAAGGATGTGTTCAATCTTAGGCGAGTCAGTGGTTGTGCCGTCACCTTTTAACGCCAGCTTAAAAGGAAAAGCTGTCATGGTTTTCAATTCTAAAACATACTTCTTGTCACCTATTGTGAACAACCCATCAGCATGACCACTAACGTCATAACCAAAAGGTCGTAGATCAACAGGAGCTTCAGCTTCAAAATCATCCCACATTGCGGTAAGAGATTGTTGCACCTTTTCGTGCATTGCTTGACCTAAATGAAAAGCAATAAGAGTTTCATAAGGAAGCTCTTCGGATTCTTTGACTTGCGCCATTTCAAATCCGATCTTCCTCGCACAATTATACGCCTGGGAACCACGTAAAGCAGTACCGAAAGCAGTAGGTCTTTTACCTTCCTGCTCACGTTCATAACGCAAATGTGCATCTACTGTGCTGGCAATAAGACCACTACCAGTATTGGTTTCTTGTATCAAAAGAACCCCCTCTATTGTTGGGTCATCTTTAGACCCTTAGACTATGCCTCTAATTATAGGAGTTATCATAGTTAGATGCAAGCAATTTATAGCTAGGGAGGGGGAAGGAAAAACTGGCGGGTTAAACCCCCTCCCTAACCATTCAGTCAGCTAAGGAAGAAGTTCCTTTAGTTCCAACTTTTTGAGCGAGAGCGCCCTTAATAACGGACACAGCAGCGGCGACACCTGCACCTGCCATCATCTTCCATTGGTCAACACCCAGGTCGAACATGGAGTTTGATGACATGGCACCTATGGCAGCCTGCACGAATGTGGCTACTACTCTCTCTATTAAATCGCGATTAATCATGGTTATTACCATCCTTCTTTTTCTTTATCTTGTACGAATATCGGAGCTGTAAAAGTAAAACCGTTTGTCGGCGTTACTACAGCATACGCCTGTAATGGTGGGCAGTCACGGAAATTCATAAGTCTTGAGAACTCATCAACTCCTTTACTGCTACCACAGGCAAAGACCCCGTTGCCAGGGTCAAGTATTTGCTGATGAAAATGACCGAAAGCCATCACATCAAAAGGCTGATGAAGTCTTTTCTTATCAACCATTCTTAGAACAGGAGCCATTAAGCCACCCACTCCGTTTCCTCCACCACGAATCTGATCTCCATGTGTTAAAAGAATACGAGTGTTATACACAGAAACCAAACAGTCAGCTGTGTCAGGTATGTCCCAAGTAATACGAGCATCTTTTTCCAAAAGGTTAGCGGTCATCGTTGCTAGTAGAAAATCTAAGTTATCTCTTACCCGACCTTTCATTCGGGGTTTCCTGGTCTGCCGACCATGATTACCTACAACGGAAGATATATGTACCTTACCAAAAAAATCTGCCAGCTTCGTGACACAAGCTGCAAGAATTGGTGACCAATAAACACACGTATCTAAACCAGAAACACCTTCATTAGTTAAAGCTAACTCTTCGTGAACATCACCTGAACACATATCTCCACCCCATAAAAGGCAAAGACCATCTATGCTCACACCATCTATATAAGAATCCGACAGCTCTATTGTCTTATCAACGAAACGTTTTAGCCTCATCTCAGCTATGCAACGATCATACTTGTTAGCCCCACCCATCTCATCCAGGTCAACGACTTCATCCAAATGAAGGTCAGACATCATAGCCACAACTGTTGCTGAACTTTTCTTAGGTTTTTTAGGAGTCAGCCAGGTGGGAATAGTTTTCCTACGGCTAGCTTCATAAGCATCAAGAAGTTTATTGTTGGCTTCTACATCTTCTGAAAGTGCAGCTGATTGTTTACGAGCTATGCGTAGTTCTGACTTAGCTTTAGTATGCGCTTTCTCTAACCGTGATAAACGATCTAAGAGAACACTTATCTCAGTGAACTCTTCTAAAGAATCACTCAGAAGCCCGCCTCCTTCGCTCGTCGATTAAAGGCTCAACCTTTTTAGGAGTAGCGTCATCAAGATTGTGAACTGTTTTCAACCAATCTGAAACAACTTTAGAGCCAGCATTAGAAGCGATGATCTCTTCTTTAAGTTCTTTAGGAAGAGTGTCGCACCATCTCCCTGAACCACCATTCCTGGTAGCTTCTGTAAAATCTTTAAGACTTATGGGACTGTTAGAAGTCGGCATGTAAGAGTTCCTTCCCAAAAAGAATCATTATTACTCATACGAATTGGAGACATTTCAATGTCTTCAACTGTGACCGTGAGCGATTGATCCCCTTCTTCAAAAGTAACCGCCTTTGATTGGTTAGCAAGGTTCCGCAAATGTAAATACTCTTCCTTACTATCATACCCTGCGAAAGCTCCCGCACCATGTATGGTCGCAACCTGCCCTTGTAATACTAATGGTGCAATGATTTCTTCTATGCGAATTGGTTGTGGTCTGCCATGAAAAGACCAGCGTTGGAATATCGGTCCAGCTGTAGTAGAACCAGCTTCCCTAGCTAAAGTTATTTTAATAACAAATGTTTCACTAGCTGGGTCTGTAGGAGAATACGCTACTTCTGTTCCTGTGCTTGTAACAGCCATAGCAGTTGAAATGTTATTTTCATCTGTGACAGTAATCGTTGCCGAACCAGTAACATTACCTTCAACTAAACCACGATAGTTATATGAACCCGATCTGTAATCAACTCCTGCTAATCGGTAATCTAAATCACCTGAAGCAGAAACGCTTTGATCTTTAGAGAACCTAGCCGAACCAGCTCGACCAACCTTAGAAGCTGTAGTCCCGAAAGTAACTTCACCCACTGTTAGTTCAGCTGAAGTGGAAAGATCACCAGTAGCATCTTCACCATATATTTCTCCGTTGCTGTCAGTGAAAAATAGTTTGCTATTGTATACTTCTAATGAAAGCACGTTCCCATAACTCGCAGAATCAAATGCTAGAAAGCGGCAATATGCTGGAACGAGTGTCGAAGTGAAAATAGAAAGGTCAGCTTTATATGTATCTCCATTTTTTGTACCCCAATATCCGTACTTACCGGAGATACGAACACCATAAGCTGCTCCACCTGTATCTATAACGGGTCCAAAAGTTACTGATTGTTGATCGTTAGAATTAACAACACCAAACCTGACCCCTGCGGAGGTGCCTACCATGACAAGCTCTCCAAACGTATCGACACTAAACGGCGTAGAGAATGTTTCCCCCACTGGTAGCACCGCCGCAGGAACCGGATAAGAGAGAGAACCGTCTGTTGCAGATATTCCTATCGCGTAGAGGATTCCCTGTCCATTTACATTATACGCCGCATAGATACAATTAGCCCCACCTTTAATAGCTTGGCAGGTTCCTGTAAGAGTTTTATCAAAAGTTAAAACTGCACCTGAAGTATTCAGCTCTACTATTCTCCCGCCATCAGCTGATATAAGTCTTCCATTAGCGTACTCAATAACATCCCCTGCGAAACTTCCTATAGTAGAAGCTGTAGAAGTGCTAGAAACTGTTTCTTTTTTAACCGCTGAACCAGTCGTGGCATAAAGATCCGTGCCATCAGAAGTCCAATCAGTGATAGTTCCACCCATAGGAGTGGCACTAAAACTAATTTCACCGGACTGATCTGGGTTGCCGAATTTTAAATTAGAACCATCAGAGAAATAAAACACAGAACCATTAACAATCCTGGCATACATATTACTGCTAGAGCCAACAGCTTGTTTTCTTTCGATCTCTTTACACATGGTCAGCTGACCTTTAGTGAAAATGTCTATGTTCTTAGAGGTATGAAACCTTCTTCTATCAGAATCAGGAAGGTCATAATGTTCTTGACCAGCTCCGTATGACCAATCTGTTTGACTTCTAACCCATTGACCTACATTACTAAGAGTATTTTCACCAACATCTTCCGATGTGTCTCTTTGTTCTTTTTGTGCGGGAACAGTTCTCCGACGATAGTTAGTGTAATCAACCTGGTATCCTCGACCATTTATAGAGATATCGTATTGAGGCGAAACCGCCATTGTTACTCCCCGCTACGAAGCCATTGAGTAGGGTACATTCGTGCTAAACGCATCTTCTCAGCTTCCAGCCGTTGTTCACGACGGAAACGTAGATCACGCATAGAAGCAGAAATAGCACCCGAAGGAACTTCCTCGGCTCGTCTGATAGGAGATTGAGTCATTACACTTTCACGGGCTATCGGTTTGAAAGTCATTAAAGCTAAAGCTGCACCTAAAGGTGGCAGATCGTAAGCTTCTGAATGAAGACCAACGGTTGATAGAGCTGTCGAAGAAGCACTCAAAGTAGTGAAAGGTGCTTTGTATTCAACGCGAACACCCTGACCTGACGTTGGTGCATCAGCTAAAACTAAAGCAGTTTCAGAAGCGAACGTAGAAGAAAGCCTGTTGCGACGCAACGACCATCTACGAACTTCCGGTTCTGACAAATCACCGGACTCATCACTGAAAGTAACACGATGAACACTAAGAACATCCGAAGCAAGATTGTACCCTTGAGTGGAAGCCGTGTAAGTAAACGTAGCTACTTTCATCTGGTATAAACCTTGAGCTGAAAGATCATTCAAATCATCATTCAAAGCATCCAAAATCATGTGAGCAGGGTATTGAGGTGAAACTCTGATAATAGAATTATCAGCATGGGTAGTGGCAGTAGAGCCACCATAACCTCTGATGACACCTACATTAAGACCACTAACCGATGTCACATACATCAACTCTGTGCCAATTTCTACAACCGCACCAGGGGCAATAGGACCGGCAGCAAGTTCAATAGTAAAAGTCCCTGATGTAGTGCTGTTAATAACACCATTCAATCTGTTGATTGTTTCAACAGTCCCAGAGAGCAACAAATCCCTAGTTCTATCTATCCAGGTTTGTGCTGTCATGTTCCACTATCCTTTGATTCTTTAATAACTTTCTCTACCTGGTCACGGGTTGTTTTATCTTCAACAATCTGTCCCGACTCCACCTCCATCTTAGTCTCAGCGCGACTCTCTAAGTCGGCAGAACCACGAATAGAAGGCGGTTGTAAACCATCATCCCTTAAACGCTTGTAGGAATCCATGTCTGTTTCCAAATCATTCCAAGCTTCTTTCTCACCAGCTGCACTACTACGAGAAGGCATAGCTGAAGGCGCAGTCTTAAAAGACCGAGCGTTTCGTCTGAAAGCTTCACGTTCTTCAGGTGTAGCGTCGCTAACAAAACGACCATTCTCTCTTCTTAATTTAGTACCCATCAGGCAGCCTCCCTAACAGTAACGTCATAACCTGCTGCTATTAAAAGGGTAGCTTCAGTTGAAGTTAAATCATCAGGACTTTCATGTGAGCCATACAAAGTCCTAGTTATATTAGCAACATCAGCTGGTGTGACAGGTTGATCTGTTGTAACAGTAGTGTTTGAAAGAATCCAAACATTAGTACCCCTGGATCTTGCACTATAGAAACGTGCAAGCCTGTTCATAGGAGCTAATGGTTGATAATCAGGTTCACCTTTAGCTTGTGTCGGTAAAGTGTTTTCATATTTAGGCACATACCTCATCGCCATATCAGGGTCACCTACCGTAGCTGTGCTATTTAAAATGTTAGGCGTAGCTATTGCGGTACCAGATATGGCACTAGCAGCAAGGATTGTTGCACTAGCAGCAACAGTCGCAGCGGAGACTTGAGCGTCACCTGTTACGACATGCGCTGGCACTGCACCAACACCTGCAATAGAAGCAGGAACAGCTTCAGTAAATAAAAGAACCGTTACGTTTTGCGGAACGCCTGTAGCTCCAACAGTCGTAGCTGAAATGCCTACAATAGATGCCGCAGTAACCGAAGGGACAGAAGCACCTGGACAAGTTATCGACGCAGGAGAAAGGTTCGCATCTGCCGATACTGCCGCTGAAGGAAATGCCCCCATAGCAGTAACCACACTGATAGCAGGGTCAGCACCGATATTAATTTCGGATGCGTTGTCACCAAGATAGGTAGTCGCCGTTTCCCCGTAAGCAACCCCTGTTTCCCTGTATGGGAGGCTTCTTTCAACTTCAGGAAGTGTAGTTGTGCAAGCAATCGTCGAAGGGGTAACAACTGGCGCACCCACACCATAATAATTACGGATGCTGTCTCTATAAGCAAATTCACCCCTGTAACCCATCGGAGTAATAGCGTCTTCAACATTACCTACGCATACGATAGTCGCAGGTGTAACAGTTGCGTCACCTGAGCCTTGATAAGAATAAACAGCTTCCCTATAATCAAACGATGATTGACGATAATCAATAGCCATTTCATCCTCCGAACATCTTGTTATAGGTTATCGAACCTACAATACCATCAGGTTTAAGACCGTTTTCTTTCTGCCAAGCTTTAACACGCTGAACTGTCAGCCATCCATAGTCTCCGTTCAGGGGCAATCCTAAGACCGCCTGAACCCATTTGACCAGGGGTGACCTATTTCTAGGCCAGCGAAGCTTCAGAGGCTTTGTAAACGCCGGAGGAACGAACTTAGGAACCACTACCGTTTCTGTATCAGGGCGCATTTCCTGTAACCGAGAATAAGCAGTATGACCAGGGCAATCTTTATTCTTCACATCACGATGCCCACGTATATTAAAATCAGGCAAAATGTAACCCAGCTTGATTCCTTCTTTAATCAAATTATGTATCGCTTGAACAGCCTCATCAGAAATAACTTGTTGAGTAGTATCACCAATAATACAAATAGCATATGACCTGTGATTCCAATTCTTAGTAGCACCAGGTCTATTAAACCAGCCTCTAGCTTCATATATTCGACCAGATTTTAAACCAATAAGAAAACTGTAAGCTATGTCAGCCCAGGATTTACCGAAATGGTAACGCTGGTATGCCCTAGCTATAGCAGCTTCACCCTCTTGAGAGTGATCTTTTAAAAGAGTAGCGCCATGATGAATGAACACATGGTCAACTGGTCGTTTCTGATTGGTTGTCCAACGAGCTGGTTCCGCACCCCATTCTTCTCTTGGGATTATATCGGTCATTCGTTGTCCTGGTAGAAGCTTTCTCCCCATGCTTTACTTTGGATAGCTTCTTCAGCTAAATATATACGATCCCAAATCGTACTAAATTCTGATGGAACCCAAGCCATAGAAGCAATGATCTCTTTCATTTCATCTACTTCTTCAATAAGAACATTCATGTCAGAAGCTATAGCTTCAACGATTAGAGAAGGCGCGAACCTGTCCAAATCGTCAAGGCGAGCAGCCCTAACGCTGTCAATGGCAGAAGCATTTGCAACAATACCTTCCTCTATTTCATCTAACTTTGCTAAAACACTCGAATCTGTCCCAGTGTTCTGTTCAATAACAGCGACCTTCGCTTCCAAATCAGAAATTTGATTAGCGACTGAAGCGGCCTTCCAAACGACCACACCTGAGATGGAGGCTACAGACATGATAAGTCCAAGCGTTAGCCTTGATACTCCTATCTTTTTTATGTCTGTAATATCGTTCATTCAGTTTCTACTTTCTAAAACAGGACGCACCTCATGTAACCCAGTATTAAAAATGCCTAGACCAGAATCGTTCTCAATGCTTACTGGTTCAATGTTCGTAAAATTGTGTATAAAAGATTCCCACTCGAAAAATGAATAAATCTGTTTCATTGTTTTAGAAGGGTCAGACATAAAATCTTCGTATTCAATAAACATGAACTCGTTAGCATTCAGATGGCCTTCAAGATTGTTAGCTTTAACTGTTGGAAGCACATGATCGCAATAGTAATCAATCTGCCATTTTGTTGTAGCTTCGTATTCTTTTAACTCATCTTCACTTATACCGTTTTGTTTCCACACTTTTCTAAAAGAATCCATAATTGCTTTTTTGTCTCGCAACAAAACAAGAACTTTAGGGTTAGGAGAAATATAAAATCTTATTAAATCCATATTCCTGAAGTGTGTCCAATCTCTGCACTTGTCAACTACAAAAGGTTTGTCAACATTTTTGTAATACAAGTCAGGGATGTTACCGATAATTTCATGTTGAAAATCAGGTCGGTTAGCTACACCCATTTCAATTAAAGCAGGTTCAGAAAAACTTACCGCCATGTCTCTCATTATCTGACAGACAGGAGAAGCTACATCAGAATGAACTTTAGGATTCTGAGATAAGATCGCGCTTAAAACAGTTGAACCTGTTCTCGGAAGACCAGAAATAAAAAAAAATTGGTGCTTACGATTCCACATTTAACTAGTCGGGAACTTTCTAATTAACAAAAATTCTGGAATCAGAGTATTACCATCAGCCTCGTCGTCAGATAATTGTCTCCATTCACCAGTTTCTTCATTCCAAACGTAACTTTTTTCATTACTATCGTCAGGTGGAGAAACAGGTGCTACCCATTTCCAATCTGAATTTAAAACCCAAGAAGGAAAAGGTTTAGGGCGAATAAAAACTTCGTTACTTTCATCATATGTGTCCCCTATACAAGCGCTTTTAGCAGTATTTTCACTTGCGCTAAAAACCCATTTATGGACACTAGGGTCGAAAGCTTCGCACCATTCAATATCTTTGTCGTCTGTAGCAATTACGTTTAAAACAACATTATTTTCGTCTAAAGCCGCAAAGTCACGCATTAGTACGACACTATCTTGTATCTAATTATTAAAACCCCACTACCACCTGTAGCTACCCCACCTGGAGGTGTGGTACCTCTACTGCTTCCATTGCATTCAGCCATTGAACAACCACCGCCACCTGACCCTGTGCCATCATCTCCATTAGATAAAGCGTGACCATTATCATCTAAAAAGTAATTATCGTTTGGTGGGCCTTCGCCGCCTATTTGCATTGCTGTAGTAGTAGCGTGACCACCATATGAGGGTGTAGTAGCAGAACGGCCATCGTTATTACCACCACCGCCACCTGCCGCAAAATATTCAGTAGTACCATCCCACCAAGTGTTAGCTACAGGTTGTCCACCGTGACCATGACCAGAAGCGCCAGAAGTAGAATTTGTACCAACAGTTTCCGCTCCTCCACCACCACCGGCACCAGAGTTCCAATGCTGGTGCCCGCCAGCATTCTGTTTGTGAGTAGTAGTAGGAGATGATGTAGGCCAATTATGGCCATTACCCTCATATGCAGTTCCAGGTTGGCCAGAATATACCTGTAGATAAGCGCCGTGAGCGCCACCACCTGACGAGCCACCATAAGTTGAATGCCCGTTAGCGCCAGTTATGGCACTGCCTCCACCGCCACCACCGGCATACAAAGTCTTGACACTACCGCCAATATTCCCAGCTATAGAAGTAGTATTACCATTTACACTATCTGTTTGTTGTGTTGCGCCAATCGTTACAGTGTACGCACTTGCAGTAACCGCCGTCCCAGAATCAGCAACAGTGTTGTATTTAACTGCTCCTGCACCGCCCCCACTATTCGCACAGTTGCCGCCTACTAATGCTGACCAGCCATCTCCACCGGCTCCACCGCCACCTACCATAAACATTGATATACAATTATTTTGATACGTGCCACCAGTCGATAAAGAATTAACAGTGAAAGTACCCGACGTAGTAAACCTGTGAAGCTTCCATAATCCACCACCATCATTATAAGTAGTAATAGAATCTCCACCTGAAGCGTCTAAAGGTACGAAACCACCTTGGCTTGCTGTTGAACCTAAAAGACCGTGTATATAAGCCATGTTAAGCCTGCAAAGCGCCGATAAGTTGCCAGACGTTTGTATCTGTTTTAATTAAAGTAACTGAAGCGTGTTGACCATTGATCGCTTTTTCAGAATCAACACTGTTAATCGTCACGCCACCTGCCGCCGCTAGGGTTACTTTGCCTGCTCCGATCCCAATGACCGTAATCGTTGTACCAGTGTCCATAGCTTGATTAGCATGAGTGTCTACAGTGTAAGTCTGAGCGGAACCGTTACTAGCAGTAACAAGCTTGCCAGCGTCAGCAGACACAAACGTATAAGTCGTTCCCGTCTGAGCATTGATCTGTAGCGGAGCTACAAGACCACCCGAAACAGTCAACGAATCCGCTACAGTCACATTACCGTCAGCTACCGCCAACGCTGTTTGACCATTGGTTCCAGTTATTGTCAAAGATTCCGCTGAGGAATCCCAGACGAGAGCGTCACCAGCTGTGTCTGAGTGGAAAGTTACGTCGTGTCCTGAACCATCAGCACCGACAGTAAGAGCGCCAAGAATAGTGGGTGAAGTGTCCCAGGCTGATGCACCGGAACCAGTACCCATCATCACTGCACCAGTAGAAGCCGTTGAACTACCAGTACCTAACTTGGTTTCAACAGCGACAATAGCGCCATGAGCATTAACGTGCATAACATCATGCTCTTTACCTGACGCATCCAAATCATCAGTTGAACTTATATCTGTGCGTAATTGGTTATTAGTTGCATCAAGCGCACCTGGGTAAGCAGTTGCCATTTAAAAACCTCCTACGGTGTTAAGTCGATTGTCCAAATACCAGCAGCGTTCCAAGTAATTTGGAAAGTACCATTAGCACTCGAATAATCTGAACCGAAGTTCACTAGACAAATTAACGGATCATTAGAGAGAGTGTCATCATAAATAACCGCAGCTCTCGCATTTGAAATAGTAGAAGTAGCCCAGCTTGAATCAGCAGCATCGAACTTCAAAGCGCCAGAAGCACTCGTCATAGCGACACTACCTAAAGCTACGCCACCGGCAGTATAATTTGTGCCGGAAACTTCATTACTTGATAGATCCGACCAATGATCGTGACTATCAAAATCTGGTGTGGATGAATTAGTTATCATCGCCACCTTGAATGTGTCAGAAGCAGTATTAACCGCTAACTGTGTACCATCCAAAATATCTAAAAATGTGGGACAAAACATCCCACTTGCTGTAACAGCCATTATTCCACGCCTCCCTGGAGGACTCTCATTTCAACTGACTCTGGAGCTACAGTAGCATCTATTTGCCCACTCCAGTGTTCAGTTTGGATTCCTCCGACAGAGCCATCGGAATCTCTACGAACTTTTGTTTTCTTTGAGGTTCCACGCTGAGTAAGGATGCCAACAGAAGAATACTTTCCCATTTATCTACCTCTCGGTTTCTTAGGTTTCTTTACTCTGTAAGTTACTATCATTACTCTATCTTAACCTCTAATTGCTGGTTAGGGTCGAGAGGCTTGCCGACTCCCGACCCTAAAACCAACGTGTGTGTTAGTTAGCTCCGATACTTGAAGCTGATTCGATACGACGAATCGCTGCTTCACGGAAACGACCATAACCGCACATTGTGTACCAACCTACAGGCTGGAAACGACGCAAGCTGTCGGTAACAGGACCGAACACAACAGAAGGATCAGGACCGAACATGGTCGAGAAACCCTTTGCCATTGCCTGTTGTCCGATAATTACTGTGCCGTAAGCATCAACAGTGGAGTTACCTCCATCAGCTACGAGCAAAGCGCGTGGTGTTTCAATGAAGTCAACTCCATCGAACATACCGATAGAACCCTTACGGACTCCATCTGCATCTTGACGTATTTGGAAGCTACGAAGATCAGTAACGGCTGTGCCTTTAATGAAATCGTAAGCTACGTCAGGATGAATGAATCCTATATAAGCATTTCCATCAAATGTTGGAACCGCAGCTGAACGAAGTCCAGCTACCTCTTCACGAACAATGTCAGAAGTGATTACGTTGCCCGCTACAAGCGCGCCCCGTGACGACTGCGAAACGTGCGTGACGTTCGAGCCGGCATATAGAAGATCAGCCACTACCTGATCCATAGAATCAGCAGCGTTAAAGCCAACGATGTTAGCTGCATCTGAATCTACGTTAAAGAAAGACTGCCCACGAAGCGCAGCAGTTGTTACAACTGCGTTGCCGTATTCAGCCAGGGACACCGTTACGGTGCTGTCGCCTAGTGCGACTGCTGTGACATCAGTAGTTTCCGTCAAAGCTGAAGTTGCTTGAGCGAGATTATTGTAAATTGTGAAAGTCACACCAGAACCATTATGGGTCTGCTTTGTTGCTTTAACAGTTGCATAATCTTCGTGAAGAACTTGCTTACGAAGAGCGAAATGAGCGAGTTGCTCAAATGCTACTTGATCTGACGACACACTTGATTTTTGTGTATAAGCCATTTTTAAATTTTCTCCTGGTTAAGAACGAGAAGCTAACCTAACCCTGAACATCAAATTCATATCCTTGAGAACTCATCAAAGCTTTCAACTCTTTTTCATTAGTTGTAGCTCGAATCTGGTCATTTAATTGTGGTGGAACCACAGGTTGACCTTGAACACCAGCATCGGCAATCCTCTGCTGTGCCGCTAACTCCTGCTGGAGTGTGGTTGTATCCTCTGGTTCGAGGAGTCCACTTGCTTGCGGAACAGTTGACTCAACACCTGGGGTTTGCCCCAAGAATCCAGCCTCTTCAGCTGCCATACGAATTGACTCTGCATCCAACTCTCCGTCATATCCTTTAACAAAATATGATTGCCGAGTGTCATTAGGGTCAATCCCTGCTGAACGAAACACTTCTGCTTTCTCAAGTCCTTGTAGTTTTGCCTGAAGTTCAGCTACTTGAGCTTCAGCTTCGGTGGCTCTGTCTTCAAGAACTCTCCGAAAATTGCGTTTCGGTTCTCCATTCTCATCTAATTCGATTGCGTCAGTTTCAGTTGCTTCAGCCATCTATGTTAACGCTCCCTTCCAGTTCGCACCGACACGGGAGGCGAGCCGGTGGTGGTAGATCCTCATAGCTCTCGCTTGCTTAAACGGCCATTGAGTATCTACAAGAAAGTGTAGCAGAAACTTAGCGTTTTAAAATAGATTAAAAATAACTTTTATTGAGCTTCGCCAAGCCCAATGTAACCACCTTGGGTTAAAGCAGGACCGCCTTGTTGAGCGAATTGTGCAAGCCTGCGTTGACGGCGTTCTTCTACCTTTCGGGCAGCGTCTTGTTCTGTCCCGAATTGAGCGCCAACTAACTCTTTGCGAGTAATATCGCCCATATCTCCAGCGGTTTCTTCCGCTAAAGTGGACTGTCCTATTGCTTGGAAACCTCTCCGAGCTTCGGTTTCACTAACCCCAGCTGCTCTTAAGCCTTCTGCGGTTTGCTGAGTAACAGATCCGAACCCAGTCTCGGCAGCTATGCCACCAATCCGAGCCGACCCTAATTGCTCACGCATTTCAAAGATATTTGTAGCCCTCTCTGGGTCCAAATAATAGGCAGTTATGTCTTCATCAGAAATACCATACCACTCTTTCAAAGCGTTTTTAACTTCTGGGGTGGTAGCTAAAGAAGCTTCACTAGCTAAAGCAACTCTGCTTCTTAATTCTTCTACAGAAACATCCCCACCTATCAAAGATCCAAAGTCAGAGTAATCATCATAAAACTCTGAATCTATCCCTGCTTGTTTCATTACCTGTGTGTAGCCACGTTCTAATTCTATGTATGTGCTTTCAGATATTGCCCTGCCTGCTTTAGATAAAGCTTCCATACCAGGGAACCTTCCCTTGTATGTTTCGCTTTGTCGTATCTTTCCCCACACGGCAGCAGCATCTTGAGAAACAACCCAAGTGTCTATCAGATTTAAAGATTCGTCTTTTAATAAATCTTCTAAACCGTATGTTGTTAAAATGTCACGAACAATACTGGTAGCACTATCTTCTTCTATTGCAGTTGCCCCTGATTCATTTGTGTTTAAAGTAACTGAACCTGGGGTACCTGAACCTGGGGTACCTGAACCTGGAGTACCACTCATTGATTCTGACAAAGGTAGCGGTCCACTTAAAGTTCCATAAACTTCAAGATTAGATTTCATCATCTCTAAAGACATTGAACTACCTGCTGATGTTGCCATCGCAGCATCATCAACAGACATATAATCTTCATCCCTGTAAGAAGAAGGAACACCACTTGTCAACAAATCATAGCCTCTAGTGTTGTAACGCAACTCATCAAGTTTACTAACAGACTTACCTACAATATCTGTGCCTACTTCTTCTAAAAAGTAATCACCATACTGCTCTATTAAAGCAACACGATCTTGCTGGAAAGTATTAACAATAGCCACTCGACCAGCAATATCTAAAATCTCTTCCTTAGACATACCTTCAGCGGGAGTTTTAATATCATCTGCAACCATAGGATCACCTATGCGTTGACCACCTTCATCAAACAAATCGGAAGGAGCGCCAGCTGCGCGAACCCAAATGTTCGTACCAGGTACCTGCGTTTTCATTTCAGCGACACCAGACCAATCAAGAGATTGACCTATCTGCTGACCAGTGAAGGGATCACTCCAACTGCCACCTTTTGACAATAAATAATCTGAATCGTATTCAGCTCCCGCAATAGCCAACTCTGCTATTTCTTCAGGATTATTAGTTTTCTGTCCTTTAAAAATAGGTTGAAATGTAACCCCATTATCTGATGCCATTAACCTAAACCTCCAAATTTCCTAGCCACAAAATCAGCAAACCCCTGGGCTGCTTCTTTAGCTTGGCTTGTTCTCCCCCACAAATCTTTTGTCAACGGAGAAGTACGAATATACTCGGCTGTTTCCGAAAGAGTCATAGCTCGTCTTTCCCCAGTGTCAGTCACAGAATCTATTATCGGACTGTATTTAGGGTCGTTCATAAAATCAATAGAAGTAGCTGGCACCTCTAAAAGATTAGCTATCTTTTGAGCATAAGGATCAAACAGCTCTCTTGTGTTGTAACCACGATCAAGTTTCCCTGCCATAGTGGGATACATTTCTTTAGCTGACTGAATGAAATCGGCTTCAAGAATGTTTAAATCTTCTTCGCCTAAATAAATTTTACGCGCCCAATCTTCAACAACACCAGGGCTGTATGTCAGCATGTAATCGTTAGCGAGATTATTTATTTTATTCATGTTCGCTCCGATAGCACCAACAGCAGCTTTACCTTCATCCCAGGAAGCTTCAGCTAAAAGGTTTCTTCCATAGTCAGCGCTTTCCCATCCTTGTGTGATGGCATCTACAGCTAATGTTTCTAAACGTTCAGGGCTTAAATTTATTCTAAGGTTGCCAGCTGCGACTCTTAGAATGTTTATTTGATCTAGTTTTTGTTTCTCTGCTTGAGCAGGGTCAGAAGCTAAAAGCATCTGCCATGCCCTTTCAGTGTCTAAAGTGTTTCGCCACCATGAACGATCAATGGTTGAATCTGTTGAAGCTAACTCTGCTTCTACTTTTTCTTTCATACCAGAAACGTCATAGCCATGCTCTGTTAAAGCATTTAAGCGTTCTATAGTTACAGCGAAATCAAGATCAGGTCTTTTAAGTTCTTGGTTAAGTTTCTCTGCTGACCAATTCTCTTCTGAAGCTAATAACAATATAGGCGCTACTTGAGAATGTTCAAGGAAAGACCCGAAGTATCCGAACTCTGAAGCGTAAGCACCCATAATTTCAGACAAAACAGGATCACCTTCAAACATTTCTTCAGCTGTAACAGGATTGTTTAAAGTATAAAACAAAGCTTCCAGTTCGGCGATATTAAAATCTCCTGCTTTAATTCCTGCGACAGCAAAACTTAATTGTTCAGGTGTTAGTTGAGGAAACTTTGCTTTAACAGAATCCAACACGGGGTCACCCGTTAATACTTGATCTCGTTCAAGAATAGCGCCACCAGATTCATCTAATCCTGCATCCATTTGGGCTTGTATCACATCAACGTATGATATGTCAGGGTCACGCCAAGGCTCCCCAGCAGGAACAAAATTGTATCTGCTTGGATGATTAGCATTACTCTCTTCTAATCTATGCGTACCCCAAACATCAAAATCCCAATCATCTAAATGAGCTTCTACGTCAGGGTAATCCCTGTGGTGACCGACGAACTCAGCGGCTTTTGCATTAACAGCAGGATCAAATAGTTGCGCTATAAGCGCATCCCATTTGGTTTTATCTATTTCATCAAACACTTCAACGGCTTCTCCACCTTCAGGTAAATGAAGTATCCCTGCTCCTATAAGTGCTGGTATATGAATACTGTTAATCTGCCATATACCATAGCTTTCAGTACCATCTTCTTCTGAAAACTTTGCATCAGCTTTACCTTTACTCTCAGCCCATGCGACAGTAGCTAAATAACGAGCGTCTTCTTTATCCCAGCCTTGCGTTAAACCAAGTTGATAAATTTCTTGAATGTCCATTTATCGACCTCTCACTAAAGAAGCAAAGTTTTGCAACACACCAGACATATCCATAGTCTTAGCCTCAACAGGGTTACTCTTCTCCAAAGCAGCATCAATATCAGCAGCCGAAGGACCCTGATAAGTGTCATCGCTTTCCAAACCTCGAACCAAACTTAAAGTCAACTCACGTTCCTGGTCAGAGAGATCCCTGCCAAAAACTCTTTGACCCGCCTGGTCACCCATGTTGTGTATAAAATCGTCTGTCCAAACAGGAGCATCTTTTGTTACCCCCTCAAAAGGTTCAACACCTAAATGTTTAAAAGAATACGAAACTTTCATCGCTTCTTTATCAAAGTCTTGAGCTATAGGAACTTTATCTCTGGCTACAAGCTCGTTGATCGCGTTATGAAAAGCATTAGTTGAAGCTGTCTTATTGTTCATAGATTCTTCACTAGCACCTTGACCGTAAAAACCGTTAGCAAAAAGTGTTTCATGCAATTCACGAAACAGTTCCGGTGAATTATCTTCCATGTTGAAATAGTGTTGGTATTGATCTTGAACAGTTACCCCTGTCCCTCCTATTTCAGTTTCACCTGTGAAATCTGTGTTGTTAAATATGTACCATTCTATTTGTGACCAAGTTTGTTTAGGATCTACACCTACCATCGAATCGTTATATAATTGAAATATCTTGGTTTGAGCAAAATCATCAGCGTCTACTCCCAATGAATTTGCATTTACGAGAGCTACATCATAAGCATTATTTATCATCAAATTAGCGTTTGAACCATACTCACCATACAAAAACTCTAATTGTTCTTCTGTTAAAACGCCGGTAGGGTCTGTAACCCTATCACCATTAGGAGCTGTCCAGGTCGTTTCCATTATTCATACACCTTTCGTTGTGCAGGTGTCCAAGTTTCGGGTTCCATCATGTCAAATTCAAACCATCTAAGCCAAATGTCTCTAAAAGCAGGGTTGCTAGTGACCATATTAGCAATGTTTTCATCCCACAATCCTTTGATAACCTTATTATCACTTGCATCTATTTGAATAGACTTTCCACTAACATGATTATTTTTAAGCATCTCAGTGAAACCATCTCTTAAATCTAAGTATTCGCCTATTAACTGAATATCAACTCTGCCTACCATCACTGGATCGTCAACAAGTTTTCTTAAACCTTCAAAAAACTTTCCTTTATCAAAATTTTTCTCTTCAAAATCTTCAGCCCAAACAGGGTTTTCTTCTTGAAGCAATTTCACTTCGTCATCTCTTAAATTTTTAATAGCTCTAGCTGCGGTCACATTCATATTCGGAACAGGTAAACCGTCATCACCTGTCATGTCATCTAAAATGGCATAATACTTATCGTTAATCATTCTGTATTTCGCCCAACCTTCACGAATATCAGGTTGAAGAATGTATTCTAATTGGGTTAAAGATTTACGTTGTTTTTCACCGCTACCATAAAAAGTTGCTTCTTGTTTTTGATTTTGATAAACCCATTGTGAAAAATCAGCGCGAGCTTTTACCCCACCAGTAGTTTCCAACCCTAAAATAATTGCTCCCAACTCAGGATATTTTTCATAGTAAGGTTTAAATTCTTCTCTCGTTTCCCAAGCTTCTAATGTTGGAGGTAGCCCTTCCAAAGATTGAGTTGACCTGGCTGTAAGAAACCAAAAACTATCTTCCATGTCTTCCTTCATCAACTCTTCCATGAAACGATCATCAGCTGTATCAGGATTTTCATTGTAAAAACGTCTAGCCATATCTATCCATTTTTGATACGGACTAGCAAATCTTATAGCAGTAGGAGTTGTTGCTTTAGCGATAGTTAAAAGCATCAACGACGACCTAGCGGCATGTTCAACATCTTTAATGAACGCGCTGTATTGCGCTGGATCTTGAAAATCTACAAGTTCTCTTTCACCTTCATTCATTTCAACTATCCAAACTTGTGTGATGTTAGCCATCATGCTCTTATAGGTTCTGTCATTCCAAAGGTCGTCGATAAAAATACCCATATCTTTAAACCAACCTTGCACGGCTGTATACAACGATCTACCCCAAGCTGGTGAAGAACCTTTAGCAAAAGCTTCCATTTCTCCAAATAGCCCAGATCCGTCACGGGGAGGAACAAACCCATAAGGAAACAAGAAATCAACATATTCGCCAACATCAGGTCTTTTCCTAGCTAGTTGACTTACAGCAAAAGTAAAAGTTGGCATAGCCCCAGGTATACCTGTGGTAATCATATTTATACCAGCTTTATTTAAATAAAGTTCACCGTCCCACCATTCCATAATGTCCCCGAATAAAGGACTGCCGGATAACATTTCTCGCATTTCCTCTGGCACATGCAACACCCAATGTTCTTTACCATCAGGGTCAATGTAAGTAGGTAAACCAGCAGCTTCACGATATGTGACAGCAACCTTTGACACAAACGCAGGATTGTCCATCGTAAACCCCACCCACCTTGTCAACACTTCTTGCCATGCGTTAAAGAAAGGAAAGAAATGTCTAGTCGATTCAGCAAAATTGCTTTGTTCCGCAAGGTTATACATAACATCTTCAACAGCTTTAAGAGCTGTAACACGGGAACTGTTTTCCATAGCTTTCAATGCTTCTTCAGAAATAGTAAACAATCCTGTACCAGGGTCAATCGCTAAATTAACAAGCTTAGATTTCATTTCAGCTTCATAAACTGCTCTGAACAATGGATGCCGTGAAAGTTGTGTCGTGTATAAACCTCCAAGTCTTTGAATACCTTTGTCTAAAGTTTTTTTCATAAACCCGTTTAACAAACCGGAATAAACAATTTCTTCTTGTTTATGAACTGCGCCTATAATGTCATACCATCTAAGTTGTTGTGCTTCAGGACCGAATACTGAAGCTTGTGATAACGCATCACGTTCTTTCTTCGCTTTATCTGACAACTTATGTCTAGGTTTAACAGCTTTAATTCCTTCATCACCACCAAGAGCATCAATAACTTGACGTAACTCAATTCGGTTCCCGTTACTTAAAGCCCGTCTAACGTCAGCTAATTCGTCTATTGGAGGTAACAACCTGTCTGTAAATTCTCTTACTCCTTCTACCCAATCAAGCAGTTGTTCTGTTTCAGCGTCAACAAGAGCCATGTCTTCTAAAGTTTGTTTACCTTCAGGTGATTCTAAAAACGCTACAATGTCATCGTTTGTTTTAGTATCATCCCAAAACATCCTCGAATACTTCGATCTGCCAAATTGATCGTTTAAAACTCTCTCAAACCATTGAGCGTATACTTCTGCTAGCTGAGGTTTATTAAGCAACTCTGCTTTAGAAGGAGGTTTAATAACCTCATTGAAGTCTCCAAGAAATTCAATGTTCCCTGCTTTCATGTCACTACCAGCTTGATCCAACATATAAGACATGCCACGTTGCGCGCCTACACGATTTTCCCATTCTCTTAAAGGAGTAAGAGGATTACCAAAAGCACGTTCAACGTCAATACCTAAAATTTGAAGATTCTCAAAACCTGGTGCTTCCATTAAAGCATTAGCAGCATTTTTATCTCCTGCTACAACCATGTCTTTAATAGTTTGTTTCTCTCTGATTGGTTTCGCCATCCGTGAAACTATTCTGGCATTTCTAGCTCTCGACAACATAGGAGCCACTACAGCGCCAGGAACACCTGCAACCATATATCCTAAAGAACCCGAAAGAACCATTCTTCTACTAACCACTCTGGTGTCACCGAAAAGAATTTGTCTTAAACCTTTTTCTAATTCTTTTTTAGACATATCTCCCGCTATCGCAAGTATCTGTTTATCAGTTAAAAGATTTCTTAAAACAGCTTCTTGAGCATTGCGACGGTTTAATAAAAGATTCCACAACGCATCAGAACCGCCTATCACAGCTGACATTCTTAACTGTTCTTCTCCGACAACTCTCATAGGCCATTTAGGGTTTAATAAAACTGTTGGTTTAAAAAAGTTGGAAAAGCGTTGTAAAAGATTATCCATCCCATCAGTAGTTTTCCATAACCAATCATTTTTCATCATAGAAGAGCGTCTAACAGAACGATTAAACCGAGTGAAATCTGGGATAAGCCCTACATCAGCCATACGCTCAGGAGTTTGAGCTGTCTTCAAAAGACTCAAAGTATCTGCTTCAGCATACTTAGAAACCCCAGGAACTGATGTACCCATTTGAGTTGCACTGGTTGAACCATCATCAAGCCGTTCAATAAACGCCCTACCAACCTTGTGTTTAGTTAAATCTTCTAAAGCGTGGCGTGAACTACGTTTGTAATCTTCAAAGATTCGGTTTTTAAGATCTTTAATCATTGCTCTGTGATCTTTGTAATCACTAGCTTTATTACCCGCAGCTACCCACTCGTCTTTACTTTTAAAAATATGTTCCTTGGAATGTTTTTGTAAAACACTCTCAATAGTTTCATCAATAAGCTGTTCCCAATATCTGCGCCTACCAGCTTCATCCAACCCATTCCATTTAGTTAAAATGACTTGAATCTTATCAGGCTCAACTTTCGCCTGTTTCAACATTCTTTCAATCATCCGATCCGAATTAGGATCAGCAAAAAGAACATGAGAATGAGCGCGCTTATCCATCACCCAACGGAAAGGCTTACCAGTAACACTATTAGTGAACCAATACGTTTGACGAATAGGATCTAAACCCAACCTGCCTAAAGGATTAAACAAACCAGGTGAAGCCATATCATCCAATGTTTTCCACATCCCCGCCATGTCACCAAGTTCATCAGTGTGAGTTGGCAACTGAGGAGGCATAAGCTCATTTATTATTCGAGACTGATTAGCTCTAGCGCCAACCATGCCAGGGACAACACCCTGCTTAACAGTCCCACCAGCTACATAAATTCCTTTTAACATATTCGCAACGTCAGTATTGACTCTTGAAAGTCTCGCTATGGAAGTATTGTCACCCAAAAAGAAACGCATAACATCTTCTGATATTGCTCTTCCTTTAGCCCCACCAAAAGAAGAATGACCTTTCTGAGCGTAAGTTAAAAGTCGTGCGATAGTCGCACCGTGAGGGTTGTCTTTAAAAAACCTTTGACGAATTTTAGTAGCTGCTATTTCAATCTTAGCGTCATTCAAAGCTGTAGAATTTAAAGGAAGTTTCTTAGTTCCAACCACATGCGCTCGAATAGCCTCATCAGAAACATTATCTACCGTATTATCAATACTTCCTAAAAGACGATCAAACCTGCCATCTTGACGGAAATATCGTTCCCTTCTAGCAACTCCAACACTTAGATTTTTTTGAACATTCTTTTTACCACCAGCTAACATCACATCACGGGGAGACAAAACAAGTTTGTAAGGCTGACCTTTAACGTTCGCTTCAACCAATTCACTAGCTTCATCCATTTTGGCTTTACCCATTTTAAACTTGAGGTAAGGTTTAGCAACTAGACGATCATAAGCCCCGCCTTGACGATGCTTCTGAGCAACATTCATAGTCGCACGTGTACCAGGCACACCCAACTTGGATGCAATTAAACCCAGTTTCCCTCCACCACGAACAGCTAACACAGCTTTACCGCCAAGAACCGTAGGGTCTAAAGCTATTATTGCTACAGCGTCAGTTGTCCCAGAAACAAATTTATGCCATGTGGTGCCTTCATGCCGAACTTTTTCGTCTTCATCAAGAATGTCCACACCAGCTAAAAGATAAGACAACGCTTTACCTAAAGTCGGGTATTCTTTCTCATCATTATCCCAACCTGGGTCAGCTATCTGCCAAGCATCTTTCCAAGTGCCTTCATCAAACAAACCAGTGAAATCACCTCTTGATTGAGCGAGACTTCCTGCTGTTAAAACAGTAGTTGGGAGTCTAGCTATTTCTCTGTAAGTGTCATCCCACACATCAAAAAGTTCATTCCCGCCTTCACGTAAACCTTCAGGAAGACCTTCTATAACCTCACCTATAACACCTTCCGGTCCTATCATGTGAGGAACATAACCAGGACCGTATTCTTCGTTACCTAAAAGACGCTTACCCGCTATACCTTTAATAGTAGGCCAAACTCTTTCAAACTCATCTTCTACAAAAGGAGCAGTTACTAAATCACCAACAAACCCTGCAAGATCCCCACCGGCTTTACCAGCTGCACCAGCAATCTCTTTTATTCTGCTAAAAACGGACATTAAAAGACCTGATTGTTCTTAACTCTTAACTTGTTTACAAATCTTTTAGTTTCCACTCCCGCGCCTGGTAAAGCAGCTAACTCTTCCAGCAAGGGTTGAAAAGCAATCAACCTAGCAGATATTTCCTCTTCTTGTTTTTTAACAACAGCCCGTGCAGGTCGAACACCCATACCTGGACCGGAAGCTACACCAGATGTTATAGGTTCCATTGGTCGTTCCGTTGGTCTTACAAAAGAACCAGGACCGCCAGGTGTTATCGGAGGCTTCCTAACAGAAGGCTCTTCGTGCATAGGCACAACATCCATAGCATCTTCTTGTTTCTTGCGCTCGCCATACGTTTGTTTCGATTTAACTTTTCTTGGCATTATCCCACCTGCGCTAACAGATCACGCAAAGCAGGTCGCCCACCAGCAGATGCAACCGCTTGTTCAGCACCTACACCTTCTTGAGCTAACCCAGGCATAGTTTCAGGGGAACCAGCTGGTGCCTCAGACGCTTGCCTTTGCTGTGCTTCTTCTTGAACCTTCTGAACAGCATCAGCTAATTCTGCTTTATCTGTTCTAACAAGTTCAGTAATACGAGCTAGATCATTAGGAGGTATAGAACCTTGCGAAGCTTGAGTTTGGATACTGACCAACAAAGCCTGTTCCAAATTCTCAGCTATCACAGCGTCATGTTCATGTTCAGCATCATCAACCATCGGGTCTATCTGCATGAAAGAACGCTTAGACATAGTTCCCATACCTATCCTCTGACCGGCACCGATAACCAAATTGTTGATGTCGGCACCACTGTGAGAATAAACAACATGGTTCTCATCAGTTTCAAAATCTTTATTAGGCGTGTAATCAACAACGCCTTTAGCACCTTTCATCGTTACATAAAACGACTTAGGTTTATTACCCGCATACGCTTTCATCAAAGCAATAGCACGTTTATTCTCAACTTCCAAAGAAGCTGCGATCATACGTTGAGCTTCCTGAACAGGAAAATCAACAACCGCTGAAAGAACCGCTTCACCTCGACGACCCGTTCGGATATTAGAACCGGACTCACCGCCAAACTCGGAAGGAATACCAGCAGTTAAACGCTGACCCCTTTCCAACCTGTCGATAGTCGGGTTAGTCATAAACCCAGGGTTTACAACAGTGTCTTTTAATTGACCGCCTTTAAGAATCCCAACCTCACCAGTCAAACCATTAGCTGTGTTAATAATTTGAGGTGTCTCACCTGGATTAGCTACAAGCCAACTGTCAGGAAAAATACCTTTCTGCACAGCTAAAACTTCTAAAGCCATCAACTTGGCTTGCATCTGATACATGCCAAGCATCTGATCGAACTGTCCTTGAGGCTGATCCAAATTAACTCTGCCAGCAATAACAACAGGGCAAATACCTGCACGATTAACGCTACGTTCCAACTCCGCTAAAGGAGGAGAATAATCAGCGTTACGATTCCAACTAGAACCCTGTTGTATATCTCTACCAACAGCTAAAAGAACAGTCTCTTCAGGGTCACAGTATTCAACAAGCTGATACAAGTCAGACCCTTTAGTATCTTTATGCCGGAGTTTAAAAGCATGGTCAGGGTAATTGTCCATCAACCAGTCGTAAGTCCGTTCATAAGTAAAAATCGTGTCATAAGGAGCCATGTCATCAGGACCGAAAAGAGGAGCTGGGAAAGTCGTCAACGGATCTCTAACAGTCCACTCAGGCACACCCAACTTAGGATTAAACCTTAACGAAACAGGAGAAGATGCGTAACCAAGCATGTGCCTGGCACGTTTCGACAATTTAATATCCATACGGTTATGTTGCCACCAGCCCAACACAGCCCTACGTCTAACACTTGCACGTTTCTCAGCTTGCTTCTGATCGTCTTTAATAGGAGGCATTACAACATCAGGCATCACAGACGAAATTCTCATTGCTGTCTGATCCAAACCTTGAGCTAACAGATTAGCTACAGCTACCTGTTCGTTGTCATCAAGCTCAGGTAAAGGAACTACAATATCTCCATCATAAGCTGCCCTCACACGACGCATACGTGCGAAACCAGGCTCAAGATTTGATTCCCTTTCTCTAAGAAGACCTATGATTTCTTCAGGCGACTTCAAACTTACCTTCTCCTTTTATCCATGATGGCCTCCATAAAGGAGTTACATTCCCTTTAGGCAAACTAATGTTAGGGAGATTATGCTCCAAAAACCATTGAGCCATCACACAGTCATCGGTTGCTGACCCATGACCGTCTGGTGACCATTTTGTTACTTCATTAACTAATAGTAGTGCATGTGGGCGGGCTTCGGTACGTTGTTTACCAGGAAGTCTCACACGCCCGTGGCGGTACAGAGGAGCGAGCATTTGCACCCCATAGTCAGGGTCCCCCTTATTGCGTGAATGAGTGTAATGAGGGATCAAATTAACCGCCCTCTCAGCAGACCAGCGCCTAAAATGATCGTATTGCAAAATAAACTTTTGCGCTGCATTAGCCTCAACTATCCAATAATTGATAGGTCGCCCTATATCAGCTGACCTCTGCCACCACTCCTCAGCTATACCAGTGAAAACACCCTCCTCATGGTTCCAATCCAAAAACGTAGGAGCATCCATCTTCTGACGGTAAGACTCCAACAAATAACGGAAACCAGACTCAGGGACATACGCCCAAACCTGCAAAGCCCAAAACTTACTAGGAGAAGGATCAGCCGTAGCGACAATAATCACTTCACCAGGAAGATTCTTAGGTAACTCCCACAAATCACGGTCATTATCCCAACACCCCTGATACAAAACACCATCATCACCCGTGCCACCACTAATCCACAAAGGATCAACAAGAACACTCGCAGGGTCAGCGTCATCCTGCTGGTACAAAATAGCGTACCTGTCAGGAGTTTGAGACTTTACATGCGTCAACTTCTTCCAATTCAAACGACGAGGATACAACAAACAACCATCAGGGTAAGGAGCGGAATCCAACTTGTGTTGCTTCTCACACTTACCCTCATAATGGGCTTTGTAAACAAGATGATGGTAACGCTTACCGTCAAGCTTCAGCTCTTCAGGAACGTCTTCTTCAAAATCGTCTTCTTCATCAAAGATAGCTTCTTTATCCAAGGCGTAACGGTAAATGTCGTCACCAGCCATGCGCTGTCCTTGCAACACAAGAAGACCACCAGGTTCCAAACGTGTCTCAGCTACCTCATCCCACCACCGTTTCAAATCGTCACGGGCTTCAGAAGTACGCATCTTACGAGGATCATAAAGGTCATCCCAAATAATCAAATCGAAACGACCACCCAAGAAACCGGAATCCACACCGAAACAAGTCCAAGTGGGTTCCTTCTCAGAAACAGGAATGTCACCCTCTTGAGCTACAGTAAACTGATCCCCACGCCAAACTTCCTTAACATCAGGTTTAAACCTTCCGAAATCATCCATAAGGCAAGTCTCAGCATCAACAGCTAAACCCATTTTCAGATCCTTAGCCTCAGCCTTAACAGGAGAAGTACGCTCCAACTCACCTTTCAAACGGCGGGTATACCACTCGCCAAGACGATGAGTATGCGAACCGATCATCCCACGTATAGTGCGATCCCTCACAGTAGCCCAAGCAGGAAGAATCCTAGTAAAAAACGTGGACTTGCCCGAACCTGGAGGAGCGTTAATTACCACATACTCCTCTTGAGGAGAAGCCTGTAACTCCATGATCCTGTTAGTCGCTTCAATCTGCCAGGGCATCAAAATCAACCCGAAATACCGTTTAGCGAAAACCTCAATATCGTCATAAGCTTCACGGGCTTCATCAGATAACAAGTCGTAAGGAACAACAGAAGGGCTTTTAGCCTGATCGAAAGCTTTCTTAGCTGCTTTACCAACAGCAGACCCTATGCCTTTTTCAAAATCTGAAGCTGCCCTATAGGAAATACCTATCTTTTTAGAAGCCCCATACATAGACAAACCGCCGTCACGCAACTCTTGATACTTAAACCATGTTGCTTCATCTATTGTTCTGCCAGAAGTCATACACTACCCAGGGTGGTTCATCAAAAATTCTTCATATTTTTCCGCTGAATCTAAGATTATCGTAGTATACGAGTAACTCCCGCCTTCTTTCTTATCTTTTCCTAAAGTCACAGTAATCGCACCCACAAGCGTACCAATAGCCACTAACAAACCCGTAATAGCCGTAATCAACTTAACTGTTTTATTCATTTACTTTTTCCCAACAGTTGCAACCACAATTACTTTCTTTAGTGCATCCACAATCCGGTGGGCATCCACACTCACAACTCATCAATCAGCCTCCACAAAAATACATTCACCAGGACACTCTTCAGCGGATTCAATAACAGCTTCAGCCAAATCATCAGGCACATTAACCGTTTCACTCATCTGATGCGTAGGCTCTTTAGGCGTTTCAGAACCTGCTTCTTTAACATAAAAAAGCCCATCTGAATGTCCATAAAAAATGTCACCACACAACTCCTCACAAAGACCGTCACCCGTACACAAATCCTGGTCAATCCAAACTTTCATTCGTCTAACCAAACAACAAGCGTAATATCAGACCCAACCCCAACACCAGAAACCCCAAACACAACGAAGTCACTATCAATACTATCGCAACAAAAAAACGCTCTGAATTGTTCACAAACTTTTCCCCAACTGTGTAAAACCCATCTACTCACAAGACTCACAAACCTCAGGATTCTCCAAATTACACGACCCAGCTGCCAGCTGAACATCATAAGAACTCCCATCAGACCCCACATAAGTAACAATGCTCTCATCCAAAAACGGGTCAACGAAACCACGCTCACCCATCTCAGATTCATCCAACTCAATAAAACCCATAAGAAAGCTCCAAACCAAAAAAAATTTTTAAATCCTAATAAAACAATAACACTTCACAGAACGAAATGTGCTAGAGTTCAATCACTGGCTCCCCAAAACCAGCGTCGGCTAACCACCGTCTGTTCGCCCGTTAAAGGGGCTACCGCATCCTGTCCGAGAAACGACGGGCTTAACGGGACAAAAAACACCAAGCCGGATAGGATCAGAACAGCAAAGGAAAAAGCTAGTTCAAGGCAAGATCGAGCCTCAATCGACGGAGGGAGTC
>TARA_Y200000002_G_scaffold366909_1_pt1 | contig 35168 bp, 44 predicted proteins | sample TARA_Y200000002 | Tara Oceans TARA_Y200000002 (sample SAMEA2619388) | marine metagenome | biome: marine biome (ENVO:00000447); feature: surface water layer (ENVO:00002042); material: "saline water (ENVO:00002010), including plankton (ENVO:xxxxxxxx)" | depth 5 m | reverse complement strand
TTTTTATTTACTTCATCTTGTAGTTTATTTTTCATATCTGCTTTTAATCCATCTTTCATTTTATTTGCTTCAGCAGCGGCCGCTGCTTTTCCCGCATCGGCTAAGCTTCCCATGGATGGCACAGAAGGCATACCTGAGGCCGCACTTGCCAATGCCGCAGCCTGAGAAGGATCTCCCAATTGATTCATGTTGGGCACTGAAGGCATCCCAGGCACATTTGCTACATTAGGAACACCTGGTAATCCTTGCCCAATACCTGGAACAGGTAATGATGATAAATCTGGCATCGGTAAAGAAGGTAAATTACCATCTAACAAAGATTCAGGGTCATCAAATATTGCCTCTACTGTGTCAAGTAATGGTATATGTGGTATATTTGGCAAACTATTTAATACAGGAAATTCCCTATCTGGATCAATCCCCATCATTCTTAATTTTCCTTTAACATCTTCAATTTCTCCCGCAATTCTTTCTAAGGATTCACGTGCATTTTTCATTGCTGCCAAGCCTTTATCTACTGCGGCAACCAAAGACATAGCGTTTCCAAAACCAGGAGCAGCTTTTAAAACGTTTTCTCCCATATCCATACCTTTTTTGGCCATATCACTAACCATTGCTAAGCTTACTTCATCAATTTTATTTTTTAATTGAACAGCTAATATAGGTGGTAATCCTGCCAATAACTGTTCACTTATACGTGACGTTACTTGAGAATTTAATAAACTCGCCATACGTCGAGCTATTGCTAATTTGATTGAATAAAGGATTCCATTGAACATTTTCATTTTTTTAGTATCATTATTGGGATTAGCTCCACCCCTTTTTTTCAATTTTAATTTTTTCAGTTTACTTATATGCTGTCGTTTTTGTGTTTTTGTTTTTACAGTCATTTACTTCTTATATTATGCTAAGTTTTTATTTGTCTAATAGCATATTTTTTTTGAAATCAGCGTAAGACATTTTTAATCTTTCATCGAAAGTATCCTTTTTCACTTGTTGTAAAATTTCCATGTGTGATAATTTTCCTTCGCAAGAATAGGTATTTGATTTTTCTAATAATAACTGGGGTTCACTTTGTTTTGATGCGTCAGGAACCTCACGGACATTAGTTCCTACACCAGGAGTGCTCATTTTATTATAAGATTTAAAGTTAGCAAATACTGATTTTTTTTCTTCGGGACACGAAACTTCGTCTAATTGTTCGTCTTTTTTTCTGATCTCCTCTTCCTCTTCCTTTTCTTTTTTTTCATCTATCTGCGTTTTCAGGGATTCAATTTCTTTTTCTGTGTCTACAACTAATTTTTTACAGTTAAATTGAATAGCGAATTTTTGAGCTACTGCTTCCAAAAACCTGTAGGGAATAGCATGATCTGAATAGTAAATAAAAGCTTCTTTCTCTTTATTGTAAGTCATTATTACGTTTCCATAAGGAGTATAATCCATCACCATACTATGTTTTAATGATTCACCATCTACTTCCACTTCCTCTAAATTCCTAAATTTATAAATGTATTTTTTATCGTATGGTATATCTTTTTTAAGAGATGATTCATCGTCTTCTAATAATTCATATTCATCTGTTTCCATTGTCTGTTTCTGTAAACAAAGGAAAGAAATAAACATAAATACTGAAGTAAAATTTATGTCTGATCTCATATCAGGGAAAACAGCAAATATACCTGAGCAAATTAAACAAAATAAAATAGATATTGTATTCATATCTATTTCATTGGAAAAAATTTATAAAAATTTAACAAATAATTAATTAGTAATCTGCCATATAGGGGTATGAATCCATCATATAAGAATTTATATAAGGGTCTGGTTCAAAAGTGCCAAATTCCCAACGCTGAATATATTTTTCTCTTTTGGTAGATTTTCTATTTACCCAATTTTCAATGAAATCTCTTCTTTCTTCGATAGTAAATAAAGCAAACAAGCTTTTACACACTCTTATTAAATCCTCAGAATCTGGATGTATGTTATAAAAACTTGGTCCTTTCTGTAAAAATTTAATATAAGCCTGTTCAATTTTGAAATGATCAGCGTGTTTTAAAACAATATTTCGTCTATAAACAGTTTCTTCAAATCCCTTTCCTCTGTATCTGTGACTCGTCCCATTCGGAAAAAAAAGATTTGGAGGATCCGTTTGTTTTAAAAAACGAGCTATGTCCTTCCAGAAATCGTGTGCCGTATAAATTTCTGTATAAATTTTTTTTACTTCTTCATATTCAGAAAAAAAATTATTTATATCCTTCAAAAACTCCTTGGGATGATTTTCAAAACTATAAGGATAAATATGGTTGAAAATTAGGCCCTTACTCAATTTTTTTGAAAAAAAACGATTTATGTAGTGCCAATCATCAACCGTCATTTTATCTTTCTATTTATTACATTGATTATCGTTTAAATTGTTTCATTAATTATTTGATCAGAATTCATTTCTTTTTTTCGCACTTCAATCTCTCGTAAAGAGAACAAGTCACTCATTTCCTTTTTAAGAATGGGAACATCAATTAATTCGTAAGTGTCTTCGTTAGTCTCCAGACAATTTGGATGAAGACGCACTAATCTCAAATTTGTAACTTTTTTTCCATACTTTTTCTCCAATATGACCTTATAAGTATTGAGTTGAAGGGAGTAATGCCAGAAATTAGAATCTGGAAGATGACTGATAGAATATATTTCGGCATACTGGTCAAATTTATTAATCCTTGATATTTCTTTACTCCTTTTCCAATCATAAATCATTAGAGTTCCGTCTGGGTTTTCATATACCATATCAATAGAACCAGACAATTTCATGTCTTCATCATATACCGTCCATTCAGTTCGATATGGTTTTAGGTCAGGATTTTCCTCCAAATATTTTATAAAATATCTCCATTCTGGACTTTTTCTTGCTTCTACCAACTGTTCACACATTTCAGCTTCATTGTAATACTCTTCCAACAAATCCTTATGCGTATAAGATTCTAAATCTGGATGATTCATAAAACATTCAATCTCGTAATGCATCTCCGTTCCAGCACCACTTACGGCAGCAGCATTATCGCTCCACATCTTTTTAATTTCTTCCTTGGTCATACCCCAATATTTGTTTTTTAAATTCCAATTTCTACCCTTCATCATTCGATCAATAATTAGATCGGCATCAAATTTTGGAAAGAATTGATGATTCCAGGTTGTTACGGATGTGTATTCACTTTCAAGGTCACAATGGATTGTATATTTATGCCCTTCCTCTTCAAACGATATATTTTTGTCTCTATCGTGTCCATTTCTTTCCATTAATACATTGTTAAGCTTACTTGTTGTCATGTTTTCTTAATATATATAAAACACTTATCTTCATTTCATTTTTCTGTGTTTGTAATTTTGACAATGGTATATAACATGGGATATACTGTAGAAGTATCGTTCAACATGGACAAATGCGGTGGGATTTCCCAGACAAAGAATCAGGTTTTTTTACATGCTAATTCGTGTTATGCTGAATCAACCTATGAAGATTACGAAATGTCTGGGAATGTTAAACAACAAAGAAAACATTGTGTTATTGTTAGCATTTTCCATGAGGATGATATTTCTAATTGTTCCCGCTTTATAAAGATAATTGGACATGAAAAAAGTTTATATTTGGAAAGCGTTTACAATGACGAAAACCCATGTCAACTTATTTATGCTTCGCCACATTTCATAAAGAATATGGAGAAACGAACAGCTCAGGAATATAAAAGATGCCGGGCGGAGAGAAGTCTAAGCTTATCTGAGGGTGATTCAATTCTATTAGAAGCTGTAAATTCTATAAAAAAGAAATCCTCAAACAAACGTTCCAAGTCTTTGAACGATAAACCCTCTTCACCATCCTCTCCCTATTTATTTACTGGTCCTACTGGTCCTACTGGACTTACTTGATTTGGATTTTTTTGACGAACTTCGTTTACTTAAATGAATTCTTTTTGTCTTGGGACGAGGTGTTTTTCGTGATGATTTCGATTTGGATGATTTTGATTTTTTAGACTTTTTTGATTTTTTAGACCTTTTCTTCCTTCTTTTGGTTAATTGTATAACTCGGATAGGACGAGCTTTCCGTTTGTGTTTTGGGGTTAATTTATATACTTTTTTATCTACCAGATAATCGCTATACAATCTCTCTTCTAACGGTTTTTTAACAGATGGAGTTTGGAGTAATTCTGCTAAGTCGTCATTGTCTAATGTTAAATTGACACGTCCTTTTTCTCCGTCTGTTTCAATATCTAAATGAATATCCGCTTCTTCACCATCATAATCTATATCCCAACTCGTTTGATTTTCATGCCGTTCCCCTTCGTCTTCAAAATAGGTTTTTGCGGTGCCTTGGCTTTTTAAATATGTATTGTCCATTTATATACAAGTAGATTATATATGGGCGATGAATTAAAAAAAATTGACTATGACGACATTTTAGCTAACATGAATCTTTATGTAGAAGATGGAAAATTGCGTATTGTTAAAGGAAATATATCAGAAACATCGGAACCTAAAAAATTAGATTTTCAATTTAAACCTATGCTTTCTGAAGAAGAAAAGGACGAAATAAAAAAAAAAGAAGAACAAGAAGTAAACAAACGAATCTTAGAGAGAAAAGTACAACATAAAAAAGTGGTGGGCTTACAAAAAGCCCGAACAAATAGAATGTCTTTTGTTAATAATTATCCAGAGCAAGTTGTTCAAGATATCCCCCAACGAACAACAGCTATTTTTCCAATCAATTACTGGCGTTAAAATGTTTGAATATTTGTTACCATAAATATTTATGACTTAGTATTTTTGGAGTATAGTACCCATCATTGGCCTTAATTTCCTTTTTGATCGCATCTTTCCGGTGAGGAGTTCCTGAATGACGCTTGTAATATCGGTTCATCCTTTTTCTTGTATTATGATTTCGCTTAGCATATAATTTTAAAGGAGTGCGATCTTTATATTGTGGATAATCCTTATGTCCAAAATGAAGTTTTCGAATCTTTTTAGTCTTTTTATTTTTAATGTAAGCAGTATATTTTTTTAATCCAGGTCCTTTTTCAAATTTGATAATTGTTTCCTTCATACACTATGTAATCATTATTTCTTACTTAAAGATTTGACATCATGAAAAGTATGAGTCAATTGTCACTGATACACCCAAACGATTTAGCTTCATCTAACCTATTTTTTACATTCCGAAATCTTAATAGCTTGATGCTTCTCAAGATATTTGTTGAGGACCCTGAACTAAAAGAAAAATATAAAGACGCAGCAGAAAAACATAATTTGAATATGAAAAAAAATAAATATCCTGACGCTGGTTTTGACATTTTTACTCCAGAAGATTATTTTTGTAATCAGGCAATAGTAACCAAAATCAATTTTGGAATTAAGTGCTCTGCTTCTCTGGCAGCATGGCAAATGCCAAACACTTATGTTCACTCAGGTTACTACATGTATCCTCGCTCCAGTCTTTCTAAAACCAAGTTACGCTTGGCAAATAGTGTTGGTATTATAGACAGTGGGTATCGAGGTAATTTAATCGGTGCTTTTGACTGTATCACTCAAAATGAAGAATACAAGGTTTTAAAATATGATAAATTAGTTCAAATTTGTGCTCCTGATCTAAGACCAATAGTTGTTCAAATTGTAGATTGGGAACAAGAGCTTGGAGAAAAAACAAGTAGAGGTGCCGGTGGTTTTGGTTCTACAGGCGTATAATTACACGACAACGTATTCAATTGTATTTAAAACATCAAATTTCACAATGTTTCCAAGTTGTGTTTTTAGTTTATTAAACATAGAATCTTGATTAAAATTTGAATTCATCAACTTAATCAACACTTTATTGTATTCTATGCTTAAAGTATCATTTTTCGCTATTCTATCTGCGTTTTCGTTTCTCCATTTTGTAATAACTTCCATTATTCTTTGGAGTATTGTGTTCATAATTATTACTATGTCTTTTCTTTCAATTAGAATCCAAATACTCTTTTCCTCTTGACAAGTTTTATAAACATACATTTTTCCATTTATCTGTGCTACTGGAGATTCAGTCTTTCGTATATGTCTTTCTAACAACGTTGTAAATATTTCTACTATTTTTTTTTCGAATAGTAACGAAACGTCATCACTGTCTACTTTAATTTGCCTAAGCATATGGTCATAACTATATTCTGGTGTAATATGCTGATTAAGCCATTGTTCACCGTTTATTTTACACTTTGTGTAGCTTGAAGTAATTTTCTCCATTTTATCTATTGCTTTTTCAAATTCCACATATTTTATAGCTAATTTCTGAGTAATTTTTACTAACTCTTCGTAACTTGGCATACCTTCAAGCTCTTCTGATTTTATTTTTTTTTCTCGAGTTGACAAGGATAAAACATCGCACAATGATTTGTGATTTAATAAGGATGATTTATTTGAAAACGATTTACTGCATTTTGAACATGATAACATTTATAGTTCCCAAGATTCCGATAATAGGTCTTCATTTTTTAATGTTATTATATATAAATGACGTACTATGTAACCGTAGATAATCAACGAAAATTCAACTGTAGAAACGGTTCTGGTTCTTTATCAAAATTAAACGGAAATACACCTTCTCAACGATACCAAAAATTAAAAATTATCAATAATACTGTTCGTGTTCCATCCTCAATTTACACAATGAATTTAGGTGCATTAAATACCTATCAAGCTCCGGATTTTGTTTACAGACAAGGTGTCAATTGGAATCAAGCAAGTGATCGCAAAGAACCTCATATACAACCAGCAAACTCAAGTGGTAGTAACCCTGGAGGAAATAGCACCAAACGAACTATTACGAGATTGCGTCCTGGAGCTTTATCTCCTGGTGGAGTTGGTGTGGACATCAAACATAATTCATATGAAAGATATTTGAATCGATTAAAGGGTAAAAAGCCTCTTCGTCAAGAAAGAGTTCCTGAATCTTTCAAGTTTAATGATCTTCCTTACAATCGATCTGACCCTGTTTATGGAGGAAAAGTCTTTAAATTGGGTATTCTTGACAAATGTGTGTGTGAACCAGATTTACTTCGTGAAGAACTTTACAATGATGCTGGTAATCCTTGTCTCGCACCCGAAATGTTTGAGGATCCAGGTGAGAAAAAGTCAAAAGAACCTTGCGTAGACCCTTGTGAAGCCTCAAAAAATCAATATTACGGTTATTCTTCCAGTAATAGCTTTTTATTACAATGTCAACAGAAAGTTAAGTGTGGAGATATTATTCCAGTGCTTTAAATCGCAATTAATTATCTTTAGTATAACTATATGCCGCAAAAAATATCCATGATGGTGTCTACTGGACCTCGATTTCAACCGGTTAATGATTTTCAAGTTACTCCTCCTCATAAAGTATTAGCATCAGTGCCCAAGGGACAGTCTATTGGAATGAAAGGATTAAGTATTATTGAGAGAATACGCCACACACCAGCTGGATGTGGTTCCTGTGGAGGACGTTAAGGTAAACTGTTTTTATTTAAGACCGTATATTGATTTTCTTTTCTTTATATTACATTTTTATGTAAAAGTATAGTATAAAGTATGCAGATCTTCGTGAAAACGTTGACAGGTAAGACAATTACCCTGGAAGTTGAACCCGGAGACTCGATTGATGATGTAAAGGCTAAGATTCAAGAAAAGGAAGGAATTCCTCCCGATCAACAACGTCTTATTTTTGCTGGTAAACAGTTAGAAGATGGACGCACATTAAGTGATTACAATATTCAAAAAGAATCTACTCTTCATTTGGTGCTTCGTTTGAGAGGAGGTGCTACTCAACGAATGGTGGTTTATCCTTATACTGCCTCTAATTTCCGCACCAACAAAGCAACTAACTTTTCCAGTTTATTCACTACAACTGATTTACCTTATAATCAAACCTATAATAATTGTAAAAACACACTTTGTTTTACTCACAGTAAAGGAACCTTTATTTATAAACCTCACTCTGAAACTGGATTAGTTGGAACCACCGCAGCAGGATACCGTTCTCGTCGCAAAAGAGTTTGAACTCACAAAAAAAAAATGAAATAGATTGAATACTTATGTTGAATATAGTTAAATAATTAATAAGTATTCAATACAATTTTCCCAAAGTCCAAATCATGAACAAGTATATTGCTCCTTCTTTCAACGATAACAGACTCAGTGTCTACATCCCCTACGTTAGTTCTCATCACTCAAAGACTTCTGTGATAAACATCTTTCACGAATTCCAACTTGGTCAAGTAGATAGAGTTGATTTTGTCAAACATAAAGATACATCTGGATTTGAATTGTTTGTTCATTTTCATCCTTATTCTTCCCAAACAATGAATGAGCTGATTCATCATCATTCCAGAGGAGGAGGATATAGAATTATGGTCGATATATCTGAACCCTGGTTCATATGTCAAAATCATAATCCTATTCCCGATACTAACTTGAATATCCACCAATTAGCTCAGCAATCCAAGTTGTTAGAAAAAAAGATGAAGGAACTTCAAAAAGCGGTTGATATTATTCCAGAGATAACTGAGACGTTGAAATCACTCAATGGACGCATTTCATATCTTGAGGATCCAGAATGGCTTAGTGACATTTCGGCTCCCTTATCTATTGACGATTTATCCGACTGTTCCCACAACATAAAACATACTATGGATGTGGTGGAAGAAGATGAAGATAAAATAGAGGAATCTATGGAAGCTGAACCAGAAGATTTGTTACACAAACCGGTAACACCTCATAAAGTCTCGGAAATCTCTATGACGCCTGAAGAAGAAGAGGAGGAGTGCGCATTTTACGATTCTTATTGTGTTGGTGTTTATAACGTTCCCTCTCATTGGATGTAAAAAAATAAAAAAAAAATAAAAAAAATAGAGCAATATGATTTGTTTTATTTTTTATAGAAAAATAAAAATATTTTTTATTAATATGGAGTCTGAAGACAAAGGTTTAAAAAAAAAGATTGTTTTAAACCACCCTCAATTTATCAAAAATAATGTTATAAAAATTATTTCTATTAATGGAATACATGATCTATCTATGAAGCAACCCTTAGATGATGATAATAAAAATCAAGTTGAGTTTACTTTTGAGTTAGTTAATTCAGATAATAGGTTGATAGAAGATTACACTATTGATATAAAAAGTAAGAATGTTGTTTTTGATTTTTTTTGGGGGCTCAAGAATGATATTAATACTTTATATTTCCCTATATTTTTATGTTTGAGATCAAATATACAAAATGTTTATGTTACTCGTGATAAAAAATCGTCCGTGCCGGTAATATACAAATTAGTTAAAGATTTTGATAATAATAGTCATTGTAAAATGTATAAAATTCATATAAAAGATTTTAATAAAGAATCAATTGATACATATATACATTCGGTTCTCATTTTTAATGAAGATGTAATAAGAAAAAAAGGATATAAAAAAGCAAAAAATATAATTTGTTTTAATTTTGGAAATTGTAAAAAATTTATACAAAACCAATATTATATATTACCGAAGCTCTCAGACAAATATATCATCCATAAAGCAATAAGTCCATACTTCAGTGATTATTTATGGTCTAAAGTTAAAAAATGGAACGAAAAAGAAAATTATATTATTTATCCAGCTACTATTACAGGCCCAGACGATAAAAACCAAGTAAAATTTGCTCAATTGGTCAATAGTGAAATAATTAAAGATTATACAATAATATTTGCTGGTGATCAAACAAAAAATGGGTATGACGAAGAAGAAAAATTAAAATTAATAAATATATTAAATGAAAAAAAAATAAATTACATGTTTCCCGAATGTAAGACTCAAGAAGATTTTTTTGATTTATTATTAAAATGTAAATTTCTGATATTTTATGGCACTAATCCAGTAGATAGAGTAAGATCATTAACAGAGGGACTTTATGCTAATTTACCATTTATAATTAATGATGTAGTGACTACGCTACCCGGCACTTATTTCAATTATGGTTATAAAATAAAAAATAACAATAGGAAACAATTAAATTCAAAGATAAAACATTTATTAAATAAAGATTGGGGCTTGGAGCCTTATTTATTTACAAAAAAATTTTTTCAAATTGATAATATTTCAAAAGAAATAATAGAACAAATTAATAAAAGAGTCGAATTAGAAAATTAAAAATAAAACAAACCGTTATCGATATGTTTTATTTTTTTATAGTTTGTTGGTTTAAATCATGACGCCTCCATTAATCCGCAAGCCCTTGAAACCCCCAGTTCTCTCTCCGCCCCCATTCATCATTTTCAACAGATTTCCAAAAATCTTTGAAATCTTCTTCATTACTTTTTTCTGTTTCATTTTCATTTGGTTCAGGTTTATATACGTAATCATACATTGGCTTTTTGAATACATATCTTGCTCCTTTTGTAATTGGCGTGATTTCGTGATATAAATCAATAGAAAAAATAATCATAGCACATTCTAATTTACACGCTTCATTTACGTAGATATTATATATGTTGTCTTGATCAGTCAGTATTAATTCACCACCTTCATATTCATTCTCTTTATCATTAATTATAATAAGACAGGTATATTCATGTTCAGGTGTTTGTTTTCTATCTAAATGTTTGTTGAAAAAATCGCCTTTTTCGTATTTTAATAATTGAAACCTACTTTCATTATGAGGATCTTCTTTTGGAGATCTTATAGGACACATTGCTCTTCCGAAATAAGATGATATGTCAGGGGATTTTATATCAAATGTTTTATTGTGAGTCCAACTCGATCTTTGTTCTAAATCTTCCACTCGAGAATTATTTAATGTTGCTAATGTTCTTGTAAAGTTTTCTTGGTTCATAATTGCGTCAGTGAACATGTTTTCAACCCAAAAATACATGGTTTGTGATTTGTTTTGATACTCAAAAGTAATATCATGTGGATTTAGTTTAATTAATTCAAACATTATGATATTACAATTTCATATAATCAAACTTTAAATAGTTTTTAGAGAGTTTTATGCTTTGAAAATGAACTGCTCAAACACACTACTTGGATTTGGTTTTGGCTTTGGCTTTGATTTTGATTCCATTTTTGATTCAGGTTTCGGTGACGAGGGGTTGTCTTGTTCATTCTGAATATATTTGTAAAAATCTTTTACCTTTTTATTTGTTATTACCTTTTGAAAATTGAAATCTTTCAAATATAATCCTTCCAATGATTTAACACGTGATAAGGCTACATAAGTTTGTCCTGCTTCGAACACCTCTGAACCAACATCTATTTCCGCCAAATCCAAAGTAGCTCCTTGGGCTTTGTGAATAGTTAATGCCCAAGACAACATCAGAGGAACTTGGGAAATACCAATATGTGGAACAGATTCACTTTGCCATGTGTGAGGAGATACAGTAAGAGGTTCAGGTATGCCATTAAATTTAACTACTGGTAATCCTTGCTCACTGAATCGCAAAACTTTTCCCTGACTTCCATTACACAAACTATAACCCTTTCCGGCATCATCTATATTCACAATACACATAACTTGAGCACCTGGTTTTAAAATTACCTTTTTATCACCAGGTTTACTATTTTCCAAATAAGAAAACTCGAAATCAACTTCTTTTTCTGTGTAATCTTTATTGCTACTTTTTTCGGGAGGACAAACCTCATGAACACGAACAACATCAAAGGCTTTCTCATCTCCATCAATTTTGGCCATTTCAGCCTGGTTAACACTATCCACTCTTGCCTTTCTTGGAAATAATCTTGTGGGTTTTACTATATTATTAGTATCAGGCTCTTTTCCTACCTGTTTCATCAGGATTTCATATGAACTTTTCTTGAGTTTCCCTTCTCGTAATTGATTTAAAATGTTACAATAAATACGGTCTTCTTGTCGAAAAATCTTAGTTAACAAAATGTGATTTGAAATAGAGAATGTTTCCAACCATCTGTCGCTTTCAAAACAAAACTGTCTGGTTTCAATCTCATCTTTATCTCCCACAGGTGGTAGTTGATGAAAATCTCCCGAAAATATTAATTGAATTCCTCCAAAAGGTAACCATTCTTTTTTCCGGATTTTCTTACCCAGATTATCAATAACATGAAACAATTTCAAAGACATCATACTTACTTCGTCAATAACCAAAACGTCAACAGTTGCCCAAGCACTTTTTTTGTAGCGATTAGCTTTTATTCTTTTCACTATGTCTGCCGGGTCGCCAACACATTTCCCTAATCCACCCCAAGAATGAATTGTTTTGGCATTACATTTTAGTAACACAGCAGCACAACCAGTTAGCGCACACACAGTGATCTTCTTATTGTTGTTTTGAGCATCAGCATAAATCCTGCGAATAAGTTCTGATTTTCCACTGCCTCCAGGCCCTGTGATAAATATATTTTCACCTCTTTTGTATTTTTCAAATGCGATTTGTTGTTTTTCAGATAATTCCATTAATACCAACTCTTATGCTATTTACCATAAATCCATCTATCTAATTCATTTTTACAATTAATTATCCACCACGTGTTGGTAAGACGATAGATTTAAGGCAAATTATTAATTAGTTATGTATGTTTCCATCTAAAAATGTTTTATTAAATATATATATACAATCCATGAGCAATTTCGATTTAAATATTCAAAATTATACCCAATCTGAACTCCAGGAAATATTTGACCTTAAAACAGGCTATAAAATGAATCAACTTTTGGATAACGAAGCCAAACTTATCGATAGTATAAAAAAAGACAAAGATGTAAATGAAAAAACAAGAAATGACACAATGAAATTTATTGAACAAGCAAGAAATCAATTAGTAGCTCAGGTATCACCAACTATAAGTTCATTTGATCTGAGTGCTGCTCCATCTGTTGTTCCTCCCAGCTACACTGATCCCACTCACCCAAGCAGATACTTTCCACCCTTGGAAAATCCTGTTGCCAAACAAAATAGAACCATGATACTGAATGTAGATTCGCGGTTTAGAGAGAATTATTATACAAGTCAATCAAGTAATTTTCACGTAACACTTCCTATGAAGATAGATAGCGTTGTTTCAATGAAATTGGCAGCTATAGAATTTCCTCCTACAGCTTTTTTTTCTGTAAACAAAACTTTACAAAATAATTATTTTTGGGTTAGAGCTGGTTCCACTTCTGCTGGAGACCTTGAAGAAACACGAATAGTTCTTCCAGATGGTAACTTTACACCAACTGGTGCTACTGAAATTATCAATGATTTCTTACAAAGTCTCAATACAACTACCTATTTACAGTATATTTACTTCTCAATTAACCAAAGCGCATCGGGAACAAATGGATCAGGTCAATTAATCGTAGCAGTTAATGAAAGTTATCCTTTTGGAACACCATTTAATTTCGAAATAGACCTTCAAGCATCTTTTGATGGTCAACCTGATTATTCAACTCCTTTGCCTTTGAAGCTTGGTTGGAGACTTGGATTTAGAAATGGAAGTTACATAGAGAATTCATCTTATATGTCAGAAGGAGTAGTTAATCTTTCAGGAGCTTCTTACTTGTTTTTAGCTGTAGATGATTATAATAATTACAGTAACACATTTTTTGGAGCATTTAATGAATCTCTTCTCAACAAAAACATTTTGGCCAGAATTGCTGTTCAATCAAGTCGAAATGCCGCTATTACTTTCAGTAATGTGGGTAGAATCACTACTCCTCGTCAGTATTATGGACCTGTAGATATTGAAAAACTACAGGTTCAAATGCTTGATGAATATGGACGTATTTTGAATTTAAATAATATGGATTTCAGTTTTGTTCTTGAGTTTGCAACCGGCACCCAAACTCCCAGTTGGCCTACGGAAGCAGCTCCTGCTCCTTAATACATACCAACTAAGGGTTAAAGTTAACTTGAACTTTAAATAAAATAAACTTATGTCTTTTATTTTATTTTTTTTACAACTCTTATCTTTTATATTTAATAAGGGTGCCAAACAACTTCAACCAAAGTTAACGGTTGAATTAGGCAATAATTACATTATCGAAATGGATGTGGCAAATTTCACAGCCAAAAAGAAAGATATTTTTTATTAGTATGTTTATTCATCTTCCGTTTCTCCCGTTCCACAACAGTTACCACATTCTTCATATGGCTGAACGTAAAATCCTGTTTCCCTACAAAACATACACTTTTTTCCTTTACATTTTCTACAAACAATTAGTGACCTTTTTACTAAGCCATATCCATTACATACAACACAACGTATTTTTCGAACACTCTTTAATGATTTGGAAGTCTTCATCTAATTTGTCTTTTATTAAGTTCTGTTGTTTTTTTTTAACTTATTTTTTATATTGTATTTTTAATGTTACCATAGATTATATATAAGATTATATGGCACACGCATTTACTATTCGACCAGCAAAACCTGCCTTTGGAAATTTTTCTAAAAATTATGATTACTCCCAAGTATTAGAAAACAAAGAGATTAATGCCTTAAATTGTGATTGTGTTCCAGTGGGAAATGTTTGGTCATCCAGTCAACTTTTAAAAATAAGAAAGTTATCTCGACAAAACTCCCCTGAATGTTGTGATGCTGGTTGTGATGTTCTTCCTTTTAACAAGGCTAATTTACAAGTGAATCTTGTTACTAAATCAGACCAATCGGGAATCCTTGTCTTAGAAAAGAAAACAAATATTGGGGTTCCTGCTAAAATTGACCCAAGTTTAAGTCCTATTTTCGCATACTATAATTTGGATCCCCAAAACAAATTGGTGGGTGATACACCTTGTGGAATACAAAAATACATTAATTACATGATTTTGGATACAGACGCATTCGTTTCCAATGGTCCGTGTCCTGTTGATCCAAATTATCAACCAACTTGTCCTTGTAAACCCTGATTTCCGCATCTATTCAAAATATTATATCCTCCGATGGATAAAGTCATCAATCCAAATGCAAGAATAACTGTTTTTGTTACAAATGATTTGTTATTCTTTATGCTTAAAACCGTTACCAAACTATAGAGTAAACCATTGTCATACAACTGAACCAATAATGGATAACTAACCTTTTCATCTGAATCGCATCTGTTTCCAAAATTATTTCCATTTTCGTTTATTGTACTTAATTTTGGTAATTTTTGACGCAGAGGACTAACTAAGAAATGTTGTCCTTGTAAATTTTCAAGATCAACAAAATATCCCCATTCCACAGACTTTACATCTTTTTTAGTGTTAGTTAAACCCAGGTCTCGTTTAATTTTTTGCCACATCCCTATAGCTTTTTGGAAAGTGCTTGGTATGATAATTCCTTTCATTTTAGAAAACGACCCATTATCTTCGTCATTTTCATTTTCATTGGTATTTTTATTTGGATATTGTGGGTATGTTTTTCTATTTTTAGATTTTGAAACTTTTGGAATATAATTTGGTAAATCTGGATTAAAACTTTTCCAAGTGGAAATTTTAGTCAAACTTGATGGTTTCTTTATCATTTTTCTTGTCATTTTAAATTACTTTTCTGGTTATATAATGTCAATAAATTTTTATTTCATTTATTATTTTATATTTTAGGCCCTTTATTAGGTCTTATTAAAAATAAAATAATAAATGAAATAAAAAATATCAATGATAATTAGCAAGTAGTAAAATTTTACATAAATGGCTAACTTGTCCATCTGCTTGGAGGAATGTTGTGATCCAAAATCATTTCATTCCTTACCCAATGTTTATCTTAGACAATCTTTTCTTGAATACCCTTCTCCTTTCATTTATAAACTCACTATTAAATTAACCCAACCTGAAGACTGTTTACACCATACTGAAATTCAAAGCAACGATTGTTATATATTTGACGATAGATGTAGTAATGTAAAACAATTTATTAGTCTTTCTCGGGAAGAAACTGATAAAAATAAAATGGAATGGTTTGTATTCCCCAGACTTATTCCTTTTGATAAACTTACAATTTTAGTTACTTTTCATAAACACGTATTTAATAATGATACTAAATTAACTGTTAAAACAAAACAAACTATTTCATCAACTGTATTTTGTAATACCAGACCAAGTCAAGAACTTCCTATTTATGAAACAAAAAAGTACGAATCAATTGAAAGAAGACAAAGTATAGAAAGTTTTGGAAGCAGCGATACATTAAGTAGTTCGGATATTTCAGAATTTTGCCGTTCATATTCTAATGACTCGATTGATACTGACCTATCTTCTTATACAACAAGTGAGGGTTCTGTATCTCCAAGGACATTGGGAAAATGTAAAAATGGAGAAATTCCCAGACCTGTGCTACGGAGAAGCCAAGCAATGAGTTTTTCACAAGATGATTTTGAAGAACGTATATTATCACCGGAATGTCCATCACAACTTTTAATTTAATTCATCCAGTAGGGAAATTCTTTTGGTAATTCGGCCACTGGAGTTTCAGGAAGACCCCAGATTGTCTCCCAAGCGGGTGACACTTTTTTGTCCTTTTTTATTGAAAACGGACAAGATGTATCATATGGAAAATTCAAAGCTTTACATGGATTACACGGCTCTTCTACAAATTGAAAACCATCATATATGGCAGGTATTTCGTCGAATGAAATATCGGTTGATTTATAAATTGGACCTGCTGTTATTCCTTTATTATAACCTAAAAATTGCTTTAATTTCATCTCTCCTTTTTCGCATTGAAGTTTACTTGTATATATTCCTTCATCAATCAATCCACTATTAACCCCATATGTTCCCTGTCCACTTCCCACATAATGATTTAACATATTTGGATTGGGTATGGATTTTCCGTGAAGAAGAAATTTTCCCTCTGGTTCATTCAACCCCAACATCTGGAGCATAACCCGTTCGTTGTAAATTGTTTGGTCTACTTCCATCCCACGTAAAGGACTTTTTTTTGTCATATTGCTTTTGGATATAACATCAGCGTAAATCTTTTTACATCTTTCGCTCCAAGGCCATTTTCCTGTTTCTAATAGTTCTCTCACCTCTTGTTCATTTGCTTGTTGTTGAACCATGTCCATGTCAAAGACTACATCTGGATTTTCTGTAGCTTGAAATTTTAAAAATTCTTGTATTAATTCAGGACTCCATATTTCCACACTGGAATTTGTATAATTGGAAGAAGGAACTGGATTTCCGTCTGGTCCTTCGTCTACATATCTATCTCCTCTTCCCTCGGGTTGTTTCTGATATGAATAATCATCTCCTACCCCAAACTCTGGAGGTGCGTCCACTTTGATTTCCTTAGATGGTTGATTGCTAAAATCTAACATAGAATAGAGAGAAAAACCCTCCTTATTTGATAAGAATGGATTAGCTACTGGAGATATAACTAATAATCGACCTACAAAAAGAGTAACCGTTAGTAACAAGAATAAAAATAAAATGGATTTAGATGATGAGGTTTGCTTTGAAGCAATTTTTAATAATGAGTTAAGCATATATAATAATGAGGAAAAAGAATCTATCTTTAGTATATAATGGCATCGTTCGCAAAAAGTCAAATGCAGGATATGGTTAAACAACAAATGAAAGAGCAAGGTCTGGAAATGGCCAGAAAGATGATGGTAAAGGGCATTGATGCTGCTACCGAAAGAATCAAGCAGTTAAAAGCCGAAGGAAAATTGAATCAAATGTCCCCAGAGTTAAAAGCTTCTATTAGGAAACTTTGTGCGGAAGCACCTGCTCAATTTGGAGGAAAAAAGACTCGTAAACACAAAGGAAAGAAATCTACCAAAAAGAAGAGGAGAAAACATCATAAAAAAACACACAAAAAACGAAAGTAATTAATAGGAATCATTTTATCTTTATTTGAAAAAACAGAAAAAATGATTTGAGTAAGAAACTTTTATTGGAATAAATAGATTTCTTGGTTCTAGTTAAGTTTAAATGGAACCGACATCACCAAATACTTCTGGACACGCACTCGTTCACCCGGACCATGGACCACCTTTGTTAAATGATCGTATTCCGGAAATTAATCAAGGAGGTTATAATCCAGTTGAATTTTCACCTGGAGCACAACCCGGAACCACCCAAGTATCTCTGAACCAACGGGAAAGATTTGATGCCAGAGGAAGAGATGTATATGTGGATCCACAAGCAAGACAGGAATATCAAGAATTCCTCCATAGACTTGATAGAGAAAGGTCTTACGCACGTTATTTAGATTCTATTAGAGATACTGCTCAATCTCCAATTAGCCCACGCCGTTTTCACTTTCGACAACTTGCTCGTAAGAAAAAAAGGGACAAGAAAACCGTTTCCAAATATCAAATTCAATCAGAGTTTATTGGATTGAAACACTTAGCTTATTGTCTTGGATGGAGAGCCAACGATAGGATTGAAAATCGCACTGGGAGTTTATTATCGGTGACCGAAGACGGAAGGGAAGTTGAAACCGGATCTCGCGCTGAATATAAACTTGCTCGAGATATTGACCCCAGTCATGAATTTGTAAATAACGAAGGAATCATGTGGGAACATATGGGTTTATATCAGAACGCAGAATTCTGTTACCTTATGGCTATTGAGCATTCAGAGGATACTTTGGCAATGTATAATTTAGGTGATCTATATGAAAAGGAATATATTGGGAAGGGCACAGAGTGGTGGCCTGACAAAACTCACCTGGCTATTAAATATTTTGAAATGGCAGCTCACCTTGGTGATCCAAAAGCAATTTCTAAATCTATTCTTCATTACTTCAAGGCGTTTGAGGAGACAGACCGAAATGTTGGGTATTTAATATTAAAATTGGCAGAATATTTTGTTATCATGGTGGAGCAGGAAGAAATTGCCAGAAGCAATAATTATCCAGGACACATATTTGATAGATACGTTAGCAACGGGTTTATGTTTTCAGAAGAACGTGAAGCCAATTATTTTCGTGACTTTGTGGAAAGACAAACAAACTTAGTTATGATACTACAATTAGAAAAAATGCGGGATAATACTAATACTTATCCTAAGGAACATAAATATCAAACACAAATTAATAAATATTTGAAATCTTTGTATAAACTCGAAGATTATCAAGCTTATAAAAATAAAATGAAACTTTTCACAGATTTGAATAATGTAACTGAATGTCCTGTATGTATGGAAGAAAAAGTAAATATTGACATTTGGTGTGGTCATGCTTTTTGCGGAGATTGTTATGCGAGAATATACAAAAAAGAATGTCCACTTTGTCGAACTTATTGTGGTTTTCGAACCCATCACAAAACAGCATAATTTATTCCTTTAATATTGCCCTAACATCTTACTTTTTCTTTTTGGAACTACGCTTTTTGGTCTTAGGCTCATCTTCTTCCTCTTCATCCTCTTCATCCGCTTCATCCTCTTCATCCTCTTCCTCTTTCTCTTCCTCTTCACTTTCATCTTCACTATCATCATCACTTTCATCTTCACTTATTGAACTGATTTCATTTTCATCATCATCATTCTCACGAGCCATTAAATGTCCTGTTTTCTTTCTGTCTCTGACACCTTTCATTTTGTAACTATCTTTCTTTAATTTCGGTTCATCATCTTGCCAGGAATATACAAGAAAAGCAGCTATAGAAGCAATTCCCGCACCAATAACAGTAGCAACTTTCCTGTCCATCTAATTTAAAGTCTTAATATAAAAAATAATAAGTATATAAACCTATTTTTTATATATATCTAATTAATTATACCTATCCGTCTGTCGTTTTTATGTTTTTAGTTGAAAATATAGAAGTAGATATTATTGGGTACGAAGGGGATTTATGTTTTCAAGTTTTATCTGAATATATTAGTTCATCTTTTTGTAATCTTCACATAAAAAGACTTGATACCCTATTTAACGATGGATGGAATGAAAATATAGAGGTCTTTCTCCATGATCACCAGGGTCATACTAAAACTATTCAAATTGGTGAAAACAAAAATGGATCCTACAAAAAAATTGAAAACATAACTCTCGAAGATTCAGTTCTGTTTTGTTCAGATACTTTAATTAAAGATTCATGGTTGCCTAATTACAAACCCTTTCGTAAATTTGAACATTATCCATTGTATGTTAGCTTGGACCATTTTAATCAATTATTTGATTCTGATATAGTTGAATTACCATCATGTCTTTATGCGGTCGGTCTCAAAGATGGAGGGGCATATATTTATCAAGATTCATACGGACAATACAATTGGAAATATGAAATAGAACACACTATCGATTTTCTTCTAAGTGTTGTTTTTTCCAAATACCATGATCGTCCTCCAGAGAATTTTTTTTGCCTTATTTGTGCATTAGATGGATATATTGAAGCTTGTTTTCCTCATAATCGCACTACTCCAAAGAAAATCGGTGATATTGAATACCGAAATCAAGTAAATATCAATATTTCACATTTTCATAATCACGAATATCCAATTTTTTATAGTCAAAAATACGTGCTTGGACAATCTACCCGAAATTCAATTCCGTTTTCTTTACCAGTAGTAGATAGATATTATCTTTATCTTAATCGTTATAATAAATACCGATCTATTCATAAAGGTATTCCATTCGCCTCAAAAATTTCCCAGTTGGTATATGCTGGTGGTGAAAGGGGTAGTATGTTTAACTTTATGAAAAATAAACAAACCAGTCTATCACAAAGAGCATATTTTGCCACAGAAGCTGTTGACAAAACAAATGTATTTTGCCCTCCTCATATTCCTCGCGAGGATATGATTCATTACAAATATATATTAGATATTGATGGAAATGCCTGTACTTGGGACGCCACCGCATGGAAATTAAATTCTGGATCAGTCATTTTTAAACCTGAGAGTGATTGGAGGCAATGGTTTTATGACCAATATTTGCCCTGGGTTCATTTTGTTCCAGTGAAAGATGATTTCCAAGACATACAGGAGAAAATAGAATGGTGTCAAAAAAATCAAAACAAATGTCTTGAAATGGTGAAAAACTGTAAATCACTGTTTCAAAAAATATATCATCATCCAAATGTAGTAACTCACATGGAAAAGGTAATTGAGACGTTGGTTGATTGTTTTAAATCAAATTACCGACCATCTCATTAAGAGATGACGAAGAATCTACCGTTTGGAATTGACATCCTTCTTCAGAAGTAGAATCAAAGCTTCCTATATCTCTAAAATTAGCGTCTTCATGCTCTTCCCATTCTTCTTGGGTATCTGATTCCGATTCTGAATAATAATAAGTTTCTGACCCTTCCACAGGATCATCTGAAAAACGCACCCCTTTTTTTTTACATATTGAAATTTCTGGTGGTATTTCTTCTTTCATTTTCTCTTTATTTTCGACTTTAAAAATGTTATCTAAATTATTTAAAAAAGACACCTTCTTCTGAATCTCTACAGTATTTATTTTTTTATAATAATCCCAAGGAGACTGAAGTATTTTAAGTAACAAGCTCATATCGGTTCTTATATCTCCAACCAATTTAATAGTTTTTCCTGGAAAATATTTATCTATATTACGACATCCCCAATAAATTGGCGTACATCCGACCATAAGAGGATTAATTACTTTTTCTCCAAAGTAATGGTTAGAGTCTGTATTTTCTATAGCAATACTAAAAAGATAGTTATCGTATGGTTCATAACGTTCGAATGGTCCTTTGATTGTCTCACTCATAAAATGCTCATAACGATGTTTTTTGACTCCGTGTCCGAATACATCAATAGGGAATCCATGATGAAGAATGTACTTTAAAAGTTGGTGTCTATATTTATGACCAAATAAAGCTTTCTTATTGCTTATTACTAAGGACATTACACTTGATTTAAATGGTATTGTTGGACGAGGTGGATTATAGGGTAAGTAGGCATTTCCTTCTTCAAACGGTTTTGGAAGTCCTTTTGCGTCACCGATATAGTAGGTTTCAATATACCTCCTCGCATATTCTATAAATTGCGCTGAGAGTCTTAAATATACAATTGGTTCAAATGATAATCCTATCACATTTTTTTTGGGAATATGTGAAGGAATAGATGGCATAGCAGTGTTCCAAATTACAACATGCGTGTAACTATTATCATTTTCCGGAACAATATAAATAAAATCACTGTCTACAGGGTCTCGATCTTTCTTAAAATCTCCATAATTTAAATTTAAGTATGGTGTAATAAGTGCTTCCATTGACTTTTTGGCATGATTTTCTCCACAAAAACTTGAAAAAATTTTTATTCTCATTTTAACTATGTTGGATGTATAGTATACATATAACTTTCTATACATCTAACCCTTTTTTGTCTTTTTTATTTTTTTTACTTTGTATGATCAATAACATTTAATTGGCAGTCAATGTGTTAGGTATGCTCATTGCGCACGGAATTCCTAACCCATTGTCAGGTTTTGGCTGAGGTCTCTTTTTTGGATCACAATTTGAAGTAGCGCAACCACGGCGAAGACGAAGTGTATAAGAACTTGAATCAATTGGATTTTTAGTATGTTTAGTATACGGAGCATTAGCAGCCATTGTATTGTACTTAAATAAGGCGGTGCTTGTACGGCAATCGGTGGCACCACAGCGAACTGTGTAATCCTTATATTTTTCTCCTTCGTTAATGTCCAAAACTGAATCGTTGGCTGCTGAAAGATTACTAAGATACACTCCTTGGGAAGCATTGTCAGTTTTGTTACCAGTATAAACCTCTTTGGAGAAATAATTAGGGAATTGTCCATTGTATAGAAATCTATATTTAGTGCGTAACATTCCACGTTCACTTAATACAGAGGGCTTCACATATAAATATTGATCTCCTTGAGTTATTACTTGGTTAACATTATAGGTGGGCAAAGGCGTAGCATAAGTATTACAACAACCTCCATTTCCAACAGGGTCTTGACCTCGGAAAGGTGTACCACTTTTAGACATGTGCATGGTTCGCCCTACACCTCCAATGTTTCGATGAGTTCCTGAAAGAGAAAACCCAACAGGTCCAAAATTATTTATAGACAAATCCAACTGAGCTGGTTTTAAACCATTATTTTTTTGTTCTACACCAAATGGTCCTCGAGGCAGCCAATATCCACCTGGAGGCACACCACTTCGTTTGGACCCATGTTTAATCACCGATTTGTTTTTCATAGCAACAATAGACATCTTTATTTATAACATATAGTTAGATAATACTTCCATCACACAAATAAAAGATATCGTTTGGAAGGATCGTCAGCAATTGATCTCAATAAGAACCAATAAAGCTTAGTTCCTTTTATTGATTTCAAATGCTCTGGAGAAATATAACTTGGTTCTATTTTTGGAAATAGACAATATATTACTATAGCACCTAAACTGTAATACGATGCCTGGTAAGGAATTAGAACAGGAAGTGCGTTAATCCCCTTATAATCAGGAGAAGCAAACTTATATTTTGATATGGATATTGGTGTGGACAGCGTCATATATCTTTTTTTCGCTAAAGAACAAGGCCTCACATAAGCGTTTCCAAAACAAAAGAAATACTGATTGTTAATTACATAAATATCTTTGGGGTCCATCCATAAAAATGATGTTTCCATATTTTCCAAATGATATATTTGGTGACTTAAGTGTGTTATCATTTTCATGGCATGTTCATATGTGAAATCTGTAAAGTTGTTTGACTGTTTATTCACAAACTCATTTAAGGGTTTTATATCATGCGCATGAAAACTTAATTTCTTACAATCTTTGCTTATTGTGCCTCCTGAAAGATATTTTGTCAACAATATAGACCGACACAGCACCTGGGCTGGTTCCTCAAAAGTAAAGTAGACTCTCAAATCTTTACAAACATAACTATACATTGAATTCATTCAGTTAATGTGTATATTTTTAGATTCAGTATACACATTCACGGTAAAAAGGTTTAAATTATTTTATTGCCAATTCATATCCATTTCACGGAACGGGTCGGTAAGTGATTTTATAAATGAATTTAGTTCTCTCGGGTCTATAGTTTTTAATATTGATTTACAACAAAACAAACTTCGCAACCAATTGTGTTTAATTATCTCATGATTATCAATTTCTTGTTGAAACATTTGATCTATAACTGAAAACGCAGACTTTAATTTTAAAATACCCTTTACGAGCTCTTTCTTAGTATTAAATAAGAAAATTAGCCGTTTTTTATCCTGAATGGTTAGCGCTGGAGTTTTGCTATTTATAAATCGTATTTCGTTTTTAACGTTCTTCAAAATTGTAATTGCTTTCTTTCGATGATCATCTATTTTCTTGATAATGGAGAAAATATTAGTATTATATGTAACAGGGTACAATACACGAATATATCGGGGAATAATAAACTGATTAGTCTCTTTTATTTCGGCAATTTTCTTCTCTACGTCAAGCAACGTCGTGCGGACTTTATTTTCCACTTCTTTTAAATGTTCCATTGCGTGAGCTTGTTCACAAGGTCTGTTATGTGTTTGATTAATATCAGCAAACAACAATACATACCCACTTGTGAATTCAACTGACGATTGTAATTTATCATATTGATGAGCAGAAATTTTGTATGCTTCAGAGGCAGCATCCAGCTTTAAAAAATTAACAAGTGCTAATAAAAAAGCAATTGTGGCATTGATTGTTGCTAATAGATACGCTCCCCACCAATAGTCTTTAACAACAGCTGATACCACTGTTGCAGCAGCAGATAACAAAATGGCAGGCATCATCAATCTATATAATTGTTTTTCTGCCAAATGTTTAGATTCCTGATAAATGGTTTTTTGTCCTTTCAAATAACTTGCCAAAATATCCAAAGATGACGAGTATCGGTGCCCTAAATCTAAATAATATTTATTTATTGTTGTCTCAACATCATTGTAATTTAAGCGTTTATATTGATGAACCGTTCCGTTTATAGAATGGTAATCGTTTCCTTTTTCGAGACTATCAGCTATTGAATATTCACTGTCACTTAAATCACTTCCACTTTCAGCAAACATTTTATTTACTTCGTCATCGTCTTCATTAATTTTATTTTTCTTGATTTGATTATTATCAGTTTTCTGAGTAAAATAATAACTTTTCATTGATTGAAAAGCATCTGACATTAACTTGGCAGAGGAACCTTCAGTCGTCTTATTTTTAGAAATAGGGATAACCTTATTAGAATTATATCCCATTTCAATATCATCATCTCTCACTTCCCCATAACCATACTTGTCATCCACATGAATATATAAAGGAACGTCAGTAGAATTTGAACCTGAATCACAAGATTTCATTTCGTCATGCGAATCAACGGTACTGTCTGGGTAACCCATTTCTAAATCATTATTTTTACTTTCCATTTGGAATTATTCATAACATATAATTTATTTTATTCGGACAAACGAAGAAAATCAATTATTTCCATACCTTTAAATACCTCTGTAATCACAACCCGTTGTCGAAAAGAATATATAAGTATTATTTTCACACGATTCATCAATCTTTCGATATCTTTCTCTTGAAAAGAAGTTAATTTTATTATGAACTTTATATGGTTCCAACCTCTTAGGATTGACCACAGCAAACAATCTGGCCATAAAAATTCCATATTGTTCAGGTGACATTCCATTTATTGGTAAGCTTGGATCAAACTCATTTGCTTTATCATTAAGATACCCTGTAAATATAGCAGGTTCTATTAAATTGTTACCTTTACGAAAACCCTCGTATTTAGTTGGTAACCAAACATTATTCATCAATTCTGTTGTAGAACCAATTAACATATCTGATGGATGGTATTTTAAAATAGTAGCACCACGAATATAATAAGGAAACAAAGTTATCTTTCCCGTATTAAATATGGTCTGGCGTATAAAATAATCTATGTTTGAAAAAACTTGATCCATTCGTGTCTTTACAACATAGGGTGTTTTTACTTGAGGAAGTAATGTTTCCATATGAAAAAATTGCTCGAACCCCCTTTTTCTCACATCTTTACTAAGGCGGCCAAACCTATCATCTGTGTTTTTTGTCATTAAATCCTTATCTTTATTTATAATTATTATACCAGGATTTATCTCTTTCAAATCATTAATAACTTTGTCATCAAGATAGGATGACACGATGATTTGTTTACAATAATGTTTGTATTTACGCACTGTATTTTGTATGTTCGTGCATCTATTCACTCCTTCTATTAAAATAGTTACATCATTAGGGTTGTATAAAAGATAATTATCTAATTTTTTTTTAAATTCAGATGTACTTGGAAGATCATGATGGTGTTCCAGCATAATATTCATATAACTTTTCCAAACGTCATCGTCATTCAAACATCCCTGGTGAACTTTAATGCGTTTAATTAATCCTATAAAATACTCAGGTTTCAAAGATACAGAGGGTCCACCAATTAAAAAACATTCATTAGATAAGTTTAATTTTTCTGGTTCTCGGAATTTTTCAGTTACTGTCAAATTACCATTGATATACATTTTAATCATATTTTCTACAATATTTATAACCAAAACCCAATGAGTCCACTTTCCTTTTTTGTAAGAAAGATCTGTATCTCGATCATTAAAATTTCCATTAAATCCACCTAATTTTTGTCCCCTATCATTTGTGTGTGTGCGTAAAAACATACTTGCTCTTTGATGGTGTATATTATCACTACCGTTTTGCTCCATAATTACCTGGAGTTTGTTATCGACTGACGTCTTGAAATATGCTTCAAATGTATATTTTTCACACTCCGATGGTAAAACTCCTTCCCTATTAACTGTTGATTTACCATCAAAATAAAAGGCTTTTTCTATTTCATTATATTTCGCTCCATTTATTTTTCCATTGTTACCAAAACCCGATATATCGTTCCATGACTTGAATTTTCTATCATTAGACTTTTCATCAATTGAATCGTAAAATAATATACATTTAAATTCTCCATCTTCTTCCTTATTCATTTTCTATTTCAGAAAGTATATATTAAATATGGTTATTATTTTAAAAAAATTATTTTTAAATGCGCTTAAAATAAACAAAAATACTGAAAAAAAAATGAAAAGGATTTAAAATATTCTAAAGCATATTATAAAATCTAAAAAATATTTACCAAAATGAGTTGGATTATTGGTTTTGCTAAGCGTATCGCCAAGCCTTCTGTTCCTAAGCCAATTTTTGGAAGATGGGGAACTGAATATAACAGAAATCAATTGGATACACGAATTGATTTGGCTAACGAGGATCACTGTGGTCCATGCGGAACTTATGCCTTGAAAAAAGAGAAAGAAAAAAGATATAATCCGTTGAATTACGAAGACGCAGTGAAATTCGGAATCATGCAGCGTCGTAGTTACCATAGACCAGCTAATCTCTTATTTATTGATTCGCCTATTTCCATGCCTTTACCAAACGCATGTGATTCAATAAGCGGAGATTATATTGCCTCCCTTCCTGAATCTTTGAATATCGATACAGTTTCTCATGCTGGACCGGGTCGTGATCCTAATGATGACGATGAACCCCCTGAAGATGGACCTTCACCCGTTCTTGTAGCAGCAAGTTTGATTGCGACTTATCGTGTTACCAAGGAACACTTAGACAATTAAAATTTCAAACAATAAAAATAAACTCACCTAACTGGGTTTATTTTTATTGGAATTAGTTTCGTTTCAAAGATTTCCTTTTTGAAATCTTCTTCTTTTTCTTTGTTTTCCTCATGGATGATTTCTTCTTTTTACTATTCTTTCCTTTCTTCTTGGAGCAGATCTTGGAAGTTTTTCCTAATTTATATTTCTTGTCCATATACTCCATATCTTTGGTTAAAATATTACATTCTTTCAAGTTATTATTCCGACGATAGATGCGAAGAATATTAAATCGTCCTTTTTTAGAAATCGCAGCCTGTTTCTTAGTCTTATTCATATGTTTATTTTCATACCGAATTCCCTCATTAATTGCCTTATGTCGTAGCGATGGAGGATCATTCAATTTGTAAGTGTATTTCTTATTTTTCATCATTACAGGTTTCAACTGTGGTAGAATACGGTTTGATTTTTTTTTACCACCGGACATGTCAGGAGGTCCATTTTCATATTCTTTTCCCATTAAATACCGAACAACCACTTGTCTTCTATTTCTTCTTTCAGGTGATATAATTTCAGATTCATTAGTTCCTAATGTGGGATACAAACGTTCTGCTATAAAATCTATTTTTTCATCTAAATGTTCATCATTTTTCAAATCAAAATAATGTTTAAGTGTTTTATATACAACATCTTTAGTTTCGTATTCATTCAATGATTCTCCTCTAAGAAGGGGAAGGGTTGGCGATGGAGCAATAGACTCTCTTTGGGGAGTCGTTGAATCAGAATCCATTGAATCATTCGAATCTGAAAACTCCGATACTATATCCATAGGTGTATTTACAGGTCTAAACGGTCTATTGCGACCTAAATAATGATAATTCTTATAGATTAAAGTAATTAAAACGTGTAAAGCTTTTAAAACGTTATCATGTTCTTCTTCTGGCCATTCAAAATCATCATCAGATCCAGAAGATTCAGAAGATTCATAATCGCTCTCACTTGACATTTTTTATTTTTGTTATATTATCGATAGATTTTTAAATCAAGGACCCCTTGGGGGAGCTGTTCCCTGAGGACGTTGGAACTTCTTTACACATTCCCAGATTTTAGCTGCCTCGTCAATGGTATAAGCACCACGCTTCTGAGCAAGTCCTAAAAATTGAACCATAATATTAAGAGCTGTGATCTCGTTATCTATTTCTACATCAGCCAAACGAACTTGCGGCTTCTCGGGTTCAGAGCTTGGGGAATCGCCAGATTTTGTATCAACAGCAGGTTGTTCTGCCTGTGACGGTAATGAACTGGAAAACTCAGACATAATATAATACTACATTGGTATATATATTTAAGTCTATTACTATTAATCAATAATCTCTCAAGCTATTGTAAATAAAACATGGAAGATACAGATTATAGTGATTCCATTTTCATACTTTACGGTAGTCAAACAGGTAATGCCGAAGGAATTTCCAGGGAACTTACTGATTGTATTCAAGATATTTCATCTAAAAATATAATTCGATTGTCATTAAATGAACTTATCCAAAAATATACAGACTGGGACCACGTTCTAAAGAATTCTTTTCTCAATCTGATTGTTTGTTCAACTACAGGAGATGGAGATATCCCAGATAATGCGGATAGGTTTTACAGAAAAATAAAATCTCGAAAAATAGAGAGAAATTTTCTTCAAAGTTGTCCATTCGTTTTTTTAGCACTTGGTGATACTAACTATTCACAATTCTGTGGGGGAGGAAAAAAGATTAACAAACGAATGATTGAACTTGGTGCCAAAGAAATCCAGTCTTTAACTTGTATTGATGAAGTAGGAGATATGGAAGAAGAAGTGGAACTCTGGATTAATAATATAACTCAAAAAATATCCGATGGAAAGATTTAGAGAGAAAAAAACAATAAATATATAGTCTTTATTGTTTTTGGAATAATATGTTTCTCACTGGTTATCTTCGGTATTTAATGAGAGATATGTGGACTATCCAGGAAATGTCTCCTAATCACATTGTCTGTTCGAATCAATATGATCCAAATATCCAAATTGAAGTAATGAAGATATTTTTTACAAATGATTTAACGGGAGAAATTCAATATACAGTCAAGGTCACCATACCTTTACATCAAGGTAGTTTTTCAACTCAATTCCCAAGAGAAATGTTGGCTTACGAATACCTTGAGAATTTTGTCTTCGATTTTATGGAAAAAGGGATACATCATCCTTTTGAAAAGCCACAGTTCGAAAAAAAATTTTTTCAAAAAGGATTTGAAACAAAACGTAGGCGGTTATCTGGTTGGTATATAGCACAAGACGCTGATTAATTATTATTTTTACTGGTGGTTTCTTTTCTTTCTTCGAGACTTTTTTCTGGATTTCTTTTTCTTTTTACGACTCTTCTTTCCACCTTCTTTTTTTTCATCTCTTGCTTCTTTCAAGTCTTTCACAAAAGTTTGTAATACTTTTGTTCTCTTCTCTTCTGGAGAATATACTGCTCTACTGAATTTCATACCATAAGCACGTTTCAATCTTCCAACAGTTTCTTCTATGTCCTCTCCTTCCTCTGGGGAAGATAAACCCAACTGACTTATAAACGGAAACATCGCATACAATCCCAAAATGTCCAAAAAGGCTGCTTTAATGGCTACTGGCATTTTTTTTATATCACCCAACTCTATTACCATATCTGCGGTATTTAAATAGGTTCTTAATATTTCAGCATTATCGGCGTATTTTGATAAATAAGTTTTATCTTTTACAGACAAATCTTCAAGACTTTTCCTTAGGTACTTGTTTTTCAATGCCAAGTTTTCGGGACGGTTTCCTAATATATTATCAAAATGAGATCGGATTTCCATTACATCATTTATATTGTCAACCAAAAAGTCAGCATACTTTTGTTTTGTATACTCTTTTAAATCAGTATAGGGAGTAGGACTGGGCGTATTCCTTCCAGAACTAATTGGTGTCGAGACTGGAGTTACATTTACAATCTCTTCATCTAATATTTCTTCTTGTTCTTCTGCTGAAGGACCTTTTTTACGCAAAGCTCTTGTTAATTTGTTTCCTGATCCTTTTCTTGATCTTGTTTTTTTCCCAATATTTCTTCGTTTTCTATAATGAGGCTTCTTCATATATTATTTCAACATTAAAATCATTTTAAAGTTGAAAAACTCATTAATTACAATTAACATCTAAAGGCATAAGCGAATATTCCAACAGCCACAAGACCTAATGCCAAACCTCCATGATGATAGACCTGCATAGATCTATAAACTTTTAACCATGCTTTTGCTTGTTCTTCATTATCAATATGATCCAACATCCAATCTGACTTGGGGGATAAAATGTAATAAAAATAATTAGTTAGGAAACTCACTGCCAAAACCGTACATACAACACTTAAATTGGAGAGAGGAGTTTGACGCATCTTATTTAGAAAAATTATCATCGCTGATAACACCAACCCCAGGACGTAACCTTGGTAATATATGTTGCGTCGTTCATCGGTTATTTTCGCATATCGTTCTTCTAATTCAGGCGGCAGTTGATCCTTATATTCCTTCAAAACTCCATATTTTCCTGTCATATTTGTTGTATAAATCATACTTATCACAAACACAGTTGCTACTAAACAAGAAAGTCGACACGCCATTCTTCCTGTTTATTGGTTTTATATAAATTAACAATATAAATTTTTAGTCGCTTCACATACCGTTTTATCGTGATAAGCTAAATACAACAAATATACAAGTTTCATAAGAACAATTAATAAAAGGACCATATTCAAATGTAATGAAAGAGTTAAGTTTTTTCCTTTCGAAGCATTCAATATTATAATACCCAATAGGGCAGCAATAAAAAATTCAATAAATGCCATGATTCCTGTATGCATGTCTTTTATTTTATACGTCGATTTAAATTATGCCGGAAAATTAATCCCCAAAAGTGAGGTGAGATGGAAGATCTTCCAAAAGTTTATCGTAAGGAATCTGAATAATTTGATTATTGGTAATATCAGCTATTCGTTTATAGATTGGATTATCCTCTTTATTGAAAACAACTTCTATCATTAGCTTATCTTCACTCCAAATTGTGTGAATAAGCCCAGAACCATGAGGAGTAATAATAATATCATTACTTAAAAATACTTTTACTTGTTGCCAAAAACTTAAATCTTCCAGATATAAGACACCTCCAAATAAAAATTTCTCTCTTTTTCCATCTTCAGAAACAGATTTTTCGTGATGTTTTGTAAATAAGTCGATTAAATTCGGTATCTTTTCGTTTAAGGAACGAACACTGCCTTTACGGTTAATTATGACACATCTTTTGCCTTCTTTCTCTTTCTCATTAGTCAGTGACAATTTAGACCTTACCATTTTTGAGAATTTTTTTAACTGTTTTGCTATTTTCTTATCACTAAAAAGCAAAGTATTCAAATTACAAAAATTTCTGACTTGAAGCTGGGGATAATAATCAAGACAGTTCCAAGGTGATCTTTGAAATTCATCTTCGCGTTTATAAAAATAACAATTTTTAAAAATAAAATGATCCTCATTATAAATCCCAACCTCAAATATATGTTCGTCAGGAGACAAGAGAGAAATTAAGTCTTTATGTACGCCTTTATATTTAGGATTTGGCTGACCCAATCCTTCAATTAACTGGTCGTTTTTTGTATAATATAACCCGACATTTCGTTCCACTATCCAAAGAGTAAAATTAACCATTTCTGGATTAAATTTTCGTATATCATTTAAAGCCCAAAAGTATGGAAAAATATGATCTATTACTGCGTGACAAAAGCAATTATGAAGTGCCGGAATGAAAAAAACATTTTCAAATACACGGTCAACACATTTATTTTTTACATCATCTATTAATCCTGTATAATTGTCTATATACTCACCTAATCTTCTGTTCAAATCTTCTTCTTTAATATGAAAATGTCTATCAGAATAGTGGACATCAGTTAACTTACATATATGATTATTAATTTCAATCATTCTAACAGGTGTTTTAAAATAAATAATTTTATTTTTTTTAGACTTTTTCCACATTTGCTGTTATATCAAAGCACAATAGATTTGGTATTTTTAGTTGTGACACAACCTAAAACCTCCGTTTTTTTTACATTTTCACGTCTTGTGTAAATTATTTCACAGTGTTTGGATGCTTTTATAGTTGCCTTACAAATACAAGCACATCGCTTGAGAACCTGTCTCGGTATTTTTTTTAATTGTTCATTTTCTCTTACAAATAAGATAACATGACCTGATGATTGATCGGCAACGTGAAACCACATATCCTGTGGTTCTGCCATATCCAAAAGGTTATCATTACTTTTTGCGTCTTTACCACACAATATATGCCATGTTTTTCCATCATATTCCATCTCATGTTGTGTATATCCCATTGTGAGCTATTATGTATTATTTTATGAATATATAAGTGATTATAACCTATATATTCATTTTTTTATCAATTAGGGTGTCATTAAATTATAATAATACATCTCTGATGTCCAGTTAGGTTCTGAAGACTGATATCGAATACGATTTACTCGTTCTTCAATAGAGCAACTATAACAACAAAAATAAATGTTGAATGGTCCACGTTTCTCACTTTTGGCTCTAACAATTGATGGGTCGTCACGTTTTATATAGTTGGAACACGATTCGTATCCACATTTGGTATAAATTGATTTAAAATCAGCAAGAAATATTTTATAATTTTCATGTTTATGATTATCATATTCCATAATTTTTAATTTTATTTCTGAAGGGAGAGAAGCCCAACTTGCCATGAGTTTACTTTTTACGAGGAAGTAATCCTGCGCTTCCCTGACGCAAATAAAGAGCAAGTAAGAAAGAACCTAATCCCATAACATAAACGTGAACCCAATGAGGAGGACAAGATTTCATACCGAACATAGCGGCTAAATTACAATGCTGAGCATGGGTTGCTAAACCCCAAAACAAAGCGTTAGCAACAAGAAAAAGGATTAGTGTCTTTTTCAACAATCCCATTTTATTTATGTACTATCTCTACATTATTACTTTGAAATTATTAATCATGCCAGTAGGAGTTCTTAGCTAATCCTCCCTTGGCGTGTCCTTGATAATGAATGGATAACAATCTTAGTTCACGACCATCCTGTGTCATTACATAATACTTATTTTTATTTTTTCTCACAACTTTGCTTTCTCCCCAAGAAGATATATCTTCATTGGGACCCATCATAAAAGTATTTGGACCAGCATAACCATATGCGTCATTAACATTGTGATCAAAAACGCAATCTTCACCTTGGTATCGCACTACATCGTTTAGGTCAGTTACAGGAGTGCTATCCTTATTCCTATGCTGTAAAAGAAGAAACCATAAAGTCATATCACAAATTCCTCCTGATTGTTGGCTTTGATGGAATTCCCATTTGTCTTCGATTAAATAAGCCTTTTCCTTGGTCTTATAAATCGAAAAACATAACTTTACAAAATCATCACACATTGTTTCAGTAAGCAAAGCATTGTGAATACAACCAACTTTGTGATGTTTGTTTTGACGCTGCATATATTTTTGAATTGAATAAGCCTCTTCTATGTTTTCCAACTTCATAAATAAAGCATCTACGTTCTCAAGAATTACACAATCACTATCTACATAAAACACTTTTTTCAAACCCTTTTGACGGATTAATTCTTTCAAGTAAAAAGCACGTAAAAAACACTTCAATTCGAATTGCGAATTTTCAAAGCTATAATTTGTATAGCATTTTTCGAACTCCTGTATTTCCTCCGTCCGAAGAGATGACACGTGAACGTGTTCGACCCTCTCCTTTTCTTGGGTAAAACAGTGTTTATTGCTATCATCTCCAATTACTATAACTGGATTCCTTCGGGCATTAAATTTTACACTATTCTGGAAATATTCTTGATCACCTCCTTCATGATGGATTACTATTGGTATTTGATTATAATTTCTGGACTCGGAAATTTCAGATACTATAGATGCTGATGCTACTTCCTTACTTGTGGATTGGGATGAAGAAAATGTTCTTCGTTCAGCTACCAAACAGCCCAAATTTGCTTTATCATCTATCACTATGTCCCATTCTGAATCTTCTCTAAGTATTTCAGCTATCTTTGAGCATTTGAGAGAATTTGTGTCATCTAATAATAATACTTTAGCTCTGTTACGTATTGCGTAAAAATCAAACAAAGTGGTAAATTCTCCTCCGTCCAATAATACTACATCAAATATTTCTGGAAGTTCTTGCTTCTCCAAAAACAATTTGGCAGTCTTTATATTTTTATTGTCTATCGAACTCCAACTATGAAGAACAGGATCATCTTTTAACACTGGAAAAGCATCTTCCAAATCCTTTTCACTTGGATTGGCTAATACCTCGTTTAAAATATGAACATTTTTCTCATTTCTATAAAACATTCTTGCTATTTCTGACTTTTCACTATTACATTCCAAGCTGTAAAACGTATATCCACCTTCGGCATTGTCGCTTCTCTTTTTTAATGCTTCATGTATGACTTTTGTTGTGCCCAACCCATTCCAGGTTCCCACCTCTAAATAGGTATGATAAGTTTCATTTTTGGCCCAATCTTGACATGCCTTACCAAGAACGCTCTTT
>TARA_Y200000002_G_scaffold131509_1_pt1 | contig 35702 bp, 34 predicted proteins | sample TARA_Y200000002 | Tara Oceans TARA_Y200000002 (sample SAMEA2619388) | marine metagenome | biome: marine biome (ENVO:00000447); feature: surface water layer (ENVO:00002042); material: "saline water (ENVO:00002010), including plankton (ENVO:xxxxxxxx)" | depth 5 m | reverse complement strand
AACTATATAATTACTTCCATGAACAGTAGCCCAATTGAAAATAACAATACTTTTTCAGACGATGAAATAGACGTAAGACAATTATTAAAAGTTATTTTGGATAGCAAAATAATTATTATTGCTATAACTACTTTTTTTTCCATAGCAGCAGTTATTTATAGTCTGCTTTTACCAAATATATATGAATCTAAGGCGCTATTAAGTCCAGTTGGCGAACAAGTTAGCTCAAATCAATCTATGAGAAATCTTGGTGGTCTCGCTAGTCTTGCAGGTATCGATATTTCAAATCAGGGAGGAGGAAATTCAGCCAAGGCTATAGAAAAATTGGGAACACTTAGCTTTTTTCAAGATAACATTCTGCCAAATATTTTTCTTCCAGATCTTATGGCGATTAAATCTTGGGATGCTAAAAGCAACAATATTAAATACAACGAAAGACTCTTTAATAGTGAGAAGCAAACTTGGGCTGAAATCCCATCTCCTCAAGAAAGTTATAAAGTTTTTATGAGTTTACTTGAATTTTCAAAAGATTTTGATACAGGCTTTGTTTCTGTAAGTATCAAACATCAATCACCTTATATTGCTAAAGAATGGACAGATTTAATTGTCAATCAAGTTAATTATTTTTTTAGAGCAAAAGACAAACAAGAAGCACAAGTAGCTTTGGATTTCCTTAATCTTCAGATAGCACAAACAAGCTTTACTGAAATAAAGGAAGTTATTGCTCAATTGCTCCAACAAAAAATGCAAACGCTTACTTTGATAGAAGCAAACGAATTTTATGTTTTCTCATATATAGATCCTCCAATGGTTATGGAGGAAAAATCAGAGCCAAGTCGTTCATCAATTTCAATTTTAGGGGCAATTCTTGGCGGATTGTTAGGTATTCTTTTTGCTATTGTTCGGCACTATTTAATAAATAGAAATATATAGAACATCAAATATAAACAGAATTAAACACTGTTTAGTTTTTTATAAACCAAATCAAAGCTTAAATACGCTATGAATGCAAAAATAACAGCATTAATTCCAACATATCAGCGACCAGAGCTCTTGCGAAGAGCAATGTTAAGTGTATTAGGGCAGAGTTATACTAATCTCCAGGTTTCCATTTTCGATAATGCTTCTGGAAAAGATACAAAAAATATTGTAACAAGCTTATCTGAAAATGATGATAGAGTGAAATATCATTGTCACTCAAATAATATTGGAGCTTTAGAAAATTTTAGGCATGCTTTTAAAAGTATTGATACGCCTTACTTCTCAATATTAAGTGATGATGATTTCTTAGCAAGGGATTTTTACAAAGATGCTATTGATGTTTTAGATAGTAACCCTGAAACAATGTTCGTTATATTAAATATTTTTAGGATTGATGAAAACTCAAATCTGATAGCGCATAAGGAATCAACAAATACTCTAACTTTTTTCAGCGGAAGGGAAGGATTTGATGAGATACATTCTGGAAAAATTCCTCGAACATGGACAAGCATGGTATTTAGAAAAGAACTTGCAAGTATTTATGACGAAATGAATGATGATAATGACCTTGGAAGTGATATGAGATTTTTGTTTCGTATAGCATCTAGATATGATTATGCTTATCTATCTAAACCAGGCGCCTTTTTTACAGAACACTCTGAGTCTGCTAGCGCTTCGTTCAAAGAAGTTAATTTAGTTCATCAAGGAATTCAAATTTCTAGATATATAGAAATATTCTACGATAAAAATGTAACACAAGAAGTTCGCGATAGAACAATCTTTTATATAAAAAGACTTTTAACACTTAAACCAAATATAATTTGGTCAATAAAAAAAATAATAGCAAATTTTATTATCTATTCAGAGTTTGCAGATAAAAAGATTGAAGAAAATATTCGAGATCTTAAGTATGCTGGCTATAAAAAAACCTCTTTGATTTTATTTTGGTTCCATAGTAATAAGATTGTCAAAATTTTTACAAGGCTCCTATTAGGAAGATTGTATAAAAATACGATAATAAGAAAGCAGTCAAAAATGATGTCATTGCAAAATGGAATTTATAAAAAACATTTTGATTACATAAAAGAGGATTAATTTATTACTCATTTTAATAAATTAAATTATTAACTTATAAACAAAGAGTGGTGCAAATGAAAGTATTATTGTTAGCAGGTGGTTACGGAACTAGACTAAGTGAAGAAACAGATATAAAGCCTAAACCGATGATAGAAATAGGTGGACAACCCATTTTATGGCACATCATGAAAATGTATTCTTATTATGGTTTTAATGAGTTCGTAATTCTTCTTGGTTACAAAGGTTATTTCATAAAAGAATATTTCGCTAACTATTATTTGCACCAAAGTGATATTACATTTGATATGTCAGATGGAAAAATGGAAGTCCATAATAATTCAAGTGAACCATGGAAAGTTACTCTTCTCGATACTGGCTTAAATAGCATGACAGGTGGAAGAGTAAAACGTGCTCAAGAATTTATTAAAGATAAGACCTTTATGCTGACTTATGGTGATGGAGTTTGCGATGTCAATATTAAAAAGTTGGCAGAATTTCATAAAGCAAATAACTCCAAAGTAACCATGACAGCAATTCAACCTGCGGGTAGATTTGGTGCATTGGATATAAATTCAAATTTAGTCAATGAGTTTGTAGAGAAGCCTGCTGGTGATGGTAACTGGATAAATGGAGGATTTATGGTTTGTGAGCCAGAAGTTCTAGATTTAATTGAGTCTGATTCAACAGTATTTGAAAAAGACCCTCTTCAAACACTAGCAAAAGATGGTGATTTAAGTGCATTTAAACATGATGGTTTTTGGCAGTGCATGGATACATTGCGTGATAAGACTGCCCTAAATAAACTCTGGGATGAAAATCAAGCTCCTTGGAAGGTCTGGTAATGGAAAATTTGTTCAATCGCATCTACAAGGATAGAGTTGTGTTGGTAACTGGACATACAGGATTTAAAGGCTCTTGGCTTGTTTATTGGTTAGCTCAAATGGGCGCAAAAGTAATTGGGTATTCTTTGGAAGCTCCTACAAATCCAAATCACATCGAACTTCTCAAACTAAGTGTAGATTCAGTAATAGGCGACATAAGAGATCAAGAAAAACTGAATAACACTATTGAAAATTATAAGCCAGATATAGTTTTTCATCTTGCAGCACAGCCACTTGTTCGTTATTCATATACTGACCCAGTAAATACATATGAAACAAATGTAATAGGCACTCTTAAAGTTTTTGAAGCATGTAAAAAACATGATGTAAAAGTTATAGTTAATATTACAAGTGATAAAGCATACGAAAATAAGGAGTGGGAAAGAGGTTATAAAGAAAATGATTCGTTAGGTGGGTATGACCCATATAGCTCTTCGAAAGGTTGCGCTGATTTATTAGCCAATTCTTATAGAAATTCATTCTTCAATCCTGCTGAGTACAAAAAGTCACACAATACACTTTTAGCATCTTGTAGGGCCGGAAACGTTATTGGTGGAGGAGACTGGGCAAAAGATAGACTTATTAGCGATATAATGGTCGCAGCTTCACAAGGAAAAAAAGTTAGTATAAGAAATCCACAAGCCACAAGACCTTGGCAACATGTGCTTGAACCACTTAGTGGATATCTTCAAATTGGACAAAGGCTTTTACAAGAAGAAGTAGAGTATGGTGATGCATGGAACTTTGGACCATCTGACGAGGGAAGCACTTCTGTTGAAGAAGTCGTTAATAATGTTAAACATCATTGGAATAATTTTGAATACGAATTTAATAAAGAACTCAACCAACCTCATGAAGCAAGATTACTTAAACTCGATTGCGCTAAAGCAAATAAACTTTTGAGTTGGTATGAGGTATGGGATAGCAAAAAAACTTTTGAAAAAACTGTAAAGTGGTATAAATCTTTTTATGAGAAACAAAAAGTGTTAACAAGTTTCGATTTACAAGACTATATAGAAGATGCACATTCAAAAGGCCTTTCTTGGACATCCAATTATAGATAATATTTATTTCAATGTTTCAATCTAAAAAATGTGAAAATTTTGATGACCTAAGAGTTATCTCACGAGACACGCACACAGATTCAAGAGGTGAGTTTTATAAAATTTTTAATTCAGATGATTTAAAAAAGTTTGGTTGGAATGACTCAGTTAAGCAAATTAATTTTAGTCAGACTTTTAAAAAAGGAACTGTAAGAGGAATGCATATGCAATTTTCAAAATATGCTGAATACAAGTTAGTAACATGTATTAAAGGATCTATTTTTGACGTTGCAGTTGATTTAAGGAAGGAGAAAAAGACATACCTTAAGTTCTTTTCAATTCAACTAGATCACGTTAACAAATTATCATTAATGATTCCTCCTGGCTTCGCTCACGGTTTTCAAGTTTTAGAAGAGGACTCACAAATAATATACACACACTCAAAAGAATATAATAGCGAGTTCGAAGGCGGAATTAGTCCATTAGATACTGATATTAAGGTTCCATGGCCTTTACCAGTCATTGGCTTATCTGAAAGAGATAAAAAATTGCCATTATCGAAAGATTTTATAAAAAATAAATCATCATGAAAATTCTACATAATAAAAACATATGTTGCAGGCACTGCAATTATGAAACTAAATTTAAATTTGTTGATTTAGGTAATTCACCTCCTTCAAATGAGTATTTAACTGAAAAATGTCTGGATATGCCTGAGATTTATTATCCTTTGCAGGTTTTTGTATGCAGTAACTGTTGGTTAGTACAAACTAAAGATTTTTCTTCTGGTTCTGAACTTTTCAAAGAAGATTATGCATATCTTTCAAGCACATCCTCTTCATGGCTTGAACACTGTAAAAAATATGTAAAAGAAATAGTGAATACTTTGAATCTAAGTTCATCCAGTTTTGTAGTTGAGCTCGCATCAAATGATGGCTATTTACTTAACTATTTCAAAGACTATAAAGTACCATGCATAGGAATAGAACCTACAGAAGGCACTGCAAAAATTGCACAAAGAAATGGAATTGAAACTTTGATAAAGTTTTTTGGATACGAGACTGCAAAAAATGTAAAAAAATCTCACAATAAGGCAGATCTTATTATTGGAAATAATGTATATGCTCATGTTCCAGATATCAACGATTTTACAAAAGGAATTAAAACTCTTCTTAAAGACAATGGAACGGTTACTCTTGAATTTCCAAGCTTATTATCTCTGATAAATCAAAATCAATTTGACACAATTTATCATGAACATTTTTCATACTTATCACTAACAAGCGTTCAGAATATTTTTAAAACTCATGGTCTTAAAATTTGGAAAATTAAAAATCTCACAACTCATGGAGGGAGTCTAAGGGTTTATGGTTGTCATGAAGAGGCTTCAATCGAGATAGATAGTTCTGTTAAAGATCAATTGAATAAAGAAATGGACGCAGGACTCCAAAAAATTGATTCTTACGAAAACTTTCAACAATCATGTGAAGAAATAAAAATTTCTTTTTTAGAATTTTTATTAGAGGCAAAAAAAGCAAATAAAAAAGTAATTGGATATGGTGCAGCAGCAAAAGGAAGTACGCTTCTAAATTATTCAGGAGTAAAAGATGACTTAATTGAATACGTTTGTGATGGTGCTGAATTCAAACAAAATAAATATATGCCTGGAAGTCATATACCAATTAAACACCCATCCGCTCTTCAAGCTGATAATCCAGACTATATTGTAATTTTCCCATGGAATATTGCAGATGAGATATCTAGCCTTTTAAAAGATAAAATTAACGAAGGCACGAAATTAGTTACATTTATTCCAGAGTTAAAAATATGGTAGAAAATAAGATCTTATACACAAAACCTTCTATCACTGACTTAGAAACAGAATATGCTGCTGATGCAGCAAAGAATGGATGGGGCGATGACTGCTATAAATATATTAATGAATTTGAAAGTTTATTTAAGAATCACCTTGGAGTTAAGCATGCAATTGCAACTTCAAGTTGTACTGGAGCAATTCACATCGGCCTATCATCACTAGGTATTGGTTATGGAGATGAGGTTATTGTGGCAGATATTAATTGGATAGCATCTGTGTCACCAATTGTGCATGTTGGAGCTAAGCCAATTTTTGTTGATGTTGATATTAATTCTTGGTGTATAGATACAAATAAAATAAGAGAAGCTATTACACCAAAGACTAAAGCAATTATGGCTGTTCACCTCTATGGAAATATTTGTAATATGGATGAACTTTTAGCAATATCTAAGGAATACGATATTCCGATTATTGAAGACTCTGCTGAAGCTATTGGTTCTGAGTGGAATTTAAAAAAAGCAGGTTCTATGGGCATATATGGAACCTTCTCTTTTCACGGAACTAAAACCATCTGCACTGGTGAAGGTGGAATGTTTGTTACAAATGATGACAAAATATATGAAAGATCTCTTACTTTAAGCAATCATGGTAGGTCAAGAAATCAAAAAAAACAGTTTTGGCCTGATATGATTGGTTTTAAATATAAGATGTCTAATATTCAAGCAGCGATTGGTTGTGCTCAACTTGAAAGAATAGATGAATTAATTTCAAAAAAAAGAAAAATATTTTATTTTTATAAAGAGAATTTAGAAGGCTTGCCTTTTTCATTTAACCCTGAACCTGAAAATACTAAAAATGGATATTGGATGCCTACAATAATTGTTAACGAAGATGTTAAATTTAATAGAGAAGAGGTACTTATAAAATTTAAGCAAGAAAATATTGATGCTAGGGTATTTTTCTGGCCTTTAAGTTCATTGCCAATGTTCGAGTCTAAAAAAGAAAATTTTAACAGCTACAGTTTGAACATGCGCGGAATTAATTTACCGTCTTATCATGACTTAACTGAGAATCAACAAGAAAGAGTAATTAAAGTACTAAAAAGCATTTTTTAAATTAAACAATAGATTAATCAAAATGAAAAAAATATTCTTTTGGGGAGGAAAAGCTAAAGCAAAAATCATTCAAAAAATGATCTTAAATGAAGAAAGCAAAGATGTTGAAATTTCAATTATATATGATCCAATTATAAAAGAATTGCCTTTTGAAAGCTCATCAAAATTCATCTCATCACCAAATGAATTAAAACTTGCTTTAGCGGATATTACACATTTTATAATGTGTAATGGAGGAGAGCATGGCTATGCTCGTTACAAAATTGCAAATGAGCTAAAGAAGCTTGGTCTAAAACCAGTTGATGTTATTAGTCCTCATGCTATTTTGGATGATATCAAACAAAAGGGTGAGGGACTGCAAGCAATGCCTGGTGCAGTTGTGCATAAATTTTCTACAATTGGTGACCAATGCATAATTAATACAAATGCAACTGTTGATCATGATTGTATTATTGGAAATGGTGTTCATGTTATGGGAGGAGCTTCTATTGCTGGTCAGGTTGAGGTTGGTGACTTCTCAACAATAGGAACTAATGCAACTGTTTTACCTAACATTAAAATTGGTAAGTGCTCATATATTGGTGCAGGGGCTGTTGTAAACAAAAACGTAAATGATTATGAGGTAGTGGTTGGTGTACCAGCAAAAAAAATAAAAAAGCATAAAGTATCAGTAGATCTGTCTTTATTTGAACTATAATTTAACAAAATTAACCTAAGATGAGCATATGAGTAAAGAAATTGAAAAATTCAATAAAGAGTGTGCAGAAGAAATTCGCATACAAGGTAGCAATCTTGATTTGAAGCAGAGGAGTATTGAATGGCTAAATGAAGCAAATAATCATAAGTACTCATATCACTTTAAATGGATGAATCGCCCAATTATTCAGTATCCTCAGGATATACAGATGATGCAGGAGCTTATAATGGAAGTTAAGCCTGATTTGATAATTGAAACAGGTATTGCTCATGGTGGATCAATACTTTTAAGTGCTTCAATGTTAGCCTTGTTAGATTTATCCGATTCTGTTGCAAATAACGAAAATTATGATATTTCTAAAACTAATAGAAAAGTTCTAGCACTTGATATTGATATCAGAGAGCATAATAAAAAAGAAATTTTAAATAATCCTTTTAGTAAATATATTGAAATGTTAGAAGGATCTAGTACAAGTGAAGAAATAGTAAATAAAGTCCATAATATTGCATCGAATTATAATAATATTTTAATATTTCTTGATAGCAATCATACTCATGACCATGTTTTAGCTGAACTCAATGCATATGCTGAATTAACTTCTGTCGGCAGCTACATTGTTGCTTTTGATACAGTTATAGATTATTTACCTGAAAATCACTTACCAAATGAATCAAATCCAAGCATCTCAGAGGCTAGAACTTACACAAGAGGTAATAGTCCAATGTCGGCTGTAAGAGAGTTTCTTAAACATAATGAAGACTTTGAAATAGATGCTGAAATTGATAATAAATTGTTAATTTCTGTCGCGCCTTGCGGATATCTTAAGAGAATTAAGTAACACTAATTTATAACAAAATCATTTTTTAATCAGCATAATTAATATCTTAACTAAAGCATGGAACTATTTTTTTGAATACTTGAAATAATAAAATGATTAAAATTATAAGAGATCTCTTTTCTGTTCTTACACCAAGCCAAAGAAAACGATTTTACGTACTCCAGATTTTGGTAATGTTAATGGCGATAACACAAATAGCTGGTGTTGCATCTATTGTTCCTTTCATGGCCTTAGTTGCAGACATGAATCAACTCAATCAAGACACAATTTTTGCTCAAGCATATATTATTAGTGGGATAAATTCAGAAGCATTATTTGTATTCTTGTTAGGTGTTGGTGTTCTTGTTATGTTACTTCTTGGAACAATTATTTCTATGTATACTACGTGGAGATTGTCCTTATTTGCTAACAAAGTTGGTGTTGAGATAGCTGATAGCTTATATTCATATTATTTAAAGAAAGATTGGTTATTTCATGCTTCTGGAAGTAGTGCTCAGTTAACAAAACAAATTGCAACCGAATGCTTAAGAGTGACTACCAGCATTTTACTTCCTCTTGTGCATATGAATGGAAACTTTGTATTAGTTTTATTTATGAGTATTAGTATCTTTCTTTTTGATCCCGTAGTTGCAATTGTTGGAGTAATCATATTTTCAATAGCATACTTTGTAGTATTTAATCTTGTTAACCTGACCTTACTTCGAAATGGTAGAACCATATCAGAGATGTATGAGGCACGTTTTCGTCTAATGAATGAAGGATTTGGAGGCATTAAAGATGTTTTGCTTTTAGGAAGATTTAATGATTTTATAAATCGCTTCAACAAAACAGGTACTAAATTTGCATACAATTCTGGTGTCAATGGTGCACTAGCTCACATACCACGTTATTTTATGGAGTTTGTTGCTTTTGGCTCAATGATTGCGCTTGTGCTTTATTTATTTGCTACATACGATGGCGATATCAGCATGATCCTGCCAATACTTTCTTTATACGCAATTGCAGGAATGAAGTTGTTGCCCGCATTCCAACAAATTTACAATAGCTTAGCTAATATTCAGGGAAATGTTGCTGCTTTTGAATCAATTGAAGAAGATTTGAATGATTCAATTCAAACCAATCAAGATAATTCAGGATTTGATTATAGCCATATAAATCTCAATAAAAAAATATTGCTTGAAAATATTACTTTTTCATACCCTGGTAAAGATAAACCGATTTTAAACAAACTAAATATTGAGATTCCAGTTAATAAGGTCATTGGCATCGCAGGTCCATCAGGCTCTGGCAAATCAACACTCATTGATATATTAATTGGCTTAATTGAAGCAAATGAAGGTCACTTAAAAGTTGATGATGCCATCATAGATAATACAAATCGTCGTTCATGGCAAAATACTATTGGTTTTGTAGCGCAAGCTATTTTTCTATCAGAAGGCACTATTGCTGAAAATGTTGCGTTCGGCATCCCCGAAAATGAAATTGATTTTAATCAGGTAAATAAAGCACTTAAGTTAGCAAATCTTGATGTGTTCGTGAAAGACCTTGAAAATGGAATTAATACAAAAGTTGGTGAGCGAGGTGTTCAACTGTCAGGTGGGCAAAGACAACGAATTGGTATTGCCAGAGCGCTATATCATGAAGCAAAGGTATTAATATTTGACGAAGCAACAAGTTCTCTCGATGGAATTACTGAAAAAACAATTATTAAAGCCATTCAACAATTTAGTGGACAAAAAACTATCATAATGATTGCTCACCGTCTAAAAACAATACAAAAATGTGATCAAATCTTTGTTATTGACAATGGAAAAGTTGCAGATCAAGGTACATTTGAAGAATTAATAGAAAAGAACGAAGTCTTTAAAAAAATGGCATTACATGCTTAAAGGTAAGTAATAATGTTGAATGAGAACAAAATACTAAATTTAATTGGCCGTAAAGAGGAGCTTTTTGAAGAAGACGTTAATCAGCATAATCGGGAACTTAAAAAAATAGTATCCTCATCTTCTTTTCTTGTCATTGGTGGAGCTGGTGCAATAGGCCAAGCTGTCGTTAAAGAAATTTTTAAACGTAATCCAAAAAAAATTCATGTAGTTGATATTAGTGAAAATAATTTAACTGAATTGGTTAGAGATATAAGGAGTTCATTTGGATATATTGATGGAGAATTTAAAACCTATGCGCTGGATGTTGGCTCAGTTCAATATGATTCATTTATTAAATCAGATGGTCAATACGACTACGTATTAAATCTGTCTGCACTAAAGCATGTAAGAAGTGAGGAGGATGCTTACACATTGATGAGAATGATAGATGTTAATATTTTTAATACTGATAAGACAATAAAACAAGCTATTAAAAACCCAACAAAAAAATATTTTTGTGTCAGTACTGATAAAGCAGCCAATCCAGTCAATTTAATGGGTGCAAGTAAAAGAATTATGGAGATGTTTTTGATGCGAAGATCAGAAGATATAAATATATCAACTGCAAGATTTGCTAATGTAGCTTTTAGTGATGGATCATTACTGCATGGCTTTAACCAACGAATTAATAAAAGGCAACCAATTGCTGCACCAAGTGATATTAAACGATATTTTGTTACTCCAAAAGAAAGTGGAGAGCTCTGTCTAATGAGTTGTATTTTTGGAGAGAACAGAGATATATTCTTTCCTAAACTAAGTGAATCACTCCACCTAATAACTTTTTCTGAAATCGCAGTTAAGTATCTTAAGTATATTGGATATGATGCATACATGTGTTCCTCAGAACAAGAAGCCAGAGATCTTGTAAAAACTTTACCTGAGCAGGGCAAATGGCCATGCTTATTCACTAAAAGTGACACAACGGGTGAAAAAGACTTTGAAGAGTTTTATACCAATGAAGAAAGGCTTGACATGGATAAATTTAAAAATATAGGAGTTATAAAAAATAAATTAGATTATGATGTTAATAAATTAAATAACTTTGAAGATGTAATCAATGAACTAAAGTTAACTGAGAGCTGGAATAAAAAATTAATTTTAAAAGAGTTTTTTAATATGATACCTTCACTTAAATATACTGATACTGGAAAATATCTTGATGGAAAAATGTAACATGGTATTTTTATTGGAGGAAAGTTATGAATGAATTTAAACTCGGAAATAGAATGGTTGGCTATCATCATCCACCTCTGGTTATAGCAGAAATAGGCATAAATCATAATGGATCTTTGGAAAGTGCAATAAGTTTAGCAGATGATGCAATTGATGCTGGAATAGAGGTTATAAAGCACCAAACTCATGTTGTAGAAGATGAGATGACGTCAGAAGCTAAATCTGTAATTCCAGGAAACTCTGATAAATCAATCTATCAAATAATGGAAGAGTGTGCTTTAAATGAAGAAGATGAGGTCTCCTTGAAAGAGCACGTAGAATCAAGAGGAAAAATTTTTATTAGCACACCTTTCTCTAGAGCTGCTGCTGATAGGCTTAAAAGAATGGGGGTTTGTGGCTATAAAATTGGCTCTGGTGAATGTAACAATTATCCATTAATTGAGCATATAGCATCATTTAAGAAGCCTATTATTTTGAGTACAGGCATGAATAACTTAGACAGCATTTACCCAGCAGTCAAAATCATAAGAAAACATCAAATCCCATTTGCTTTATTACATACAACTAATATTTATCCAACCCCAGATCGCTTGGTAAGACTTGGTGCAATGAATGAGCTTCAGGATACTTTTAGCGATGCTGTGATTGGTTTGTCTGATCACACAGTTTCAAACCATGCATGTTTTGGTGCTGTTGCACTTGGTGCTTCAATTCTCGAGCGTCATTTTACAGACTCAATGTCAAGAGAAGGTCCTGACATTATAAATTCTATGGATCCATCAGCAGCTAAAGAATTAATCCTTGGAGCAAACACTATTTTTGAACAAAGGGGTGGCTCTAAAGGGCCTGTAGAAGAGGAGTTACCAACTATTAAATTTGCTTTTGCTAGTATCGTCTCTATTAATGAGATTAAAAAGGGAGATATTTTTTCTAAAGAAAATTTATGGGTAAAAAGGCCTGGTACTGGTGAAATTCTTGCGGAGGAGTTTGAATCTATTTTAGGCAAAAAAGCTAAGAATGATATTTCATCTGGCCAACAACTTAAACGAGAAGATATTCAATAATAAATTATTTCTTAGATTATAAATTATGAATGAAATTGGACTTTACGGAGGTTCAGGATTTATTGGAACACAGTTTCAATCAATTATAGAAAGACAAAGTAATTATAATAATTCTCAAATTCATATGATTCCTCATAGAGGATCTTCAGAAGAAATAAAAATAGCTTTGGAAAAATTAGATGCTTTAAGTAATTCTAATACCACAACCTCTTTACTTTATCTTGCTGAAAATAATGAAATTACAAAGGCAGACAAACTAAGCTCGGACTATATAGAAAATAACGTTAAAAGACTAAAATTTATCATATCGAATACAAGATCTAAATTAATTTATGCCTCATCTGTTGCAATATATGGAGATTTATCCGAAATTCCGCATAGTCCTTCAGAGAAATTAAACACAATTAATACATATTCAAAATCTAAATTTGAGTGCGAAAAACTTGTTTTGCAATCTGGGGGAGTGGTTGCGAGACTTAGTAATATCTATGGACCAGGGATGAGTAAAAAAAATATCATATCTGACATACTTAAACAAATTAAAGTTAAAGGAATAGATTCTATAAATATCATTGATGGCTCTCCCATAAGAGACATGATTCACATTTCTGATGTAACTTCATGCTTGTTATCAATGACAAAAATACAAAAGAAAGGAATTTATAATATTGCAACTGGAACTAGTATTTCTATGAAAGATTTAGCACTAATGATTCTAAAAGTTGCTAATTTTGAGGAATATAAACTTGTGGAATTAAAACATAATGAAACTACCTCATGCATATCCTTGGATATTTCCAATACAAAGAAAACTTTTGCATGGAGTCCAAGTATAAACCTTCAAGATGGGCTAAAAGAATTAGTATAAAATAATTAGAGGAGCTTTTTATGAAGAAAATAATTGCAGTTTTTACTGGTAATAGAGCTGAGTATGGATTGCAGTATCCTGTTCTTAAAGCAATTGATGCTCATCCAGACTTAGAATATAGATTAATAGTTTCTGGTGCTCATCTCGATAAAAATTTTGGAAATACTATTCAAGAAATTAATGATGATGGATTTAAAATTCATGCTGAGGTAGATATTACTCTTGATGAAAGTTCACCATTTGCTACATCCCAGGCTATAGGAACTGGTGTTTTATCTATAGCCGATGCACTTTCAAAGATTAAACCAGATATTTTTGTAGTATATGCCGATAGATTTGAAGGGTTTGCTGCGGTAATTGCTTCAACCCAAATGAATATTCCAACTGCACATATTGAAGGTGGTGATATAACAGAAGGAGGTGCTTTGGATGATTCGGTAAGGCATGCAATGACCAAATTGGCGCATATTCACTTTACAACCAACCAGCAAGCGAGCAATAGATTACTTGCAATGGGAGAGGCTCCATGGAGAGTTCATACTGTAGGATTCCCAGCTATTGATCTAATTCAAGATAATAATTATGCAACATCTAATGAATTAGTTGATCTATATAACTTAAATTTAAAAAAACCAATTGTTTTATTTACCCAACATTCAGTTACTACAGAATTTCATGAAGCAGCAAATCAAATTAAGCCTTCACTATTTGCTCTTAAAAAGTTAGCTTTGGATGGAAATCAAATAATTATTACGTATCCAAATAATGATGCAGGTGGAAGAAAAATTATTGATGTGATAAATGATTTTAAAAACACCGAGTTTTCTGATGTTGAGAATATTCAAATATATTCTTCACTTGGAAGATATAATTATCATGGTATTTTAGCTTTAGCATCTAACGCAGATCATCAAATTTGCTGTGTTGGAAATTCATCTTCTGGAATAAAAGAAACTCCGGCTTTTGGTTGTCCAACTGTGAATATTGGATCACGTCAAGAGGGTAGACTTAGAGCAAATAACGTTATTGAAGCTGACTATAATGCAGACAGTATATATGATGCAATAAATATATGTATGCATGACAAAAATTTTAGAGAGACATCATTTTCTTGCATTAACCCATACGGAATCGGAGATGCTGGCCTAAAAATTGCTAAAGTTCTTCACGAGACTGAAATTGATCCTAAGAAATTGCTAAGAAAGGAAATGATGCTATCTGGAACTGAGAAAAATGGTTGGTATCAATAAAATAGTATGTTAATAGAATATTCAGAAAATCAGGCACAATCGACTTCTTCAATTAAAGATTGCATCAAGTTGTTAAATAAACTTGAGCTTAAGATTCTTTTTATTTTGGATGAAAATACTAAATTAGTTGGAACACTTACTGATGGTGATATTAGAAGAGCAATTCTAAATGGCAAAGAATTATCTGACTCAATTCTAAAAGCCATGAATAAAAATTTTATAAAGTACACTCAGGGATCTGATTTATCAGATATCGAAAATAAAGTTCTTAAAGATGATCTTCAAGCTATTCCTGTTCTTACATCTAACGGAACTATATTTGAGGTTCATGCTGCAGGAGCTCATCTGAAACAAGCCAAAAATGATAATACTGTTTTGCTAATGGCAGGTGGTTTTGGAACAAGATTAACTCCTTTGACCGATGACTGTCCAAAACCTTTACTCAAAGTTGGAGAAAAGCCAATCATACAGACAATAATTGAAAACTTTATAGAATATGGGTTCCATAATTTTGTTATTTCTACTTACTATAAATCAGAAATGATTAAAGACTACCTTGGAGATGGAAATAATTTAAATTGTTCAATAGAGTATTTGAAAGAAGAATCGCCTCTAGGTACAGCAGGATGCTTAAGTCTATTGTCAAAAAAACACCTTAATAAGCCATTATTCATGATGAATGCAGATATATTGACCAAAGTAAATTTTACTCAATTATTAGATTTCCATTTAAAAGCCGAGACATCAATTACAATGTGTGTTCGAAATTATACCCATCAAATCCCATATGGAGTTATAAGAACAAATGACCACCTTATTGAATCTATTGATGAAAAACCTACTAAAGTTTCAAAGGTAAATGCAGGAATTTATGTTGTTAACCCCGATACAATTAAAAATTTAACAAAAGGTAAAAATATAGATATGCCATCATTAATTAATAATGAATTAGAAAAAAATAGTTCATCTGTTAGCGTTTTTCCTATTCATGAATATTGGTTAGATATCGGTCAAATTGAAGATTATCAAAAAGCGCAAGTTGATTTTATTTCTAATTTTTCTAATGAATAAGAATTTATTTGTAGCACTAATCCCGGCAAGAGGCGGATCTAAAGGCCTAAAGAAAAAAAATCTTTATCCTGTTAATAACAAACCTCTAATTTCATGGACAATTGAATCTGCTATTTCATCTCATTATTTAGAAAAGATTTTCGTGAGTTCAGACGATAACTCTATTTTAGAAATTGCATCAAAAGAAGGCGTTAATTGTATTGAAAGACCTGCTAATCTAGCTAAGGATACATCATCAATGGAATCAGTTATTATGCATTCAATTGAGCAAATTGATAAGCAAGGTATTAGGTTCAAATATCTTATTTTACTTCAACCAACATCGCCATTACGTGATAGTAAAGATATTGACTCAGCTTGTAAAAAATTTATTCAACTTAAAGCTGATTCTCTCATTTCTGTTACCAATGTAGAGAGCTCAGTACTAAAAACATTAGTTAAAGATAATAACGGTTTTTTAAGACCAGCTTTTGATAATAAATTTCCAAGCATGAACAGGCAACAGCTACCGTTAGCTTATAAGCCTAACGGAGCTATATATATAATTAATAAAAAACTATTTTTAAATAATCCAACTTTATTTCAAAAAAACACAGCAATGTATGAAATGAAAGAGAATAAAAGTATTGATGTTGACTCGATTAATGACATTCATACCATTGAAAAACTAAATTTAATATAGTTCTATGAATAAATTTTTTGTTAAGATACTCACATTCAGCAATCATGGATATTTGTTATGACTAAAGCATTATTTGGACTTCCTGAACAAGTAGTCTTTTGTAAACGTTGTGTTATCTCAAATCAGCGCCCAAATTCTACTGTCGAATTTAAAAATGTCAAAGATGAAGAAAAAGCTACTATAAACTTTGATGAAGATGAGATTTGTGATGCTTGCAGATACCAAGATTCAAAAGCATCAAATATTGATTGGGAAAAAAGAGAGGATGCTCTAAAAAGTCTTTGTGATCTTCACAGAAATAATAATGGAGACTATGACGTAATTGTTCCTGGAAGTGGAGGTAAAGACAGTGCTTATGCTTCTCATGTTTTGAAATATAAATACGGAATGAATCCTTTAACAGTAACCTGGGCTCCTCATAAATATACTGAAATTGGATGGAAAAATTTTGAGAACTGGATTCACGAAGGTGGGTTAGATAATATCCTCTTTACCCCAAATGGAAAATTACATAGATATTTAACAAAAGAAGCATTTACAAACCTCCTTCATCCATTTCAACCATTTATTGTTGGCCAAAGAATTATCGGGCCTATGATGGCCGCAAAGTTTAATGTTAAGTTAGTCTTTTATGGAGAAAATCAAGCTGAATATGGTAACAATGTTGATGAAAATTACACACCAACGATGGATAAAAAGTTCTTTTCTGTTGATGACCCAATGGATATTATGCTTGGTGGCAAATCTATAAGGGATATTATTAGCGAAACAGATTTTAAATTAAATGACTTTAAACCCTATATACCACCTAAAGCAGAATACCTAGAGTCAAAAGGTGTTGAGGTTCATTATTTAGGATATTATCTTCCATGGGACCCACAGGAATGTTACTACTATGCAACAGAAAATACCGGGTTTCAGTCAAATTCAGAAAGAACTGAAGGCACTTATTCAAAATACAGTAGTATCGATGATAAGATTGATATGTTTCATTATCTGACAACTTTAGTTAAATTTGGAATTGGAAGAGCGACTTACGATGCTGCTCAAGAAATTAGAAATAATAAAATTACCAGAGAAGAGGGTGTTCAGTTAGTTCGTAAATTTGATCAGGAATTCCCAAATAAATATTTTAAAGATTTTTTAGAATACATATCTCTTTCAGAGAGTGAGTTTCATAATATTTTAGATCAGTTCAGATCTCCGCATTTATGGGAAAAAATAGATGGAGAATGGGTTCTAAAGCATGCTGTTTGGCATAATCAAAAGCGTCTGAAATAAATTTAATGCAAAATATTCGTGTAATAGCCCGTTTGGATATTAAAGGGCCAAATTTAATTAAAGGAATTCATCTTGAGGGTTTGAGAGTTCTTGGAGAGCCACATGATTTCGCAAAAAAATATTATGAGGAAGGAATTGATGAAATTGTCTATATAGATATAGTTGCAAGCTTGTATGGGCGAAGTAAGTTGACTGAAATAGTTAAAAATGCAGCAAAAGACGTATTTGTTCCAATGACTGTTGGAGGAGGCATTAGGAGCGTAGAGGATGTAAGAGATCTTTTAAGAGCAGGAGCTGATAAAGTTGCGATTAGTACTGCTGCAGTTGAAAATCCAAGTTTAATTCGTGATGTTTCAAGAATTTTTGGCTCTCAGTGCATGGTATTATCTATTGAAGCAAAAAAACAATCAGACTCTTCTTGGGAAGTTTATACAAATTCTGGTCGTGAAAAAACAAATATAGATGCTATTGAATGGGCTAAACAAGCTGAAACTCTAGGTGCCGGTGAAATACTTTTGACCTCAATAGATGCTGAGGGCACTAGAAAAGGCTTTGACATAGATTTAATTAAATCAATAACAGATGTGGTTAATATTCCTGTTATTGCATCTGGTGGAATGGGAAAACCAGAAGATCTAGTGGATGCTGTAAATTTAGGAGGTGTTAAAGCTGTGGCAATGGCAGATATACTTCATTACGAAAGAGATTCAATTTCAGGTATAAAAGATACTATGGTTAAGAACCAAATACCTGTGAGGTTATGAATTGAGTAATTCAGTTACAATTTTAGATTACGGCATTGGAAACATTCTTAGTGTTGCAAGAGGTTTTGAAGCTATTGGCGCAGATGTAAATATCACATCAAATATTGAAGGAATTGAGAGTGCAGAAAGATTGATTTTACCTGGTGTAGGAGCTTTTGCATCTGGGATTGCACAACTTAAAAAAAATAATTTTGATTCTGCAATTATAGATCTTGTTAATTCTGGAGCACCCTTGCTTGGCATATGTTTGGGGATGCAATTCTTAATGGACTCAAGTGAGGAATTTGGAGAGACTGAAGGCCTTGGCCTTATAAATGGGAAGGTGATTCCTATTCCACCAAAATCAACTGATGGGGATACCTTAATAGTTCCTCATATTGGTTGGAGTGCTTTGGAAATATCTGGAAATAAGGATAGCTGGGATAACAGTATATTAAATAATACGCCAGTTAAAAGCCATGTATATTTTGTTCATTCTTTTTTTTCAAAGCCTAATAACAAAGAGCATTTATTAGCGCACTGTAACTATGGTGGAAATAATCTTTCTGCAGTTATTTGTAGAGATAATGTAATGGGTTGTCAGTTTCATCCTGAGAAAAGTGGAGCAATAGGACTTAACATTTTAAGAGCTTTTTTAACTTTATAGAAAACACTATCTTAGAAATTTTGAAATATTGTTATCAAGCCAAATTATAATCAGAATATCTATTAGTTTAATCTAACAAATGATAATAAAAAACTGGAAAAGGGTTTTTACATCGACATTTTATTTTTTGAAACTAATTTTTGTTTCAAAAAAATATGATGTAGTTTTTGTTAGCTCAACATCATTCAATAGGGGAGAAAATGGAGAGAATATTTTTTTTAAACCAATGATTGAATGTTGTAAAAAAAATAATCTCAATTATGTAATTTTTGAAGAAACATATTTTAAATCATATTTGGACTATGATATTGGTGAAGATTCAATTTCGCTTGATTTTATAACAATTTTACAAATTATATCTAGAAAATTTTTTAACCTAATTTATCAAAAACCAATATCAGTAGATGAGATATATTTTCAAGATTTTAAAATATCAAATATCTTAAAAAATTTATTTTTTAATAATCTAAAATCTAAAGTTTACATTACTCTGATATGGAACAACGTAACATTATGGCGATGCTTGAATCCTTCTGCTTGTATTATAGATTATCAACATGGCTACATATATGATGGAGAAGCTGAATATATGCTTAACGGCAAGCCCCCAAAAGTTAAATCTGCAAATAATGTTATTGCTTTAGTTCACGGAGATAGATACAAAAGAATTTTAATTGATAATGATAAATCAGGTTTTTATAGTGAGGAGAATGTAATTACTGTTGGACTTAATAATCTTAAACACTCCAATAAAAAAATATCATCAAATAATAAAAAAATACTTTTTACTTTGCAGCATACCCCAGATTTTACTGATGAAGAGAATGATGAATACATTAAAAAAGTTGAAAATTTAATTGAAATAAATTCAAGGTTTTTATCATCAAATAATTACGAAATTATTCTTAAACATCATCCAAGATATAGCAAACATGATTCCCAAGATCTAAATTTAAAACATCAATTTATCAGATTTAATAATGATGCGCCTATATCTGATTTATTTGATGAAGTAAGTCTTCATATTACATTTCATTCCACATCTGCATTTGATGCAGCATCAATTGGCATCCCAACGATTTTTATTGATATGCATGAGCCATTATCTCCTTATGAAATGTTTTTTAAACAGTACAATTATCCATGCAAGAATTGCATAGTAGAAAATTACGAAGATTTAAAAAACATATTATTAAATTTAGATGATAAAGATATTTTCAATAAATATTCCAATGATGTTCATAAGTGGTCAGAAGAATTTTATTCTGATTTTAATGAAAAAGTTTTTGAAAAATTTCTAATAGACAAAATTAATACTTCAAAAGATACATAATTAAATAGCAATTGGTAAATAATTTTAAAATGAAAAAAATATTGTTTGTTTTTGGTACTCGACCTGAAGCTATTAAGATGGCACCAGTGATTAAGGCATTTAAAGATGAAAAGATTTTTGATACAAAAGTTTGTGTTACAGCACAACACAGACAGATGTTAGATCAGGTATTGGATATATTTGATATTAAACCAGATTACGATTTGAATATCATGGAACGTGGCCAAGATTTATTTGATATCACAGCAAATGTATTATCTGGAATGAAAAATGTCTTATCTGAATATAGTCCTGATCTTGTTTTAGTTCATGGAGATACTTCAACCACAAGCGCGACTGCGATTGCAGCTTTTTATCAAAAAATTAAAGTGGGGCATGTTGAAGCTGGACTTAGAACTGGAAATATTTATAGCCCATGGCCTGAAGAAGTAAATAGACAAATATCAGGCGTAATAGCAAATTATCATTTTGCACCAACTACAACAAGCATGGAAAATCTTATAAAAGAAAACAAAAATAAAGAAAATATTTTAGTCACAGGCAATACGGTCATTGATGCACTTTTTTTAGTACTAGATAAAATTGAAAAAGATGCAAAATTCAAAAATAAAATTTTAAAATCTATTTCAGATCAATATAAATTTAATAATGATAAAAAAATAATTCTAGTAACAGGACATAGAAGGGAAAATTTCGGTGAGGGCTTTACAAATATATGTAAAGCATTAAAAAAAATTGCAGACAACAATCATGATGTTGATATAGTTTATCCAGTTCATTTAAATCCAAATGTTCAAAAACCCGTAAAAAATATTCTTTCGAATTCAAAAAATATATATTTAATAGATCCGTTATCGTATGAAAATTTTATCTATTTGATGAGTAGATCCTATTTCATAATTACAGATTCTGGTGGGGTCCAGGAAGAGGCCCCAAGTTTAGGAAAACCCGTACTTGTATTGAGAAATACAACTGAACGCCCTGAAGCAGTTGAGGCTGGTACGGTAAAGCTTGTAGGAACAAATTTTGAAGCTATCGTAAATGAATCCCAAAAGTTTTTAGATGATGAAAAAGAATATAAAAAAATGTCAAAAGCTCATAATCCTTATGGAGATGGTTCTGCATCAAAAAGAATAGTAAATTTTTTTAAGACAAAAAAATGAAAAGGGTTGTTCTTTATACAAATTCAAGTTCTGTGAATGATGCAACCCGCCATTATATTGACACAATCAATAAAGCTGCCTCAGATCTTGGATACACCTTTTATTTTTCAGAATCAATTAAAAACATAAAATTTAATGATATTATCCTAACTATTGTTCCCAATAATTTTTTTAAGGCATTATTGTTAAGACCATTTTCTAAAACTTTATTTTGGAGCCAGGGTATTGAACCAGAAGAATGTTGGCTTCGTGAAAATAATTTCTTAAAGTACTATGCAAAGAACATAATTGAATATGTTTCTCTTAGGTTTTCAGGTATGCAATTCCTTGTATCTGAAGCAATGCAAAATCACTACAAAGATAAATATGGAATAAATTTTGCAAATTTTCAAATTATGCCTTGCTACAATTTACATCAAAAAAAAGCAACAAACCTTAATCTGGCAAAATACGATAGCCCAACTTTTGTATATGCTGGAAGTCTTTCTGCATGGCAAAATATCGATGAGACCCTTCAAGTTTACAAACATATAGAAAATATAATTCCAGAAGCAACCCTAACCCTACTCACCGAAGAAAAAATAAAAGCACAAGCCCTTATCAAACAATATGATATCCAAAATGCTAAGGTTAGATATGTGACATTAAATAATTTAAATGAAGAGTTATTGAAGTATAAATATGGATTTTTATTAAGAAAAGATATTAAAGTAAATCATGTTTCCACTCCAACTAAGATGAATTCATATTTATCAAGTGGAGTAATTCCAGTTTACACAGATGCTATAAAAGATTTTTTAAAAAATATAAACTTAAATAATTTCAACCTAAGACTCAAATCAAGTGATTCTATTGAAGAAATGGCAAATACTATAATCAGTTTTGAAAATAATGAGAGTGATTTTACAGATTTAAATAGCCATATAAAAAATATTTTTAATGACTACTTTAATGATAAAAAATACATTGAACAGATAAAAATTAAGTTAAAGAATTACTTATCAAACTGAACTTAATTAACAACAAGCAACTTCTTAAAGTAATTGATTTTGAAGTATTAATATAATCTCATTCAAATATATACTTACAATTATTGGATTATACTAATCACTAACAACAATGAGAGTTTTACATATCATTAGTGGACTAGGAAATGGGGGTGCAGAAGCAGTTCTATTCAATTTATGCCAATCTGATAAGCAAAATAATCACATAGTTATTTCTTTATTAGATGAAGGTAAATATGGATCATTGCTTAAAGAAATTGGTATCGAAGTACATCCATTAAATTTTTCTTATAAAAGACTTAATTTTTTAGCTTTTTTAAGGTTAATTAAATTAATCAGGCAAATAATGCCAGATGTTGTTCAGACCTGGATGATTCATTCTAATATTATTGGTGGATTAGCTGCTAAACTTATTGGAATTGAAAAAATTTTTTGGGGCATCCATCAAACCACATTATCTAACAGTAAAACTAAACCAATGAGTCTTCTGATTACAAAAATAAATGCTTTTTTTTCAAATATTATTCCTACAAAAATTATTTACTGTGCTGAGAAATCTAGAGAAGATCAAGAAGCCATCGGCTTCAAGAAGACTAAGGGAGAAGTTATACAAAATGGTTATAACGTTGAAAATTTTAGTCCCAAAAAATCTATAGATCAAACGTTGCGCAATGAATTAGGCATTTCTAATGATTCTCCACTTTTAGGTTACGTAGGACGATATCACCCCATGAAAGACCTAGGAAATTTAATAAAATCATTGACTTTATTAAATCAAAATTTGAAGAATGTTAATGCAGTCCTTGTGGGATCAAACATAGATCATAATAATAAAGAATTAGTGAATTTAATTGATGAATATAAGCTCAATCATCGCGTACATCTTGTTGGTGAAAGGAATGACATTCCTTCATTCATGAATAGTATTGATTTACTTGTACTGTGTTCATCCTATGGAGAAGCATTTCCAAATGTTCTTAACGAGGCAATGTCATGTGGCACGCCTTGTGTAACAACTAATATAGGAGATTCAGCTTTAATAGTTGGTAACACAGGATGGGTTATTCCACCAAATGACAGTAATGCCTTAGCAAAAGCAATTAACAAAGCACTAGAAGAAAAACAATCCAATCAAAAATTATGGATGAAAAGAGAGAAGGACTGTCGAAATAGAGTCATAAATAATTTTAGTCTTGAAATGATGACTGAAAAATATCTGAAATTGTGGGCTGATGGAATTAATTAAGAATTTAATATATATAAAACAAAATTTTTTATAAGCTTATGTTTTTATATGATGTCCCAAATTTGCTTGCAATAATTATTGTTGTATTAGTATCTTTTCGTATTGGCTTAGTTCCACTATGGTTATCATTTTTTTTAATTTTATTTTCCTTCACCCCCTTTTTTCTTAATGATGTTCTTTTTCCAGCAACTTATATGCCAGATCAATTTCAGTATTTTGAAGCTACACAAAGATTACGAGATTTTAATTTTGAACCTATTGACAATAACAACTTAAAAATAAATGTTTCTAACTGGCTTCTTGCGACTATACCCTTGCCATATATTGAAACAATTAAAAGCCTTGGATTTTTTAATAGATTAATTGCCACAATATTAATAATTTGGTTATATTCATCTAAAAATCTCAGAGGTTGGCCACTTTTATTAGTACTTTTCTATCCAAGTTTTCTCCTTTATAGCTCTTTGGCTCTAAGAGATACATTGGTCTTAGTATTTATGATTTTTGCAGTTATTTTTTATATAGAAAAACGAATGTTATTGGCATTATTAGTTTCATTGCCGCTTGCAATTATCAAGTTTCAGAATTTCTTTTTGGTAATAACTTATTTTGTAATCCACTCATATTTTACTAGGGGCTCATTGATTTATAAATACAGATATATACTTCTAGTGATGATACTTGCCATATTATTACCCTATATTTTGACAATAATTGAGTATGTTGACTATTACAGATATGCTTTATTTATCGAGGATGGTGGTCGTTCTAGCTCATATGTTGAAATAAAAACTTTTGGGGAATTTACAGTTGCAGCTCTTCAATCAGCACCCTATTTCTTAATGAAACCATTGCCTTGGGAAGCAGATAGCTTTTTGCAGATCATTCAAAGCTTTGAGAATTTTTTAATATTAATCTTTTTAATTTTTATTTTTCTTAAGGCATATAAGGTTGATAAAAGCGTTGCATTAAAATGGTTTGTATATTTATTAGCTGCCTTTAGTATTTATGGATTAGTAATCTATAATTTTGGAACTGCAGTTAGATATAAATTCCCTTTTGTTATGATTATAGTTATTGGAATAGCTTATGAATTATATTCAAAGTACGATCATTTAATCTTAAATAAATCAAAAAAAATATGAGCAAATATTTCAAAATTGATATGAGACTAAGAAGATGAATATTTTAGTAACAGGCGGAGCTGGTTATATAGGCTCACATACTTGTATTGAGCTCCTTCAAGCTGGTTATAACGTTGTTGTTATAGATAATCTTGAAAATTCGTCTGTAAAATCTTTAAAACGTGTTGAAAAAATTACAGGTAAAAAAATAACTTTTTATGAGTTAGATATTCGTGACAAAAAAGCACTTAATAAAGTTTTTGAAGAAAATTGTTTTGATGGAGTTATTCATTTTGCAGGCCTAAAAGCCGTTGGTGAATCAGTTAAAAAACCAATGGAATACTACAATGTAAATGTATATGGATCATTTATCTTGGCTGAGTTAATGAAAAAATTTGGTTGTAAAACTTTGGTATTTAGCTCATCTGCAACAGTTTATGGCGAGCCAAATGAAGTACCAATTAAAGAAGATTTTCCCTTATCTCCTAAAAATCCATATGGAAGATCAAAGTTGACGGTTGAAACATATCTTAGAGATATATTCTTAGAGAACGATTCATGGCATATTGGAATTCTAAGATATTTTAATCCTGCAGGAGCTCATGAAAGTGGATTAATTGGAGAAGATCCCAATGGAATTCCAAATAATTTACTACCGTATATATCTCAAGTAGCAGTTGGTAAATTTGATAAATTAAAAATCTTTGGCGATGATTATAAAACTCATGATGGAACTGGCGTTCGGGATTACATACATGTTGTAGATTTAGCCAAAGGTCACTTAATGGCGCTTGAGGCATTAAAGAAAAAATCTCAAATTTTAACTTTAAATCTTGGTTCAGGGAGAGGTCAATCTGTTATTGACATGATAAAAGCATTTGAAAAAGCATCATCTAAAAAAATACCTTATGAAATTGTTGGTAGAAGGCCGGGGGATATTCCTGCTTCATATACTAATACCACTTTTGCAGAAAAAATTTTAGGTTGGAAGCCAAAATATGACGAAAATAAGATTTGTGAAGATGCTTGGCGCTGGCAACAAAACAATCCATCTGGCTATGAGTAATGAGAATTACTTTTTTGGAAAAGTATAACTAATGTGTGGCGTTGTTGGCTTTGTTGGGCAAACTAAATATCCAGAAATTTGTTTAAAAGAGATGGTCAATGCGATTAATCATCGTGGTCCTGATAATACAGGTATATGGGCTGATTCAAATATAGGTCTTGGGCATGCAAGATTATCTATAATTGATTTAAGTTCAGCTGGGCATCAACCCATGCATTCAGTTTCAAGTAATTTTGTGATGATATTTAACGGTGAAATTTATAATCATAATGAAATTCGAATGGAATTGAACAATCTTTATGAAAGAAAATGGACAGGACACTCAGATACAGAAACGCTTTTAGAGGCAATTGAGCAATGGGGGTTGGAAACTACTCTAAACAAAACAAAGGGTATGTTTTCAATTGCCCTGTGGGATAAAAGAAATAGAAATCTTTATTTAGCAAGAGATAGAATGGGTGAAAAACCTCTATACTATGGGTGGGTCGATAATCAATTTGTTTTCGCTTCAGAGTTAAAAGCAATCAAAAAGTTTCCAAAATTTAATAACTCAATTGATCGAAATGCATTAGCTTTATTTTTACGATTTAATTCAATTCCTTCTCCATATTCAATATATGAAGATATTTTTAAACTAGAACCTGGAACCATAATTCAATTTAATGCTGACTCTAAGAAAATTGTAAAAAGTACTTATTGGTCAACTGAGGAAGAATTTATTAAATCAAGATCTTCCATCTTCTCAGGAAATTTTGAGGATGCAGTTAATCAATTAGAATTAATCTTATCTAAAGCTGTATCTTCACAAATGGAGTCAGATGTTCCTTTGGGTGCTTTTTTGTCTGGTGGGGTGGATTCAAGCTTAATTGTGGCTTTAATGCAATCTCAATCTGCTAAAAAGGTTAATACTTTCTCTATTGGTTTTAATAATGTAGATTTTAATGAAGCAAAGCATGCTTCAATGGTTTCAAAGCATCTAGGTACAAATCATTCTGAGTTATATGTTAATGAAAGTGATGCGATAGATGTTATTCCAAATTTACCATATATATATGACGAGCCTTTTGCAGATTCTTCTCAAATTCCTACCTACATAGTTTCAAGATTTGCAAAACAAAATGTTTCTGTTGCTTTATCAGGTGATGGTGGCGATGAAATTTTTGGTGGATATAATCGTTATGTATATGCCGAGAGAATGTTCAGCAGAATTCAAAAAATACCAGTATCTTTGAGGCGTATTATCTCTAAAGCTATTTTGAGTATTTCAGAGGAAAAACTGGAAAAAGTACTGGGGGTTATTACAAGTAAAAGTTATGCAAATATTGGTGATAAACTATATAAAGCAGCTGGTATACTTTCTGCTGAGTCAGTTCATGACTCACATTTCAAATTAGTTTCACAAATTCATAATCCTGAAAATTGGCTTTTAAATTCAAGCGAATACAAAACAATATTTAATGATGATATTTCTAGATTTAAAGGACTTAACTCAGTTGAAAAAATGATGGCCAATGATTTAGTAACATATCTTCCAACAGATATTTTAACAAAGGTAGACAGAGCAGCTATGGCAGTTTCTCTAGAAACAAGAATTCCATTCTTAGATCCTGATGTTATTAAGTTTTCTGCTTCTTTACCAATGGACTATAAAATCAAGAATGGCGTAACTAAATTGATATTGCGAGAAATATTGTATAAATATGTTAAAAAAGATTTGATTGAAAGACCTAAAATGGGTTTCGCTGTACCATTAGCAGATTGGTTAAGAGGGCCTTTGCAAGATTGGGCAGAATCTCTACTAGATGAAGATCGTTTGAATCAAGAGGGATTTTTTAATGTCAAATTAGTTCGAAGAAAATGGCATGAGCATATAAGTAATAAAAGAAATTGGCATCATCAGCTTTGGAATGTTTTAATGTTTCAGTCTTGGCTAGAAAGGAATTAGTTTATTTATGAGGAAAGCCTATGCAGTTAAGTGATATGCAAATAGCAGTAGTTGGTTTGGGATATGTTGGTTTGCCTTTGGCCGTAGAATTTGGTCGAAAACGTTCTGTAGTAGGATTTGATATTAATGAATCAAGAATAAAAGAATTAGAGAATTACCAAGACAATACACTTGAAACAACTCAGAAAGAACTAAAAGATGCAATTTATTTATCTTACTCATCAAATCTCGAGGATATAAAAGATTGTAAAATTTATATAATTACTGTTCCTACTCCAATTGACAATCAGAAAAAACCTGACTTAAGCCCATTAAAAAATGCTAGCCAATCAATAGGATCTATACTTAAAAAAGGTGATATTGTTATTTATGAATCAACTGTCTATCCAGGTGCTACTGAAGAAATTTGTGTTCCAATCCTAGAAGAACAATCTAGCTTATCTTTTAATAAGGATTTTTATTGTGGGTATTCGCCAGAACGCATAAATCCCGGCGATAAAGAACATCGTATAACAACCATAAAAAAGATAACTTCAGGATCTACTCCTGAAATAGCAGCTCTAGTTGATAAGCTATACAAAGAAATTATCTCAGCAGGAACCCATAAAGCAAGTAGCATAAAAGTTGCCGAGGCTGCTAAGGTGATAGAAAACACTCAAAGAGATGTCAATATAGCTCTTATTAACGAACTCTCAGTTATTTTTAACAAATTGGATATTGACACTGAGTCAGTTCTTGAAGCAGCAAGCACGAAATGGAACTTTCTACCTTTCAAACCTGGCCTTGTTGGAGGTCATTGTATTGGAGTTGATCCATATTATCTTACTCATAAAGCACTGGAAGTTGGTCATAATCCAGAAATGATTCTTGCTGGAAGGAGAATTAATGACAATATGGGCCTATTTGTAGTTGGTGAAGTTTTAGATTTGATGCGTAAAAAAAATATAAATATTGAGAATGCAAATATATTAATAATGGGATTAGCTTTTAAAGAAAATTGTCCAGATATTCGAAATACAAGAGTTATTGATTTAGTTAAACAATTTAAAAGTCACAATTGTAATGTTGATGTTTATGATCCCTTGGTTAATAAAAAAGATGCCATTAAAGAATATGGTATTGAATTAATAGATAAACCAAAACAAGATGAATATGATGCTATTTTATTAGCAGTTGCTCATGATGTATTTAGAAAGTTTTCATTAAATGAAATAAATCTTCTTGGGAAGGATAATCATGCGCTTTATGATATCAAATACTTATTTGAATTAAATGAAGTTGATGGAAGACTTTAAATGACTAAATACGATCAATTGCAAGAATATCTAATTAATAATCAAAGTAAGTGGTTAGTAACAGGGGTAGCTGGATTTATAGGATCAAACTTACTAGAAAAACTTTTAATACTAAATCAAAAAGTAATAGGTTTAGATAACTTTGAGAATGGTTATCAAGATAATATCAATCATGCAATTGAAGATGCAAATAATATTGTTGGAAAAGATCTTAGCAATAACTTTAGGTTTATAAATGGCGATATAAAGAATTTAACCGATTGCAATAAAGCATGCGATGGGGTTGACTACGTTTTGCATCAAGCTGCAATTGGTTCTGTTCCAAGATCAATCGAAGATCCTATTAATACTAATAGTGCAAATATTGATGGTTTTTTGAATATGCTTTTAGCAGGTAGGGATGCAAATGTTAAACGCTTTGTCTATGCAGCATCAAGTTCTTCATATGGTGATAATGCCGATCTTCCAAAAATTGAACATATGGCTGGTAACCCCCTTAGCCCATACGCAGTGACAAAACTTGTTAATGAGCTTTATGCTAATGTTTTTGCAAAGAACTATAACTTCAAAACAATTGGTTTAAGGTATTTTAATATTTTTGGTAAAAGACAAGATCCTAATGGTGCTTATGCTGCAGTAATTCCAAAATGGGTAGATTCAATTCTAAATAAGAAAGATGTCTATATTAATGGTGATGGAAAAACTAGCAGAGATTTTTGTTATATCGACAATGCTGTGCAAATGAATCTGCTTGCAGCTACTACTCAAAATGAAGAAGCTTTAGATGAAGTTTACAATGTTGCTCTTAATGACAGAACAAGCCTCAATGAACTTTATCAAATGATTGAAAAGAGATTAGTTAAAAGTATTCAGGGATTAGAAAAGAAAAAACCAATTCATAGAGAATTTAGATCTGGCGATGTAAGACATTCGCAAGCTAGCATAGAAAAGGCACAAGAGCTTCTAGATTATCAACCAAAGTATAGGATATCAGAAGGGATGGATAAAGTAATAGATTGGTATGTCAACAACAATAAACTTAAACAATAGCGATGTATCCCTTGTCCCTAAGATACAATATTGAATTAAAATCAGTAACATATGAAAAATTTAGATAAAAATACAGTAGATGGATTTGGAGATGAATGGTCAAGATTCGATCAGTCTTTCCTAAATGAAGAAGAGCAACAATTACTATTTAATGAATATTTTTCTGTCTTTCCATGGAAAGATATTACCAATGAATCTATAGGATTTGATTTAGGGTGTGGTACAGGTAGATGGGCAAAATTAGTTGCCCCAAAAGTCAAAAAACTTATATGCATTGACCCTAGCAGCGCTTTAGAGATTGCAAAAAGCAACTTATCAAATCTTGATAACTGCGAATTTGAAAAAGCAACTGTTGATGAAATGTCAATAAAGGATAATAGTATGGATTTTGGTTATTCGCTTGGAGTTTTACACCATGTGCCAAATACTGCTCTAGGAATCAAACAATGCGTTGAGAAATTAAAAAGTGGTGCTCCTCTTTTGCTATATTTATATTATCGTTTTGATAATCGTCCCTGGTGGTTCAAATTAATTTGGTTTATCACTGATTTATTAAGAAAAATAGTATCAAAAATGCCCTATCAGCTAAGATATATATCAAGTCAAATCATTGCTCTATTAATCTATCTACCATTGGCTAGAACTGCTTTTTTTCTTGAAAAATTTAATATAAATGTTAATAATTTCCCATTAACTTCATATAAGAATTTGAGTTTTTATACTATGAGAACAGATGCTTTAGACCGGTTCGGAACAAGGTTAGAACAACGTTTTACGCGTGAAGAAATACAGCACATGATGCAAAATGCTGGCTTAGAAAATATTAAATTCTCAAATTCAAAACCATTTCATGTTGCTGTAGGATATAAAAAATAGTAAATAAGATTTAATCAATTATTAAAAGATGAGAATATTAATTCTTGGAACTGTACCAAATGATTTATTAAATTTTAGATCTGATTTAATAAAGGATATTATAAAAAAAGATCACGAAGTTATAGCCTCATCCTCATCACTAGATTCAAACTTAAATATTCATGTAAAGAAATTGGGCATTTCATATGAACCAATCTTTTTAAACAGGCATGGCTTGAGCTTAATAGGTGATATTAGAACGCTTATTAATTTATTAAACTTATTTAAAAAGCGAAAACCTTATCTAGTTTTAGCTCACGGTATTAAATTAGTAATATGGGGCGGCATTGCGTCAAGCTTAAGAAATATTCCGTTCTATGCTCTTATAACCGGGCTTGGTTTTGCATTCCAAGGAAAATCTTTGAAAAGAAGGTTTTTAACAAAATTAGTATCTTTTTTGTATAAACTCGCATTAAGGAATTCTAAAGCTGTTATATTTCAAAATAAAGATAATCAGGATTTATTTATAAAAAAGGGAATTGTACCTTTATCTAAAACTCATCTTGTTAACGGTTCTGGTGTAGACATTAAAAAGTTTGGCTTTACCTCGCGACCTGAAACATTTGTTAGTTTTCTTTTGATTTCTCGTTTACTGGGCGAGAAGGGGTTAAGAGAATACGCTGCAGCTGCAAGGATTGTGAAAGATAAATTTCCTGAGGCTAAATTTAGTGTTGTTGGAGCAGAAGATGCATCATTGGATGCAATCTCACTTGAAGAAGTTAATAGTTGGTCTGATTACGTTAAATATTATGGTTCAACCGATGATGTAAGACCTTATATTGAGAAATGCCATGTGTATGTTTTACCTTCTTATCATGAAGGCTTACCACGAAGCACTTTAGAGGCCATGTCGATGGGTTGCCCAATACTTACAACAAATGCATCTGGATGCAAAGAAACTGTAATTGAAGGTGTTAATGGTTATATGGTTCAAATTGGATCATCAGAGGAACTCGCAAAAAAAATGATTTGGTTTATTGAGAATCAAGATAAGATACCTGCAATGGGTAAAGAAAGTAGAATTATTGTAGAACGAAAATTTGATGTAAGAAAAGTTAACAAAGATATGCTGAGAATTCTTGATATTTAAATTTTTTGAAGTTAATAATTGTTTATAAGTTGATGACTTTTAAACACCAGTTTATCATATGAAGTTCAAATTCAAGATTAAGCATAAAAAACTATAAAAAGCATATGGAAATTGAAGAATACTGGGATGATATTGATATTAGACTTGAAAAACTGGTTAATGATGGGTTTGTAAAGTTACCATCTCTAGATAAATTCGATCTTGATTTAGTTGCAAATGATATTTCCGATGAAATGGGAACGCTAACATTTAAAGAATTTGGATCATGTCATCAGAAGTTCTTAAATAACCTAGAGTTCGATAAGTATTTGTCTCCAAAGCTTTTTGAGCTTGCACAAAAAATATTCAGTTATAAGGGAGATCTTTCAAATCAATATCATGTTGCAAGAAAAGTTGAACCTGGTAATTCTAAAGAAATGTTTAGAGCTCACTTTGATTCTCATCTCTTTACAATGGTTTTACCACTTAAAATTCCTGATATCAACGAAGATGGGACTGCTGGAGATCTAATTTATTTTCCATATGCTAGAAAAGCACCTAGTAACGAAATTACTAATTTTATTGGAAAAGCTTATTATAAAAAGTATGCATCTAAAGAAGGAATGGAGCATTTCTCAATCAATAATCAAAGAAAAGTAGATAACTTTAAAGATTATCAGCCTTTGCTTTTTATAGGTAACACAACTTTACATACAAATTATCCAGTTTCTGTTGGTTGTTCTAGTTACAGACTAACTTTACTGGCTCATTTTTTTGATCCGTCACCAAAATATGGTGTGGGAAGTTTGTTAAGACTTATCAGAAACAGATAAGATTATGATTCAATTCGTTGATTTATCTCAAGAAACCCCTTATTTAATTCTCAAAGAGAAATATGATAGAGCTATTAAGGCAAAACAAAAAAATATTGAAGCTATTTGTATATCATCTTATTCACTAAAAAACCAAGAGGTGCATGCGAGATATGTAAACCTTAAATTTGTAAATGATAAGGAATTTATTTTCTTTTCCAATTACAAGTCACCTAAATCAATTGATTTTAATACACACAATCAAATTACAGCTCTAATTTATTGGAATAATATAAATACTCAAATTAGAATCAAGGCTCATATCAATAAGACTAGTAGAGAGTTTAATCAGACTTATTTTGCTGGAAGAGATGAGGAAAAAAATGCATTAGCAATTTCTTCTGAACAATCTTCTGTTATTGATTCATATCAGACTGTTTTAGAAAATTATGAGGTTTCTCTTTTAAAGAGTAATTTGAGTGAATGTCCTGACTATTGGGGTGGATATTCCTTTACTCCTTACTTCTTTGAATTTTGGGAAGGGCACGAGAAGAGACTTAATAAAAGAGAAGCCTATGAATATAAAAATGAAAGATGGATTCATAGTTTTTTACAGCCATAAAACATTTGCGAAATTAATTTATTAGTATAAAATTCTCATTAATTTATGATATGTATAGTCTCCTTCAGTAGTGCGATCTTGTTCTTCAGCAATTAATTAATGTTCTTAAATCAAATTTACTTCTTATAGGTATTTCTCATAGCTAGTTTCAAAAAACAATCTACTCCCATTAATCAGATGATTAAGGCCAGTCAGGTAATGCTAATAGATAGCAAGGGAGAAAAACAAGGTATTGTCTCAATAGAAGATGCCTTAGCTGCAGCAAACAATGCATCATTAGATTTAGTCCAGGTATCTCCAAATAACTCAAATCCTGTTGTTTGCAAACTTTTAGACTATGGAAAGCATCTGTTTGACAAGAAGAAGAGCTCTTCATCCTCTAAAGTAAAAACAAAAAGAAATACCACAAAAGAAATCAAATTTAGGCCCTCAACTGACGTAGGCGACTATAATATTAAATTAAAAAAGATTAAAGGCTTTATTCTTGATGGAGATAAGACTAAAATAAGCGTCCGATTTAGGGGACGAGAAATACTTAATAGCGATATGGGACTTGAACTTTTAAATAGATTAAGAAATGAACTTGAAGAAATTGCTCAAGTTGATCAAGAACCTTCATTAGAAGGCAGGCAATTATTGATGGTTTTATCTCCTTTGAAAAGGAACAAACAACATAAAAAAGTACAATAATATGGGATATAAATTAAAAACACATTCTGGGGCTGCTAAACGTTTTAAGAGGACTGGCTCTTCTGTAAAAAGTAAAAGCGCTAATAGAAACCATATACTTACTAAACAGTCTACTAAACGAAAGAGACATAACAGGGGCCTTAATAAGTTATCAGGAACAGTTCTTAAGATGGCTTCAAAATTAATAAGAAGATAAATTATGCCAAGAACAACAAAATCAGTTACAGCTAAATCAAAACACAAAAAAATACTAAAAGCTACTAAGGGGCATTATGGTGCAAGAAGTAGATTATATAAAACTGCCAAGCAATCAAATATCAAATCTTTACAGTACGCCTTTAGAGACAGAAAAAATAGAAAAAGGGCTTTTAGGGCTTTATGGATCGCGAGGATTAACGCTGGAGCAAGAGAACTAGGTGTTTCATATTCAACTTTAATCAACTCAATGTCTAAAAAAAATATCACGCTTGATAGGAAGATTTTATCTGATATTGCTATTTCAGATAGCACAACATTTGAAAAGATCGTAAAAGCTGCTACCAGCTAAAATGTTCCCTAATAATGTCATCTAATAAAGACATTTCAGCTCCAAAGATTATAAAAGAAAGGGGTTCAATTCATCCAATAAACCATTTAAAAGATTCAATAATGGATCTATTAGTTTCTTTTGGCTTTGAAATTATTGATGGTCCTGAGATTGAAACCGAAGAGTTCAATTTTGATATGCTTAATATAAAAAAAACACATCCTGCAAGACAGATGCATGACACTTTTTACGTAGAGAACAAATCAAATTTGTTAAGGACACATACTTCGCCAGTTCAAATAAGAGGAATGCTAGAAAAAAGACCGCCATTAGCTTTTATTTCTGGTGGTAAGGTTTACAGAAAAGATGATGATGCAACTCATTTACCGATGTTTCATCAAATTGAGGGAATTCTAGTAGATAAAAATATTAGCTTTGCTCATTTAAAAGATTTGATATATAAAATTGTTCACTCATTATTTGGTGAAGATATTGAATTAAGATTCAGACCTAGTTATTTTCCATTTACAGAACCATCAGCTGAGGTTGATATTTTATCCAGTGAGGGAAAGTGGCTAGAAATTCTTGGTTGTGGTTTAGTAAATCCTATAGTATTAGAGAATTGTAATATTGATTCGAATTCATACTCTGGTTTGGCATTTGG